>Ga0105045_10006081_pt1 | contig 10675 bp, 6 predicted proteins | sample MAT02_FD_78089 | JGI IMG/M metagenome (GOLD analysis project Ga0105045, IMG submission 78089) | Freshwater microbial communities from Lake Fryxell liftoff mats and glacier meltwater in Antarctica - MAT-02 (megahit assembly) | ecosystem: Environmental > Aquatic > Freshwater > Ice > Liftoff... | reverse complement strand
GCCAAACGGGCCGTTGGACCCAGAAACTAATGCTTCATCCAACTTTGATTTTATTTGCTTCGATAGATGAAATTTGGGTGGTAGAACTCGCCAGAGTTTCGGTGTAGCGCTGGAACTCTGACGATTAGATCACTGGAAGCCCTGGCGGCTTCCGCTACGCAAATACCAATTTTAAGCATGGATGATGCAGTTAGGTCCTAAATCACCAGTTCAGGGTCAATTCCGGGGGTTGGAACCCAGTACTTGCCATTTTCCGGCAGAATGGGTGCTTCACTATCAAACGAGCTCATCGCGTCCGTATTGGCCAGCGAAATCTTGCTGTTTAGACATTGGTCCCATTTGACAACTTTTCCGGTGTAAGTCGCCATCCGGCCCATAATCGAGGTCATCGTGCTGTAAGCTCCGTTGTCCCCTTCGTTGGGAATCAATCCCTTGCGAATGTCAGCAAACAAGTCGACGTGCTCTTTTGCATGTCCCAGCTCATTTTTCGGGGCATTCCAAATCACTTTATTGTTCAAGTCGTAAATCTTGCCCGCACCGATATCGGACCAGCCTTGGCTTCCGTGCGCGAATTCGCTGACCGACGCCCAGCATCCAGGGATGTGGCGGCATTGGCTCAGGAGCTTAACTCCGTTTTTGTAGGTGTATTCGATCATGTGGTGATCAAAAATTTGGCCGCTGTCGGGACCGGTTCGAACTTGGCGTCCGCCTTGACCCTGAGCGGATTCCGGTGGCCCATCCATCAACCAGTTGATCACGTCTAGATTGTGAATATGCTGTTCGCAAATATGGTCGCCGCTCAACCAATTGAAGTAGTACCAATTATTCATTTGGTACTCGAGCTCACTTTGCTCCGATTTTCGAGGACGAGTCCAAACGCCGTCGCCGTTCCAATAACAACGGGCAAAGTTGATATCGCCGATGGCTCCGTCTTTGAGCTTGGCGATCGTTGCCTGATAGCCTGATTCGTGATGGCGTTGCAAACCGACAGCCACAACGAGCTTCTTTTCCTTTGCTAGTTTATTGGCAGCCAAAACTCGACGGACGCCAGGCGCGTCGGTAGCAACTGGCTTTTCCATGAACACATGCTTGCCAGCCTTCACGGCGGTTTCGAAGTGCAAAGGACGGAATCCTGGGGGGGATGTCAAAATCACCATATCGATATCGGACTCGATCAGTCGTTTGAATGAGTCGACACCTACAAACTTGCGATCGGTCACATCAATGAGATCGGAATGCTTGCTTCCGATACCTTTGAGCGCTTCATCGATCCGAAACGAAAATGGATCCGCGACGGCAGTCAGTTTCAAGCGATTCTCGGAGCTATTGGTATCCAAGGCTTGTGTGGCGGCGCCTGTTCCGCGGCCACCGCAACCAACCAATCCAATCTTAATTTCACCGCTATCAAAGGAATGTGCAGCTCGCGCGATTGGCAAAGTCCCGGCTAACGCGCCAGTCGCCAGAACAGCGGAGGTCGTCTTGATGAAATCGCGCCGTGTGTCAGCGGGATTGGGTTGGGTTGGGTTTTCGGACATTCGATCGTAGCTCCGGGAAATGAAATGGAATGATTTATTTGTTTGTAGGCATAATGGCCTGTGGGAGGAATAGTGGTACTTCACGTTGACCCCGCGAGGAATGAGGCAAACTCGCGTTTTGGAGAAGAAGAGTTACTTTGCACAAAGTCAACGTGAAGTACCGGTGGGCTCAGGTGTATCGATAGGAGGGTAAGCCTCCCAAAAACACATACTAAGGGGTCGCTTTTTCGCAACCTGACCCAACTATAACTCTATCCGAGCAACTAATCAACCTGGTCGCGGCCACATTCACCGGGACTTTATCTGCCGCGAACAAAGGCCTCCGATCAGGTTTGACGCTAGCCAGAACTTGGTTTTCCGTTAAAAAAGCAGATTAAATGGCTCTCCAACGTATCAAAGGGGGCCAAAGACTCTCTCATAAACGAAGTGGATGGCGTAATCGAAATGGCAAAGAAGAGTATCGCGGATGTGGATTGTCAGGGCAAAGTCGTGCTGATGCGGGTTGATTTCAACGTCCCACAGGACGATTCCGGTGCAATCACGGACGATCGCCGGATTCGAATGGCGTTGCCTTCTATCGAATCGGTAATTAAACGGGGCGGAAAGCTGATTTTGATGAGCCACCTTGGCCGCCCAAAAGGAAAAGGGCCTGAACCTGAATTCACGCTTCGGCCGACCGCAGTGCGATTGTCCGAACTTTTGGGACTCCCGGTCGCCTTTGCAACCGATACTGTCGGTCCAGATGCAGAAGCCAAAGTAAAGGCTCTCCAAAACGGCGGAGTGTTGGTTTTGGAAAACGTTCGCTTCAACCCAGGCGAAAAGGATGGAGAAGTTGTCTACTCCAACAAACTAGCCAGTTGGGCAGACATTTATTGCAACGATGCGTTTGGAACATGCCATCGTTTGGAAGCTTCGATGGTTGCGGTTCCTAACGCGATGGGAACCAAGCCAAAAGTGGTTGGCTTCTTGGTCGCCAAAGAAATCCAATACCTGAGTGACACCATTGCCAATCCTCAACGTCCCTTCGTGGCCATCCTCGGTGGCGCGAAGGTCAGCGACAAGATCAACGTCATTCAAAACCTGCTCGGCATATGCGACCAAGTTTTGATTGGAGGAGCAATGGCTTATACATTCTCTCTAGCGCAAGGTGGAAAGACGGGGAAGAGTCTAGTCGAAAAGGACAAAGTCGAACTCGCGAAGAAGCTGATCGAGTTAGGTGGCGACAAGTTGGTGTTGCCCGTAGATACGCACTGCGGAGATGACTTCAAGGGGAGTTGTAACAAACAAGTGGTCAAGGCGGGAGAGATTCCCGACGGATGGGAAGGGCTCGACATTGGCCCAGAAACCGCAAAGAAATTTGCCTTAATCGCTGGGAAAGCTAAGACGATTGTGTGGAACGGTCCGATGGGAGTGTTTGAGATGCCCCCGTTTGATCATGGAACGATCGCTGTTGCAGAAGCGATTGCCAAGTCGGATGGCATCAGTATTATCGGCGGGGGCGATAGCGCCGCCGCAATTGAACAACTTGGCTTTGCGGATTCCGTTAGTCACGTAAGCACCGGTGGAGGGGCGAGTCTTTCGATGCTAGAGGGTGAGAAATTTGCAGCGGTCGAATTGCTGGACAACTGCTAGTTTTTGCTGAAGCCCATCGGCGTCGTTGTCTCTCGGGACAATGGATTTTTGATGTATTGTCGAAAGCAGTCTTTGCAAAGGTCAAATTGCTTTCGCTGATAGACCTCGTCATCAAAGACCGAACTGCACAAGTCATCGGCACAATCGAGCATGTCTTGAATATCGTCAAGATGGTCTGGGTCATCGACCAATTCATGATCCGGACCATCCAACGCCGCTTCGATCTCAATGGTCACCGTGTACCGAAGGTCCGTCGAACAATCAATTTCTCGTTTGCATCTGTCACACGAATAGTGAATCACGTTAGTACTCCCTAGGAAATCGGAAAGAAGCAGGAAGAGGAATGAGCTTCCATAATCCTACAACGTGAAACTAGTTGCCCGCAAGCAAATTGTTTTTTTCCTTGGGAAGCTTTACCGAATTTGACGACCAACTAGCCCCCAATCGTAGGGTTAGCACCCATTCTTCTGGCTAGCCAGTTGGTGTTTAGGCCTCAGTCGTTGCCTTGCAAATGTTGGAGTAGAGGCTTTAGCCGTCGCCGCTGCAAATCCCATTGGCAAAAGCGGCTGAGTCCAAACACCAACGAACCGCAACATAGATTATATTGCTCCTGTGTTTGGGCAAACCTTCCCAACAAGCCTAGTTTTACTCTTGCGATTTGTCATGCCCGACTTGGATCCCACAGACCTAAGAAAACTTTCTCCAGATCGTCAAATCGATTTGGTTTCGGATGCCTTCTTGAAGAGTTGGCAAAATGGGGATCGGCCATCGGTCAGCGAGTTTGCGGCTTTGGTAGAACGTTCCGTCCGCAATCAAGCATTGCGCGAGTTAATACTCACCGAACAGCAACTTCAAGTCAAGCAACATGCGTCGGAGTCGACGCCCGCTCAAAAAGACGACTCTACACTTCAAGGTGAGCCCAAGACAACGCGGTTGCAATCGGCCATGCCCACGCAGATTGGGCCCTATCAACCACAGTACGTATTAGGACACGGTGCATCGGGTGTCGTTTATGCAGCTGAGGAGCCAAAGACAGGCAGGACCGTTGCGATAAAAGTACCGCACCTGCATTTGATCGCAGGCAAGGAAGACTCACAACGATTCATGAGAGAAGCTCGCAACGCAGAGCGACTAGACAACCCGGGAATCGTCGAGTTCCTGCAACTCGGCCAGGCTGAGACAGGACCCTATTTGGTTTACGAATTGCTGAATGGAGTCGATCTTCGTTCGTATCTCCAAGTCGGTATCCCGTTGACGCTTGAGATGAAATTGCAATTGATTGCGGACGTTGCCAAGGCGCTTCAGTACGCGCATGACCAGGGGCTCATTCACCGCGATCTCAAGCCATCAAACTTGATGGTCGTATTGCCAACCGGTTCGGAACCAACGAATCCACAAGCAACGCTGAACATCAAGATCTTGGATTTTGGAATCGCTCGACTCTTAGATGCTGCCACCATCTTGACCAATGACGGCGAGATGTTGGGCACACCTGCCTACATGAGTCCCGAACAGGCCAGTGGTCAATCGCAAAAGGCAGATCATCGTGCCGACATCTATTCCCTTGGCGTGATCCTCTACGAGTTGCTCACTGGCACGACACCCTTTAGCGGTACCGCGTCCGAGTTGGTGAATCAAATTTGCCGAAAAGAAGTCCCACTACTTCGTTCAACTCATCCGGCAATACTAGAACCGGTGGCCACCATTTGCCAACGCTGCTTAAGGCTCAATCCCTCTTATCGCTACTCCAAGATATCCCAAGTCGCTGAAGATATCGAACGATTTTTGCGAGGTGAATCGATTCAGGCCAAACCGGTCGGCTTGATCGAGAGCGCTTGGTCTACTTGGAAGCGAAAGAAACTAACTCAAGTTGCAGCGACCTCTCTGGTAGCTATTGTGGCGACCGCACTTCTGGTCATCTTCCTAGTGATCCGCCCGCCCGCTTTATCGCCGATCGAATCTTGGATCGCCGCGATACCAGGATCGCTTCGAAATGCAGACTCGCTGGCAATAGCACTTCCGAGTGCATCCGTCGAGGACGTGGCCAAATTGCTCGAATCAACGAGGTATAAGCAGGGGAAAATCCTTGAGTCGCTGGATCTCCAATTGGAAGTCGATGGGCTTGAGCAAAAGCAGGTTGATGCGATCTTGGGGCTACAGTGCTTGCTGGACATCAACCGCGTTAAGAAGCCCGAGAATGGCATCGCATTAGCAAATTGGATCTGCAGCCTTTTCAAGGATGCCGATGAGCAAAAATGGCACGCCTTACTGAACCCCTTCGCAAATGATCTCGCTCCAGCTTTTAAAGAGCCGTACCTCAAAGAAACGCTTGCGTCAAAACGAATGGCTCTTGCCAAGCTGCTTGCGGCATTTCATCGCGGCAACCTAGAATCGCTCATCTCATTTTTAGAAAGGGCCAAACCAAACGAAATCCAAAACTGGTCAGCAGCGATTGGCAAGGAGAGTTTAGATAGACTAGAGGTTGGCTGGGAGTCTTTTGAAACGGGCAGCGACCACCGAGATTTCAATGAGTCGTACTGTATCCAACAGTCGAATCGCGTTTTCGCTCGGTACATGTTAGGAGATGATGCTTGCTTTCTAAAAGCTCTTGAGGACCTAGACGATCCACGGCTTAGAACCTATTGCGTGCATCGTTTCAAAGAGACCGGGATCGAAATTGCCCCGCTGATCGAAACTCTACTGTCGGATACGACCAAACCAGATGTGCTATACGGACTATTAATGGTTATCGGCACCATGGAAACTAAATCGATGACGCCCGAACAGATCGTTGCCGTTGAGCAATGGGTGCTTCGAAAATACTCGGCGCATCCAGACGCAGGCGTTCATGGTATGTGTCGCTTTTTTCTGGCCAAGTGGGAAATGGACGAGCGAGCCAAGACATTGGATTTAAGGTTGGCCGAAAAGGGCATGGTTCGCGACAGAGACTGGTTTGTTAACCCATTTGGAATGCACATGGCGATCATCAAAGGGAAAAACCGATACTGGATGGGCCGACCGAAAGGAGAGAAAGAATTCGCTTTCGACAAGTTCGACCTAAGCAAATATGACTTAAATGCGGGCAAAGAGGTGACACTCGATGGGGCGTATGCAATTGGAATGGATGAATTGAATGCAGGACAATTTCGTCGCTTTCAAGCTGCTTATGCGACAGACTTGTCCACCGATGCTCCGGCGAACAACCTGAGTTGGATGGATGGGATGGACTTTTGCCAATGGATGAACCAGCAATCCAATTTGAAACAAGTCAACGTTACAATGGATCGCAATACGAGCCAACCCAAAGTCAATCTCGGCGATTTTGAAGCAGAAAAACAATACCGATTACCAACTTGCGAAGTGTGGGAATTCGCGACACGAGGAAAGGCAGTCACATCGCGATTTCACGGACAGGTCGAAACCCCTGCGTCCGACGGCACTTTTAGCGACGCACGCGGTACGGCGTTCGCTTTTCCTAACCGCTTTGGATTAAGGAATACTCTTGGCTCACTTACGGAATGGACAATGACCCGTGACACTTGTTATGAAAGCGATCCAAAATGTCCGGAGGGCATAGATTTCGTCAGTCGTGGCGGTTGTTTTACGTCGCCTCCAATACATCGAGACTGCCTCGCCCATTCGATAGACGCAGCAAACGCTTCCTCTCCCGTAAATGGCGTGAGGATCGTGCTTAGAGTTCCAGCGCTTGACTGATCCTTTTACTTTTAACTTGAAACAGAACTTCTTCTCAAATGACTGTGTGTTCAACATTTCGGACGGATGTTCATTATACTCAGGACGTGAGAGCTGTTTCGGGTGCGATTTTGGCTACTGGGCCTTAGGGAGTAGCCTACACTACTACTGCGACTGTAATGCCCACTTTTGATCCTACAGAACTATCAAAATACACTCCCGATCGCCAGATCGATTTGGTTTCAGATGCGTTTTTGAAGAGTTGGCAAGACGGGGAGCGGCCTTTGGTCAGCGAGTTTGCGTGCCTTGTCGAGAACTCGGTACGCAATCAAGCTCTTCGTGAATTGATACTCACCGAACAGCAACTTCAAATCAAGCAACTTGCGTTGGAAGCCGTTCCAACCGCCGACAAAAACTCGACGCTACGTGGTGAACACAATACAGCCAGACAGCAATTCGCTATGCCGAACCAAATTGGGCCCTATAAGCCGCAATATGTTTTGGGGCATGGCGCTTCAGGAGTCGTATACTCCGCCAGGGAATTGGGGACAGGAAAAGAGGTCGCTATTAAGTTACCGCATGCGCATTTGATGGCTGGCAAGGAAGATGCGAGGCGGTTCATGCGTGAGGCTCGCAATGCGGAGCAGCTAAAACATCCGGGTATCGTCGAATTCCTGCATCTCGGCCAAACGGAAGCTGGGCCCTATTTGGTTTACGAATTTCTGAATGGGGTCGATCTCCGTTCGTATCTCAAAGTCGATGTTCCGTTGACGCTTGAGACGAAACTGCAAATGATAGCGGACGTTGCCAGGGCGCTTCAGTATGCGCATGACCAAGGGCTCATTCACCGGGATCTCAAGCCCTCCAACTTGATGGTCGTGTTTCCCAACGATTCCACCCAAGTGGAACCACAAGCATCGCTGAACATCAAAATCTTGGACTTCGGAATCGCTCGACTGCTGGACGCCGCCACTATCTTGACCAATGACGGCGAGATGTTGGGCACACCTGCCTACATGAGTCCGGAACAAGCCAGCGGCCAATCGCAAAAGGCAGACCATCGTGCCGACATTTATTCCCTTGGCGTGATTTTGTACGAGATGGTAACTGGGACGACACCCTTTAGCGGCACAGCGTCCGAGCTGGTAAATCAAATTTGCCGCCAAGAAGTCCCGCTTCTTCGTTCAACACATCCTTCCATACCGGCCCCTGTAGCCACGATTTGCCAACGATGCCTGAGGCTCAATCCTGCTTCTCGCTATTCCGAGATATCCCAAGTCGCAGAAGATATCGAACGGTTTCTGCAAGGCAAGTCGATTTTCGCCAAGCCGGTCGGCTTGATGGAGAGAGCTCGGTCCAAGTGGAAGCAAATGGAGCTAGCTCAAGTCGCAATGACGGCGTTGATCGCCACCATCGCAACAGCACTTGTCCTCGCCGTCCTCGTGATTCGCCCGCCCGCGTTATCGCCTATTGCATCGTGGATCGCTGCCTCGCCTGGATCGCTAACCAATACATCCACCCTGCTAAATGCACTACCCACTGCATCCGTCGAGGACGTAGCCAAATTAGCCGAATTACTTCCGGTCAAACAGAAGGAAATCATTGAGTCACTTGACTTGCGACTTCGAGACGCTGGACTGAACAAAAAGGAAAAAATGTCGATCCGTGGCTTACGGTGCTTGCTCGATCCAGGGAAAGCAGTAACACCAGAGCAGGGCGAAGCATTGGTCCATTGGATTTGCGATTTATTCACGGAAGCCGATGAAGCTCGATGGTGCTCGGTTTTGAGCAAGTTTTCGTCGCAATTTTCCGCGGCTTTCGAAAATGCATATCACATAGAATCAGTACCATCTCGACGTATTGTAGTCGCAAAAATCCTCGTTGCTTTCCATCGCGACGAGCCTGAAAAAATCCTCTCGCTATTGGGCGAAGCTCATCCCAAAGAAATACTAGTTTGGTCCAATGCACTAAGGCAAGGTAACTTGGAACGGTTGAGCGTTCGTTGGGAGTCTTTTGAGACGGGACGCGACTTCCGAGAATTTAGCGAAGCGTTTTGTATTGAACAAACAAATATTGTCTTTGCTCGGTATTACTTGGGCGATACAAATGGTTTGCTCAAGGCACTGGAGGACCGTGACGATCCAAGACTGAGAACGTATTGCGTTCATCGTTTTAAGGAGAGCGCATTGGTCGTTGCCCCGTTGATGAAACAAATCCTTTCGGATAACACCAAGTCGGATGTGCTTTATGGATTATTGATGATTGCAGCCGTAACGGAAACGAGTTTTGTCAATGCAAAGACTTTGACACAGTTCGAGAACTGGGTATTACGTCAATACGAGGAGCATCCGGACAGCGGTATTCATGCGATGTGTCGTTTTCTCGCTAAAAAATGGCAACTCCAGGCGGAAACGGAAAGCATTGACAAAAGGTTGATGCAAGCAGGTATTTCGAGAGACAAACAATGGTTTGTAAACTCATTGGGAATGCATTTGTCCATCATCAGAGGGAATGTTCGTTTTTGGATGGGGCAACCCAAAGGAGAGCCACCTCGTTATGCAGAAGCTCCTGAAATCGGCAGACAAGCCTCGATTATCGGGGCCTATGCAATAGGGATGGATGAGGTTACCTTAAAGCAGGTGAAGAAATACAAACCGTCATTCTCACAAGATGCACCTTCATCGTCCGCTGCTAATTACCTGAGCTGGATGGACGGGATGGACTTTTGCCAATGGATGAACAATCAATCCAATCTGAAACAAGTCAACGTGACCATGGATCGTGAAAAGTACAATCCGAAGGTTACCTTAGGGCCGCTAGAATCGGTTCGACAATATCGTTTTCCGACAAGTGAGGAATGGGAGTATGCGAGCCGGGCCACTACAGTCACCCCTCGCTTTCACGGATCGGTAGATACTCCATTTTCTGATGGCGTACTCTCTGAAGGGAATCCAGAACAGGTCCTGCCAAATCGTTGGGGACTAAACAATACGCTCTCATCACTGGCTGAGTGGACAATCACTCCGGATCGTTTGTCCGAGAAGCCAGTCTCAGGCGAAGTACCAAACTTCATTGTTCGCGACGAATCCATTGAACTAGTCCCGAAAAGTCGATGCAATTCTGCTGTCGGACAAGACATCGCCATTAAAAAATCGAAATACCTTGGAATGCGAGTTGTGTTAAATTTACCCGAGTTTGATTGATTTTTTTACTTTAATTAAGGAGTATATCGTTGGCCAAAAAAAAAGCAGTAGCAGTAGAAGCAACAGTAGCGGGGGCAGATCAGTGTCAATATAAATGCTTGAATGGGACGTGGAAGCTTGTAGTAAACAATGCCCCTCAAGGCTCCTTTTGCCCTTTTACACTTTCTGGTGGCTGTACTGAGGGAAACACAAAGTGGACACCAGCAAGTGTGATTCCAGATGAACCGCTGAGCTTAGTAGCAAACTCTGCGGAGTATGTGTATCGTAAGTCAACCAAGTCCCTTTATTTCAACGCAGGCACTTGTGGGAAAGGCAAGCACTTTCCTCCGGTGATAACCGCAAAGGAATTGACAAAGATCGATCCCGACGCAGCCGAACTTGTCAAGTCGATGCAGAAGAACAAACGTATTGCCTCTTTTAGCGTTGTTCTTAAGGCGCAGAAGATCGACCCAGCCTAACTTCTACTTGGCCATACTAACTTCTTCGCAGTACCACGAATCGTTTCCAGGCACTTTCGCTCTGCCTGGGAACGTTATTGAAATCGCATCGGGAGCGAGGTGGACAAAAACAAAGGTTTTTTGAGTGTGACGGGACGAGCCCCATCCTACGTTC
>Ga0105045_10006078_pt1 | contig 10677 bp, 8 predicted proteins | sample MAT02_FD_78089 | JGI IMG/M metagenome (GOLD analysis project Ga0105045, IMG submission 78089) | Freshwater microbial communities from Lake Fryxell liftoff mats and glacier meltwater in Antarctica - MAT-02 (megahit assembly) | ecosystem: Environmental > Aquatic > Freshwater > Ice > Liftoff... | reverse complement strand
GCGGGCGACAATGAAATGGGGCGTCCGGCCTGGTTTCGCAAGGCGTTACACGATCTGAATGAGCGTTATCTGTTGGCAGTCCCGAGCAATACACTCATCCGTGATCTTGAGATTAATGCGCCTGTGCATCATCATCATCATCATCAGATCCTATCGATGATCGCTTGTTTGTTCTTGATTGTGGAATCCCTGAGAGGAAAAAAATCACGCCGGCGATCACTGTGCAACAGATCCGCCAAGGTATGCCTCAGATCCTACACCGAGCGTCCGGATGCGATACCAACTCACGAATACGTCGCGAACGCGAACAGCGACACAAGCGAAACGAACTCGCCCGACTGTATCACTGGAAACAACATAAACTACTGTAACCACAGAGTTTAGACCGACGGAAAATCTAAAACAGTCGAATTAATAATTGAGAGAGAGTTGCAGGTGGACACCATAAAAGCTAGGCAGCAGTTATTGGATTGAAAGGTTGTCAAATTACTAAGCAACTTTTGCACCAAGCGGTGCGCCGGTTCGCTGGTCTTGAGGAGATAATAAGACGCCAGGTTTAACTGCGTTTCAGAACCGCACCCTCCAATTGCTTTGAACTCGACACCGATCTCAGGTTTAAAGCGGCGAACCTGCCATTAGTCGATCGGCTTGAGTCTACTGTATGAAAACTAAATTTTGGTTTTTTTCAATCGCCTCCCTGTGCGGAACTGACAGCGTGGAAACTGCAAGCGTTCCGCTTTACTTTTTGCTCAACACGCAGGTAATTCGAATTAACGCTTGCCAAAGAAGCCAGCTATTTCCGGCTGATCCATGCTCTTGGGTGGGTTGCAGGGATCGTGAGTCGGTCGAGAATGTTGGACTGAGATCCCGATATCGGTCGCGTTCGGCATTTCGCAAAGCGTCACTTGGTATTAAAACTTGACGAGCAAGTAAAAATACCGCCTGATGGAATTGCCGTTCATGTCCGAAATCTTGACTCTACCGATGACTGGAAAATCGTCGGTCCGCAGCATGACGGGCCAGGGCGCCGGAAGCGTTCAAGACGAAATTGGAACGGTTTCGGTCGAGCTGAGGTCGGTCAATCAACGCGGATTTCGGCTGTTGGTAAAGGCGAGCGACGCGTTGTCCTCGATGGAAGTACAGTTCGAGCAGTTGGTCCGAACACAGGTAAAACGCGGCTCAATCCAGGCTTCAGCCCGTTATGCTCCGTCAACTTCGGTGCCGCCGGGGTCGATCAACGCTGCCGCTGTCGTCGCTTACGCGACTCAGTTGCACCGCATTCGCGATTCGTTGATGATCAGCGACCCGATCGATTTGGCGGGATTGTTGCAATTGCCCGGCGTGATCACTTACGTTGAAGGGGCGTCGGTTGACCCTGAGGCATTGTGGGTGATGCTGCGCGAAGCGACGCTTGTTGCGCTCAATGGCCTCGCCGCGATGCGGGCGGATGAAGGCGAAGCGATGGCGGACCAGTTGCGGACCGATGCGAGGCTGATCACCGGCTATTTGGACCGGATTGCGGCTCTGGCCCCCCGCGTGGTTGACCAGTATCGTGATCGTTTGGAAGGCCGTATCCATCGGCTGTTGCAGGAGCGGGGGCTAGAAGTTGCCATTGTCGACATTTTGCGTGAGGTACAATTGTTTGCCGATCGCAGCGACATCAGCGAAGAGGTGACGCGGCTATCGAGCCATTTGCGGATGTTCGGCGACGCGTTGGGCGGTGACGACGCCAGCGGCCGGAAGTTGGACTTTATAATTCAAGAAATGTTTCGAGAAACCAACACGATCGGCAGCAAGGCGGGTGACGCCGAAATCGGTTCGATGGTTGTGGAAATCAAATGTGCGATCGAGCGGATGCGTGAATTGGTTCAAAACCTCGAGTGATCCGCCAAAAACAAAAGAACAAGGCATAACGACGTGGAAGACACGATCGAATCGGGATGTGGTCGTTTGATCATCGTCTCCGGTCCCAGCGGGGCCGGAAAATCGACGGTGGTGCGGCAATTATTGAAAGATTGCGCTTTGCCGCTAGCGTCCAGCATTTCGGCGACGACACGTAAGCCTCGGGATGGCGAAATCGATGGAATTGATTACTTTTTCACCGATGAAAGGCATTTCTTGGCGATGCGCGAGCGGGGGATGTTCTTGGAGTGCAAGCAGAACTTCGGAATGCAGCATTGGTATGGGACGCTGAAAGAGCAGGTTGCCGCTGGTCTAAATGCCGGCAAGTGGTTAATCTTGGAGATCGATGTCCAGGGGGCGATGGAGGTGCTTGAGCACCCCGAGTTTGATCCGATCACGATTTTCATCCACCCCGGCGGGATGGATGAACTGGAACGCCGCCTGCGAGCCCGCGGTACAGAGAATGCGGAATCGTTAACGGCCCGACTGGAAACTGCCGCAGCCGAGATGCGGTATCTGGCCCGATATCGATACGAAGTGATCAACGAGTCAGTGCCGGCGACCGTGGCTGAAATTTGTCAGATCTTAGCGCAAACGAAGGAATTGAAAGAATGCTCGAAGAGCTAAAAGAAGAAGAGATCGTCAACAAGGTTGGCGGCCGGTTCAAGCTCAGCACGCTGATTCAGAAGCGCTTGGTGCAACTGAACCAAGGCAGTCGTGCGCTTGTGAACGTCGACACGCATGACAAAATGAGCATCGTGTTGAAGGAAATCATGGAAGACAAAATCTCGCTCAGCATAACCAACCAAGTGCAGACGTTGGACGAACAGATCGCCGCTTTCGAAGGCCCCGATTTGGGCGCAATGGATCTTTGATCCTGCGGTTCCAGGCGTCTATTTACTTGGATAAGCGGCTATGGCGGACGGCGGCGGGCGGAACGTGATCTTGGCGATCGGTGGCGGAATCGCTGCTTACAAAGCCGCCGCTCTCTGCAGCAAACTGGCTCAATCGGGTCATCAAGTGCGTGTCGCCATGACGTCAGCCGCGACCGAGTTTATCGGCGCGGCGACGCTGGCGGCGCTTTCGGGCCGTGCGGTGGCGACAGGATCGTTCGACTCGGTTAAATGGCCACTTGGACCGCACATCGAGTTGGCCGAAAATGCCGACTTGATGATCGTCGCCCCCGCAACTGCGAATCTAATCGGCCAATTCGCAAACGGTTTGGCGGGCGATCTTGTCGCGACACTTTACCTGCAAGTCGATTGCCCGGTATTGATCGCACCGGCGATGAGCGCATTGATGTGGTCTAAGCCGTCTGTCCAGCGAAACATCGAAATCTTGAAGGCCGACGGTTGTCAATTTATCGGCCCCGACGCCGGTTGGCTCAGTTGTCGCAAAACCGGCAGCGGTCGAATGAGCGAACCCGAAGCGATTCTGCAAGTGGCGGAAGAGATCTTAAAGTAGCAGGCACACTCCGTGTGCCGTCAGCTTTTGTTACGGCACACGGAGTGTACCTACTGCTTTATTCACTCGGTTTGCTCATCACAACGAAGAGGCCGACGACGATTACGGCGGCCAACAGCGAGATGATGGTTTTGGTTTGTGTGGTCAATTCGACCGGCATTCCCATGATCTGAAACGCGGCCAAACCGGCTAGGGCCACCGCCGTCAGTGCTTCGCCTGCGATCACGCCAGAAGAAAACAGCACGCCCTTTTGCAAACGGCGATCGTGTGTTTCCGCAGGCGTTTTGCGAGAGTAGAAATGCGCGATCAGGCCGCCAATTAAGATTGGTGTCGCTAAACCGAACGGCAAATACATACCAACCGCGATCGGCATCAAGTACGCGCGAAATCCAACTCGCGAAACTTTTAATCCATAGTCAATGATGAGGATGACAACACCGACCGCTGCACCGATCGCGATCAAGTCCCATGGCAAGACGCTTTCGCCTGAAAAACCCATTACTAAGCTTTTGAACAAACTCGCTTGCGGTGCTGATAATTCTTTGCCACCGATGCCGCCTTCGGCTTGATTGTGCAACAGGTTCAATACCGGCGCCATCACCACCGAAGCGACCAGGACGCCGATGATCTGCATGATCTGTTGGCGAAACGGCGCAGCACCGACCAAAGAACCCGTCTTTAAATCATTGCAAACATCGCCGCTTGTACAGGCGACACAGCAAACGACGGCGGCGATGCCCAGCGTGGCAACCATCGCGTTCATGCCCGAATATCCGAACAGCCACAGCATCCCACCGGTGACCAGAACCGCGGTGATCGTCATCCCCGAAACCGGGCTATTGGAATTGCCGACCAACCCGACGATATGACAGGCGACGGCGCAAAAGAAAAAGCTCATCACCATCATCACCAGCGTCGACAGCACGGTCATACCCACGCCGCCAGCGAAGTGATAGTTCACGGCGGTTAACAGACCCGTACAGATCAGACCCATCACCAAAATGGCCCAAGATGGAATGTCACGCTGGCGATCATCAACTCCCAATTTTCCCTGTCGCAATCCGCGACTCAATTCACCTACCGCCGCGAACAGGCCGTTGCGAACAGTGATCAGCGAACTGAACCCGCCGACAACCATCGCTCCGACGCCGATATAACGCACCTTCGTGCTCCAAATCTCATAAGCCGCGTCGATCGAATCGGTCGCCGGGTCTGCACCGCCGAGCAACGGGATAGCGATCAACCAGGCGAGCGAGCCGCCGATGAATATCAGGATGGCAACGTTCAGTCTTACAATGAATCCGACGGCAACCAGCATGGGTGAGAGATCGCCGCCAAAGAAAAAGACTCGTGATCCGAGGGTTGTGGCAACTTCTAGCGAAGGGCTGATCAGAGAGAAAAACTTGGCACCGATCGTGAACACCGCGCCCAGCAATCCGCCGACTACCAAACTGGTTGCTTCACCGCCGCCTGCCTGCCCTTCCGCACCCGTCCGCAGCACCGCTGCACAGGCGACTCCTTCGGGATATGCCAGATCTTTATTATCAACAACAAAGACACGCCGCATCGGAATCATGAATAAGATCCCCAGCAAGCCGCCGGTCGCCGCGATGATGGTGACGGTCAAAAAATCGAACGTATCCCAGTAACCGATCAGGATCATCGCCGGCATGGTAAAGATGATTCCAGCGGCCAGCGATTCACCGGCCGATGCGCAAGTTTGAACTTGGTTCGATTCCAGAATACTCGAATTCTTGAACAACCAACGGAACAGCAGCATCGACATCACGGCCGCTGGGATCGATGCCGATACGGTCATCCCGGCTCTCAGGCCGACATAAACGTTTGCTGCGCCCATGATGATGGACAGCAGAATGCCAAGCACCAAAACGCGAGGCGTCAATTCGCGGGGCGGTGCATCACCATCAGCAAATGGATCATTTGGCGGCCGATAACTACTCAAGCCGGTTTGATCACTCATCTCAGATCCCTTTTAAACAGAGCCTAGCTGGACAGCGAAAACTAGCAACGAAAACACTGGAAATCATTGGTTTATCAAACATGTGAGCGGCAATGCGCTGGCCTCCGGTCATTCTCGGAAATACCGGCGGCTAGCACCTTTCCGCTCATGAACCTGACTAGGTCCCGCTAGTTCGAATGTTTTGGCAAATCGACGGCGGTCGGTTCAGCAGGTTTGCGAGTTGCGAATCCTACAATCAAAATCCCCAGCCCAGCCACAATCGCGGTGACGGCCAACCAACTGAGCGGCAAATGCCCAAGTTCATCATCGACCGTACCAAGAAAACCTAATTGATCTTTAAAACGTCCGACGACGTTCAAAAATCCATTATGAATCGTGTGCAAAAACATGCCGGCCCAAACGCTGCCGGTGCGATACGCGACCCAGCCGAGAAACAATCCCATGATGGTTGTCGGTACGAACCGTTCTAATAACAGGGCGCTGCCGGTCAAGACATGAAACAGGCCGAACAGGAACGACGTCAGTAGAATCGTTCGCGCCGGTGATAAGATTTTACGAAGGCTTGAAAACAGATAGCCTCGGAAACAGAGTTCTTCCACAATGCCTGGTGCCAGGGCTAATGATACTAAGATCACGCCCAGCGGCACTTCGGCCAATTTGGCGATCGTTTGCCGTGCTGATGCGATTCGATCGTCATCCAGCCGACCGGATGTGAGGACAAACGATTCGTGCGCTAGCGCCCAAAGTCCCAAACCCATCAACGATGCACCGATGATTGCGACCACCAGACGTGTTGGTCCGATCGGGTTGCGTAGTCGAAACGTTGTCGCCAATCGATCGCGACCGACCAGGGTTGCAATCAGCGGAATGCCACCAAACACCGCCGCAAGCGACAGGCCGCTGACCAGCAAGCGTTGCCCCATTTCGGCATCGGCCTGCTGAGCCAACGTGTTCGATACCCAAAAGTAAACCGGAAAAATGATTGCCAATGTCAACGCTGCGGCACTGGGGCTGGGCACATCGCTCGATTTTTCTGGCCGACGAAACATCGCCCCGGCGGAAATCTCCGAGCCACGCAAAATGGCGTCGGTCCCGAACAAACGTGCGGCCACGCCTAACGCCGCCGCCGCATAAGCGATCGTCGACAGGACCGCTGCTGTGGCGGCAACGGGATCGACGTCACCGGCCAGCAGTTCGCGGGCGAGCAGGACGATGTTGACCAGCGGCACGATCGCAAGCGTCGGAGTCAATTCTACACCGGGAATCAGCGACAAAATGCCGGGCGCCAACGACAGCAGCATCAGCGGAATCAGATACGCTTGGGCTTCCTTGAAAGATTTGGCAAAGCTGGTCAAACAGAGCAACACGGCGGAGAAAAATCCGCTGAACAAAACCAGCAATCCAAAGATTTGCAGCAACGAGAACCAAGGAATTGAGTCGTCGGTGCCGGTCAGCAGCCGCATCATCCCGCCCGCTTTCAGCGTGATCAACATCGCGACCAAATTGACGATTGCGGTCAGCAGCGCGACCGTGACCACCGCAGAATACTTGGCGATCAAGACTTGGCCGCGCGGAACCGGCGACGCGATCAAGGCTTCGATCGTGCCACGTTCGCGTTCTCCGGCCGTTAAATCGATCGCCGGATAAACGGCTCCGGTGATCGTCATCAGCACCAAAACCAACGGCACCAGCGTCGCGAGCATCGACGTGCCGGTTTCGGAACCGATCGTTTGCAACTCGATTTGCGGGACGAAATCAGTTTCGCCGGGTGCCGCAACGGCCAATCGCTGAGTCGTCACACTCAGCTTCAGCCACTGCACCCGCTCGACCAAAATCCGCCGGGCCGCAAGACTGGCCGGCTGTGACGAATCCGCCCACAACTCGATCGTCGGCGGCCGGTTCGCTTCACCCAATTTCACATAAGCCGCTACATCAACCAACTGCTCTGCTAAAGTCTGCTCGGGCGTCAACGTTTCATGGGCCACTAATTCGAACTTCGCCAATTGGGAATCATTCGCTTTGAGCAACACGTCGGGCGGTTGGCTTTGCGGATCATCGATCAACGCTCGCAGCAATCCCGCCTCCGCTTCGCCGATCACCGCGATGCGATAAACCGGATCGCCAGCGGCACGCGCGGAAAATAGAAACCGCTGCAGCGTCATGCTCAGCAGCGGATACAGCAACAGCGGCATCAAGACCAGAGTGAGAATCGTCCGCCGGTCGCGCAACGTTTCACGAAGTTCCTTGCGGCATAACCTCAGGAGCCGACCGGTGGGAGAGCTGGCCAAATTAATGATACCGAATCCTCATATTTCTCAAGAAGGTTGCTTACGCAAGTCGAGCCATTCGCTATGGAATGTTCCGTCTTTGTCAACCCGCTTATAAGTGTGTGCGCCGAAGTAATCGCGCTGGGCCTGCAACAGGTTGGCTGGCAATCGAGCCATACGATAACCATCAAAATAGTTCAGCGCGACGCTGAACGCTGGGACAGGAATCCCCATCACGGCGGCTGTTGCGATCGCCGCACGCCAAGACGGTTGGGCTTTGTCCAACGCATTCTTGAAGAAAGGATAGATCAGCAGGTTTTCGAGGTTTGGCGTTTCGTCGAACGCTTCTTTGATGCGATCGAGGAACTGCGCACGAATGATACATCCGCCACGCCACAGCAAAGCGTTTTGGCCATAATCGAGGCTCCAACTGTGCTCGGTCGACGCAGCCTGCAACTGCACAAATCCTTGTGCATAGCTGACGATCTTGGACGCATACAACGCTTGGCGAACCGCTTCGACGAACGCTTTCTTATCGCCAACCAATTTCTGGCAAACGGCTCGCAATTCGGCGTTTTCGGTGTTCTTGGGACCGGAGAGGATCTTGCTGGCTCGCACGCGGGCATCTTTTTGCGATGAAAGAGCCCGGGCAAAAACGGCGGTCGTGACCAGTGTGCTCGGGACGCCCAAGTCCAACGCCAATTGGCTCATCCACTTGCCAGTTCCCTTCGCGCCGGCTACGTCCAGAATCGTGTCGACCAAGTAGCCATTGCCACCCTGATCGTCTTTCGCACTGAAAATGTCGCGAGTGATTTCGATCAGGTAACTTTGCAGGTCACCACGATTCCACTCCGCAAAAACCTCATAAAGTTCTTCGTTGGTCAAACCACCGACTTCGTGCAACAATTGATACGCTTCGCAGATCAACTGCATGTCGCCATATTCGATGCCGTTGTGAACCATTTTGACATAGTGACCCGCACCACGCGGCCCGACCCATTCACAACACGGGATGTCATTGTTGGGACCGACTTTCGCGGCGATCGCTTGGAACATTTCCTTGATTTGCGGCCAAGCTTGGGGGCTGCCGCCAGGCATTAGGCTCGGGCCTTTGAGCGCGCCCTCTTCGCCACCGGAAACGCCGCAGCCGCAGAACAACAGACCGGCGTCCTCGACCGTTTTGGTACGACGTTCGGTGTCGAGGTAATGTGTGTTGCCGCCGTCGATGATGATGTCACCGGGTTCGCACAGCGGAATCAGTTGTTCGATGATCGCGTCGACCGCCGGACCGGCTTGCACCAGCATCATCAGTTTGCGGGGCCGTTTGACGGCAGCGACAAAGTCCTGAATCGAGTGGCAACCAACGAAGTCTTTGCCTTTTGCTCGGCCATCGATCAAATCGTCGACTTTGGACGTCGTGCGGTTGAAGACGGCGACTTTGTAACCGCGGCTTTCGACGTTTAGCGCCAGGTTTTCGCCCATCACCGCCAAACCGATCAGACCAAAATCGCAATCGCCGCTCATCATTTCACCAATTTTTCTGTTCGTGCAAAAAGTTTTTCCGCCCTGTGGGGGCAAGCTGCTGCTGGGAAAAAGCTTGCTGTAAGGGGCATTTTTCGAAGTTCAAGACCGACGTAGGCATACTCGCTGGTCCGCCGAAGCGACGGCCCTCACTTTTGAAGTGGCAAGATGTCTTGCGACCTTTGACTGACGGAGTTTATGGCAAAGGGGGCGATTCGCGAAGCCCGCACTGATCGCAAAACCGCACAAAACCGCCAATGTTAAACCTTGACGCCGCGGGCGATTTGTTTGTCGATCCAGGCACCGAAAGATCGATGCAAACGGTGTGGCCGCTGCGACGGCCGCAACAAGTTTTTCCGTTACACCCACCGAGGAGACGACTCATGGACGATATTGCACAAACTCCCGAAGAATTGATCGCCAACATGAGCAACGACGAGCTGCAGGAATTGCTCGGCGAACTCGGATTCGATGCGACCGACGAACAGGCCGCTGGAATCAAAGATTTGGTCGCCCAATTGGGTTCGCTCGAAGCCGCAATCGGCGCCCTGGAAATGCTGGACGATCTCGAAGTCCGTCGCGCCGCCTAAGACTATTGGGCCAAATCTGGTCCGTAATACGGTCTCCCGCAAACCGGGCTCGGTTCCCGATCGCCCGGCAAGTGGTCTACTTCTCCGCGAACGATGCCGCCCCAGTACAATCACTCGGGTGCCAATTGCCGCCGCCCGTGAATCGGTCGCGTTCGGAACATCGTCTGCCTCTGGTCCTGCCAACCGTGCTTCGATCGCTCTTGTCAGGCCTTGCGAGCGATTGCCCTAGACGCACATCCAGCGGCTCAAAACCGCCAGGTCGGACATCTGCACCGCCAGTACAATCAACGCTAGATTCCATCGGTGCGGAACCTTCGTTCCCATTCGTTACGGCCAAAACCATCTGATTGCCTGTCCTCACAAGCGGTTGCCCAATAAAGATGTCGACAAAGATTTCGCTCGCTTTTGACCAAAACGCCGCGATCAACACGATCTCGGTGGAACTATCGATTTCCGTTGGACAAGTCGCCAAGGCGGTTGAATTGCTCGACGCGGGCAACACGATCCCGTTCATCGCGCGATATCGAAAAGAAGCGACCGGCGGTTTGGATGAAGTCGCATTGCGGGCGATCGAGGACGCGATGGAAAAAGCGGTCGCGCTTGCCAATCGTCGTGCAACCGTGCTGAACTCGATCGCTGAACAAGGCCTGCTGACCGATGATTTGCGACGGCAGATCGAATCGTGCGTCGATATCCAAACGCTGGAATTGATTTACCTTCCCTATAAGCCGAAGCGACGCACGCGAGCAACTGCGGCGCGCGAGAAAGGCTTACAACCATTGGCCAATCTGTTGCTGTTGCAGACAGAAAGCAATCGCCACAAACAAGATATTTTGCAGCAATTTGTGAGTGCGGAAAATGATGTGCCCGATGCACAGTCAGCTCTGCAGGGTGCGCTCGATATTATCGCCGAGCAATGGTCCGAAGACGTTGAAACACGATCGTGGATGGT
>Ga0105045_10006076_pt1 | contig 10678 bp, 9 predicted proteins | sample MAT02_FD_78089 | JGI IMG/M metagenome (GOLD analysis project Ga0105045, IMG submission 78089) | Freshwater microbial communities from Lake Fryxell liftoff mats and glacier meltwater in Antarctica - MAT-02 (megahit assembly) | ecosystem: Environmental > Aquatic > Freshwater > Ice > Liftoff... | reverse complement strand
TTTTAATAGGGTTTTCATTTGTTGCAAAAGCACAAGTATTTTCAACATCAACGGCTAATATCAGTTTTTTTTCCAAAACGCCTGTTGAGGATATAGAAGCAAAATGTGTCAATGCTTTAGCTGTTATGAATGCAAAGCGCGAGGTAGCATTTAGCATTACAAATACCCAGTTTGAGTTTCCTAATAAATTGATGCAGGAACATTTTAATGAGAAGTACATTGAAAGCGAAAAATACCCAACCAGCACGTTTAAAGGTAAAATAAATGAAGAAATCGACTTGACAAAAGATGGTGAACACTCAGTAACCGTTACTGGAAAACTAAGTATTCACGGGGTAGAATTAGCTAGAACTATTCCTGGAATTATATCAATCAATAATGGAACAGTATCCATGAAATCTGATTTTAAGGTAAAAGTTGCTGACCATAAAATTGAAGTTCCCAAATTGGTAATAGCTAAAATTGCTGAAGAGATTTCGGTAATGATTGATGCGAAACTCCCACTTAAAAAGTAACTGATTTAATGCGTAAGTTTACTTACTCCTATTGCCAATAAGACTCCACCAGCTATTGCAAAAAGTTTTTTACCACTGAACTGGTGATTTTCACTGTTTTCAAATAAAATGGTTGTTGAAATAAATAGGAATATTCCAGCCACAAACGATAATATTTTTGTAAAAAAATATTCAGGTAAAAATTGTATCAAAGTGCTACTAATAAGCATTCCCGAAGGAGCCATAAAAGCATAAATGAATAACAATAGCCACACGGTTTTTTTCTTTATATGTTCACTTTGCAAAATGCTAAGAAGCGCAAATGCAGCAGGCATTTCATGCAAGGCAATTCCAATAGAGAGCGGTTGATTAATCCCATTTTCAGTCCCCATAAATCCAAGTGGAATACCTTCTGTAAAGGAGTGTATGCACATACTTAAAAATAAACCAATTGGAAAAACCATATTATGTTCATGCTTATGAACATGCAAATGCCCGTGCTCTGCCCCACCTGTTAATCGTGTTACCAATACCTGAAAGAAAAAACCAGCAAGCACAATTATTGCAGATGAGTTGTCGTGCTCGGCAAATATTTCGGGTAACAGGTGTAAAATGGTAATAGAAAAGATATAACCGCCCGCAAATGCTAAAAAAATATTGAGTATTTTTTCGTTTTTATAGCCAGTGCTAATAGCTATCAAACCACCGATAAACGGAGCTGAAAATAGTAAAACTGCAATCAATGCCATATTCTCGTTGGTATTATTATTTTTGAATGTACAAATTTGCCAAATACCTTTCCTAAAGCCGCACCCAACAAGCCACCTACGATTACATCAAATGGGTAATGCACACCAACATAAACCTGCGAAAAGCATATAAAAGCCGCCCAAGTAATTAAAGAAGGATAAACCCATTTATTGTGTTGTTGAAATAACTCGCTAAAGAATACTGCAATAGCAAAATGGTTGGTAGCATGGGCTGAAACAAAACTATAACCTTTACCACAACCTACTATATTGTGAATCATCCCAGCAAGTGCTGGTTCATTACATGGGCGCAATCTTTGTACCATGTTTTTGATAAGGTTTGCACTTAGTTGGTCACTTACAAATACTAAAAATATTGCACTAACCAATACCCAAATTGATTTTATTTTCCATTGTCGGTAACTAAAAAATATTGCAGCAATATATAATGCATACCAGTTACTTTGCTTGCGCATAAACGGGCAAACGACATCTAAAAATGTGCATTGCATGACATTATTAATAAATAACAATAAGGTGGTATCAATATTTTTAAACCAATCAAGCATTTCGTTTTGCAATAATAATTAGTCTATCTGACTTGCTAATGTTGAAAGGGTCTAGCTCATAGTTGCCAAATAAATGAGTAATTGAAAAAAAAGCAGTATTTAATAATCTTTCAAAATCTGGAAGCATTAATGCTTGCACTTTCTCGGTAAATTCAAAAACTTCATGCTTATCCTGAACCTCAATTTTTTTATAAATAAATCCTTTTTCCACCCATCGATGAATATGAAACTGAATATTATCAATTGTTTTACTTTCTCGCTCAACCATGTTTTGTAATACATGCTCACCATTCATAAAATCAATTACAAGCAAGCCTGAAGGTGCTAAAATTGAATGAATATTTTGAATGACGAGTTCGTCTTCCTCTATTGATTTAAAGTAGCCAAAGCTTGTAAAAAGATTTAAAGCAATGTCAAAACTGTTTTCAAAAAGTAAGCAACGTAAATCTTGAACTTCAAAATGAAGCCTTTCATTCGCATATTGAATAGCAATGTCAATACTCTTTGGCGCTAAATCAACTCCAGTAACATCAAATCCAAGGGAATTTAAGAAAATAGCATGTCTACCTTTGCCGCAAGCTAAATCTACTAAGCGTTGATGCTTGTTTATGTTCAATTTATCCACCAATTTTTTTAGAAAAAACTCTGCTTCTCTTTCATCCCTATTTTGATACAAAATATGATAATAAGGTGAGTTAAACCATTCACTAAACCATTCTTTTTTGAACACCATTTAGGTGCAAGTTTATATTATTACTTTGTTAATCACTAATTGGTTAAATTATGGTTATTCATTGTCAATTAGTTAAACAGTTTATTTGTGAGTTGGGGGGTATAAATGTAAATTTGCTATCATTTAACATATTAAACCAGTGACATTAATTAAATCAATTTCAGGAATACGAGGTACCATTGGAGGCAAACCAGGAGAAGCACTTACACCAACGGATATAGTAAAGTTTACTGCGGCTTTTGGAACTTTAATGAGAGGTGAGAAAAAAACGAGCAAAATTATTATAGGCCGAGATGCACGCATGAGTGGCGATATGGTAAATAAGCTCGTTGTAGGAACTTTACAGGGCTTAGGTATTGATGTTGTTGATCTTGGTTTATCAACAACTCCAACGGTAGAAATTGCTGTTGTAGAAGAAAAGGCAGATGGGGGAATTATTTTAACAGCAAGTCACAACCCTAAACAATGGAACGCACTAAAACTATTAAATAGTGCTGGCGAGTTTATAAATGATGAAATTGGTAAACAAGTTTTGGCACTAGGTGATACCGATGCATTTACATTTGCAGATGTAGATCATTTAGGTAAGGTTGAATACAAATCAACGTATATTCAAAAACATATAGACCTTATTTTAGCGATGGATTTGGTAGATGTAGAGGCTATAAAGTCCAAAAAGTTAAAAATTGTCGTTGATGCTGTGAACTCAACTGGAGGCATTGCAGTTCCAATGTTGCTTAAAGCTTTGGGTGTGGCAGAAATAATTGAAATATATTGCACTCCAGATGGAAAGTTTCCCCATAATCCTGAGCCTTTACCCGAGCATTTAACAGAAATCTCATCCCAAGTTAAACGGAGTAATGCAGATTTAGGAATTGTTGTTGACCCAGATGTAGATAGGCTTGCATTGGTTTGTGAAGATGGTAGTATGTTTGGCGAAGAGTATACTTTGGTAGCGGTTGCCGATTATGTTTTGACTCATAAAAAGGGAAATACAGTTTCCAATCTTTCATCAACTCACGCATTAAAGGTTGTAACAGAAAAGCATGGCGGAACCCATAGTGCAAGTGCAGTAGGTGAAGTAAACGTGGTAAAAATGATGAAAGAAACGAATGCCGTTATTGGAGGCGAAGGTAATGGGGGCATTATTGTTCCTGATTTACATTATGGTCGAGATGCTTTAGCAGGTATAGCTTTGTTTTTATCGCACTATGCTAAGCAAGGAAAACTGTGTTCTATTTTGCGAGCCAGCTACCCTGATTATTACATTTCAAAAAATAAAATTGAGCTGACACCAGAAATAAATATTGATGATTTAATTGAAAAAGTTAAATTAAAATACGCCAAACAACCCATCAATACCATTGATGGGTTAAAAATTGAATTTGATAATGAGTGGGTTCATTTACGTAAATCAAATACCGAACCAATCATTCGCATTTATGCTGAAAGTCAAAGCGAGGCAACAGCCAATCATTTAGCTGAAAAATTGATTACTGACATGAAACAAATTATTAAAGATAAATAATATAAGCAAACTTTTAACAACAGAAAATAACGAGTATGAAATGTGGAATTGTGGGCTTGCCCAATGTAGGAAAATCAACTTTATTTAATTGCCTTAGCAATGCAAAAGCCCAAGCTGCTAATTTTCCTTTTTGTACAATTGAACCCAATATTGGGGTAATAACTGTGCCTGATGAACGCCTAAATGAGCTGGAAATATTGGTAAAACCACAGCGTGTAGTGCCAACCACAGTAGAGATTGTTGACATTGCTGGTTTAGTAAAAGGCGCGAGCAAAGGAGAAGGACTAGGGAATCAATTTCTAGCCAATATACGTGAAACAGATGCTATTTTGCATGTGCTTCGTTGTTTTGATGATGATAATATAATTCACGTAGATGGCTCAGTGAATCCGATTCGCGATAAGGAAATTATTGATACAGAATTGCAGCTAAAGGACTTAGAAGCTGTTGACAAGAAACTCCAAAAAGTAAGTAGAGCTGCAAAAACTGGAGATAAAGAAGCAGGAAAAGCCGAGGCTACACTACTAGTTTACAAAGCACACCTAGAGCAAGGTAAATCTGCAAGAAATGCGCCAGTTACCAAAGAAGACGCAAAGCATATTGAAGACTTAATGTTATTAACTAATAAGCCTGTAATGTATGTATGCAATGTAGATGAAGAGAGCGCAGTAAACGGAAATGAATACGTAAATCAAGTAAAGGAATTGGTAAAAGATGAAGGTGCAGAAATTATCATAATAAGTGCCGACATAGAATCTGACATCGCATTGTTGGAAAAATTTGAAGATAGATTTATTTTTTTAGCCGATTTAGGACTTACAGAATCAGGCGTTGCCAAATTGATAAAAGCGGCTTACTCCCTTCTTAATTTAATTACATACTTTACTGCTGGGGTGCAAGAAGTGCGAGCGTGGACTATAACCAATGGATTTAAAGCTCCGCAAGCGGCAGGTGTAATTCATACAGATTTTGAAAAGGGATTTATTAGAGCAGAAGTTATTGGTTTTAATGAATATATTCAACATGGCTCGGAAGTAGCAGTTAAAGAAGCAGGAAAAATGAGGGTGGAAGGAAAGGAGTATATTGTTGTTGATGGAGATATTATGCATTTTCGTTTCAATTTATAACCGTTGGTATAATTCTTTTTAAATTTTAAAATTTATATTACAAATTGCCCACGTTATCAATCCAAAGGGGTTTAGATTGATTTCATAGGGTTTAAAATAGGCTGTCTCGCTCGAGATTAGCCTATTTTTTTTATTTGTTGGCCTCACTATATTTAATTTAAATATATTTGAATACCATGAAAACAAAGGAAGAAATAGTACAAGACTGGCTACCCCGCTACACTGGAAGGCCATTAGCTGAATTTGGGGAGTATATACTTTTAACCAATTTTATTCATTATGTAGAAATTTTTGCCAACCGTTTCGGAATAGAAATAATGGGAAAAGACAAACCAATGCAAACAGCAACTGCAGAAAATATTACCATTATTAATTTTGGAATGGGAAGTGCAATGGCAGCAACGTGCATGGATTTACTAAGTGCAGTAAAACCCAAGGCAGCTTTATTTTTAGGTAAATGTGGCGGTTTAAAAAAAGTTACTAAACTAGGAGATATTATTTTACCAATTGCCGCGATAAGGGGTGAAGGAACCAGTGATGAATATATCATGAAAGAAATACCCGCATTGCCATCATTTAGGTTGCAAATGGCCGTTGCTACTACTATTGTAAAACATAAAGTTGATTATTGGACAGGTACCGTTTTTACCACAAACCGCAGAGTATGGGAACATGACGAAGAGTTTAAGAGCTATCTAAAAAAAACACGTGCCTTGGGAATAGATATGGAAACAGCCACGATTTTTATTACTGGCTTTGTTAATAATATTCCAAAAGGGGCATTATTACTTGTTAGCGATAATCCGATGAGCCCTGATGGGGTTAAAACATCTAAAACCGATATAACTGTTACCGATAAATATGTATTGCGACACATTCAAATTGGAATTGATTCGTTGATAGAATTAAGAGATAGTGGAGCCAGCGTAAAACACTTGCGGTTTGAATAATATTTACTCGGCAGCCAAAATCCACGCATCTTCATTGACCGTGGTTTTTATTTGGGTGCAAAAATTCTCTGCTTCCAATTTAGAGCTAAATCGTTTATAACTAATTCTTTTGCAACTAATGTGTTTGTTTAATAACAATTGAGCTCCAGTAAACCCGTTTTTTGCCAATGACTTAAGAAATCGAGCTGCATTTTTATCTACACAAAAAACACCACCAATCACATAATAGCCTTTTTCAATACCTTCGGTATTTAGATGATTTGATTTTTTAGCTGAACTCAAATCACTACGACTAGGAATCTCATTTTCTGTATTACTTTTATTGTTATCAAAGCTTGTTTCTTCACCACCCCGCCTTGGCACATAAAGGCTCAATCGAGCAGCAGGATAATGGGTTGCAAATGCAAAATAAGGGGCATACTTTTTAAGGTGTTCAAGTTTTTCGGTTGAAACCTTTTCTTCTAATTGATTCGAATTAATTATTGCTGCTGATAATTCTTTACTGAGAAGAATTTCTTGTTCATTGGTGGTGTCGAGCGAAATTAATGGTGGATCAAGTTCTTCAGATCGAATTTGTGGACTTTCGGTTTTGTTCTCCACAACTGTTGTTTTAGTAAAAACGGAATCAAACCACGAGGCGATGCTCATAATTTGCTGATTGTTGCCTTCGCCTTGCGTTGTACCTAGTTGATTTTGCCAAAATATATACCCATTTAAAGCTAGTAAAATTACAAGGGATGCAATAACAAAAGTAGGCATAAATCTACGTCTGGCTTTTGAAGGCACCGGTTGTTTTATTTCTTTAAATATATTTACTTTAGGGGTGGTTATTGTTCTAGAAATTACGGGCTGTGCTTGAACCATTGCAAGGCCAAAGGAGCCTATTAAAAAGTTAATTCGTTTATCAGCTACAAAAACATAATTAGCATCCGCATTCAATTTGAAAGCACCAAATAAATCAATACTATATTGTTTGTTGTCTTGTAAAATAACAATTACATCGGTTACTGTATTCTCAATCCATTTTAAGGATTCGCTAAACGATAAATGCTCCTTTTGCACCAAATAATTAGCAAGAAGGCCGTCATTGGTTTTGAGGTTTTGGTTAAAAACAACTTTGCGTGATGGGGGAGTAATAACATACGAAACTTGATCAATGCCAGCAGGTTCTCTATTGCATACAAAACCGCCAAAATTGGGTACAATTACACAATCATGCTTGTGTAATAATTCTTTTATGGCATTCCAAATATTTCTATGCTGCTGCTCCACTTTTAATAAAACAATCGGCAACTTAGCTTTTTAGTAACATTTACGCAATACTTTGATAAAAGAAGCCTCGTTTACAATTACTTAAAAACAAAAGATTGGAATTTACATTTAAAAGGTAACAGTTAATCCTCCAATTAAGTTAAATCCATAAACAGGTAAATAAGTCCACCGTTGGTACTGGTTATTTACAATATTATTGAGATTTAAAAAAAGTGAAACATTTTTGGTGTAGCGATAGTCCAAGCCAATATTTACATCAACCAATCCCTTTAGCGTTATAGGATTTAATCCATTGCTTAGCAAAACCGCACTTTCTCGCTTATTCATGGTGTAAATTTGAGCTTTCCACAAAATTTTATTACTCATATTATAGCTAATATTCCATTGAGTGGTAAAAGTTGGCAGCGAATATGGTGCAGCAATGGTGAGGCTGTATCGGTAATAATTCATGACAAATCCAAACTGAAAAGTTTCATCGAACTCATGATTTAATTCGGTGCGCACGTTAAAAACACTAGAGTTTCCTTTATCAAAATACGCACGTTGGCTGTTTAAATTTGAAGAATCGGCAATAAAAAAGAGCATATTTTGCATATTCGATAATGCAGCATTTACCACAAAAGAAGTTTGAGGGCTTATTATTCCTTTAAATCCGCCATAAAGTTCAAAATTATTAATGGTATTGTACAATTCAAAAGCATTACTGGCAAAATTATTTCCAATATTTCTGATAAATGGATTTTCTGTTGCTATGCTTCTATATGTATTGCGTTGTAGGTTGCCTGTAATACCAACGTAGGTGGTTAAGTTTTTAGGCAATAGACTGTATCCAGCTTCAGCCACCGGAAAAAAGTAAAAATTTGTTTCACCACTATCACCTGCAAACGTGGAGTTAAACCCAATATGTATGTAAAGGTCATTCATATTTAATCTATACTTTGGGTTTATATCTACAAAAGTGCGGTTGTATTCCATAAAAGGGGTGGTAATTCCTATTAGATTCACACCCAATTTCACATCAAAAGGATTGCCATTTATTCTTTTTCCAAAATCCCCGTTGATGTTAAAATTATTTTCTGTTTCATCCCTTACTTTGGTAGTAAAAAAACGAGAAAATTCCCCATTTAACTTCACACTAGTTTTTGATGTATCTTTTAAAATATTTTGGTAGCTTATTTTAGCGTCTACAGTTTCAAATTTATTTACAATGTCATTTTCCGTTATTGCAGTTCCCTCCCTATCAACTCCAAATAGATTTACCCTATTTCGGTAAAAGTAAATATCACTACTTAAAATACCTTTACCCAAAAAACGTTTACCATAAGCATAAACGGTATTGTTGCTAAAAGTGCGGTCGTTATTCATATTTGACGACAGGTGCTTTAGAAAAAGACCAGCCTGCAATGTTTTATTTCTATTGGTATTAAAATATGTTTCAAATAATGGAGTATTGTAATTACCATACCCTAATTTGGTGTAATTACCTTTCAATTTCGGTAAAAGTGAAGTGCCAAGTGAAAGCGGTTTGATTGTGTAAAGGGTGGGGTTATTGTTTAATCTTTTTTCAGGCACATCATATTCAAAATTGGGTGATTGCGTTTCAGGGATTTCGGGATTGGGATTGCTTTGTATTTTGATTGACTCACTTAAAATAGGCTTAAAAGCCTTGACTACATCCACCACATCCGTGCGCAAAGTGTCTTGTGCTAATGAGATGAATGCTGTTGTTACATTGAGGGCAACTACTGCAATTGTTAAATATATATTTCGTATTTTTATGGTGGTAGTTTTCATCAGTTTCCGTCAATTTCCTTTTCAATAGTTGGGTTCACTTTTATTTTTTTTAACTCCTCTTGCTCAATAATGGATTTCATTTTATCTATAGCAGCCTGTTTCACCAAGTCATTTGGTTCATAGTTTTCTATGATGCTTTGCAAAGTTGATTTTGCTTGAAAATTATCTTTTTCTACCAAGTAAATATCCGCTAAAAGTAAAAATGCTTTTGCAGTCCAAAACTCATACGAACTAAAATTATCATTCAATTCAAAAACTGTTTTCTTCGCTTTCTTGTAGTCTTTTCTTAAGAATTGAATATTGGCAATTTGATATTTCGATTCTGCGGCCAGCACATTTTTAGTTTCCTTTAAAATAAATTGGTATTCAAATAGAGCAGAATCAAATTTATTTTCCTGTAAATAATAGCGTGCCATTGCTATTCTTGCTTCTACAATTCCATCTTTTTGGCCAATATTAGAATTTAGATATTTGATAGCGGCACTTGCGGATTTACTAATTTGATCAACCATAGATTGATTGGCACAGCGCAATTGTCCTAATAGCGCTATTGATAAGTTATCTTTGGTGCTAGCAATTCTTTCAAGTGAACTGTAATAATCAAAAGCTTTATCAAAATCTTTTTTTATAAAATATAACACTGCACATTGTCTTGTGCTTCGCTCTGTAAAATCATTTCGATTGTAAGTTGCTGCATATTCATATCCTATTAATGCAGCATCGTTATTTTTGAGTTTAAACTCACATTCTGCCTTATAGTAGTGCGCTTTTAGGATAAAAAAGCCACCTGGAAATTTGGCGATATAGGATCCAAAAGTTTTAACAGCTTTGTCGCAATTGCCTTCCTTGTAACTGTTAAAAGCAGATTCGTAAGTTATCGAATCTTGGTACGTAGGGGAAATCGTCACATTGGGTAATACTTTGATAAATTCTAAATACTCATCAGCTTCCCCTTTTGATATAAAAATATTTTTCACAACAGTTAAGGCGTTTCGGGCTTCATCACTAGTATTAAAATCAATTACTAACTTTTTAAAAGCATCAAGTGCTTGGTCATCTTTATTTAAATTGTAATAGCATAAACCTTTATTTAGATAGGCTTTTCTAATATACATGCTGCGAGGGTAATTATCAATGATAGATTGAAACCCTTGCAAGGCTTCCAAATATTTTTCTGTTTGAAGGTTTACATTGGCAATTTCAAAAATGGCATCATCAATAAATTGTGATTTAGGGTAATTGTTGGCCAGTATATCTAAAATGGCAATTTTTTGCACAAATTTATTTTCTACTCCTAAAATCATAGCTTGCTGGTACAAGGCATAATCTGCACCGTTAAGCTTTTTAACAATTATAGTTTCATAGTTTTCAAATGCTTTGCTGTAGTTACGCAAAACAAAATAGCAATCGGCAATGCGTAGGGTAGCATCCGTAAAATTTTCAATATTTGCCTTTGCAAATT
>Ga0105045_10006075_pt1 | contig 10680 bp, 11 predicted proteins | sample MAT02_FD_78089 | JGI IMG/M metagenome (GOLD analysis project Ga0105045, IMG submission 78089) | Freshwater microbial communities from Lake Fryxell liftoff mats and glacier meltwater in Antarctica - MAT-02 (megahit assembly) | ecosystem: Environmental > Aquatic > Freshwater > Ice > Liftoff... | reverse complement strand
CGATTCGATCGAACTTGCCAGCGATAAAATATCTTCGCGTGAATACGAAGAACCGGATCGCATTAAAACGCCGACCAGTTGAGGTTCTAATACCGTCAATGTCCCTGTCTTATCAAACACAGCGGTATCAGCGCTCGCGAGTCGCTCGATCACATCGGCGCGGGCAACGACGAGCGACCGGGATGCCAATCGCGAGAGCGTCACCCAGATGGAAACGGGCGTGGCGAAACCGAACGCACAGGGACAAGCAACCAATAGAACTGACAACGCGACCATCAACGCCGTCGATAGGTCACTAAGATAAAGCCATACGCCAAATGTCACGAGTGCCACCGCGGCAACCGCCGGTGTGAACCAGCGAGCGATCCGGTCGGCTTGCGTTTGCCAACGACTCGGCGCCAAGCTCGCGGCGTCGACGATCGAAGTGATGCGATCAATCAAACGGTCGCTTCCGTTGACGGTCGCGCGAATCGTTAGCGGTGCATCGACCAGCACCGAGGACGCAAAGACTCTATCACCGGCCGCAACCGAACGAACATGCGGCTCACCCGTGATCGACGACTCTCGAACGAATGCTACTCCCTGCGTCACTTCACCATCAACGGGAATCATCACTCCGGCCGGAACTTGCACCCTATCACCGCGACGAACGTCCGAAACGACTCGCAGCGTCCACTTTCCATCGGCATCCAACACTCGGCAACGATGCGTCGTGGGCGACCACGCATCGAGGCTAGTCCAAACGTTGCGCTGCGTACGCCGCTTCACCCAGCCACCCAAGCAATAGATCACTAGCAGAATGCTGAAGACCTCAAAGTACACCGGCCCCGAGCTTTGCGCGTAAGCCATCAGCGAGCATCCCATCGCGCCGATGCAGCCTAATAGAAATAACAAGTCAACCGACACCTCACGACGTCGAACGTTCGCTGCCACGTTACGAATCAATTGAGGCGCGAGCAAACCGGCGACGACCAACGTTGAAATCAACAGCCCCGTTTGAAAGATGCCGCGAAAATCCTTCGACATTTCGCTGAGATTAAAAACGAGCGTGGCAACGGTCGAATTGCCCGCGATAAAACCAGCGATCACCAGCATGGCGACATCGAATCGGTTTTGTCGGTCGGCCTGAGTCGATGGTTCGCCAGAACCAGTTTCGCCGATTGTCGCTTCGGGATTCGTCAATTCGCTGCCGCAACAACTCATGGGGTCTTTCCTTCTTCGGAAGTCGCCGGCAACTCCAACGACAAAAGTTCTGCGGCTAAGTAAGCTCCTGATTTGCTCGCCGTCCCCGCACGAACGGACGATATCGTTTCCTCGGCAACCGGCGGTGCATTGTTGTCCCAAGCACTGCGGATGTATGTCAACACCGCCGCGATATCGCGATCACTCAATTGTTTCCAAGCGGGCATTTGCGCGTTGTATGTCGCACCGCGAACTTCGATCGGCCCGTTCAAACCATTCAACAAGATTCTTGCCAGGATGCGATCATCCCCCAGCACCCATGACGACTGATTCAGCGGCGGGTACTGGCCCACTACGCCTTCACCGCTGGCTTGATGGCAAGCGATACAGTTGTTGTAAATGCGTTTACCCAACAACAGCGGGTCAATCTGACGTTCCTGCTTTTCGCCGGCTTGGGAAAGGTCCATCAATCGAAACGCATCCGGACCGTCGTAAACGTTCGCCTGAAAGTTCCCGTCGTATTCGCTGAGGTAATACCCGGCCCACATCGCCAATCCAACAAAGAACAAGAACAACGCGATCGGAACCCGCTGTTGTCCCTCCGACGGCTCAAATTGCTCTCGCAGAACTTGGCGGTGAATCTCTTGAATGTCGGGTGAGTTTTGCCCTGGCTGTTCATAGGCCGAGAACTCCTGCTCTTGATCCGTTTCCAAATGCTTGTCGGTCGGTTCGCTCATTGCACGTCCTCCACGTCGAAAAGTTGCTTGAGCGACTTCAAATACGAAACTAAATTCATTGCGTCTTGGGTGGGGACAATCCAAGTCGCCTGCGACGCATAGCTCTCGGGAAGCTGAATGACCGGTGAACCGAGCGGCGGATTTGGCTTTTCGCCCACTGTCGTTTCGTACAAGAACTTGAACGGCGGCATCACGCTGCCAGGCGACGTGATTTGCGGATCATACAAGTGCAAGTAGTGCCAATCGTCGCTCGGTTGACGCACGCCGATATTGGCAAGGTCCGGCCCCGTTCGCATCGTGCCCAAGTACGGCGGGTCTTGCAGAACGTAGTCGCGTGGTACGGACCTTCGTTGTCCCCATCCACGTTCAATGTCGGCCCCGAAACCTTCCGGGCGAACTTGTTGCGAGTGACAATAAACGCAACCCATTGCTCGGTACACTTCTTTACCGGGAGCCTCATTGTACTCGTCGAGGGCAACTGGATAGACCGCTGTCGATCCATCCGCCGCCATGACTTCCTTCGGTTGCATTTGTTGAAATTGCATGTCGGGAATCAAGACCAACCCGAACAATGACGCAATGACGGTAGCCAAGACGCCGGCCATGATGAGAGGAATGCGGTTCATGAGCTGGCTCCTGGTTGAACGGTTGCGGCAGCTTCGGCGGCTTCTTTGCGGGAAATAAATAAGGTTGGCTCAACCAACCATTCCCCTTCTCGTCGCAACATTTTCCAAACCAAAATGGCGAATGCGAAGTGCCCGATCGTCATCAACGTTCCCGCAATCGAACGCGACCAGAGATACGGAATCATGCGTCCGACAATGTCCAAGAATGGAATGTCTGGGTTGTTCATCCAGGTCCCTTGCATCCAACCGCCGATGCTCAGGCCGACCCAGTACATCGCGATGCCGATCCCACAGCACCAGAAGTGAACTTTGATCAATCGACTGCTGATCCACTCCCGCTCAACCAACCTTGGCATGACATAGTACATCGAACCGAACGCGATCATCGTGTAGAACGAATAGACACCCAAGTGAGCGTGAGCAATCGTGTAATGTGTGAAGTGACCTGTTTCATTGACCGATCGCAATGCCGTCAACGAGCCTTGAACGCTGACGAGCGTATAAGACATCGCACCGAAGACAATAAATCGCAACGTGGGACTGACTCGCAGCTTGGAAAAGTTTCCTACCATCGTCAGGTGGTGGTTCACCGCGACGGTGATCACCGGTACAAACATCATCATGCTGCCAACGGTCCCGACCGTGACCAACCACGCCGGAAGCGGACCGCCGATCAAATGGTGAGTTCCCGCCCAGTTGTAAAACAGCGCCAAGGTCCAAAACCCAATGATCGACAGGTAATAGCTGTGAATAGGTCGGCCGAGCACCTTGGGAATGAAGTAGTATGCCGAGGCGAGTCCAATCGGCGTGAGCCAAAGTCCAAGCACGTTGTGAGCGAACCACCAATTCGCGGTGCCCTTGGCAACACCGATCGCGGCCGGCGAGTGAATTAGAATCGTCGCACCGATGTAGAGGAACGGAAACCAGATCGTCGAACCAAACAGATACCACTGTGAGACGTACAAATGTTTTTCGCGTCGTTCGCGAAGCATTTTGATCGTCAACGCAATGACGATCAAAAACACGGCGCCCAACGGGATCGAAATCCACCAAGGAAATTCAATCCATTCGATGCTGGTTCCGTTGCCGATCAGGATTTGGAAAGTGCCAATCGCAACCATCGCATTCCAGTAGAAGCCCGCCAACACCATGGTCTCTCGCCAAGGCAACGGAATCTTGCACAATCGAGCCATCAACCACAGCAACGTGCCCATGCCGGACATCGACGCCCAGCCATAAATCATCGTATTCAGGTGAGCGGGACGCACGCGCCCAAACGTCAGCCACTCCGCATCAGCCATGAACCAAGGCGTGTGCAGTTTGATCGATGCGACGAGCGCCAACACCGAACCGAGCACCAACCAAAACACGCTGCTGGCGTACCAGAACAGAACTACCTCGCGACACGAACGATCGATCTTCGCACGGACCCCAACGTCCATGGTGTCGAACTCGGTCCGGGGATCGCCGTGTGGCACTGGTTGATTCATCGCGTTGGGATGCTTCCTGGAATTGCGGATGGGTGTGCGGGAAAGGCGTTACTGTTCATTTGCCTGGAAACGAATCGGTGACTTCACCGATCGGTTCGTCGTCATCAAAAATACTGGTGGCTCCCTTTTGGAACTCGCCAAGCTGTCCCGAGGTAATCGCCCAGATCAGCGCCGACACGGAGCTGATACCGAGCATCGCGACGACAAGCCAGATGTAGATGAGAGTGTTGGTCATGGGGACTGTTTGTTACCTACCTGAACTTGTTGGAAATTCTTCGCTAAAAAGATTTTTCAATCCAAAACCATCCGCGTAGTTCGCCTTCTTTAAAGCCGATCGCCTCGTCATTGGGATAGAGTTTAACGAGTTGGTCTTGGATGACAGGCGCAATCTGCTCTTTCGGTCCATGACACATCAGGCATTGGGCTTGCAACTTAATCGGTAACAGAGCCGCTGCATCGCCGTTGGTCAGGGTCACAAACTGCGGTGTGTCGACTTTGGCGTCGGTCATCGCTTTAGCCCAAGACGGCGGTTGATTGTTTGAATTTCGCAAGCGGACTCCGGTTCGGCCAATCTTCAATCCGTGGCTCTCGCTAATATCCGTAGCGATCTGGGGCGCTTCCTTCTGGCACACCGCAATTGCGGCGGCCGGACCTGGGCTGTTCATCGTTTCCATTAAGCGGCCAGACAGCGTTTGAAACAAGGCGTCCTTCGCCGCCAGCATCGCTTGTCTCTGGTCATCCGACGGCGTTTTGCCAACGACGATCGTGACGGCGGAGGCCTCATTGCGAGCAGCGTTCTCCGCGATCGGTGTCAGTGCTTTTTGACATCCGGAAAACATCAGCGTAGCCAACGTACCAGCTAAAGTGACGCGAAATGGAACAAATAAACGAACTCTCATCTCAGTTTCCCAGTGGAACGTAGGCGTAGCCATCGGCTTGTAAATTCACGACTGCCGTAAGCGCCGAGACGGCGGTTTCGACGAAGACCACAACGTCTTCGGGTGACGAACCTTTGGAGATCAACGTTTGGCCACAGACGTACAGCTCCACTTTCGCCTCGTGCAACTGTTGTAGCAGGTTGATGTTCGGATTGTCCTTCGTTCCAAACGCTTTTGCGTAAGCGTCGGGGTTGAGCACGGCGAGCGTCGCATCGCCGTGAAAGACGACCGCGATTTGTGCGTCGGCAGGTTCGGCACCGCCCCCGGCGTAAAGGTTCACGTACTTGGCGACCTTTTCGAGCGCGGTGTTGAGTTCGGCGGGATCGCCACCGCGAGTGACATCGATCACCAATTTGGTCCCCCTGCGAGGCTGCATCGCGGCATCCGCCAGGCGAACGACTTCGCCATGTGCGGTAATGACAGGGTGCGACGCTTCGTGATTTTTGACAGGTTTGTCGCTTGGAACGGCGTGGTTCTTCATCGCTTCGGCAAAGCCGCGTTCGACAAAGCCCGACACGACTTTGGCGTGTGCCTGAATCAATTTCACGACGGAGGGGTCGTCGGATGTTTCGGTGACTTTGACGCCATCCGCGATTTCATTGCGAACGATTTTGATTTTGTCGGTGTGCTTGAACAGTTCGGCGAACAACGGGTCTCTCATGCGAATCGGATTTGTGTTCTCAATCCGATATTCCATCCACTGGACATGCTCCTTGATCTTTGCAGCGATCAAAGGCACGTCGGACTCTGTGAGCGTCTCGACGCCATCGGGAAGCTCCTTGACCGTGCGAGTGATCTTGTCATGGTTTTGCAGCAAGTATTGGAAGACTTCATGATCTTCGTTATGCCGATCATCCTGCCCATGTTGGCCAGCAGGATGTCCCATTCCTTGAGCGTTGCCAGGACCGCGTCCGCCACGAAATCCTTCGCCCCGTCCGTTTCCTGGTCCGTTCTGCGCTAAAACTGAACTGGCCGCAAAAATGCAAGCTAGCGCTATCGTGAGTGTGCGAATCATAAATGTTTCCTTGATTTGTTTAAGAAATGAAAACTTAGTAGCGCGAGCGGCAACTTGTTTATACTCGCGATCCTCGATTGACTTCACTCTCGCGCGTGCGGGAGAGTCGACCTTTCAGGGCCGGAGAGGGTTCCTAATGTCCAGCCCTCCCCGGACTTATTGTCCGACCCTCCCGCTGCGCGGGAGGGTGAAAAGCTGGCTGTCGGTCACTAAGCATTGTTCAGAAAATAAGCGTCGGATCCCGTAGTGGACGAGGCAACGAGTCTCTGGTGTTCGGACTCGTTGCCTAGTTCACTACGACCTTAATTTTCCGAACGATGCTAAATGAAAAAGCAACTCACTCATTACCTATCGTTCGGTGAACGGTAAGTTCTCATCTGTCATCTGGGATCAGGCATGACAGGGCTGACTCTTCACACTCGGCAGCCTGTCCGATTTCCAGGCCGTGTAACCTCCGGTCATGTTGACCACGTTTTTGATTCCAGCGGCTTGCAAAACGCTGGCAGCGATCGACGAACGTGCGCCGCTTTGACACTGGACAACGGTCGGTTTTTTGTCGGACAATGCTTCGACCGTCGCGGCCATGCGACCCAGGAAACGATGTTCCGCTCGCTCGATATGACCTTCGTTCCACTCGTCGTTGGAGCGAACATCGACTAATTGCACGTCGCCGGATTGAATCGCGATCAACAACCCTTTGGGCGTTCCGCTGGCATAAGTTTCGGTTGCCTGACCGGATGCTTGGACTTCGCTGGCGTCGAATCCACCAGCAATTTCTTCGACTCCGATTTTGTGCAAGATGCGAGCGGCTTCTTCCAACTGTTGCGGCTCGCAAATCAAATAGGTCGGTCGGTCGTAATCGACCAACCAACCCGCCCACGCCGCCAACAGGCCGATCGGGATGTTGATCGAACCGGGAACGTGCCCTTTGGCGAATTTCGGTGACGGAGTCAGATCAATGACAGTTCCAGACTGCAACGCGTCGGACAAATTTGTGAGGTTCAACATCGAATGATGGTGACCTTCGCCCAAGACCTTTGGCCCTTCCTTGTTCACTCGTTTCATCACCGCAAAGTACTTCGGGGCTTCGGGTTGATCCGCCAGAATGTATTTGACGAACTCTTCTTCGTCCGTGAACTGAAGCGCCGGGTTGAACAACTTTTCATAACCCACCGTCGATGAGGGAATCGCGCCAAGCCCTTTTCCACAGGCACTTCCCGCTCCATGTGCGGGCCAGACTTGGAGGTAATCTGGCATCGACTTGAATCGTTCGGCGGACTTGAACAAGTCCCGCGCCCCCGGTTCGGCAGTGCCCATCAATCCAGCGGCTTCTTCTAACAAGTCAGGGCGTCCGATCGACCCGACAAACACGAAGTCGCCGGTGAAAATCCCCATCGGCTTATTCGCACCACCGCCTTGATCCGTCAGCACAAACGAAATGCTCTCTGGCGTGTGACCGGGCGTATGAAGCACATCAAACTTAATGTTGCCGATCATGAAGTGATCGCCGTCATGGACGAGCTTGTGATCGTAGCCGTCCAGATACAGATACTTCCAATCCGCCGGACCCTCGTCGGAGACATACAACTTGGCACCGACGCGATCGGCCAATTCACGAGCACCGGAGACGTAGTCCGCGTGGATGTGTGTTTCGGCGACGGCCGTGATCTTCACCCCTTCGCGATCGGCCATTTCAATGTACTGGTCAATGTCGCGGCCCGGATCAACGATCACTGCCTCCTTGGTTCGCTGGCAACCGACAAGGTAGGAAGCGTGAGCAAGTTTTTGATCGTAGAAGTATTTCAGCAACATGGTTAGACTTTTTTCGGTGAGTATTTTGTATTGGGTGTGGGATTTGTGTGGGATCTGTCATTTTTCATTTTTCATTTTTCATTTGCGAAAAGGGAGAACGTTATGAGTCAGGCGGATGCATTGGAAGAGCGATTAATTGCATTTGCGGTGCGAGTCATTCGCCTTGCTGACGCGTTGCCGGATACACCCGCAGGAAAACATATATCGCGACAAATTCTACGATCCGGGACGTCGCCGGCACCCAACTACGCCGAAGCACGCGGAGCGGAAAGTAATGCGGATTTTGTCCATAAATTAAAGATTTCGATTAAGGAGTTAAATGAAACGTCAGTGTGGTTAAGAATGGCTTACTAAGCCGAATTGCTTGCGCCATCACGTATCGAAGATCTATTGAATGAAAACCAACAGCTCTGTCGTATTCTCAACGCCACGATTAAGTCTTCCAAGCAAACACCGCCGACTAAACAAAATGAAAAATGAAAAATGAAAAATGAAAAATGAAAAATGAAAAATCCTAATTGACCATCGCCTTAAAAATCACAAACGCCGCGACCAAAACAACCGCTACCGAAAACGTTTTTTGAAGCGTTGGGCCTTTCAATCGCTTGGCGACGATGCCGCCCAACCACATGCCCTCAAATCCTCCCACGAGGAATTGCAGCGTTGTCTCAAGGGACAACGCGTTTCCGTTGGTCAGGTGCGAAGCGACGCCGCTGATACTGATCAAGACAATCACGAACAGTGACGTCGCGACGGCTCGATGGATCGCCATGCCGCTGAACAAAACGAGCGCCGGCACAATGACGAAGCCACCGCCAACACCGAACATGCCTGAGAGCACCCCGGTCATCAGTCCCACCAGGATTAACAACCGAGCGCATCTGGAAGTCAAACGCAACTTGCCATCTTCGTCACGCTGACAAGCGCTTGGATCGCGACCCACTTGCGATTCCGTGATGCAAACACCACTCGGAAGACTTGGATTCTTTGCCTTCGCCCACATCCGCTGTGCAACGACCGACATCAATGTAGCGAACATCAATAGCAGCACCTGTTCTGGAATGAGGGTCAACAGATAGGAGCCAACCGGCGCACCGATCATCCCAGCCACTGCAAACAAGATGCCCGTTCGCAATTCCACGTCACCACGTAGCAGCCGAGGCACCGCTCCAAACAGCGCGGTTCCTCCCACCGCAGCCAACGAAATCCCCACGGCTTCTCGCGGCGCAACAGCCAGTCCGTAAACCAGCAAGGGCACAGCGAACACGCCACCGCCACCACCGGTCAAGCCCAGTGCAAAGCCGACAACGCTGCCGAAGAGGATTGCTAGGCCGAACATGAAGTGCCGTCCCCGCATCGGTTCCATGGCATCTTGGCGATGAACGACGCCATCGGGCACATGCCCGTCCAACCGGCAAACATCAACCCAGCACCGACGAACGCTGAAAGCCCAACGAAGTACGGGTGAACGAAGTAAGCAAGTGCCACGCCAAGCACGACCAGAAAACCGGCCGTGATTTGAACTTGTTGCATCAGCGGAAATGCCTTCTTGCCTCGCACTACTGGCAGCCCTGCGGCAACCCAGGCGGTGGTGCCACCGTCCACGTTGACGACGTTTTCGATGCCAGCGTCGGTAAACTTCTTGTACGCCTGCCCGGACCGATTCCCGCTCTTGCAAATCAGGTAAATCGGCTCGTCTGATCGCCCGTTCCTCGACCCGGCAATTGCTTTTGGGTCCAAAGAATCGAGCGGAAAGTTCTTCGCACCCGAAGCGTGAACTTCGCGATACTCCGTCTGCATCCGCACGTCGACCAAGTCCAGGACTCCATTCGCCTGCTGGTTGGCAAGTTTCTTCACATCAATTGTCTGCATTTTTATCCATCTCCGGTCAAAAGTCGTCACGATAACTCGAAATATATTCAGCTATATATGTCGCAATGCGACGATATTTCACTCTAAAAAAACGATTCAAGGACCGCCCTGTTTTTAACGATATTTGCCGCCGGGCAAGAACCGGCCCTCGATGCAAGCCATCAATTGTTTCAAATGCGGTTCAGCGACGCTGTAATAAACGCGCCGTCCATCCCGTTCGCTGGTCAGGAAGCCGCACCGCTGGAGCAACCGCAAGTGCTCCGATCCAACGTTGTCTTGAATCCCACAGTCGGCCGCCAACTCACCCACGGTGTACCGCGCATGAAGCAACAACTGAACGATCCGAAGTCGCACCGGGTGTGCCAGCGTTTTCAGGCATTCTGCCGCGTCGGTGAAATCCTCGACGGTTCCAGGAGGTTTTCCTAGCGACTCGGTCGACTTCGTCTTGATTGTTTTCGTGGCCATGTCTTCTCCAGTAAGTGTTTGTTCATCATATCGGTACCTTCCGAGGTGTCAATCCATTTTTTTGCGTTGATTTTATTTGTCAAGCGGAATATCACGTACGGAAGGCTTTACTCAGCAATTGATTAACCACCGGGATAGATAACCGGACAAATCAAAGGGGAAGGGGGTAATAAATGAAGAACGCACCCGGAACTACCCCCCTTCCCCTTTCGGTGCTAGCGTTTACTTAGACAAGTCCTCTGCGAATAATTAATTCTACATTTTGATGCGATGGCCCTGGGCTGGCAAGACGTCCGTGCTTGACGGGTTGGCGATCGCTGCGGGGATCTGGCTGGTAGAAGCCCCGGACTCGAAATTTCAAAACAGCGGGCGCAATATTCTTTCTCGCGAAATCCGACTTGAGCCGCAACAGAAACCCGATCGAACACAGTTTCTGGAAAAGCGTCCAGTGAAGGTCGAAGCCACGGGTGCCACCGCTGGTCGCGAGAGCATCACTTGCTTCGTCAGATTCGAGAGAAAGTTACACGCACAACCAACGCGGAT
>Ga0105045_10006074_pt1 | contig 10681 bp, 12 predicted proteins | sample MAT02_FD_78089 | JGI IMG/M metagenome (GOLD analysis project Ga0105045, IMG submission 78089) | Freshwater microbial communities from Lake Fryxell liftoff mats and glacier meltwater in Antarctica - MAT-02 (megahit assembly) | ecosystem: Environmental > Aquatic > Freshwater > Ice > Liftoff... | reverse complement strand
TTGTGTGCATTAATGGGTGTGGATGGTGAACTTTCTCCGTGGGTGATAGCATGTATTGCATGTTCGTCTACCAAGGCATAGTGTAATCCAGTTGCGGTAATGTATAAACTGCCTCCAGGAATGTTTGCTTTAAACAATACTTGCGCATCCCACTGTCCTTTGTTTTCTATAAATTGTATACTCGAACTATTTTTTGGAATAGCATTGTTGGCATCTACCGTTTGGGCGAAGCAATACAACCAAGTGATTGTAATAAGTAGGTAATATGAAAGGTGCTTTTTCAAAAGTTAATAAACAAATTTACACCATTCGGTTAATAATCAGTACTTGTGTTATAATTTTACAAAAAATTAAGAAACACCATATGGGAAAACCCAAATTAGTTGTGCTAACTGGCGCTGGTATAAGTGCCGAAAGCGGGCTAAAAACATTTAGAGACAGTGATGGATTGTGGGAGGGATACAATGTAGAAGATGTCGCAACATTTAACGCTTGGCAACGCAATCCTTTAATGGTGCAGGCGTTTTATAATTTGCGTAGAAAAGGGGTGATGGATGCCAGTCCAAATAGGGCACATACCTTACTTGCTAGTTTGGATTCTTACTTCGATATGGAAATTATTACCCAAAATATTGATAATTTACACGAGCGAGCAGGTTCCAAAAAAGTGCTTCATTTGCATGGCGAAATTACCAAATCGCAAAGCACAAAAAATGCGCAGCTGATATACGATATTGATGGGTGGGAGTTGAACATGGGAGACAGATGCGAACTGGGAAGCCAGCTAAGGCCTTTTATTGTATGGTTTGGCGAGCAAGTGCCTATGATGGATGCCGCTTTTGAAATTGCCTCAAAGGCAGATGTATTTATGGTGATAGGTACTTCACTTGTTGTGTATCCAGCTGCTAGCTTGGTAAATTATGCAAGGCCAGCTATTCCCATTTTTATGATTGACCTGATCAAACCCGAGTTTGCCTTTGCTAAAGATGTTACCGTTATTCAAGAAAAAGCTACCATTGGGATGCAACGTTGGATGGATGAATTTATGCCAGACTTGATGGCAAAGTAATATATTTGACACATGCAATATGGATCAATAGGAGTATTCGACTCGGGCTTTGGGGGACTTACTGTTCTTAAAGAAATAACCAATAAGCTGCCCCAATACGATTTTATTTATCTTGGCGACAATGCCCGCGCGCCTTATGGAACAAGGTCGTTTGAAACCATTTACCAATATACCTTGGCATGTGTCTTAAGGCTGTTCGACCTAGGTTGTCCGCTGGTTATTTTAGCTTGCAATACTGCTTCTGCAAGGGCACTGCGCACTATCCAACAAATAGATTTACCCAAAGGAAATCCCCAAAAACGAGTGCTAGGTATTATTCGCCCTTCTGCTGAGGTTATAGGTAATTACACCAACACAAATCATATAGGAGTGCTTGGTACAAGCGGCACCATTGCATCTCAATCGTATATTATTGAAATTAATAAACAGTATCCTTCAATTTCAGTTCACCAGCAAGCTTGTCCTATGTGGGTTCCATTGGTAGAAAATAATGAACTCAACAATGCAGGAACAAATTATTTTGTGCAACAACAAATGCAACAATTATTTGCTAAGCATCCTCAAATAGATACGGTTTTACTTGGCTGTACGCACTATCCATTATTGTTGCCGGCCATTAAAACATACACACCCAATACTGTTCAAATTATTACGCAGGGAAACATTGTTGCCAATAGTTTAAACGATTATTTGGTGCGTCATCCCGAAATAAACAATACCTTAACCCAACAAGGTAACCGCATTTTTTACACAACCGATATGCCAGAAAACTTTAACGAAAAAGCAGGTTTGTTTTATGGCGAACAAATTAAATCGCAGCAAATACATTGCTGATGGTTTATGGCTGCAAGGCCTTTTCTATTTACTAACAATATTTTTCGCTTATGCAATTGTACCATACTTGGGCAATGATTGTTGCAAAATACAATCTGTAAATTGAGCATAAAACCAATCCATCATTCAAGTTAAGTTGTGTAAATGAGTGTGACACGTTTGGGTAACGAAAGTTATTGGATTTCGACAAATGCGAAAACACATTTTCATTTTATAAAAAATCCCAATAGGCATTAAACCTATCGGGATATTGAATTTTATTTTTAAAAACAATTAAAGGATTACTCCCCCCAACACTACCATTGCTTCTGAGGTAGGAGTTGGGCTACCGCCTTCTTTTTCAATAGTGATAGCAAAAGCTTGGGCTGTTTCAAATTCCTTCATTTTATGTAAAGTAGTATCACCATTTGTGTTTAATGCAATCATACCTGCATCTACAGGTTTTCCATCAACAATTGCCCATAGTTGGTATTGTTTGCCTACATCAAGTGAAGGTAAAGATTTCAATTCAATAAACACCTCTTTTGATTTGGTATTCCAATAAATCATAGCTAAGCTTTCTGGAGATTTTTCCAATCCTTTCATCATCACTTTTACCACATCTGGATTGGTAATAATGGACATATCTCTTTGCATCAATTCATACTTTACCTGATTGGCATTCATATTATCTGCCAATTGTTGCTTTTCACTATTGAGGGCAAGAATTTCACCGTTAGCTGATTTCCACTTTTGGTAAAAAAAGATATTTCCCAATAAACTTAACGACAATAAAATGAAAGAAGCTGCTACTGCCAATCTATTATTATAAAGAGGGATAATTTTCGCTTTTTCATCTTGTGAAATTTGTGTTTGCAATAAAATTGAAGTTAAAATTTTTTCCCGCGTTTCGGCTTTTGGTGCTTTGCTTTGAGTTAATGCGTATGCATTAATGGCTTCTTGTGTATCTAATAATTCTACTTTAATTTCAGAATGGGTATTGCACATACCTTCCACCTCGGTGGCTTCATCGGCTGAGCACATACCCAATGCATAACTTTCCAGCATGCCCGATTCTATATATGCTTTATTACTCATAATTTAATACCTCCCTTAAATGTAAAATTGCTGCTCTAATACGAGTTTTTACGGTGCCCAATGGAATAGATAATTCTTTTGAGGCCTCTTCTTGTGTATACCCTTCAAAATAAATTTTATCGATAAGGAGTTTTTGGTCTGGCTTTAGTTTTGCCACCACTTCTTTTAGCCCAATATGATCTACTTTTATTTCTACTTTTTCAACACGGTTAACACTATTTACGGAATCTTCAATGTTTTGGTTTTGAAGTTGTTTTTTATATTGCTTTGAGCGCGTTTCATCTATGGCAGTGTTTCTGCATATGTTTAGCATCCATGTGAAAAGCGACCCTTTTTCGTTGGTGTATGAATCTATATTTTTCCAAATTTTAACAAAAGCATCTTGAAGCACATCATTCGAGATATCCTCTGATTGAATAATGCGGTCAATAACTCCAAATAAAGCATTGGAATAATTATCATACAAATACGTAATTGCTTCGTTATCCCTCGCTTTTAGCGAAGCGACTAAAGTTGCCTCGTTTGAATATTTGCTAACTTTTTTCACATAATAAAAGTTTAGTGCAATATAAATTATTTGGCACGAATAGCAACCACTGGGTCAAGTTTTGACGCAGAGTATGCAGGAATAAATCCTGATATGATACCAATAACGACCGAAACAAGTAATCCAGTTAACACATTGGCAATACTAAGTGCTATTTCAAAATCAAGCAATTGGCTTACGGCTGTGGTTATTGCCCATACCAATGTTAAGCCAATTAATCCGCCTACCAAGCAAAGTACGACAGCTTCCATTAAAAATTCAATCAAGATAAAATAATTTTTAGCTCCAAGCGATTTCTGTATACCAATTTGGTTAGTGCGTTCTTTTACGGATACAAACATAATATTGGCTATTCCAAAACCACCAACTAGCATTGCAAAGCCACCAATAATCCAGCCGGCAAACGTAACAACACCAAACAATTGCTTTACAGGCTCAGCAATGAGTGTTGTTTTATTGAGGGCAAAATTTTCTTCTACTCCAGGGCCTAGCTTTCGCAGCGAGCGCATAATACCACGGAGTTCTTCTTCCATTTGCTCTAAAGCAATTCCATCTTTGGCTTTCACATGTATTTGTGCATTGCTTCGGTTGGAGTTAATGCGAATATAATTTGTCACATTTTCAGCAGGCAATAAAATGACATTATCCATACTATTACCAAGTAAACTTTCCCCCTCTTTACCCGCAACACCTATTACCCTATACTTTCTACCTTTAATAATTACGTCTTTGTCGATGGCGGTGCTAGTTGGAAATAATGTTTGTGCAATAGTATTGCCTAACACGGTAACAGGAATTCCATTTTTTGATTCTCCTTCAGTAAAATAACGACCTTCTATCAAATCAAAGCTTCTAATTTTATCATATTGGTGCGAAACGCCCATGGCATTTACCCCCGTTGCCGAATTGCTTTCATACTTTACAGTTGTATTGCCCATGGTTACTACCAATGCACTTGCATCAGCTAATGTCAGCTTTTCACTCAACACTTTTAGTTCTGCCATTTTAGGGTTTGGCCTATTCATGTATTTCCACCATTTGTAATCCGATCCAAATGTCCATGGCCATTTATCAATAAATATTACATCTTTACCTAATGAAGAAACGCTGTTTTGCACATTTCGTTCTAGCGAATTGACAATAGCCAATACAATGATGATGCAAAAAATACCTATGGTGATTCCAAGCGTTGAAAGCAAAGTTCGCAGTTTATTGTTGCGTAAAGCTTCTATGGCAAAGCTCATGCTTTCTAATACTTGGGTAAAAACAACAGCAATTTGTTTAAACATTATGCAAATATATGATTAAAACTTACCACCTAACTTCCAATAAATGTTGGCTCAATAAATATTGGTTTGTCTTGCTAAAATGTTTACAACCTATAAACCCACGATAGGCGGAGAAAGGTGAGGGGTGTGCGGCTTGCAATACCAAATGTTTAAATGGATCAATTAAGGTGGATTTTGATTGGGCATATTTACCCCATAACATAAATACTAAATGTTTCTTTTGTGATGAAAGCAACCGAATGATTTCATCTGTAAATTGCTCCCAACCTTTGCCCTGATGCGACCCAGCCTTGTCTTTTTCTACCGTTAAAACCGTGTTCAATAATAAAACGCCTTGTAAGGCCCAATGCGTTAAATCGCCATGAATGGGTATTTCATAGCCAACAATATCTAATTCAAGTTCTTTGTAAATATTTCGAAGCGAGGGAGGAACTCTTACGTTTTCATTTACGCTAAAACATAACCCTTGTGCTTGCCCTAATCCATGGTATGGATCCTGACCAATAATAACCACTTTTGTATTTTCAAATGAAGAATGTTCAAAGGCAGCAAAGAGTTCTGGTTCGGGAGGTAAGATTGTTTTTCCTAAACGGATTTCTTCTTTTAAAAATACGATTAACGATTGAAAATATGGCTTTTTAAATTCGCCATCTAACTGCTTTTTCCATGATTCTCCTAATTTTACACTTAAACTCATATACTGTGGCTTTACTTTAATATATTTGACTTGAAAACTACACCAATAATCAAATATGAAAGGCATAAATTTACTATTAATTTTATTATGTTTATTCTCATTTAACAACCAAGCACAACAGGCAAAGGATTACGCGGTTCAAGTTCAGGCTGTAATTTCCGAATCCGAAAAAACAATATTGTTAAAATGGCCTTTAGATGCAAATGCTTCTGGGTATAAAATTTTCCGCAAGCAAAAATTTGACCTAACTTGGGGCACGATTATAAAAACACTTTCAGGAAATACAACTAATTATTTAGATACTACAATCGAAGTTGGGAAAGGATATGAATATTACGTGCAGCGCACTCATACAGGTGCTTCGCGATTGGCTCATGGTTATTTATATGGTGGAATAAAGTTACCAGCTATTCAATCAACACGAATTTTGCTATTGCTAATTGACCAAAATTATGTAAATCCTTTGGCTACTGAAATTGAAGTCTTAAAACTAGATTTAATAAAAGATGGATGGATTGTTGATGCAGTTTCAGTAAATCGCAACGCGACACCAGTACAAGTTAAATCCATTATTACATCGAGGCTGGCAGGTATCCCGGAGAACCCTCAGGTTACAACGGTTTTTTTGTTAGGCAAAATTTCAGTTCCATATTCTGGAGGATTTGTGGCTGAGCCGGGCAAGATTTATCCACCAGATGGACATACAGATCATGGTGGGGCTTGGCCAACTGACATGTATTATGGATCGTTGAATGAATCAATTTGGACAGATAACATAGTAAACGATAATACGCCCGCACGCAATGCAAATAGAAATGTGATTGGGGATGGTAAGTTTGATTTAATGTTAATTGAAAATGAACGATTATCGCTTGAAGTTGGGCGCGTTGATTTATCAAATATGCCGGCCTTCGGTATTAGTGATACTGCATTAATGAAACAATATTTACTGAAAAATCATGCATATAAAAATGCCCAGTTTCCCATAATAAGAAGGGGTTTAATTGATGATAATTTTGGAGCAATGAGCGGTGAAGCATTTGCTGCTAGTGCTTGGCGTGATTTTGCAACCCTGTTTGGCGATTCTGTGAGGGCTGGTGATTATTTGACAGAAACAAAAAAAGGAAATTACCTATTTACTTACGGGTGTGGTTCAGGTAGCTATACTAACTGCGCTGGTGTGGCAAGTACAAGTCAGTTTAACAATGATTCTATCAATCAAATTTTTACCGCCTTGTTTGGTAGTTATTTTGGCGATTGGGATTCTCAAAATAATTTATTGCGAGCACCGTTAGCAAGTAAAAATGGAGGTTTGGCAAGTGTTTGGAGCGGCAGGCCACATTGGCATTTTCACCACATGGCTTTGGGTGAGCATATTGGTTTTAGCACCAAGCTTACGCAAAATAATTTTATGGATTTAACACTTTCCGAGCCTATTGGCTATGTTCACAATACAGCACCTACTTTTATTTCTATTAACCTAATGGGCGATCCAACCTTGCGCTTGCACATGCGCCAACCTTTGCCCATGGTAAATGCGAACTCAAGTACAGATAACTTGGTGAATACAATTACATGGCAACCTATTGAAGGGGCTGTTGGTTATCAGGTTTCAAAATCAACTGGTTTGTATCGCCATTTTAAATCAAGTATCATGCTTGCTGATACCATTACTTCATGGGTTGATAATACACCCTACGCTGGATACACTACCTATTTGGTTAGGCCAGTTTTTTTAGAACAAACACCAAGTGGGAGTTACTATAACCTAGGTTTAGGAGCTATTGATTCTGCTTTTTCTACTAGCACTGTAGGCATTATAAATAAAGTTGTTGAGCCTTTATCTGTTCAATTATTTCCAAACCCAGCAAGTGAAAAATTTACTGTATGGATTGCAGAAACAAACAACATTTCTGTGGAATTATATGATATTTCTGGTAAAATACTGATTAAACAGCAGTCGTTAACGAATTCGTTGGAACTCATAGTGTCAGGTATTGCAGAAGGATTATATATTGTAAAAGTTTATGCGAATGGAAAGCAATCGGTTAAAAAGGTATTAATTAAATAAACCGCTTTCAAAGCCTTCATCTATCAATAGGCTATTACCAGCAGCAGCTGAAGTTGCGAGCTTATCACATATTTCGTTTTCAGTATGTCCGGCATGCCCTTTAATCCACCGCATACTAATGTGTTGTCTATGGAATATTAGTAAAAATCGTTGCCATAAATCTGCATTTTTTTTACCTTTAAACTGAGTACGCTGCCAATTGAACACCCACTTTTTTTCAATTGATTCGCATACATATTTAGAATCGGTGTAAATGGTGACAAACAAGCCTCCAAGTTTTAAAGATTCAAGTGCAGTAATAACGGCAAGTAATTCCATTCTATTGTTTGTAGTTTTTCGGTATCCTGCTGAAATTTCTTTGCGGTGTTTTCCTGAAACCAATAATGCACCATAACCTCCAGGTCCTGGATTTCCCCTAGCCGAGCCATCTGTATAAATTGTTACTTCCACCTATTTTTAAAAATATTAACTGTCGAAAATAGTATTTCACAGTAAATTGTTTCAGATTTAATTCGCACTACAATTTTTGGTAGCTGATAAACTGCTGGTTTTAATTTTATTTGCACCATTAATGCACCACTATTTTAACAATACATCCCTTGAACAATTGCCAATTGTTGCTGAAGAAATAATTGCATTGTTAAAAAACCATAAGCTTTGGTGTTTTTATGGCGAAATGGGTGCAGGTAAAACAACCTTAATAAAAGCAATCTGCAATGTTTTATCAATTGATGATACGGTTTCAAGTCCCACTTTTTCTTTAGTAAATGAATACACAACCAATAATGGAGCCTCCGTTTTTCATTTCGACTTTTACCGCATAAACACCTTGGAAGAGGTATTTGATATTGGATATGAAGAATATTTTTTCTCAGGAAATATTTGCCTTGTTGAGTGGCCAGAAAAAATTGACGCATTGTTGTTAACTGAAAAAATTGCTAAGATTTCAATGGTGAAACTCTTTGGTGATTGTCGTGATATAAGGGTTTTATTGCAATAGTTGATCATTTTTTTACAATTGGATTTGGGTTAGCGCTGTACAAAAAAATCTTATCCGCGCATATTTTGTGTGTAAATGTTACTAATTACAGTCTTTTTGTATGAAATATAATATGTTGTTTAGCAGTTATTAATCTCAACAAAAACACAACACATTTATGAAACAAATTCTATTGCAAATTACGGAAATTGCATCTAGTACAGTGGGTGCAGTCGCTACCAATTCTCCCGTACCTGAGTCTCAAAGTTTATTAGATTTAGCATTAAAAGGAGGATTGATAATGATACCACTTGCAATTTCAAGTATTGTTGCGGTATATCTTACCATAGAACGTTATATTACTATAAAGAAAGCTTCAAAATTGGATGCAAACTTTATGGCAAACATCAAAGACATGGTTTTGTCAGGCAACGTAAAAGGAGCTAAGGCCTTGTGCGAAAGAACCAATTCGCCAATTGCACGTATATTGGAGAAAGGAATTTCGCGTATAGGTAAGCCACTACAAAATATTGATGTGAGCATTCAAAATGCAGGAAATCTCGAAATTAATAAGCTAGAAAGAGGAATGCCTACCTTAGCAACTATTTCTGGAGCTGCGCCTATGCTAGGTTTTTTAGGGACAGTTACTGGAATGGTAACTGCATTTTACAACATGTCGCAAGCAGGAAATAACCTTACTGTTAGTTTGCTAGCAGGTGGTATCTACGAAGCCTTAGTAACTACAGTTACTGGATTAATAATTGGCATATTTGCTTATATTGCTTACAACCAACTTACCTCAATGATTGAAAATATCATTCACAAAATGGAAGCCAGCTCTGTTGAATTTATTGACCTGTTGCAAGAACCTGCATAGATTATGGCATTTAAAAGAAGAACAAAAGTAAAGCCAGATTTTAACATGGCATCAATGACAGACCTAGTGTTTTTGTTATTGATATTTTTTATGATTACTTCAACACTTGTTAGTCCTAATGCTATCAAAGTTTCATTGCCTCAGGCAAATAGTCAGGTAACTACTAAAACAACAATGAACATAAGTATTACCAGTGATTTGCGATTTTATATTGAAGGCACAGAAACACAGCAGGTGCAACTGGAGCCCGCAATAACAAGTGCTTTATTAGCATTAAATGTTCCCGATGCCGTGGTTTCGGTAAATTGCGATAAAGCAGTGCCAGTAGAGTATTTGGTGAATGTAATGCGTATTTGCAATAACTTAAAGGCTAAAGTCGTTTTAGCTACACAGCCAGAATAATTAGAATGGAAGCTGCTCAACTTAAAAAACAGGAACAAAAAAATAAACTGCTAGGCTATGGTTTTACCACTGCCTTTCATGTGCTTATTTTGGTTCTACTTTGGTGGGCTATGTTGCATCCACCGGATCCGCCTCTTGAATATGGAGGAATGGAGCTTAGCATGGCTTTAGGCCAGCAAGACATGGGCGGACCAAGCGTGGTGCCTGTTGAAACCCTTACGCCCGCTGAGCAAATACCTCAGCCAGTTACAGAAGAACAAGTAGTAACCCAAGATGCGGAAGAAGTGCCAGTTACTGCTAAAAAAGTTGTTGTAAAGAAAAAAAAGGAAGTCGTAAAACCGGTTGAAAAACCAAGAGTTGCTGATGAGCGTGCTTTGTTTAAAAAGAAAGTAACAGCTAGCAGTGACGGAGGAAGAGGTGATGGCGATATTTCAGGAAATGAAGGAAATCCCAATGGAGATATTAAAGGAAGTTCTGATGGGAACGGAACAGGTAATGGACTTGGTGGTTCAGGTGGCGGAACAGCTATGGGTGATGGTCTTGGTAGTTATGATTTGAAAGGGCGCAGTATGGCTCAAAAGCCAGATATTACCGATAATTCTCGCGAAACAGGGAAAGTGGTAGTTGGGATTACAGTTGATAGAAATGGACGTGTTATAAAAGTGCAGCCCGGCATTAAAGGAACCACCAATTTATCACCAATATTGCTTGAAAAAGCCCGGCAAGGTGCGCTCCAAGCTCGCTTCTCTGCAAAGTTAGACGGGCCAGATGAACAGTTCGGAACCATGACTTTTGTGTTTAGGTTTAAACAATAACATTCTCCATTTTTAATTTTCTAT
>Ga0105045_10006073_pt1 | contig 10682 bp, 8 predicted proteins | sample MAT02_FD_78089 | JGI IMG/M metagenome (GOLD analysis project Ga0105045, IMG submission 78089) | Freshwater microbial communities from Lake Fryxell liftoff mats and glacier meltwater in Antarctica - MAT-02 (megahit assembly) | ecosystem: Environmental > Aquatic > Freshwater > Ice > Liftoff... | reverse complement strand
ATGCAGGCCCTGCAATTGCTCAACGACGTGCAGCATTTCGAGGCCGCCCGCGTCCTCGCCGAGCGGGTCCTCACCGAGGGCGGGGCCGATGATCCGTCGCGTCTCCGCTGGCTCTTCCGCACCGTCCTCAGTCGCGTGCCTGATGAGAAGGAGTCGGGATTTCTCACCGACGCGCTGGCCCAGCAGCGTTACCATGCCGGGGCGGATGCAACGGCGGCGGAGCAAGTCGTCGCAGCGGGCGAGTCAGTGCCGAAAAAGGTGGCGCCTGCGGTCGAAACGGCGGCGTGGACGCTGGTGGCGAATTTGCTGCTGAATCTGGATGAAACGGTGACGAGGAATTGAATGAAAGGATCAACCCAATTCATCTCATCGGTGACGTTCACGCAGGGCCTCGACGAGGTCGCGAGGTGCGCGGAAGTTCGTGATCAGGAGGGCGTCGAGAAGGACGGCGAAGTCAGAGAGACCTCTCGTCGCTGCAGCGTCGATAAAGCCGAGCGTGCCCATCACCCGCAGTCCCGCTTCGCGGGCGGCGACTCGTCCGTCAAGGTCGTCGATCAGGATCTGAACGAGATAGTTCAACGGCGACGTGTTGCACACGACCATGGCCGATCAATGGTTCAGTTTCGAGATCGTCTCCAATTCAGCCGCAACTTCTTCGTCCGTCCAGTCACGCTGCGCGCGATGCTCGACGACGAGAGTGTCGAAAGCGAGACGACTCGTCAGATTCAGCAAACGCATCGCCTCGGGCGAGGAAACACGGCCTTCGCGATAGAGTCCACAGACAAAGGTGCGAAGCGATTCCTCCTGCATGCTTCCATGCCCGGTTCCCAGGCGGGCAAGGATGTCCTCGGGTAGATCGAGCGTGAGTGTCATGCCCTAATGTAGCCCTTTAGCGATTCAATCCAAGTCCCAACTTTCCATCTTGTCGGCACAACCGACATCAACCATGAATCCCCTCCACGAACACGACCTCCTCCTCTCGCGCCGTCAGTTTTTCGGTCACAGCGGCCTGCGTCTCGGCGGGCTCGGGCTGACTTATCTGACGGGTCGGACCGGCCTTTCGAGCGCTCAGGCGGCTCCCGCCGGTCTCATTCATCCGCCCATGCCCGGACTGCCCCATCTCCCCGCGAAGGCCAAGGCGGTGATTTATCTGCACATGAACGGCGGCCCCTCCCAGCTCGATACCTGGGACTACAAACCGCAGCTCGCGGAGTGGTTTGACAAGGACATTCCCCCGAGCGTGCAGGGCGGGCAGCGCCTCACGGGCATGACAAGCAAGCAGGCGCGCTTTCCCGTGGCGCCGAGCCTGTTCTCGTTTTCGCAACACGGTCAGTGCGGGCGCTGGGTCAGCGAATTGCTCCCCCACACCGCGAAACACGTCGACGACATCGCCCTCATCAAAACGGTGCACACCAACGCGATCAATCACGATCCCGCCTGCACCTTCGTCATGACCGGACGCGAGGTGCCCGGTTACGCCAGCCTCGGCTCGTGGCTTTCCTATGGCCTCGGCAGCGCAAGCAACGACCTGCCCGCCTTTGTCGTCCTGACGCCGAACTGGAGCTCCAAAGCCGCCGCCCAGGCCCTCTTCACGCGAATGTGGAACAGCGGCTTTCTCCCCGGTCGCTTCAGTGGGGTGGCTCTGCGCGCCTCGGGGGATCCGGTGCTCTATTTGAAAAATCCCGAGGGGGTCTCCTCAACGCAGCGGCGATCCCAGCTCGACTCTCTCGCAGCGATGAACGCGCATCGTTTCAACCAACTCGGCGACCCCGAGATCCAGAATCGCATCAGCCAGTACGAGATGGCCTTCCGCATGCAGACGAGCGTGCCGGAGCTGACCGATCTCACCGGTGAAAGCAAATCCACGCTGGAGAGCTACGGGCCCGAAGTTCTCAAACCCGGCACCTTCGCCGCGAGTGCGATCATGGCGCGCCGTCTCGTCGAGCGGGGCGTGCGTGTCGTGCAGATCCTCCACCGCGGCTGGGATCAGCACGGCAATCTGCCCGGCGACATTAGGCTACAGTGTCAGGACACCGACCAGCCCATCGGCGCGCTCCTCGCCGATCTGAAACAGCGGGGTCTCCTCGAAAGCACTCTCGTCGTCTGGGGCGGAGAATTCGGGCGCACCGTCTACTCGCAGGGCACCCTGACAAAAACTAACTACGGGCGCGACCACCACCCGAGGAACTTCTGCATGTGGATGGCCGGCGGCGGGGTCAGGGGCGGAGTCGATTACGGCGAGAGCGACGACTTCAGCTACAACGTCGCGGAGAATCCGGCCCACCTGAACGACGTCAACGCGACGATCCTGCATCAGTGCGGAATCGATCACGAGCGCTTCTCCTTCAAGTTCCAGGGCCTCGATGCGCGGTTGACCGGCGTCGAGCACCAGCACCCGATCCGGGAGATTTTGAGCTGAGGTAGAAGAGGGCACCGAAACCGAGCGTGGTATCACCTCCCACCGTAGAACGGGTCTCCAGGCCCGTTCCCCCATTGGACCGGGGCTTCAGAGAAGCGGGCCTGGAGACCCACTCTACATCGGGAAAGACGCCCCTCTCACAAGACCACCACGATTTTTCCGACATGCCCGGCGCCCTCGAGCTTGGCGTAGGCGTCGCCGGCGGCATCGAAGGAAAAGGCACTGTCGATGACGGGGCGGATTTGATGCCGCTCGAGGAAGAGATTCATGCGCTCGAACATGGCGCGGCTGCCGACGTAGATGCCATGGAGATCGACGTTCTTTTTCACGAGGGGAAAGAGGCTGGCATCGGGCGCGTCGAAGCCGGTGAGGACTCCGATGAGGGAAATGAATCCGCCCGCCGCGACGGAGTTCATTGATTTTTCCAGCGTGCCCGGCCCGCCGACCTCGATGACGGCATCGACGCCGCGCTTGTCGGTGTGGCGATGGACTTCGCGATCCCAGTCGGGTGTCTCCCGGTAGTTGATCGTCTCGTCGGCGCCGAGCCGTTTCGCGAGCTCGCGCTTTTCGTCGGACCCGCTCGTGAGGATGACCCGCGCCCCCGCCGCTTTCGCGATCTGGAGCGCAAAGATCGAGACGCCGCCGGTGCCGAGGCAGAGGACGGTATCGCCCTGCCCGACCGGATGCCCGCGCTCCATCATGGCGTGCCAGGCGGTGAGCGCGGCGCAGGGCAGGGTCGCGGCCTCGGCGGCGCTGAGGTAGTCGGGCACCCGCACGAGACTGTGCGCCGGGGCGACGAGGAACTCGGCGAGGACTCCGTCACAGGATCCGCCGCGGGCGGCGGCATGATAGGACATCTCAAAGCGGCCCGACTCCCAGTCGCGGAAAAAGGTCGGCGCGACCCGGTCTCCGATCTGCCAGGTGGTGACCCCTTCGCCGATTTCCTCGATGACTCCGGCGCCGTCCGAGAGCGGAATGACGGGGTCGGACCCCCCCGAGGCGGAAAGGCCCGACTGCATGAGCAGGTCGCGGTAGTTGAGCGAACAGGCTTCCATCCTGACACGCACCTCACCGGGCGCGAGCGAGGCGGGCTCGACTTCGTGGAGGACGATTTCGGAAGGCGCGCCGTCGCGAGGTTCGAGGAGGTATTTTTTCATGAGAGACTATCGGATCGCTTCCAGATTTAGGAACTCCTCCATCTCGGCGAGCTCGAGGGTGTTGATGACATCGGCGCGGGTGAGCCATCCCTTGCGGGCGAGGCGCACGCCGAACCAGAGGTAGTCGAGTTGGGTGGTGCGGTGGGCGTCGGGATTGATGGCGCATTTCACGCCGCGCTCGACCGCGTATTTCCACCAGCGCCAGTCCATGTCGAGACGCCAGGGGTTGCAGTTCAGCTCGATGATCGTGCCGCTCGCGGCGCAGGCTTCGATGACGGCGGGGACATCGACGGCGTAGGGCTCGCGCTCGAGGAGGAGGCGGCCGGTGAGATGCCCTAACATTGTCACTTTGGGATGCGTCACCGCCTTGATGAGCCGGGCGGTCATCTCGGCCTCGGGCAGGGTCATGGCGTTGTGGACACTGGCGACGACGTAGTCGAGTTCGCCGAGGAGTTCGTCGTCAAAGTCGAGCGAACCGTCCTTGAGGATATCGACCTCACTCCCGGCGAAGAGGCGAAACTTGGTGCCCTCGCTCCGGTAGCGCCGATTGAGTTCACGGATCTCCGCGATCTGCTTGCGGAGCCGCGTTTCATCGAGGCCATTCGCCTGGACAGAGCTCTTCGAGTGATCGGCGATCCCGAGGTATTGCAGGCCGTGCTCCATCGCCGCCCCGGCCATTTCCCCGAGGGTATTGCGCCCGTCGCTGGCGACAGTGTGGTTGTGAAAGGTGCCGCGCAGGTTCTCGAGCTCAATCAGGCGGGGCAGATCGCCCCCGGCGGCGGCCTCGACTTCGCCGGTGTTTTCCCGCAGTTCGGGCGCGATGTAGTCGAGCCCGAGAAAACGGTGGAGCTGGGCCTCGCTCTCGAAGACGGGGGCCTCGGGCGAGTCACTGCCCTCGCGCGGGGCGAGGCGATATTCATTGAGAGTATAACCCCGACTGAGGGCGAGCCCGCGCATCGCGACGTTGTGCTCTTTGCTGCCGGTGAAGTAGGCGAGAGCACAGGCGAACTCGGCATTGGAGACCGCCCGCAGGTCACACTGGAGTCCGTCGGCGAGATAGACGCTCGCCTTCGTCGGGCCCTTCGCGATGACACTGGTGACGCGGGAGTGTGTCACGAAATGCTCGATGATCGCCGCAGGGTGCCCCGTCGCGACGAGAAAATCGACATCGTGGACCGTCTCCTTTGCCCGCCGGTAGCTGCCCGCGACCTCGGCGCGAAGGCAGTCGGGATGCTCCTTCAGCGAGGCGAGGATCTCCTCGACCGGCGTCACGACGTCCCCGAGCCGGAACCGCTCCGCATTGGATTCGCGGAAGGCGATCGCCTCGAGGATTTTCTCCGCCGTCTTTTTGCCGAATCCGGCTAGGGCCGCGACCTCGCCCGAGGCGCAGACTTCTTTCAAACGCGCCACTGAATCCACCGCGAGCGAATCATAGAGTGCCTTGATCTTCTTCGGCCCGAGTCCCTGAATGCGAAAAAGTTCAAAAAGCCCGACCGGAAATTCCGCTCGCAACTTTTCGTAAAACTCGAGTTTCCCCGTCGCGGCGAGCTCGTGGAGCTTTTGCTGCAGGGCCTCACCGATGCCTTTGATGCCCTTGAGATCCTCCTCCCTCGCCCGCGTCACGATGTCGCCGGGGAACTGCAAGACAGTCTCCGCCCCGGTGCGGTAAGCCCTGATTTTAAACGGGTTCTCACCCTTCAATTCGAGGAGCAGAGCAATGTCTTCGAGCGTTTCGGCGAGGGTTTCACGGGTCATGGCGGGGTGACAAGTTAGAACCTGAGACCCGCCCACGCCACCGATTTCACGGAGCCGGGACCTCTCATTCTCGAGAATTCCGGCCCCTTCTTTCATCCTTGCTCACTCGTTGAGGATCAGTGATTTCGATCTAGGCAGAAAAAGGAATTTTAAATCCGTGAAATTTTTCGGGTTGTCCCGTATATTCGGCGCTACGAGGGGAAGCAGGTCTGAAACGACGCACCCCCGGGATCTCAGTCATCTATGAGTAATCGCTACGAAATCCGCGACCAAATCGGCAAAGGTGGCCTCGGCGCTGTTTATAAAGCCCTCGATACACAGCTCCAGCGGGAGGTGGCGATCAAACGAGTGCTCTCCACCGACAAGGCCACCGAGGAGGAAGTCCAGGATGCCGCCAAAAAACTGATCGCCGAGGCACAGACGCTTTCCAGTCTCAATCACCCCAATATCGTCACCGTCTTCGATGTCGGGCAGGATGAAGCCGGTGGTTTCGTCGTGATGGAGTTGCTGAAGGGGGAAACGCTCGACGAGACCGTGGAGCGCGGCGTGCTCACGCAGGAGGACTTTACCGAAGTCGTCTACCAGACGATGGAGGCCCTCATCGCGGCCCAGGCGAACAACGTCATTCACCGTGACATCAAGCCGACCAACATCATGGTGATTTGGCAGGCATCGGGGAAATTCCAGCTCAAGATCCTCGATTTCGGTCTCGCGAAATTCAGCCGTTCGCCCTCCGTCCAAACGATGGATCAGGAGGAATCGGTCATGGGATCGATCTTCTTCATGGCTCCCGAGCAGTTCGAACGCGGCGAACTCGACTCCCGCACCGATCTCTACCAGATGGGCTGCGTCTATTACAACGCCCTCACCGGCCAGTACCCGTTCAACGGCGAGACCGCGCCGCAAGTGATGAACGCCCACCTCCAGCACAAAGTCATCCCGCTGGAACAGGTGCGCCCCGACCTCTCTCCCTCGATCTGCCAGTGGGTCATGTGGATGATCAACCGCGACATCGCCCACCGCCCCGCCGACGCCCGCGATGCGCTGAAGCACTGGCCCCGCAATCCCGAGCCTCCCGGCGCGATCCTCGTCGAAGTCCTCCCCGTCGAGGCGACCCCCACCGTGTCCACCGGCGAAGTCACGATCGTCCGTGCCGCGGGCGGCGCCTCCGCCCCGCCCGCGCTCATCCTCTCGGCCCAGACCGGCAGCGCCCCCCTCGTCGCCCGCGCCGTCGCGACCACCGGCGGCACCACCGGCCGTCTCGTCACCGGTGCGACCACCGGCAAGCTAAACACCGGTGCGACCACCGGAAAGCTCAACACCGGAGGGTCAACCGGCCGCCTTGATAAATCCACGACCGGACGCAGCACTCTCGGCGGTCCCGCCGCGGGTGGCCGACCCAACGTAAAAAAATCCGCCGATTCCGAAGGGAACGGCAAGATCAAGTGGATCATCATCGGCAGTTGCGCCTCGGCCATCGTCCTCTCCTTTATCATTACGGGCATACGCAAGAAGAGCGCCGAGGCGCAGAAGACTCACCTCATTGCTCTCGCTTCGGCCGAGATCCCGACCGGCACGCCCGCCGATGTGGCCCTGGCAGTGAAGTTACTCGGTGACAAGAACTCATCCCCCTCGCTCAAAGGAGACGCCGCCAAGGTCCTCGAAAAACTCGAGGGATCGGGCATTAGTGAAAAAGTCCACGAAGAACTCAAAATCGCGGAGACGATGGCGCTCCGCATCCGCCTCGCCCAGGTTCTCGCCGAACGCAACTACACCCCGGCAGTCCCGACCATCATCGACACCTTCAAATCGGCCTCGACCGATGACCAGCGTGTCCAATTGCTGAACTCGGTCCGCGTCCTCGCCGATCTCTCCAGCATCAACGAGCTGCTCGGCTCACTCCGCGGTGATCACACTCTCCCCGTCCGCAAGGTCTTCGAAGACACCGTCCTCGCGGTACTGCGAAAGAGCGGTGACAGCACCAAGCCGGTCGTCGACTCCATCCTCACCAAAGTCGCTTCGACGAGCGGCAACGAAAGGAAAAGTCTCTTCCGTGTCCTCGGGGTGCTCGGGGGCGAGGATGTCAAAACCCGCCTCGCCGCGGTTTACGGTCAGAAGGGAGATCAGGAGTATCAGCGCGACGCCATGATCGCCTATCTCAACTGGCAAAATCACTCTGTCATCGGGGATGTGGAAAAGATAATCCAATCGACTGAGGATGCCGCCCTGCGCTCCGGCGCCGAGCGGGCCTACGTCCGCCTCGCCACCCTGCCCGGGCCCGAATCCCTCGCTGAACGTGTTCCGCTCTGGCGCAAGGCCTTTGAAATGTCGCAGAATCCGAACGACGTGCGCCGTCTCCTCACCGCTCTCGTCGAGTATCCCGGGACCGAGACACTAGCCCTTCTCAAGGAATGGGAAACCCACCCGACCCACGGCCCCCTTGCCAAGAGCGCCGCCTCGACGATGGAAAAAACGATCCTGAGCGTCGTGGAACTGAAGCCCGGCGATGCCCTCAAGGGAAACAAGGCCCGGGTGCAGGGTGACAACCGCGCCTCGATCAATTCCTTCCTCGCCTCTCTGACCGGCTGGGCCTCGCCCGAGACCTGGTTCTCGTGGAATTTCAAAGTGGCCGAGAGCGGTAGTTTCCTCATCGAGATCGACCAGGCCTCCCTGCGCGACGAGCCGAGCCAGTTCGTCGTCTACCTCGCTGGCAAGACGCTCAAAGGTGAATCGAAGACCACTCCGACGCTCGAGGAATTCGTTCCGGTGCGCCTCGCCGAGCCCGTCGATCTCGTCGCCGGTCAGATCTACTCGCTCGTCCTCGCGGCCGGTGAACGCGTGCAACCGCGCATGATGGACGTCGGGGCGATCCGACTGGTCAAGCCCTGAGACGCCTGTAGTCAGCAGTTTTAACGTTTTTCGCCGCGGTCCCGTTCACGATTGCGCTTCTCGCCACCGCCGGCGTTTCCACCTCCCGCAGGTTGGGCGGGTGGCGCGGGGGCGGGTGGCACCTCGATGTCGCGCCCGTCGGTGAGACGTATCATCGCCCCGCGGATGAGATTCCCTTTTTCCTCACGCGACATGTCGGGGTAGTTCCGTACGACGTGGCCGATGTATTCCTTCAGCTTGGTCTGCTTCTCCTCGGGTAGAGCCTTGAAACGTTCGAGATCCTGAGGCGAAGGACCGCGGCGCTCGCCCTCTTTCCCGTCGCCCTTCCCGCCGGACCCCGGCGCCCTCGGCTGCGGGAAAATCTCGGCCATCTCATACTTCAACTCGGCCTCGTCCCCGGCGAATGAGATCTTCGCGGCGACGCCCTCGAGAGTCGATGACGGCACCACCTCGACGAGAGAAATGCCGGCTTCATTACCGCCGTCGGGCGTGACGACGATCGTCTTTTTGGTCTTCCTATTGTAGAGCGTCGCGACCTGCTGATCGTTGATCGTCGCGACCCCGCGCAGGGCATAGGTCCCGGACAGGCTGAGAACCCGGGTGAACGGGCTCGTCTTCCGCAGCGCGGCAAAGTCGGACTCGGCGGGGGCCTCGGGGGCGAGGTGCGGCGCACCCGTTTCCTCCGCCCGGAGAAAATTCCCTACCAAACCCAGAAAAATGACCGGCGCGATTGATTTTTTCATGACCTGACCCTGTCGGACGACCCTGTCGGGTGGACGATCTAACCCTGTTCTTTTGCTGCGGACACGGCCTCCTTTGAGGTGAGCGGTTCGCCGGACTCGGGATGATACCAGCGGGCGATCGTGATCTTGCAGTCGGCTTGAGGCTCGATCTCCTTGGATTTGTTATCGAGCTCGAGTTCGAGCGATTTGATAATCTGAAACTTCTCGGGACCCTGCAGGGTCGTGAGCCACTCGAGGACGACGGCTTCTTCGCCTTTCACGTCGAGACGCACCGAAACCTCGGTGTAGAAGGCCGAGCTCACGATGTCCTGGAGACTCTGGCGCTCGATCCGCAGCTTCCTTTCAAAAAGATCATCCTGGAGTGACTGGATGAGATCGCCCTGGAGCTTGCCCATGGAGGCGCCCCCGAGGGGCGGCATCTTTTCCGTCAGCCATTTTTCGCGGGCGTCGGCTTTCGGGGCATCCTCGACCCACATCTCGTGATCGGCGAGGGTGCTCTGCAGCGTCGCGATCTTCGAATCGCTCCCGCGCAGCACCTTCAGCACCGAGCGAGCCGCGAAGGCATTGCCGACGATGAAGATCACGCCGAAGCACAGACCCAGCAGCCATTTTTCTCTAACTGTCAGCGCTCGCATTCTTCGGCTTCCCTTCTATGACAAATGTCGCGGTGTTGTTTTTCTCCACCTTCGGGTTCGGCATGCTCCAATCATACGCCTCAAAGCCATCCGCGCTCTGCAAATCCTCGAGGAGACGATTCGCGAGTTGCACATCGCGAGCCTGCCCCTCGACCCGGATCGTTTTCTCCGAGCTGCGGTATTCGCGAATCACCACTCCGCTACCGGGCAGAACGGCGGTGATGCGGCTGAGCTGGACGACGGGGAAAAAATTCTTATCAAAGGCCGGCTCGAGCGACCGCCAGCGCTCCTCGGCGAGCTGGACCCGTTCGACATCGGGCTCGATGATGGCGATGCGGTGCTCGAGCGAGGCGATCTCGCGCTTCGTGACCCGGGCGTCTTTCCACACCCACACGCCGACGACGGCGTAAATGATGAGCCCGGCGACGAGCAGGGCGGTGTTGCGCACCGCGCCACGGCGTTTTTTGCGGGAGCGAGCGACGGCCGGCGGGAGGAGCCGCTCTCTCGCCTCGCCTGACGCGGCGATCCCGTTGCCCTCGAGGACCTTCACCGGAATCGAGAGGGCATTTCGAAAGGCCGCGACCTGCTCCTCACCCGCGCCTGCGACCGAGAGGATCAGTTCGGTCGCCGGATGCGCCTCGAAGACGGACTCACCGTGGAGACCGACGAGAAGCAGGTTGATCTCCTTCGCCGTGGCCGCCCCGATCTCGGGACGACCGCTGAGGACCTGAAAGTGGGCGGGTGCGCCCTCGACGTGAATCGCAAAGACCAGCCTGCCCTGCTCGCGCCAGAGCGTGGCGGTGCCCGACGAAGACTCGCGCAAGGCTGCCGAAGTGGTGTAGCCGGCCGCAGTCGGGACGACGAGACTCTCGGGCAGATCGGTGACGACCCGCACCGCAAAGGTCTCGCCGCGCTCACCGCGATGGAGACGTTCATAGTCATAAACAGTGGCGCCTTTGCCGCCGAGGCCGCGTTTTTCCATCTGCGCATGGATCATGCTCTCGTGCAGCGACGCCTCGACGAGAGGCAGATCGACGACAAAGGTGGACACGACCGCCGCCGGCAGGCCGATGAGCACGTCACT
>Ga0105045_10006071_pt1 | contig 10684 bp, 9 predicted proteins | sample MAT02_FD_78089 | JGI IMG/M metagenome (GOLD analysis project Ga0105045, IMG submission 78089) | Freshwater microbial communities from Lake Fryxell liftoff mats and glacier meltwater in Antarctica - MAT-02 (megahit assembly) | ecosystem: Environmental > Aquatic > Freshwater > Ice > Liftoff... | reverse complement strand
GTCGTGGTCGTCGTGGTCGTCGTGGTCACCGGCCCGGTCTCGGGCCCGGTGGTCGCGGCGGAGTCGGTCGCGGGCGGCGCACTGGTTTGCATACCCGTCTCGCCTGCCGGCATGGTGTCGACGAACTCCGGGTTTTTATCGACGCAGCCACCGATGCACAGCGCCCCACTGACCAGCCATCGTCGCATGGTCCCGAGGGTACCAGGTGTTCGGGCCCAGGATGCCCGCACTTCGGCGGGCTCCGCTACACTGGGGTTCATGCCGCTCCTCCCGCCCCGCCGCAGCGCCGTTTGGCTCCTCGTGTTCCCGGCGGCCACCGCGTTGCTGGCCGCCGGGCTGGTGTGGGCGGGCTCGGCGAGCAACGGCGGCGCCGCGCCCCAGGACGTGGTGCTGGCGATCGTCGGGATCAGCGGGGCGATCGCGGGGACGCTGACCGTGCTCGGGGCCTTCGGCGCGCGGGCAACTTTCGCGTTTGCGATGATCGGCCTGCTCGTCGGACTCGCGCGCATGATCTGGGTCGCCGTGCACCCGCATGACGGCATGGCCGACCTCGCCGCGCTCGCCAACTTCTTCCTGTTCGGCGCGATCGGGCTCGGCATCGGGGCGCTGATCGACTTCGGTCGCTGGCTCGGCAGCCGCCAGCGACGCGCCTGAGATCAGACCGTACAGCGCCGACACGACGACCATGTGGCGCGCGCGCGATCGCGCTGTCCTCTCGCGGCCCGGTCCTGTTAGGCTCGCCGCGTGCCGCGAGAGTTCGATGCAGGTGAGGCGACGATGTTCGGCATGCCAGGGGCCAGCCCCGCGGACGTGAGCCCTGCGGTGCCGGCTGCGGCGGCCGTGCCGGGCCTCTACGCGGGCCGCTACCAGATCGAAGGGGAGGTTGGTCGCGGCGGCATGGGCACGGTCTACCGCGCGCTCGACGTGTTGGTCGGCGACGTCGTCGCCCTCAAGATCCTCGATGCCGCCGCCGCACCGTCCACCGATCAGCTCGAGTGGTTTCGTCGCGAGGTCCGTCTCGCCCGGCGCATCACCCACCCGAACATCGCCCGCACCCACGACATGGGCGAGCAAGCCGGCATCCACTACATCACCATGGAGTTCGTCGAGGGCACGACCTTGCACGACCTGCTCGGCGAGAGCTCCGAGCAGGGCGACGGGACCGCCCGACACACGGCGCTCGACCTCAACCAGGCCGTGCGGATCGCCGTCGCCGTGGGTGACGGGCTCGCGGCGGCCCACGCCGCGGGCGTCGTGCATCGCGACCTCAAGCCCGCCAACGTGCTCATCGACCGCACCGGTCGCGTGGTGCTCACCGACTTCGGCATCGCCCGTGCGGTCAGCGATGAGCACGCCGGCGCGCGCACGCAGGGCGTGGTCGGCACCCCGCAATACATGGCGCCCGAGCAGCTCTCGGGCATACCCGTCGACGGACGCGCCGACCTCTACGCGCTGGGGCTGATGCTCTTCGAGATGTTGACCGGCGTGCTGCCCTTCGCCGGCGGCACGCCCCTGGCCGCCGCGCTGGCCCGCCTGACCCAGCAGCCGCCCGACCCCCGCGCGCTGCGGCCCGGCCTGCCCGAGCCGCTCGCCGCCCTGACGCTCGAGTGCCTCGCCACCGAGCCGCGCGACCGGCCCGCGAGCGCGACCGTCGTCGTCGAACGCCTGCGCGCCTGGCAGCTCGCCAGCGGCGTCACGCTCCCCGGCGCCGCGCCCGTCGCGGCCACCCCGAGTCCGGCCACCGGCGCCGCGCGCACGCTGTCGCGACCGCAGCGGCCGCTGATACCGGTGCCGCTGGCCCAGCGCGCCCTCGCCGTCCTGCCGTTTCGCCACATCGGTCCTGCGGAGCAGAGCTACCTCGGCGACGCTCTCACCGACGAGCTCATCGATGTCCTGTCGCGGACGCGCGGGCTGCGGGTGCTCGGCAGCGGCGCGACCTCGAAGTACCGCACCGACCGTGACCCACGCGCGGTGGGTGCTGACCTCGGGGTCGACGCCGTCGTCGACGCGACCGTCCACAGCTCAGCCCAGCAGCTCCGCGTCGCGGTGCGCCTGGTCGAGGTCGCGACCGGCACGCAGTTGTGGAGCGAGCGCTTCGAGAGCGGCCTGGAGGACCTGTTCGTGGTCCAGGACCGGATCTCCAGGCGGATCGCCGAGGCGCTGCGCGTCGAGCTCAGCTCGGCGACCAGCATGGGCGAGGCCTCCGCCGACGCGATCGCCATGTACCTGCGCGGGCGCCGTCAGCTCGGCGTCTTTCGCTTCCTCGGTCCCGACAGCGCGATCGATCTGCTCGAGTCGTGCCTCGAGCTCGCGCCCGACCTCCAACCCGCGCTCGCCTGTCACGCGATCGCCTGTGTACGCGCCTGGTTCGTGCCGCCGTCGGCCACCGCGCGCCCCTCCGACCTCCGTGACTGGGAGTCCGAGGCCAGGGCCAGCGTCGCCCGGGCCCTCGAGCACGCGCCCGAGATGGCCGAGACCCACCTCGCGCGCGCCATGCTGGCGATGCAGCTCGGCGAGGGTCGCGAGGCGGTCCAGGCCCTGGTCAAGGCCCTCGACATCGCCCCGACCTACGCGCACGCCCATCAGTACCTGGCCCAACTGCAATGCGAGGCCGGCAACGTGAAGGAGGGCATGGAGCGGGCCCGCCTCGCCTACGACCTCGCGCCGACCCTGCTCTCGGCGATGGTCGACGTCGCCCGCCTACAAGCCCTCCGCGGCGACCGCGAGGCCTGCCGCGCGAGCCTGGCGATCGTCGAACGCAGCGTCCCGAACCGCCGGGTGGTGCTGCACTTTCGCCTGCGCATGGCGATCTGGTTCGGCGAACGCGAGGTCGTGCGCGACTTGCTGGCGGAGATGCAGACCGACGAGGTCGAGGGCATCGGCAAATTCATCCTCGGCTTCGCGCACGCGGCCTCGGGCCTGCTGCCCCGCGCGCAGGTCGACGAGCTGGTCGGCAAGTTCGTCGGCGACGCCCCGAGCCCGCGATTCTTCACGCTGATGTGCCAACTGTGCACCGAAGTCTACGCGGCCCTCGGCGACCACCAGACCGCCCTCACCTACTTCTTGCGCGCCGCCGACAGCGTGCTCATCGACATCGAGTGGACCGACCGCTGCCCGCTGCTCGCCGGCATCCGGGCGCTGCCGGACTACACCCGCGGCCGCCAGGCGATCCGCAAGCGCGTGCAAGCGATGTGGTGACCGGCCCGCCCCGCGTCAGCCGGAGGGCGTGTCGCGCACCCGCGCGTAGCCGATGCGCACGGGCTTCGTCGGACCTGTCCCACGGGCCATGTCACCCTCGCCCCGCTCGCGCCGTCGCATCGTCGTCGCCGCCGACGGCGGCAGGCAGGCGATGCACGCCGGCAGCAGCACCGCCGACTTCGGCTGCGGGTACGTGACATCGATCTCCCACGCGCCCGCCAGCTCACGCTGCCCGTAGCGCGCCAGCTCGAGCGGCACACGGCAGCGATGGCAAGCCCCGCCGGTCGTGGCATGGATGTTCTCGAGGGTGTCGCGGTCGAATGCCATGGCCCCCTCTACCGCACCCGCCTGGTCTGGCGCGGATCAGGCCCGGTTGACAATCGCGCGGTTTCGAGCCCTCATACCCGCATGGCGGAGGCAAAGCTCAAGGTCGTCAATCCCTCGCACTTGCTCGACGAGGACGGCAGCCTCCCGGCGGACCCGGCCGTCCGTGCCCAGGCGATCCGGGTCGCCCAGTGCATCGAGTACGGCGGCACCCTCGAGCGCGGGTACAGCCGCGAGACATTAATCCAGTGCCGGCGACGACCCTACGGCGCGGCCTGCCCCGGGCTCCTCCACGTGCTCAAGCAGGACGACGACGCCATCCACGTGTTCTGCCCGGGCTGCGAAGCCGACGAGTACCTCATCTACGAGTGGGAGGACACGCTGTGGGCCGAAGGGATGATGGAGCCCCTCAATGTCGCCGAGCTGGCGAAGGCCCATCAGGCCGAGTCGGCCGAGCGTGCTGAGCATGCCGGTCATAGCGAGCCCGCCGCACACCACCCGGACGAGCCGCTCACGCGAGCGCTGACCCTGCTGGGCAGTCCGCTCACCGCCTCGCAGGTCCGAGGCATGATCGCCACGGCCTCCAGCCCCATGTCCGTCATGGAGAGGGTCCTCCACTCGCTCCCGACGCCACCCCTCAAGGCAGCCCTCGAGCGGTTCCTCCCGCTGATCATGGATCTTTGGAATGCGACCCCGCGCCCCGATCTCGGGGGCTTCGCGCCCAACGTGGTCCACGCCCAACCCGCCCAGCGCACCAGCACCAAGATCGGCGCCAACGCTCCGTGCCACTGCGGCAGCGGTAAAAAATACAAACGCTGCTGCATGAACAATCAGTCCTTCAACTGACCCCGGGCCCTGGGCCTGCAACGACCGCGCCCGCGAGCGCCAGCGCGCCGATGAGCACGGAGCCGGCCCTGCCGCGCCGCCGCGGGTCCCTCGCGCTTCGGGGGTTTTGCATGATTTGCCAGAATTGGCACGATCCGCCAGACAAATCAATCGTTAAACTCGTTTTGCGAGGCTTGCCTGACGTTGTAAATTTAGTTGACAGGCTAAAATCATGTTTTAGACTGATTCTGCCATGACCTTCGCCAACCCCTATCGTCCCGGAGCAGGCCACCCGCCACCGTACCTGGCTGGTCGTGGCCGTGAGCAGGACAAGTTTCGCAAGATGTTGGAGCAGGAGGTGATCCTCACCAACTTGGTCCTGACGGGACTTCGAGGCGTGGGGAAGACTGTTCTCTTGGAGACCTTCAAGCCGCTCGCGCAAGGCTCGGGCTGGGGCTGGGCTGGGACCGAGTTCCTCGAGTCGACGAGTATGACCGAGGCCGCCCTTGCGACGCGAATCCTCACCGATCTGTCGGTCGTTACCGCATCCGTCGTGGTGGGCCACCGCGAGGTCGCCAAGATTGGCTTTAATCCCCAGACCGTGAAGAAGGATCGGCGGCTGGACTACGAATTGCTCCGCTCGATCTACGCGCAGACACCAGGGCTCGTCGACGACAAACTCAAGCACGTGCTCGAAACTGCATGGAGCGTGCTGAAACAGGCCGGATTGCGCGGGCTGATATTCGCCTACGACGAGGCGCAAAATATCGCGGATCACGCATCCAAGGAGGAGTACCCGCTCTCGCAGCTGCTCACGGTGTTTCAATCCATCCAACGCAAGCAGGTCCCATTCATGCTGGTGTTGACTGGTCTACCCACGCTCTTCCCGAAGCTCGTCGAGGCTCGCACATTCGCCGAACGGATGTTCCATGTCATGAGTTTGGAGCGCCTCAACGATGTGGACAGCCGCGAGGCGATCCTTCGACCCATCCAGGATCAGAAGGATTGCCCTGTGACCTTTTCAGAGGCGGGCGTAAGGAAGATCGTCGAGGTGTCCGCGGGCTATCCTTACTTCATCCAGTTCGTATGCCGCGAGGCCTTCGATGTGGTGATCTCTCAGAGTGAACGGGGCAAGCGTCCGCACGTGCCGATCGAAGAGATCGTACGAAAGCTCGACACTGATTTTTTTGCCGGACGCTGGTCGAGAGCGACGGACCGCCAGCGAGAGCTTCTTCAAGTCATCGCTGGCCTGGAACATCGCGACGGCGAGTTTACTGTGCAAGAGATCGTCGAGCGTTCGCGCAAGCTCCTGGCCAAGGCATTTAGCAGCAGTCACGCACACCAGATGCTCTCGGCGCTCGGCGAGGCGGGCCTCGTCTACAAGAACCGCCACGGGAAATACGCCTTCGCAGTACCGTTGCTGGGCGCCTTCATTCATCGTCAGGGACAGGAGCCTTGAGCTCAAGGAGACGCGCCGACGACCTCGTGTGTGTGGCGGACCCGTCACCGCGAGCCTACAAACCACTGCCGGGGCGTGACGCCCCGGGTGCTGCGCCGATCGTCGGGCCGCGTTCAACTCCACTGCACGCGGGTGCGCAAGCCGGTGAGGCTGCCGTCGGGGGCGAGGCCGACGACGTAAACCGCATGGATCGGTCCGGTGCCGTCCTGGCCGACGATGAAGACCTTGAGGTCCGCGAGGCTCGACTGCATCGCCTGCGCGAGCGCGACGGCCTGCGCCGTCTGCCCGGGCGTGTGCGCCTCGGCCAGGCGGGCGAAGAAGGCGCCCGCGTCGTCGATGCGGGCGATCGCCTGCGCCGGGTCGTCGCCGTGCAGCCCGAGCGCCTCGCGGAAGCTCTGGGCGGTCAGCTCGCCGAGGTTGACGGGCGCGTGGAAGCTCAGGAAGCGCTCGTCGTGCAGCTCGGTGCTGTAATCCTCAAACACGAGGCTAAACCCGAGTGCCTCGAAGTTGGCGGCCAGCTCCTCGCCGCTGCGGCTGCGCCGGCGGGCGACCTTGACGGCGAGGCGACCGAGCAGCGGCATGGCGGCGACCTCGTCGCCCGAGAGGCCGTTGTTGTCGGTGTCGAAGGCGGCGACGAGCTCGGCGCGGGCGGTCGCAAGGGCGGCGTCGATGTCGGTCCGGGTGACGCGCTCACTGGCGCCAGCGCCCTGCCGGAGGATGAAGCGGTAGAAGAAGTCAACGAGGTCGCGCTCCGGTCCGGTGAGCTCGCCGATCTTGCGGCGGATCTCGGCGCGGCTGGTGACACCATCGCGGCCACCGGCCTCGCTGATCTGATCGGCGGCCCATTCGAAGGCGGCATTAACGTGAGACTTGGCGATGCGTGACATGCCGGGATACTGGCAGCGAAGCGGCGAAGTGGGAAGCGACGAGCGGCCCGCTGGCTCACAGCCGAAGGCGTCTACGTCGGTCGCGCTCGGCTGAGCTCGAGCTCGTCGACGCAGCGGCCCAGCAGGTCGGGGATTGGCTCGGGGTCGGCGGCGGCGCGCTCGGCATACTCGTCGTGGATCGCCCGCTGGCGCGCCTGCTCGACGCTCCGCCAGCGGCCCAGCGCTCCCTCGTCGATGGGGTCCGGCACGCGGCCGAGCGCGACGTGGACCACCAGATCCTCGACCGGGTCGAGCTCGCCGAAGACGGCAGCGTGTAGCGCCGCGGCGACGAACTGTCCGTCGCGCCGCGCTCGCGCGAGCCAGGCGTCCGAGGCGGTCGACGGGGCGCGCGAGAGGTCGCCCAGGGCGGCCACGGTGAGCGCGGCCTGGTAGCTCACCGGCACGTGCAGCGCGACCACCCGGGCGGCGAGCAGCGCCGCGGTGGCCGCGTCGACGCCGATCGCGGGGGCATCCCAGGCGCTGACACGGCGGGCCACGACGGCGGCGCCAGCGGCCAGCAGCACCGGGTAGCCCTCGCTCGCCTCGGCGACCATGGCCAGGGCGCAGGGCCGCTGTTGCTCGAGCATTCGCTTGCCGGCCTGGATCGTGGTCACGTATCCGCGGGTGCAGGGTCGTGTCGACGACGTCGGCGACGTGCGCAGCAGCGGCTCGAGTCCGACGCCCGTCATAAAGTCGCGACAGCGGGCCTGGACCTCGGCGATCGTATAGGGCAGCGCGCCCTCGGCCGCGAGCGCGTCGATGCTCGCGCCACGACACCTGCCCGTCGAGCAAGAAGGTCCTGCAGGCCCAGCGGCGCGAACCAGAGCTTGATAGAGTCGCCGGACGATGCGCTCGCCCCAGACCTCCCCGTTCCCGCTCGGCCCCCTCGCTCTCGCCGCGCTGCTCGCCTGCGAGCGGCCCTCGGCCGGGGAGTCGGCGCTGCCAGAGACCACAGGCCCCGCCAGGACCGCCGACGCGCCCGCGCCCGCCGCCTCCGATGACGCGCTGCTCGCCGCATGGAGCGGCCCGTACGGGGGCGTGCCGGCCTTCGATCGCATGGATCTGGCGACCCTTGAGGGCGCGACGACCGAGGCCATCCGCCGCCACCTCGCAGAGCTCGAGACGATCGCCGCCGACCCGGCGCCGCCGAGCTTCGCCAACACGATCGTCGCAATGGAGCGATCGGGCCGGGCGCTCGATCGCCTCGAAACCTTTTATGGGATCTGGGCCAGCAACCTGTCGACGCCCGAATTCCGCGAGATCCAGGAGCGCCTCGCCACCAAGTTCTCGGAGTACGAGTCGCAGGTGGTCCAAAATGAGCGCCTGTTCAACCGCATCAAGGCAGTGCACGACGGCGCCGAGATCAAGGGCCGCAGCCCCGCCGAGCAGCGCCTCGTGAAGCTGGTCCAGGACCGCTTCGCCCGCGAGGGCGCCGCCCTCGACGGGCCCAAGAAGGCCCGCTACGCCGAGATCCAGACCCGCCTCGCCGAGTTGCACACGCGCTTCGGCAACAACGTGCTCGCCGACGAGGAGGGCATCGTCCACTTCCTCAAGGAGGCCCAACTCGCCGGACTGCCGCCGTCCGTCAAGGCGGCGGCCGCCGCCGAGGCGACGGCCCGCGGCCGTGCCGGCGAGTTTGCGATCACGAACACCCGCTCGTCGATCGACCCGTTCCTCACCTACGCCGAGGACCGCGGCCTGCGCGAGCAGGTCTGGCGCGCCTTTTACAGCCGCGGCGACAACAACGACGCCCACGACAACAAGGCGGTGATCGCCGAGATCTTGCGCCTGCGCGACGAGCGGGTCGGCCTGCTCGGCTATCAGAACTACGCGCAATGGCGCCTCGAGGACCGGATGGCGAAGACGCCGGAGCGGGCGCTCGAGCTGATGATGACGGTGTGGCCGGCGGCGATCGCCCGGGTCAAGCAGGAGGTCCGCGATATGCAAGCAGTCGCCGACAAGGAGGCCGGCAAGGCGAAGCGGGCCAAGTCCGCGGTCGCTCCGTGGGACTACCGCTATTACGCCGATAAGGTCCGGCTCGCCAAGTACGACCTCGACTCCGACGAGGTCAAGCACTACCTCCAGCTCGACAAGCTGCGCGAGGCGATGTTCATGGTCGCGGGCGAGCTGTTCGGCTTCGACTTCACGCCGCTGCCGGCCGACGCCAAGGTCCCGGTGTTTCACGCCGACGTGAAGGTGTGGGAGGTCAAGGACCGGCGCTCCGGGCGGGTCGTCGGCCTGTGGTACCTCGACCCGTTCGCGCGCCCGGGCAAGCGCTCCGGCGCGTGGGCGACCAGCTACCGCGGCCACACGACGATCGACAGCAGCCCGCTGGTGCTCGCCGCCAACAACTCCAACTTCCTCAAGGCCGCGCCCGGCGAGGCGGTGCTGGTCTCGTGGGACGACGCCGAGACCTTCTTCCACGAGTTCGGCCACGCGCTGCACGCCCTCGCGTCCAATGTCGACTATCCGACCCTCAACGGGGGCGTCCGCGATTACACCGAGTTTCAGTCGCAACTGCTCGAGCGCTGGCTGTTCACCGACCGGGTGATCGATCGCTACCTCGTGCACGACAAGACCGGCGCGCCGATGCCGAAGGCGCTCGTCGCCAAGATCGAGCGGGCCGCCAATTTTAATCAAGGCTTCGCCACCGCCGAATACCTCGCCTCTGCGCTCATCGACCTCAAGCTCCACACCGCCGACCCCGAGGGCCTGGACCCCGACAAGTTCGAGCGCGAGACCCTCACCGCCCTCGGCATGCCCGAGGCGGTGGTGATGCGCCACCGAACCCCGCAGTTTGGCCACATCTTCGCCGGCGAGGGCTACGCCGCCGGTTACTATGGATATATGTGGGCCGACGTGCTGACGGCCGACGCGGCCGAGGCCTTCGTCCGCGCCCCGGGCGGCTACTACGATCCCACGCTCGCCCAGGCGCTCGTCAGCAACCTGTTCGCGCCGCGCAACGCCGTCGACCCGGCGGAGGCCTACCGGGCCTTCCGCGGCCGCGACCCCGAGGTCGCGGCGCTGCTGCGCGACCGCGGGTTCCCGGCCGCGAGGGCCGCGAAGCCGAAGAAGTAGTCACCGAGGTCTGATGGGAGCATGGGTCATGACGACGCGCCAAACTTTTCTCGCGGAAGTAGCTGGACCCCTGCGCCATGTTCGAGGCATCGCCGACGAGCAGTGGGAGGGCCATCCCGGGTATCCCGCGGTGTTCTTCGACATCGCAGCGCTCAGCGACGAGGAGCGCTGGGCGATCTCCGATCAGCTCGACGATATCCTGTCGGAGATGTCGAGCCCCGGGTTCGGTGAGGACCATTGCGTGGACGAATGAGGACTTCGCGTTGAACGCCCTCTACCACGGCATGGGCAACCTCCCAGAGCCCGACTTCCCTCATCGCTTCTGCTGATCGTCACGCCTCAAACCTGGCCCATGAGGCAGTTATGCTGCCCACAAATTTGCCGGAAGACCCGTTCAGTCCCGGAGCTTCACGAACAGCCGGGAGCCGATCTGGCAGAGTGCGTGGGCGCCCGCCAACGACATACGGTCGGCGCGCGGGAAGCCGGCTACGTCGCGTTCCCACCCGGCGGAGCGCCAGAAGCGCTGGCTCTCACGATTGACGCACCAGAGCTCGGGAGCAACGCCGGGGCGGCCGCCAATGGCGACCTCGCACGCGCGCCCGTCGAGCCCGTCCCAGTCAGAGCCGTTCCACGAAAACAGCCGGTCGTCGGGGGCAGCGCCGAGGATCTCGTTGGCCGACCGGATCGCGATGCGTCGCAGTCTCCCCGGGAGCTGTGTCCAGCCGCTCTGCGGGTAGCGCCGCCAGACGGTGTCATCCGGGGCGGTCCCGACGACGGTCCCGTCGGCCGCCGCCGCAGGAGGCCGCGCCCGAAATCTCCTGATCTCAGGCGCGTACAATCACCTCACTGCTTACCAAAATCCTGCGTCCAGTAG
>Ga0105045_10006070_pt1 | contig 10686 bp, 4 predicted proteins | sample MAT02_FD_78089 | JGI IMG/M metagenome (GOLD analysis project Ga0105045, IMG submission 78089) | Freshwater microbial communities from Lake Fryxell liftoff mats and glacier meltwater in Antarctica - MAT-02 (megahit assembly) | ecosystem: Environmental > Aquatic > Freshwater > Ice > Liftoff... | reverse complement strand
GCGCCATCCCCTTCCGTGGTGACCTCTTGGCAAATCCAACCTTCCTCCGACTCGACTTCTACGAACGCCCCGGTGCCCTCCACGACTTTTTGGCCAATCACCTCAAGGGCAACGCCAACCTCACCTATTTCAACTACCGCCAATCCGGCGAACGCATCGGCCGCGCACTCATCGGCCTCGACTTTCCATCGCCCTTCGAGCGCGATGCGTTCCTCCTCACACTTCCTCCCCGAGGCGAAGGCTACCGCCTATGCGAACCGCTCGATGCGAAGACTGCCCAGAGACTCCAAACCGTAGAGGCAACCAAGCCAAACTAACTTACTACTCGTTGAGCTTGGCGAGGTTTTTCGGGAGGAAAATGCCGTTCTTGCGGATGAGTTTTCCATCGAAGTAGATCTCGCCCCCGCCCCAGTCCTTGCGCTGGATGTTGACCATGTCCCAGTGGATCTGTGAATGGTTGCCGTTATCGGCGATCTCGTATGCCTGGCCGGGTGTGAAGTGGAAAGAGCCGGCGATTTTTTCATCGAAGAGGATGTCGCGCATCGGCTCACGGATGATTGGGTGGAATCCGATAGCAAATTCTCCGATGTAGCGGGCGCCCTCATCGGTATCAAGAATGCGATTGAGTTCCTTGGTCTTACCACCAGCCTCAGCTTTGACAATTTTCCCTCTGGAAAATTCTAGGCGGATGGAATCAAAGGCGATGCCCTGGTAAATCGTCGGGGCATTATGGCTGACAAAGCCCTCTACAGAATTGCGAACCGGCGCGGTGAAGACCTCCCCGTCTGGGATATTGTAGTTGCCGCCGCATACGACGGCGGGAATGCCTTTGATCGAAAACCTGAGATCTGTGCCAGGGCCGAAGATGTGGACGTCCTCGGTTTTTTCCATAAGATTCCTGAGCGCGTTCATGGCCGGGAGCAGTGCTTTGTAATCGAGGAGGCAGACACCGAAGTAAAAATCCTCAAACGCCTCTGTGCTCATGCCTGCTTGCTGGGCCATCGAGGGAGTAGGCCAGCGGAGAACACACCACTTTGTTTTCTTAACCCGGTGATCGATGACGGGGCGCATGTGCTTCATGGCGAGTTGCATGACATCCGGTTTCACATCCGCAGTCTCGGAAATGTTGTGGCTGCCACGGATCGCGATGTAGGCATCCATGTCCTTCATTTCGGCGAGAAGGTGCTTTGCAATGATGCCATACTGGGTCTCATCCGCCCCCCTAAGCATTTCTCGGGTAATCCTAGATTGGTGGATGCGCACCAGCGGCACCGCTTTCTTCCGCCGGACTTCCCGGATCAGCGCGATCCCGATGGAATCTGGCACGTCGTAAAGATCCAGCAAAACCTTCTCACCCTTTTTCAGATCGATTGAGTAGCCTGTGAGTTGCCTTGCGAGGGCGTCGATTCTGGGATCATACATAAGACCTTCGGGGTCAGTTGGTCGAGTAGGATGATTCGACGCGCTCGGCGACGTCGCGGTAGCCGTAATCGACTTCGTAGATTTGCTTGAAGCTGTCGAGAGCGGCTTCCATATCGCCCATGTCGTTATGAATCAGGCCTTTTTCGTAGAGCACTTCCTTCTTTGTCCCGTCCATGCCGTGGAGGTCGGCAAGGGCGTCAGAAAGCTGTTTGATGGCAATATCGAACATGCCCTTTGCGCGGAAGGTGCGTCCGAGAAGTAGCAGTACTTTCGTGCGGATGTGCGGATTTCGAGTCGCCTGCTGGAGATGGGGGATCGCGGCCGTGTGATCGCCGCTTTTGTAGAGGGCGTTACCGAGTTCGAAGCGGAGCTGGGGATCGGTCGGGTTCTGATCAACACGTTTTTTCGCCTCCTCCACTTGCTCCATAAGGCGGATTCTACGGTTTTGGGCAAGCTGAGCTCTGAGTTCTTCGTTGTCCGGATCCTCCGCAAGGGCCGCCTCAAGTGTCGTAAGTTCCGCTTCGAGCGCACGGTCATGCATGAGGGAGGACTGGGTAGCGAGTGCCACATCTCCGTTGCTGAGAGAATGCGCCCAATCAAAAAATGTGTGTGCGTTCGCCCAGTCTTCGAGCTGTTCGTAAATTCCTGCGAGTTCCTTGGAGTTGCCGAGGCTGTTAGGATCCTCGTTGTATTTTGCGATGGCCTTGTCGCGGCGGGCTTCGAGCTGATCACGCGTCAGTCCAGTGCGGGCGGCTTTTTCCAGCTCCTCGTTGGCCTCGGCATCGCGCATCAAGTCCTTCATGCTGGTATTCTCATCCCAGCGATTCTTCTGCATGGAGGCGCGGGCGGAGGAGTCTTTCGAGCCTTTGATCGCGGCGGAGTCTAGGGGTGCCTGCTTGATGATGTCGTTGTAAACCTCGTAGGCCTGGGTCGGAAGCTCCCGGCTGAGGTAGTGTTCCGCAAGTTTGTGGAGGAGTTTGACGTTCTCCGGATTGTGCTTGCGGATGGTTTCTAGCGCGAAGGCCGCAGTTCCCACGAGTTCAAGCTTGAGAGCGGTCTCGAAAAGCAAGTCGTTGGCCTGCTCGTTAAGGGGATCCTTTTCGAGTTCCTTCTCGATCAGTGGCAGAGTTCCCGCAGGGTCTTTCTTCGCTTGGCTGGCGAGCTTCATAACACCCATTCCACCGCTGGACATGCCGAAAAGGCCTTTCTTTTTCCCACTCGCGCCGCCGGTGAGCTGGATCTCGCATTTGCGGAGGATCGTGCGGCCTTCGAGGAAGCCTGGCGCGTCTTTCAGCACCGCCTGCAGGAGGCTGACAGCATAATCGAGGTTGTTCATCTGCACCGCGCTGAGCGCCTTGAGCCACAGGGGTTTGATGTTTGCGGGAAGTTCTTTTTCGGTAATTTCAGCCATGGTCAGGTTTTTTTGTGAAAATTGCGCATTTCTCGCGGAAGCGGATATGCCATGTAAAGAAACTGAGCAAGGATGCGGCGCTTGGCAAGCATCAGCTTTCTCCAAATCGACACGAGCCTGCAGGACATTAAGTAGGGTGCTAAAGCACACTCATAACCTTTTTATCCGTCACCACCAATACCCAAATGAAATAATGCTACCTTATTATCGCTTCCGATAAAATTCGAGACGCCGCAGAGTCACGCGCAGGCGCATGAAGTGCGCGGAACCCACCTTGGTTCCGGCGAGGGTGTCCCTCACCATCGCCCTTGCCGAGAAACTCAACCAAGAAAACGGTGGATGCACTGACCCGGTATCTTTAGGGAGATTCGGCAGTGGCGGCAGGAGCTGCAACGCTCTCGGCAGGAGATGCTCTTCCCGTGCCTAATCCCGTCCCTAAGTTATTAATTAGAGTCATTCGCAAGCGCATAAAGCGTACGTTCGAACCTTCCGAGGCTCCCGCGTCGGTGGCTTTCCACGTCTCACTCGTTGCGTTTTCTCCCATCTTCGTTTGGGTCACGCCGTTAGTCATGAAAATGAGATCGCCAGCTGCGCACTCGGGTGCATAGATGATGTCCGTCGCGGCTTTCATGAGGCGGTAGGTGAGTGTGGCTTTTCCTGTTTCGACGCCTCCGGTCACGACAGGCTGATCGGCGGTAAGCGGCTCGGTGCCGCCGGCGTATTCGGCGAGGTTGCTGCGACCGTCGCCATCGGGATCTTCGTTCCAACCCGAGATGTCGGGAATGTCTTCATAGCCCGGATTAAATTTCTCGTTTAGCCAAGTCTCGCTGGGGATGGGGTCGTCGTCCAGAATTCTCAGTGTGTGAATGGAGGTGCTCGCGATCGCGCCGCCGGTCGGATTTTTCAGCCGGATGAGGACCGTCTCCTCAGGCTCCGAGAGACTATCTTGGAGGATGGAAATGGGGAAATTTTTCGTCCCGCCCTCGCCGGGCAAGAAGGTGACCGTCCCCTCGGACAGTGAGAAATCGTCGCCGCTCGTCGCTGTGCCGCCGCTGGCGTAGTAAGTGACGGAGACTGGGCTGAGCGGAGGCGAGGAGATGGTCACGCCGACTTGCGCAGTCCCGGCTCCCTCGGAAACGGAACTTGAGGGTATGGCAAAGGCGAAGAGCGGTGTCGTGCTCGTTTCATTATCGATGATTGAAAAGGTGGCAGTTGGGGTGCCAATGGAAACGCCGACGGCGTTTCGCAGGCCGAGGATTAGAGTCTCGGTTTGCTCGGGCAAGGCGTCGTCCTGCAGCACCACGTTCACGAGCTTTTCCGTCTCTCCCGGCGCGAAGACGAGAGTGCGGGGCGTGAATCGATAGTCGATACCGTTCCCTAACGCGGTGCCTCCGGCGATGTAGCATTCGACGCTGACGGGGCCTGCCGTGGGGGCGTCGAGGGTGATTTGAACGTCGAAGGAGCCGCCGCTTTCTGCAAAAGACCCGCTGAGTGGCGTGAAGCGCACTTTATTCGTGAACGTCGCTTTGTCGGTAATGAAAAGCGTCGCTGCCTTGGCTGGGCCGACGCCGTAGGCCGCATCGGACAACAGCGCGACCTCGATGGTTTCCGTCCCCTCGGACTCATTATCGTCGAGAATCGTGAACTGGAGCGTGCCGTTGTTTGCGCCGGCGGGGATGGTGAAGACGCCCATCTGGCTCCCATAGTCAACGCCATTGCTAGCCGTGCCGCCTAGGCTGTAGCGGACAGCGATCGTGCCGGTCGTGCTCCCCACGCGGGAGAAATAAATCTCGCCGCGTGCCGAGCCGGTCTCGCTGAGGGTGAGGTTGTTCTTCGAGATGTTGATCATTGGTCGCCCGCCGCCGTCGTTGTCCTCAATGAAAATCTTCGCGGTGCTTTCCTCATCGACCGAATAGGCTGGGTCGGGTAGCAGTGAGATCGTCACGGTCTCCGCATCCTCGGCTTCGGAATCGTCGATCACCGGGATGGTGAGGGTTGCGCGCACGCTGTCGTTGGAGCTAGAGCCAAGGGTGATGGTTCCAGAGAGGGAGGTAAAATCGCTACCACTGGTCGCGGTCCCGCTCACGGCGTAGCGGACGCTGATTGTCCCTCCCTGCGAGCCGTTGCGCACCACGGTGAATGTTCCAACTGTGCTGGAGCTCTCCTTACCTCCGTTAATCGGGACGATGCTGACACTTGGCAGGTCGTTGTCAGCGATGGTGACCGTCGCGCTGGAGGACGAGCTGACGTTGTAGTTGGTCGAACTCGCGAGAACGAGGACTACGGTCTGTGAAGGCTCGCCGAGAGTATCATTGATCGGCGTGATGACAACCGTCGCGCTGCTGGCACCAGCCGAGATGGTGACCGGCGAGCTAACCGGCGCGTAGTCGAGCCCGTGCTCGGCAGTGCCGCGCAGGGTGAAATCAACGTTCAGTGGCGCAGCGAGGTTGCCGGTCCGTGTGATGGTGAAGGTGCCGGTATCGCCCCCGGTTTCCGAGGCATTCGCATCGGTCGCGACAACGGTCACAGTCGCGGTATCGTCATCGAGGATGGTCACCGTGGTCAAGGTGGCGGTGGCGATCCGGTAGGCGGCGCTGCTCCCTAGCGAAACGATGACATTCTCGTAGCCTTCGACTGCAATATCATTGATCGGTAGGACGTCGATCTTCGCGGTCGAATTACCGGCGGGAATGGTCACTGTTCCCGGGACCGCGACGTAGTCGCTGCCCGCCGTGGCCGTGCCGGTCCTCGTGAGCGAGACCGTGAGCGGTGCCGCGGTGCTACCGGAGCGGGTGACGTTGATGGAAGCAGGAATGCCCTCATTTTCCGAAACGGTCAGTGCAGAGGAGGAAAGGCGCACAGTTGGCAGCGTTGTATCGTCGTCATCAATCGTCACCCACGCCGTAGTTTGCACACCGAGGACGTAAATGCTCTGAGGCATGAGCGAGTAGATGACGCGCTCTGGGCCTTCGGGAGAGGTGTCGTTCACTGGAGTGACGACGAGATCAAGCGTCGCCGCGCCCACTGGCATCGTGACGTTGTAGGCCGGAAAAGTCTCAGACGCGAGTGTAGGAGCGATGGTGCAGTCGCTCGTGTGGGCCGCGTCGGGATAGGCGGTGCTCGTGCCGCGCATGAGGAATACTTTGAGCGAACTAGCCGTCGATCCGCTACGCGTGAGCCGCAGCGTACCGGGGTCGAGCCCGGCCTCGGCCGCTGCGCCGTCGATCACGGTGAGGCTCACCTGCGTGCTCCCCGCCCCGGTGAAATCCAGCCCAGAGGCGCTCGGGCCGACCATTGCTGGATTGGCTACGACGGGGGTGAAGGAGTATCCGGCGAGCGAGGCTTTAATCGTATAACTGCCGGAAGCGAGGTCGGTGATCGTGTAGTTTCCGGCGGTGTCGGTGTAGGTGCCGCGGTAGCTGCCGCCAGTGAGTCCATTGTCCATCCTCACGCCGCCGAGCGGCTGGCCGGTATCATCGGTTACGTGACCACTCACGGAGAATTTCGAAGGCGTCCCCACGGTTAGGAGGAGGGACGCGGAGGTGACGCCGCCCCTCATATCTGAGATTTCGCAGCGGACAAAATACTGGCCTGCGGTGGTATAGGTGCGGGTGCCCGGGGCAGGACTGTTTTCCGTGCTGTAGGAGCCGTTGCCGTAATCCCATGCGTAAGCGAGAATATCGCCATCGGGATCGCTCGCACTCGCCGTGAGGGTGACGGAGCCATTCGTCGCGATGCTCGTCGCGCTGGCACTAATTGTCGCTACTGGCGGTAGGTTGGCCGGAAAATCCCCGAGGTTCACGACCACGTCTATCGACTCGGGAGACGTCCCGTTTTTCCTGATGGGAGTAAAATGGATGCCCGCAGCAGGGTCAGAGAATGTGCGACCAATGACAACCGCCGCGTCGTTTTTGCCACCCGGCGATCCCGGTGTGGTATCGATGAGCTGGGTGCCCGCGCCGTCGCCACCGTAGGCCCACGGATCCCAGTGTAGCAGGATGCCGTCCTTCGGGTTGTTGCTCCATTGCTGACGCAGGTCCGCCCAGTAGGTGCGGTCGGTGTCTTTCACCACGGTCAGCGCATATTTGCGCGTCGGATCAAGGAGTCGCTGGTCGTGGGTGTAAATGCGGTAAGTTCCGCTCGCGGTCACCGACTCTACGGAGGTGGCCGGGAGCCAGTTGAGCACGTTCTTTTCGTTGCTAGTGAGGTGATTCTTACCCGCATTCGCCGAGCCCATGGTGCTGAAAGAGTTGCCATATTCGCTGTTGGTACCGGGGCCGATGGGGTCTGGCGTACTTGCATTCCAATAGTTGGCGTGCCAGAGGCCGTAGTTGTGCCCATACTCGTGGGCGGCGACGCCGGCGCTCGAGCTTTTCATCCAGCAGCCCTTGGCTCCGACGTAGGCTTGGCCGCCGAAGTTACCCGGTCCGCCGCTGTAGCGGACCGTATCAAGTTCGTAGTCGTTCGTTTCGTAGCCAGCCTCCCGCGCGATAACGCGCGCGTCGTTGAGAACGTAGTTGTCGCCATTGTCGCCCTGAGCCTTGTACCACGCCTCGGTGCGCGGCAGCACGAGCAGCGGTGTCACGGTCGGGATCATGTAGGTTTTCCCGAAAGAGTTCTCAATAAAGAACGAGTTGACCGCCTCGAACATGTCGTAAACATCGTCCTCGCGCTGCGGATCGGTCAGCACATCGGGAAAAGTGACGCGCATGTAGAGCATGCGATTCGGCCCGATGGTCTTGCGCAGGGCATTCACTCCCGGTGGGCGCGAGCCTCCGCCCGACCCGCCTTCTTGCGCGACCGCCATTTCCTCCTCGGAAAGGTTCGCAGCGAGTTTCTCGATGTGTCCGCCAGAGCAGAGGAAATACACGACGTCGCCTGACTCGGCGATCACGTCTGGCTCTTGATCTGCAGGTTCCTGATCGTAGCCGGCATCCTTGCCTGAGACGGGGCAGCGCAGGTCGGACTTCGCCTTGTCCGGACTGGGTGGCTCGCCCGGATCGAGCACGCGCACCGGGCTCTGACTCACGGCCATGTCTTCCTCAATCGCGATGCCGTGAAGCGATACATCCGTTCGAGTCACGTCCCTAATCCTGTTGCCAAAGACATAGGCATTGTAGATTTTTTCCCTGAACTCCGCAGTGCGCCGGATCGGCTTCACCTCCGCTTCCTGACCGGGCATTGGGAGAGCGGCGATGACGCCGAGCATGCCACGGTCGCTCACGCGCTCCTCAAGCAAAGCGCCTATCATCGGCGGCATCGCGCTGCGGACGGCGTAGGGAGCGGCCAGTGCAAGCGCCGTCTCCGGGTCAGATACGATGAGCTTGTGCAGCAACTCGCGCCGCTGCTGTGCGAGGGCTTTGCCCCGCGGGATGAGGGCATTTTTTGCCGCCGCATCTGGAGCCGCGATATAGTCGGCGACCCATTGGCGGAACTCGGCGAACACGGGCGGCGCGCCGGGCGGGAGAGGTGGCAGCCCGGCTGGGGCTGGCGGGGTTGCAGCGGGCGCAGCCGCGTGGACAGTTGCGACGGCGAGCGCTGCGGGTTCTGAGGACCGAGTGGGTGCGGAGGCGACCGATGCGGCATCTTGCGGAGATTGGGCATCATCCGAGAGGGCGAGCCAAGCGGCTACGCCGAGCAGACAGACGATCCCGGCCAAAACAGTGGCAGAGCGGGAGGTAACTAAAGGACGCGGGGTCGCAGGCATTGGGTTTTTTCGGCGTCCCTTTATGCCACAAGCTACGTGACTTGCAAGATCCAATCTCGACAGATCCATTCTCAACAAGCCCCCGCTGCGCCAAGTAGAATGATACCAGAGGAACCATGAAAAGGAACGTCTGACAGGTCGTTTAATATCGTGGATTACCTCGCGATGGTGTCTCTCACCATCTCCCTTGCCGAGAAACTAGACCAAGAACTGCGGATTCACTGACGCGGAATCTTCAGCGAATGAGTTATTCCACCGTGACGCTCTTTGCGAGGTTGCGTGGCTGGTCGATCTCGCAGCCGCGCAGGCGTGCTACGTGATAGGCAAAGATTTGTAGAGCAACTACTGCGGGCACGGTAGCGACGAGTGGATGGGTTCTTGGGATCGAGATAAAATCGTCCATCACCTCCTCCGCGTCGGTATCGCCTTCCGTGATGATGCCGAGTATCCTTGCTCCGCGGGCGCGGCATTCCTCGACGTTTCCGAGAGTCTTGTCCTTGGCAGGGCCTTCGCAGGCGACGGCGATCACGGGTGTTCCCGGTTGGAGAAGGGCGATGGGGCCGTGTTTCAGCTCCGCCGCGTGATATCCCTCCGCATGAATGTAAGAGATCTCTTTGAGTTTCAATGCACCCTCCAGGGCGACAGGATACATAGGACCACGGCCGATAAAGAATGCGTGTTCGTCTTTCAGATACCCTTCGGCAATTTCCGCGATAAGATCGTTCTTGGCAATGACGCGGCTGACCAGCTCCGGAATTGATTCGATCTCACGTGCGAGTTTCATACCTTCCTCCCGAGAAAAACGGCGTCCTCTTCCGAGCTTCAGCGCCATCATGAGCAGCACGCTGACCTGGCAGGTGAAGGCTTTGGTGGATGCCACGGAAATTTCGGGACCGGCATGCAGATAGACACCACGCCCGGTTTCGCGCGCGATGGTAGAGCCGACGACGTTGACCAAGCTCATGACAAACGCGCCCTTTTGCTGGGCTTCTTTAACTGCGGCTAGGGTATCAGCCGTTTCGCCGGATTGTGAGATCGCCACGACGAAATCCCTATTTCCGATGATGGGATTCCGGTAGCGGAACTCAGCCGCCTGCTGGACCTCCGCATGGATATCGGCGAGATCTTCGAAAGCGTATTCGCCGACCATCGCAGCGTGTAAGGAGGTTCCGCAGCCGACCATCACGACACGGGAAAGCTCGGCTAGCTCGCGCTGAGATGCACTCATTCCCGCAAGCACAAATGAACCAAGCTGGAGATCCAGACGGCCACGGATGGCATTGGCGAGGGCGTCTGGCTGCTCGTGGATTTCCTTCATCATGAAGTGCTCGAAGCCACCTTTTTCCGCAGCGGCTGCATCTAGCCCGAGCTCCGCGATCTCACGGGTCACGGGGACGTTGTTCAAATCCCGGATATCGACACTGTCGGCTGTCACTGTGGCGATATCGTTGTCATCGAGATAAATCACCCGCTGAGTGTGCGCGACGATCGCGGAAGCGTCCGAGGCGATGATCGCCTCCCCGTCCCCCACACCGATGACGATGGGGCTGCCCCGGCGTGCGGTGATGATTTTGCCCGGCTCGCGGGAGGAAATGACAGCGATACCAAACGTGCCCTCGACTTGATGCAGGGCATCGCAAACGGCTTGGAAAAGATCGCCCTTATCACAATCCCCGATGAGGTGAGAGAGGACTTCGGTATCAGTTTCCGAATAAAAATGATGGCCCTTGCCTTCCAGCCTGGCGCGGATTGCGCGGTAGTTTTCAATGATCCCGTTGTGCACGAGTGCGATTTCACCGGTCTGATCGAGATGGGGATGGGCATTGACTTCTGTCGGCGGGCCGTGGGTGGCCCAACGGGTATGGGCGATGCCGGTGCCTGCGCGTTTAAAAAGCTCAGGTGGCCAGTTGGTTCTCGCCTTCTCACTGAGGTTCGCGACTTTGCCCGAAGCTTTGGCGACCAACACCTTGCCATCGTCTAACAGGGCGAGTCCCGCAGAATCATAGCCGCGGTATTCCAGCCGTTTCAGGCCGCTGATCAACACCGATGCCGCATCCGCTTTTCCAAGATATCCTACAATTCCACACATAATTTTCTTCTGTTCTAAGTTCTATTCGACCGGACGCAAGTCCGCCTGCACGACATC
>Ga0105045_10006067_pt1 | contig 10690 bp, 7 predicted proteins | sample MAT02_FD_78089 | JGI IMG/M metagenome (GOLD analysis project Ga0105045, IMG submission 78089) | Freshwater microbial communities from Lake Fryxell liftoff mats and glacier meltwater in Antarctica - MAT-02 (megahit assembly) | ecosystem: Environmental > Aquatic > Freshwater > Ice > Liftoff... | reverse complement strand
TTCATTGGGCTCGCGCAGCGGGGCCCGCTTAACACGCCGGTGCCGGTGGACAGTGCCGCGGCCTTCACGCGCACCTTCGGCGCCGCCATCCCGGGCCTGCTGATGCCGCAGGCCATCGCCGCCTTCTTCAATGAGGGTGGCCGCCGCGCCGTCGTCATCCGCTGCATGGACCATCGCAACGCGCGCACCGCGCGCCTTGTGCTGCCGGGCGTCACCGTGGCGCACGCAGCGCCGTCGCGCCGCGCCACGCGCATCGCCGCGCGCAATCCAGGGGCTTGGGGCAATGGCCTGCTGCTGCGGCTGAGCGCGCCGCGCCGCGCCTTCCCGATGGTGCCGGAACTGGTGCGTGTGCCGAAGCCGGGTGGCGGCACCATGCTGCGGCGCCGCTACCTGGTGCCGGCGCAGCGCGGCGTGCCCGGCACCACCGTGCGGCTCCCGGGAAAGGTACTTGGCGAGGCCGCCTGGCATATCGCGCGCGTGACGGAGGTGGAACAGGCCGGTCGCGGCACGGTGCGCCTGACGCTCGAGCCCGCGCTACCGCTCGGCTTCCGGCGGAACGTCTCGGCGCAGGCCGCGGAGGAAATCCTGCTGCGCCTCGACATCGCGCTCGACGGCGCGGTGCTCGAACGCTGGGATGAGGCTGGGCTGGATTGGCGCCACCCGCGCTTCCTGCCGCGCCTGCTCGGGCGGCGTGCGGCGTCCGAAGCGCTGCTGCCGGCGCCTATCGACGGCAGTGATCCGGAGACGGAAGCGGGCTCGCCCGACCGCATCTGGGGCGATGTGGATGACCCCGCTGGCTCCGACCTGCTGCGCCCGAGCGCGTTGCTCCGCGATGCGTGGCTGCTGCCATCCCACGCCCTGTTGGCAGCGCCGGAGGGTCTGCTGGTAGCGGGCGCGGACCTCGTGCCGGTGCGCCGTGGCGCGGATGCCGAGGCGACCACGCGGCGCGACGTGTTCCTTACGTCCACCGAGATCAACCCCGCGCATCGTGCCGGCGATGCCGACCATCGCTTCCTGTTGTTCGGGGATCGCCCGGCGGCGCTGGATGCGTTGGGTGAATGGGATGTGAAGCAACCCTTCTCGCCGGTGGCGCTGGTGGTGCTGCCGGATCTGCTGCATCCCGCGCCGCCGCGCGACCTGCTGCCTGATCCACCGCCCGAGCCCGGCGCACCCTGCTTCGGCGCCTGCCTGCCAGCGCCCGTGCCCGGCGTACGCCGCGCGCAGCCCTATCCCTGGCTCGGCCTCAACATGACCGATCTGCGCGCCGCGCAGCAGGCGGTGGTGCAGCATTGCGAGGCCGGTGCCACGCGCATCGCGCTTCTCGACCTGCCACCGCTTTTGACACCCGGCGACATCACCGCCTGGCGTCGCGCGTTGGCCTCCGACCGTGCCGCGCTCTATGCGCCCTGGCTGCTCGCCGCCGATGCGCGCGATGCACGCGCGGCGCCGGTGACGTTGCCGCCCGCCGCTGCGGCCGCGGGCATCGTGGCGCGGGTCGAGGCGGCCGCAAGACCTTGGGCTGCGCCTGCCAATCAGCAAATTCGTAGTGCCTTCGCGCTGGCCGATGACCCAGGCCTGCCCGATGCCGGTTTTCTGCATGAGGAACGCGTGGATGTGATCCGGCCGACCGAGCGTGGGCTGATGTTGCTCGGCAGCCGCACCACGTCGCTCGACCTCGACTGGACGCATATCTCGGTCCGCCGCCTGGTGGATTGGCTGAAGGCGCAGCTGGTGCATGACCTCGCCTTCGCACCGTTCGAACCGAACGGGCCCGATTTGTGGGACGCGATGGCACGCATCGCCACGCGCCGCGTGCGCGCAGTGTTCGACGCCGGCGCGCTGGCCGGGCGGAGCGCGGCCGAGTCCTTCTTCGTGCGCTGCGACGAAAGCACGACGCCGCGTAGCGCGCAGGATGCCGGCCAGGCCATCCTGCTGGTCGGTGTGGCACCTGCGGTGCCGGCGGAGTTCATCGTCTTCCGCCTGGTCCGCTCGGGTGCCGAGGAGCCGGCGCTGGAGGCTCTCGGGCCATGAGCGACAACTTCCTCTCGCACTTCAACTTCAGCGTGGCGATCGACGTTTCCGGTTATGGCGGTGAAGAGGGGCTGGCGCAGGGCGGGCCGAATGCCGCGCGCGGCGCCTTCAGCGAGGTGACGGGGCTTGAACTCAACATCGAGATGACGGCGTTGCGCGAAGGCGGCTTCAACGCCGGCGTGCGGCAACTGCCCGGCAAGGCGACCTCGCCGGTGCTGATCCTGAAGCGCGGTGTGACCCTGGATGACGCTTTCTGGGCGTGGATCCGCCGCTGCACCGACGGCACCTTCCCGCTACCCTACGTCTCCGGTGCCATCACCGTATTCGGGCCGGAGGGCGCGGCAGCCAAGCCGAAGGCGACCTGGAACTTCGTCAACGGGATCGTCACCAAGGTGAAGTCCGCCGACCTCAACGCGCATGAGGCGCGCGCCATGGCGATCGAGGAACTGCACATCGCGCATGAAGGGCTGCTGCGGGGGGCCACGGCATGAGTGCCGCCTTCAAGCGCGCCAGCATCGTGCCGTTCGACGAGGCCGGCAAACAGCCGACGGAGGCCGAGGCGATTCCCTTCGACTTCAACCCGGAAACGCTGACCCTGAAGGTCACCGCCAGCAGGGCGAGGGACAGGCAGCGCAAGGGCCGCCAACAGGTCCAGCATGTCGGCACGTCGGAGGCCACGCTGAACTTCGAGGCTGTGTTCGACAGCACGCGCCCGCGCGACGCTGCCGATGGGCGCGCGGTGGAGCAGGAGGAGAAGCTCGATGTGCGGCTGCGCACCATGGGCCTTGCCGCGCTGATCCAGCAGGCCGAGACGCAGCAGGGCGGCAGCGCCAACAAGCAGCCGGCGCCCAAGCGTGTGCAGTTCCGCTGGGGCAGCATCATCTTCAACGGCCTGATCACGCAGTATCAGGAAACGTTCGACTATTTCTCGCCCGGCGGCGTGCCGTTGCGCTCCAAGGTGCTGATCACGCTGACCGAGCAGGAATTCCGCTACGAGGTGAATGCGGTGGATCGCGCCGCGGCGCGTGCGGCCACGCCGCCCAGCCCCGCGGGGCTGCGCGATGCGGCGGCGGCGGCGGGCGCGGGCAGCCTGCTCGACATGGGTCCGGGTGGGCTCTCGCTGGGGCTGTCGGCCGGCTTCTCGGCCAATCTGTCACTCGGCATCTCCGCGGGCTTTTCGGCGGAATTCGACGCCTCGTTCTCCGCCGGTGTGTCGTTGCAGGCGAATCTCGGCCTGTCGGCCGATATCGGGCTGTCGTCGGCTGCCGGCATCTCGCTCTCGGCGGATGCGGCGGTGGACGTGTTCGGCGCCGATGCCTTGAGCGCGGGGGGTGGCAATGCCGGCGGCATCGCCGGGGCCGGTAGCGGCGCCAGCGCCGGGGCCGGCAGCGGCGCCAGCAGCGGCACGGCCGGGCGCGCGGGCCTGTCCTCGGGCACTCGCAGCGCTGCCGCGGGGGCGGCCAGCCCCTGGGCGCCAGATGGCCCCGCGCCGGGGACCCGTGCGGCCGGCCTTGCTGCCGTCGTCGCCGGACAGCGCGCCGCGGGCACGGCGCTCGCCGCCCCCAACACGCCCGCCGGGGCGACGCCCTTGGCGCCGCGTGGCAGCCCGCCCCCGGTGCTGCCGCGCGCCCCTTCCGGCGCCGTCCCGCCGGCCTTGCGCAGTGCCCCGCGCGAAACGGCGTGGGATGGCGAGCGGCGGCCGCGCTGGGAGACGCTGGCGATGCAGGCCCCGCGCACCCCCACCGCCCCGCGGGCGCATTCGATGGGCGGTGGCTGCGGCTGTGCGCGCTGCCGGGGAGGGCACTGAACCATGCCGGTGATCATCGACACTGTATCCACCGACGTCATCGTCGATCCCGCCGCGGGCGGTGCGCGCGGCGGCGGCGGTGAGGCCGATGCCGCACCAGAGACGCAGGCGGATGACCTGCGCGCCGTGATCCGCGAGATCCTGCGCGAGGAACTGGAACGCGCGCTCCGCCTGGCCTTGCCGCAGCGATGAACGACGGCCCGCCCCTTCTCGTCTCGGCCCGTCCCGTCCTGTCGATCAACGGGCAGGAGAACACGGCGCTCGGCCGCGACCTGATCCGGCTGGAGACGATGGAGGATTCGCAGGGCGTGGCGACGCTCGAAGCCGTGTTCCTGAACTTCGGCCAGACCGAGCGCGCGAGCGCGCCTGGCTATGTGCATTTCGACCGCGCGGCGATCGACCTCGGCAAGCGCATCACCGTGGCCTTTGGCACGTCTGGCACGCCACAGACCGTGTTCGAGGGCACGATCAATGCGATCGGCGCGTCGTATCCGGAATCGCGACCGCCGGAACTCACCATCCTGGCCGAGGATGCGCTGGCAAAGCTGCGCCTGGCGCGGCGTTCACGCACCTTCGAGAACGCGACGGACGCCGACATCCTCCGCCGCATCCTCGACGATGCCGGGCTGCGCGCCGATGTGGACGCCACCGGGGCCAACCACGTGCAGCGCTGGCAGGTTGGGCAGAGCGAGCTCGACCTGCTGCGCGAACGTGCGGATGCGCTGGATGCGCGCATCCTGCTGAAGGACGGCGCAGTGACGGCGCGGGCGCGGGCCGATGGCGCACGACCCATTCCACTGACCCACCAGAACGAGCTGATCCGCTTCGATGTGCGGGCCGACCTCGCGCAGCAGCGCACCAAGGTGCGCGTGCATGGCTGGGATGTCTCGGCCAAGGCGGCGATCCACGAGGAAGCCGGGCCCGACATCGCGCGCGCCGTGGCCGAGGCGCAGGGCCGCACCGGCCCGCAAGCGCTGCAGCAGGCGCTGGGCGAGGCGCCGGAGGACCTGCACCTGGAAATGCCGGCGACGACCGAGGAGGCGCGCAACCTAGCGGAGGCACGCATGAAGCAGCGCGCGCGCGCCTTCATCCGCGGCACCGGCACCACGCGTGGAACGCCGGCGCTGCGTGCCGGCGGGCGCGCCGAGTTGCTCGACCTCGGGCCCTGGTTCTCCGGCATCTACGAGGTGACGCGCGTGCGCCACAGCTTCGACCAGACCAGCGGTTTCCGTACCGAATTCGCCGCCTGCCGCGCGGCGCTGGAGCAGGGCGCATGAGCCTCCTCGATCCCATGGCGACGGTCGTGCCCTTCCCTCGCCCGCGGCTCTACGGCGTCTATCCCGCGATCGTGCGCGACGTGCAGGACCCCGACAGCCAGGGCCGGGTGAAGGTGGAATTGCCCTTCGTCGCCTCCGACGACGCCGCGCCGGCACAGGCCTGGGCGCGGCTGGCCACGATGATGGCGGGCGCGGAGCGCGGCAGCTGGTTCATCCCCGAGGTGGAGGACGAGGTGCTGGTGGCGTTCACCGCCGGTGACCCGAGCCGCCCGATCGTGCTCGGCGCGCTCTGGAATGGCAGCGACGCTCCGCCCGAGACCATGGACAGCGACAACAACAGGCGCTCGATCACCTCGCGCTCGGGCCACCGGCTGCTTTTCGACGATAGCGCGGGCGCCGAAAAGCTGCTGATCGAGACTCAGGGAGGCCATAAATTGACGCTGGATGATGCGTCCGGCGGCACTGTGACTCTGGAACATTCGAGCGGCGCCAAGATCACCATCGATGTCAGCGGCAAGGTGGAGATAACCGCGAACAGCAAGGTTGTGATCAACGCCGCGGCGCAGCTCTCGGTTACCGCCGGCATGGTCACTGTGGATGCCGGGATGAGCAAGTTCTCCGGCGTGGTGAAGTGCGACACGCTGATCACCAACGCGGTCATCAGTTCCAGCTACACGCCCGGCGCAGGGAATGTCTGGTGATGTCGGTGTCGCTCGCCCCCGCTGCGCCCAAACCCCGCCGACGCCGGCTGATCGTCCCCGCGCATCGCAGCGAGGCGCGCGAGACGCTGGCCATCGCCACGCCGTTTTTTTTGCGTGCCGGCACGGACCCGGCACCCGCCGCGCCGCCGCTGCTGAGCTTCGATGGCGATGCCTTCATGGAAGATCTCGCCGCGGCGGTGGCGGATCCGGCGAAATGGCCGAAGCTGCTGCCGTGGCGCGACTGGGCGGAACCGCCGCAGGGCATGCTCGATGCGAATGGCGCCGCGCGCTACGACACGCTCGCGGTCGCGCGCGGCGCGCCCGTGGCGATCGAGCGCGACCCTGCCTTGCCGGCGGGCGGTGATGGCGTGCCGGCGGGCACGCCGCCCTGGCTGCGCAAGCTCTACCTGCCGCTGCATCAGCGCTTCACCTTCGTCGCCTTCGACGTCGCCTGCCAGCGCGCCGGCTGGCCGCGCCTCGCGCGCTCTCGCGTGCTCGGCAGTGGCGCGGTGGTGCGCCGGCTCCGGCCCGGCGCGAACGAGGCGTGGGAGGATTGGATCAGCGCCGATGGCAAACGCGGCATCTGGATCGCGCTGGCGCGGGCCGTATCCACCCCCAACCCGGTGGTGCTGCCACGCGTGGCAGCACCGCTCGACCCCGAGGCGCTGACCGCCGCCGATTTCCAGGGCATCGAGGGCAGCGTGCGCGCGCGCCTTGGTCTGGTTGCGGGGGCTACGCTGCCGATGGCGCTCGACAGTGCGAGGCTCACGCTGCTGCCGCCCGATTTCGCGGCCGGCGCGGCGGCGCAGCACTGCACGCTGCATGGCTATGTGCCGGTGTTCTCCGCGGCCGAGCAGGCCACGGACATCGTGGCCAGCACCGCGGCGTCGCTCACCACGGAGTTGCGCGCGAAGGCAACGGCGGCGGTGCAGGCGACAGCCGCGGCGGCGCCGGCGCTGCGCAGCCGGGTAGAGCCGGCGCTGAACACGCTGCTCGGGCTGACCGTGTTGCCGCCCCGGCCGGCGTCGAGCGCGGTGGCGACGGCCTGGATGACGCTCGGCGCCTTCAACAGCGGCGACATCACCATCACCGGCGGGCGCGCCAACATCGAGCAGGCGCTGGATGCCGTGCTGCGCCGTCTGCTGGCCGAGGGCTGGGCCATGCTGGCGCCAAATTCCGCGCTGGATTCGGACGCGCTGCTGGCCGCCGGCGCGGCGCCCGATACCGCCGCCGGCTGGCTCGATCGCGCGCAGGCCGTGCTGCGCGCCGCGGCCAATGGCGGCGGCGTGATCGGCCATGAATGGACGCGGCGCAGCTTCGGGAGCCTCGCGGGGTCCTGGCGCATCCTGCTCGACAATCGCCTGAACGACCTTGCCGACCGAATCCGCGCTGGCGTGCCACTGCCGCGGGTGACGCCGGCCGTGCCGGTTGGCGTGTCCGACGACGATGCGCAGCTTCTGCTGGCCTGCTGCGTGCTGCGATTGCGGCGGCTGCGCGTGGCGCTGGTGGTCTCGCTGCGGCAGCAGATGTTCGGCGACCAGCAGGCCGCGACGCTGACGGTGCAGCGCAACTCGGTGCCGCAGGTGACGGCTGGCGCGCTGGGGCAGGAGATCATGGCCTCGCTCGGCCTGGAATCCTGGCGCGGCACGGCGCAGGAGCCTGCCTGGCCGCCGCTGACAACGCAGGCGCCCCGCATCGGCGGCGACCAGCGCGCGGCCAATGCGCATGCCGCGGCGCTGATCCTGGAAGACGCCTTCGCCGATTTCGAGGCCGCCGGCGCCGAGGCCGGCAGCGTCTTCGAGGAGGAGCAGGATGCGCGGCTACGCGCCGCCAACGCCGCGCTGCTCGCCCGCCTTGCGCTTGCCGACCCTGCCAGCCAACCCTACAACGCGCTGCGTCGCCACGGCCTGGAGCCGCGCGAACAGCCGGCGCGCGGCCTGCTCGCGTTGCCCGGCCCGCGTCCCGACAGCGCGGCGCTGAACATCGCGGCCAGCGCCGTCGCGGCGCGTTTCAGCGCACCCAAGGCGGTAGTCGCCGCGCGGGACACGGCGCGCGTGCAGCGCCTGCGCTACGATCACAACAGCCTTTATGCCATCTGGTGCTGGGTGCGCGTTGCCGGCCGCGATGCCTGCGAGCCGCCGCAGATCATCTGGACGCAGCGCACCGAACCGTTCTCGATCGCCGAGCCGACCGACGTGCTCGGTGCCCGCCCGGCCACCATCCAGTTGCCTGACATCGGCCGGTTGATCCGCGACATCCCGCGCATCGCCAAGGCCAAGGCAAGGCCCTTCGCCGGCTTCGCCGCCCCGCCCAACAGCAGCTACATCACCGGCGAGGAAGCGGCCGATACGCAGCGCGCCTGGGGCATCGCCTGGGTGTGTTCCTTCGGCATCCCGGTGCTGACGATCTGCGCGTACATCCTGTTCAGCATCATATTCAGCATCCTGATAATCCTGCCCGGCTTCTTCTGGATGCTGTTGCTGAAATTCTGCATCCCCATCCCCGTCCCGAAGAAATCCCCATGAGCGGCACGGCACCCCTCCTGCGCGGCATCCGGCTGCCGCTGTGCGGCCCGACTGGCTGGGCCTGGACCGAAGACCCTGAGGCGGCCGACCAGGCGGTGCGCGCCGTGCTGCTGACCCAGCCCGGCGAGCGTATCGGCCGGCCGCTGTTCGGCGCCGGGCTCAGGCGCTTCTTGTTCCAGCCGAACAGCCTCGAGACCCGCACGCGCCTTCGCCTCGCGATCGAGGAGGCGATGCGCCGCGACCTGCCGCGGCTGACGCTGGAAGGTGTCGATGTCGCGAGCGTGGCGCGGGAGCCGGAGCGGCTGGATATCGCGGTGCGCTTCCGCATCCCCGGCGGCAGCGCGCCGCGCCTCGTCGAAACCGGGCTTTCCCTGCAAGGAGGGACCTAGGCCATGGCGATCCAACCGCCGCGCCTGGATGATCGGTCCTGGCAGGATCTGCGCGATGAACTCGTGCGCCGCATCCCGGTGCATGCGCCGGAATGGACCGATCACAGCGCGGCCGATCCCGGGGTCACGCTGATCGAGCTGTTCGCCTTCCTCGGCGACAACCTGCTGTATCGGCTGAACCGCGCGCCCGAGGCTGCCAAGCTTGCCTTCCTGAAGCTGCTGAACCTGCCGCCACGCGCCGCAACGTCAGCGCGCGCGCAGTTGCGGCTGATGCTGCCGAAGGGTGGGCTAGACCCCGTGACGCCAGATTTCTCGCCCACCGCGCCGCGGCTCGAACTCGCCGCCGGGGATGTGGTGTTCGAGGCGGAGGAGGAGATCACGGTACTGCCGGTAGAGCTATCCGGCTGGACCAAGGTGAAATACGCCGTCCCCGCCGGTGCTGCGGACCCGATCACCGACAGCGGCGTGAGCGATCTGCTGGAGGATCATTTCGACGGCACCACGCAGCTGGTCACCGCCTATCGCGCCACGCCGATGCCTGCCGTGAAGGGCGGCGCACTGCCGCCGCCCACCAGCACCGCGGCCGCGCTGGATCGCCGGCTTTGGCTTTGTCTGCTGGCGCCGGAGGATGCGCTGAAGGCGCTGGCGGCGCTACCGCCGGCCGAGGCGCTGGCCGAGTTGCGTCGCCGCGTCTCCGGCCGCGTGCTGAGTGTCGGCGTGCGGACCGACGATGCGCTGTGCGGCCCGGCCGATGTGCAGCGCTGCCCGGACCCAGGCGCGCGTGCCACGCCATGGCCGGTGCGCTTCGAGATCTCGACCGGGCGTTTCACCGGCGCCACCGCGCGCATCGATCGTGCGGCCTTTCTGCGTCTTTCGGTGGAGGCCGATGGCACCGAGGGCCTGACACGGTCCGGCACCGTCAAGCTGCGGCTCCCCGACGCGGAACGCGATGCGCCGCGCCTGGGCGACTGGACGGCGGACAGCTTCACGCCGCCCGATCCCGACCTGCTCGGCATCGGCCCACTGCCGCCGCGCCTCGATGATCCGAAGCTCGCCGCGCGTGTGCTCGGGTGGATCAGCCTGCGGCGGATCGACCCCACGCATCCGCCGCTGCGCGTGCGGCTGGTCGAGGCGAATGTCGTCTCGGCCACCCAGGCGCAAACCGCGGCGCCGGAGTTGCTCGGCTATGGCGATGGCCGCCCCGCGCAGGCCGTGAAGCTGGCGAAGACGCCGGTCATCGCGGGCAGCGAGACGGTGCAGATCCGTGGCCCGCTTGGCTGGGAGCGCTGGAGCCCGACCGAGGACCTGGCCCTCGCCGGGCCGGACGACCCGGTCTACGCACTCGATCCGCAGACCGGCACCTTGACCTTCGGCGACGGGCTGCATGGTCGCATGCCCCTGCCGGGCGAGGCGATCCGCTGCCTTGGCTACCGCGCCGGCGGCGGTGCGCGCGGCAATGTGCCGGCGCTGGCCATCAGCCGCGTGCGCAACGCTTCGCTGCGCTGCGAGAACAGGCTGCCCGCCGAGGGCGGCCAGGATGCCGAGACGATCGCGGAAGCCGAGGCGCGCATTCCGCGCACGCTGCGCACGCATGATCGTGCCGTTGCGGCCGAGGATTTCGTGGAGCTTGCGCTGGAAACACCGGGCCGCAAGGTGGGCCGCGCGCATGTGCTGGCGCGCCACAAGCCGCAGCAGCGCGTGGACGGCGTGCCCGGTGTGGTGACGCTGGTCGTGCTGCCCGCACATGACCCGATGACGCCCGATACGCCAACGCCGGATCGCGACATGCTGCGCCGCGTCTGCGCCTGGCTGGAGCCGCGCCGGCTGGTCACGACGGAGCTTTATGTTATCGCGCCGGAATACGTGCCGGTGGACATCTCCGTGGCCGTCGAGGCGTTGCCCGGCACCGGCGGCGAAACTCTGAAGCGCTGGGTGGAATTGGCGCTGCGCCAGCATTTCG
>Ga0105045_10006065_pt1 | contig 10694 bp, 6 predicted proteins | sample MAT02_FD_78089 | JGI IMG/M metagenome (GOLD analysis project Ga0105045, IMG submission 78089) | Freshwater microbial communities from Lake Fryxell liftoff mats and glacier meltwater in Antarctica - MAT-02 (megahit assembly) | ecosystem: Environmental > Aquatic > Freshwater > Ice > Liftoff... | reverse complement strand
CTTTGAACACGATGAGCGTGGTTTCGTCTTTTTTCATCGTGATAAAGGCCCCCAGCCCCTTCTTCCGATCCACAGTAAAGCCGTCGCGTTCCAAAAATCCCACCAAGTCGATTTGACTTTTGTTCCTCTACCCGAAGATTTTCGTAAAAGTTTGATTATAATATAGTTGCACTTCAATCCATCTAATAAATAAATTTATGCAGTCTTGCCAAAATCGGACAAAACTATCCTGTGGATTTTTTAACCCCCCTCTTATCAGGTCGAGCCCTTTTCTAAAGAAGCTGTTTGCCTTATATCCGTGCTTCTTATTTTTTATTTTTTGCACTTTTTGATGATACAACTCTCCAGCCTTGACGCAAACAGCAACCGCAATGCTAATAAAAACTAACAGTTTACTTAATTTATGGTTACATTTAAGATGAGTGCTTTCCAAGTCGAAACCTCTATTTTTGAAGTTCTGAAACAATACGGCACGGGCCGCCCCGTTCTATTGACCACCGTTTTCTGTAATTTTTGCCCAAACTTTTTGGAGGCAGGTTCCCTATTAAGTATAAAAACTCTCCTTTTGGAAGCCTTTTTAACATCACATTGCACCATACACCGTCTACCATACACTCTTGAAAGTAGCGCTCCTCAGATGATTCTAATAGTTGTTCTATCGAAAAAATTTTATTATTTCCCAATGTAATTAGATGGCTTTTTAGGACTCGCATACAAAAGTTTATACCGTTGGTTTTCAAGTACTTAATCCAGTTTATACCGATAAATTCCCGATCACCGACAATCATATTTATACGATCTTTGCCAATTACATTTATTATTTTTTCTAGTAATTCGCAGCGATCGTTCCAGTTACTGTTTCCAGATTTATTGTCCAGCAGGTTCCAGTATAATGGAATTTCGATTGAGCCGCACTTTGCAACAATCATCAAAATATTGCATTGATGTTTTCCAAAATCCCACTCCGTCCTGTCAATAGACAAATCTAGTTTGCCCTTTGGCAGGAACGTCACCAAAATCATGCAAACCTTTTGATAGTCGAATTCATATTCCTTAAAAAACGACTGAATGTTACGCTCAATAGATTCGATTTTTGCCTTCGATTCAATGTGCAAGGCAATTTCTTTAAATTGTACTTTACGACTATCAATTATCCCTAACAAAATGGATGTGAAAAATTTTTTCCTCGCCAGATTGTCGATCAACGAGACTTTACTGAGAATTTCTATAACTTGGGCTTTGATGATTTCTTTCATCCTAAAAGGCTGTTTTTGTTGCTTGGTCGCTTCAAAGATCAGCCTTTTTGTTTTTTACACCAATTTTCTTCGGGTACAGTACAATAAAACAAGCACCTCTACTTGAAATTACTTACCAGAGTCATTTTTTTTCTTAAATTTGTTTAATTGAACAAATATTTGGATCAACTTGACTACTTCACTCAAGACTGACGAGCAACTCTGGCAGGATCTTATTGCGGGTGACGAGTCGGCATTTTCCACCTTGTTTGAGCGCCATCAACCCTCCTTGGTGGCCTATGGGATGTCATTGCTGTCCATGAATGATAAGGTGCAGGACTGTGTACAGGATATATTTTTAGATTTATGGCTGTACCGCAAGTCACTCAATCCGAATGTTTTGGCGAAAGCTTATTTGATTTCGTGCGTCCGTAAGCGGATCAACCGGATGCACGAACGCGACCGAATATTCTACAAGACGTCACAACTGGACGAGTTAGTTGAAAAAGCGGAGTTTTCGCTTGTTTTCACGGTGGAGAATCAACTGATTGCCAATGAGGAAACGGCACTTAAAGTCCGGCAACTCAACCAAGCCCTTAATTCGCTGAATGCGCGGCAGCGCGAAGCCTTATACCTCCGGTATCACCAGAGTCTAGCGGTAGAGGAGATCGCTAACATACTGAATATTAATCATCAATCTGCTTCCAATCTGCTGCATCGTTCCCTTCAGAAACTTCGTCTCAATTGGACAGACGGTACACCTCTCCTGCTACTGCTAGTTTCAACAATTTAAATATTTCAAAAAAAAACTGAACAAACTGAGTATGCTATCGAATTGCTGTCCTCTCTGCCTCTGAAACCTCTTTTTTCAGATGCAGCAGCGAGACCGATACAAATCCATTGAAGATTTCCTAGCCGACGACTCGTTTAAGGCGTGGGTGCTGACAGGCAGTGACCCCGACCATTGGGAAGCGTGGTCTGTCGAGCATCCACAGCGTGCCGCTGTCGTAGAGGATGCCCGAAATTTGTGGCTGGCCATGCAGGTGCCTGACACGCGACCGACTCAGGAAGAAACGGCGGTAGCTTTGCAAAATACCTGGCAGAAAATTTGGCAAGCCGAAGACGTGGCCGTCGTTCCGCATTGGCGGCGGTGGCGCAGCGCAGCGGCGGTGTTGCTGGTTGGCTGCGGCCTCTCGATGGCGTGGTACCTGTACAATGACAGCTCGGCTACTCCCGGCATCACCTACACAGACTTGGTCAAAGAGGCAACCGACCCGATGCTCGAGCGCACCAACGAAACCGACCGCCCGCAGCTTATCACGCTGTCCGACGGCAGTTCGGTACTACTGCAGCCTGAGAGCAGGCTGAGTTTCCCCGCAAAATTTAGTGGAAGCAAGCGAACAGTGTATTTATCCGGAGAAGCTTTTTTCGAAATAAGCAAAAATCCCGAGCAGCCTTTCCTAGTATATGCCAACGAATTGGTGACCAAGGTAGTAGGCACTAGTTTTCGTGTAAAAGCTTTTTCCAACCAGCGGGATATTGAGGTTGTAGTAAGGACGGGAAAAGTGAATGTTTCGTCGTCCCAAGGCTCGATCAGCGGTTCGGACAAAGGAGATGTGCTACTGCTGCCCAACCAGGGCGTCCGGTTTAGTCGTGAGAGCTTGGCCTTTGAAAAAATAAACGATCTGACCCAAGAAAAGCAGATTTCCCAGAAACTGAGTAACATTGAGCGGCTAAGCTTTGAATTTTCGGACGTACCCGTCGCTCAAATATTCAGAACCATTGAGCAGGCCTACCTGGTGGAGGTTGACTTTCCCGAAGAAAAACTGAAAAACTGCTATCTGACCACTTCGCTCAGCGACGAGCCGTTGCCCGAAAAACTTAAGATCATCTGCTCGAGTCTGGGCCCAAATGCTCAATACGTAATAGAAGGCGACAAGATTACGGTCAGCGCGGTGGGTTGCCGTTAAGTAATACAAAAAGCGTCGGGATGCTGTAACATCGCCGACGCTGAAATGACTTCCTGGAAGGTTCTGTAAAACCCGTTCTCTGGCGAGAAAAGGAAGATATGATTTTGCCAATACCCTTGTACAGTACTAACTAAACCAACCAAAAGTATGAAGAATTCTTCGACATCCCAGCGATTACTCTCCTATGTCGTGAAAATCTCAATTTTACAGTTCGCTCTAGCTACCCTATTTTCGGGGATCGCGCTGGCGACTACCGTCAGTGGCCAAGGCATCCTGGATCGCAAGGTGACGCTTGACATTCAGGACGCCGCCTTGAGCAAGATGCTGAGTGAATTAGAAAAATCGGGTCAGGTTAGGTTCTCCTATAATTCCCGCAGCCTACCGCTCGATGAAACCGTAACAGTACGAGCCAAAAACGAGGCATTGTCCAGCGTGTTAACGCGCGTCCTTAAGCCAATGAATATCCAGTTCATGCAAGTGAGTAATCGGATCGTACTTCGAAAAGAGATTGCGCTGAAAGTAGCTACTACTGAAACAAGGTTGTTTGCCAATATCCTCGTAACGCCTCCCGTAGATCAGATGGTGACAGGAAAAGTCACTGACGAAAATGGCGCGGACATGCCCGGCGTGAGCGTGCTGGTTAAGGGAACTCAACGCGGCAGCACCACCGACCAAGTTGGCACTTATTCCCTTTCGGTATCCGACGGCAGCGCTATTTTGGTTTTTTCTTACGTAGGATACATAAGCCAGGAAATAACGGTTGGCAACAAGTCCACTATTAATCTTTCTCTGTCGCCCGACACCAAGTCACTCGGCGAAGTGGTTGTTGTTGGATATGGTACACAAAAGAAAAGTGACATAACAGGTGCCATTGGATCGGTCACGGCAAAGGAAATTGAGGATGAACCCATTGTCCAGATTGGGCAGGCTCTACAGGGAAAAGTTGCGGGTTTGCAAGTGACTCAAAACTCAGGTGCCCCTGGGTCTGGTCTATTGATCCGCGTACGGGGAACGGGTACGGTCAATAACTCGGATCCATTATATGTTATAGATGGCAATGTGAACAGCAATCCACTTGATTTGGTACCCGATCAGATTGAGAGCATACAAGTTCTAAAAAGTGCCAGTGCTGCTGCTATTTATGGGGCGCAGGGTGCAAACGGAGTTATCCTAATCACTACAAAACAAGGTAGGTCTGGTAAGTCGCAGTTAGATGTAAGTCTTTCTCAGGGTGTTCAGCAGGTTCAGAGGTATTTTCCAGTTACGAATGCATTCCAGTATGCTACGCTTTATAACGAGGGCTTAGTGAGTGCTGGTCAGAAACCGCTTTATTCTAATCCAGAATCATTGGGTGAGGGAACAAACTGGCAAAAAGAGGTTTTTCAGGTGGCTCCGATGACGGATCTGAGTGTGTCGGCTAGTGGAGGTAATGAAGCCAGTAAATTTTTCTTCTCAGCGGGTTACCTCAACCAAGAGGGTATCATCAAGGGGTCGGCCTTTAACCGAGTTAATCTGCGTATTAACTCGTCGCATAATATCAACCGATTTATCCGTTTGGGGCAAAATTTATCTGGTAGTTTGGGAATGTACAAGCAGTTTTCTGAATTCTCTTTTGGGTCAATTCTGGGAAACACTTTGACGGCCAATCCGGAAATTCCTGTCAGAATGCCCGATGGGAATTGGGGTTTCTCACCTACCTCATTAAACTCCGCGAATCCTCTAGCGGAAATCCATTACACAAACAATGACACCCGCCGACCCGTCATCAACGGGAATGTATATCTTGATATAGTTCCTTTAGAAGGACTAACTTTAAGGTCACAGTTCAATTTTAATCTAGGAAATACCGAAAATACAGTTTTCAATCCGGCTTTTCGTATATCCACAAGCAGTTTCAACGATGTTGCGAACCTGACAGAAAGCACCAGCAGATTTCAGGAGTATAGCTGGGCCAATACACTTACTTATGAAAAGGCTATTGGAGACCACAAATTCGATATTCTGGCCGGGGTAACAGCTCAGGAATCATATACAAAGAATGTTGTGGCGTATGCAGCTGGCTTACCGCTCAATGCTACCGATAATAAAAATCTGCGTTATCTAAATTTGTCAACGCAAGGATTTAGGGCCGAGGGCAATGCTGGCTCATGGGGTATTTTATCCTATTTGGGAAGGATAAACTACAACTACAAAAGCAAATACTTTACTACGGTAAACTTCAGAGTCGATGGTTCTTCCCGTTTTGGTGAAAATAATAAATACGGTTCTTTTCCTTCGTTCTCCCTTGGCTGGAAATTATCCGAGGAGCCATTCTTGAAAGACGCAACCTGGGTCAATAATCTCATGCTTCGGGGGGGATGGGGGGCCTTGGGTAACCAGAATTCTTTACCCAATTATGCCTTCGCCGACTTGGTAACCCCAAACATAAACTATACCTACGGTAGTGCACAGTCCGTGGTGCGGGGACAGGCTGTCACCACCATAGGTAATCCCGATTTGCGATGGGAATCAACTAACGAAACAAATTTCGGTTTTGATTTCACCGGATTAAACGACCGAATTACCGCTTCGGTGGACGTTTACAACAAGAAAACTACGGATATGCTACTCCGGGTTCCGGTCGTAGCCTATTCTGGAATTCAGAATGCTCCATTTATAAATGGCGGTAGTGTCACTAATAAAGGAATTGAAATTTCATTGGGGTATGATCGAAATAACAGCATTCCCGGTGGATTTAATTACGGATTTTCTGGCAACATTGCATTTAATGAGAATAAAGTCAATGCACTGAGCAATTCAGGAACGGCCATTAACCAGATTATTAGCTTCGTCGGTCTGGTGAATACCACACAGATTGGTAGCCCAATTGCTTCATTTTGGGGTTGGAAAACAGATGGCCTCTTTCAAACGCAGGATGAAGTCAAGGCGCACGCATTTCAAAGCACCGGCACAGCTCCTGGGGATATCCGCTTCATGGATTTGAATGAAGACGGAGTTATTAACGCCAAAGACCAAACAATCATCGGAAATCCCTGGCCAAAATTCATCTACGGGTTTACTTCAACGGCTACGTATAAAAATCTTGACTTTCGCTTACAGCTTCAGGGAACCTATGGTAACGATATATTCATGGGCTTAAAATTCAGGACCGAGGGCTCGAATTTCTTCAACTACACCAAGAACGTATGGGATAATCGCTGGACCGGCCCGAACACGAGTAATACCGTACCGCGGATGAATACCAATGACCCGAACAACAATATGCGTTCGTCTGAATATTACGTTGAGGATGGTTCGTATTTGAGAGTTCGGAATATCCAAATCGGATACCGCGTTCCGAAGACACTAGTGAATCTGCGGAGTTTTCGGATATACGCGTCCGTCCAGAATGCATTCACCTTCACCAAATATCCTGGCTTCGATCCTGAATTAGGGACAAACCGAAATAACAATCCACTCTACATTGGTATTGACGAGACAGTTTATCCAGTACCTCGAATCTACACTCTGGGCGTAAACATTGGCCTCTAATCTCATTTTAGCAAAACTCTGCTGCCAGGATATTTATATTGACACAAAAATCCATCTAAAATCAAAAATTATTTCACCATGAAAACACTAGCTTATTTCTTACTCACTTGTTTTTGCTTTTTTACATCGCAGGGCTGCAAAAGCATCCTCGACAAAGAACCATTAGCGCAGATTAGTGCATCCAATGCCTACATAACTGCCGATGATGCTCGCCGTACCGTAACCGCAGCCTACACACAACTAGCTGCCAATAACTGGTGTTGTACCTATGTAGGTCCAGGGTATATGCACTGGGTACTAGCGAATGTTGCGTCGGATGATACAGAAAAAGGGGGGGAATCCGGCTCCGATCAGTTATACGCGCAGCAAGTTTCGCTCTTCAATATTCCGTCTGATAATGATGCAGTTCGTTTTGCGTGGTCTTCACAGTACATAGGCATCCGCCGGGCTAATCTTGTACTAGACAATGTTCCTGGTATTCAGATGGATGATGCCGTGAAAAACCAGTACCTAGCCCAAGCAAAATTCCTAAGAGCCTGGTACTACATCAATCTGGTGAAAACTTTTGGGGACGTACCATTAATTCTAACTACGGAGCAGACTGCTTACGACATGGAACGCGCGCCGAAACAGCAGGTTTACGCCCAAATTATCAAAGATTTAGAGGAAGCTGCTGAAGCGCTGCCCCTAGCTAGTAAGTATGCGGCTATAGACAGGGGTCGAGCAACAAAAGGGGCCGCTCAAGCATACTTAGGCAAGGTTTACCTATACATGAATAATTTCCCAAAGGCAGAAGAATGGTTCAAGAAGGTTATTGATTCGGGGGAGTACTCTTTGCACACCAATTATCTGGAAATGTTTCTTCGGGCTGGTGAGACAAGTAAGGAGCATATTTTTCAGGTGCAGTTTGTCAATGACCAAGGTGCCATGCCAGCTAATAATCAACTTAATATTGTTATGGCCAGTCGAGCCCGGAACGGATGGGGTTTTAATAATCCGACTAAGGATTTTGTCGATGCATTCGAGCCAGGAGATCCACGATTGGAGCAGTCTGTTTACAAAAGCGGCGACATAATGCCCGATGGACTTATTGCTAATGTAGGTAACAGCACTACTGGTTATTTAAACAAAAAAATGTATGTACCAGAGTATGAGCGCATCGCGGGTGCGATTCAGGCCGGACGAGACGACATTTATATGCGCTTGGGTAAAGTGTTGCTCTGGTATGCGGAAGCAGCAAACGAAAACGGAAACACGACTGCTGCACTGAATGCCCTAAACAGAGTTAGGATCCGCGCCCGACAAGGTAAATCCGATGTTCTGCCTGACGTGATTCTTACTGACAAAGTTGCTCTTCGTGAGAAAATATGGCAGGAACAGCGTGTTGAATTTGGTCAGGAATACGAACGCTTTTTCGAGTTGGTTCGTCAGGGGCGAGCCGGAAAATTATTGCGCGCATACGGCGCAAAATACAAAACTTCAAAAGGGACTGGTTTTCGGGATGGTATCAACGAAATCTTTCCGGTTCCACAACTTGAAATCAACCTAAGTAGTGGAAAAATCAAGCAGAATGCGGGCTATTAAATAATAAGATTAGCCCTTGGTTCACAAGGAAGGAGTTTAGCACCCCTTCCTTGTGAACCAAGGACATGCATCAGTCGAAAATTCAATGGGGCTCTATTCTATTGACTTTCAATTTATTGTATTATGACTTATTTAAAACCTACCTTTTTTTATGCGTTTGTCCACAACCATACTTATCATTTTTGCCTTCGTGGTCAATTCATTCGGGCAGGAAGGTGCGCCCTCCGGGAACACCCAATTCGGTCTAACATTTATGCCGGATGAGGTATTCAAAGGATCCGAGATAACATCATTTCAAATTATAGGACAAGCTGATTGGCAGGCGGATAATGGTGAGATTTCTGCTAAAATTGGACTCGGCTCTGGGGGAAGCTGGTTGGTTTTTGATAAACCGTATCAGGACATCGGCCTTCATGTTTTATTCAAAACCAGTTCGACGGCCGAAACGGGCATACTTCTACGAGTTCAGAAAACTGATCAGGGGATGAAAGGAATTTTCCTGGCTCTGAACAAGAACGAAATCGCGCCATATAGCGTATCCATCAATGCGCAGGGAAAAATTACCGACCGAAAAAAACTGCGCTATGCCGGAGGTATTTATTATCGACTGGCACCAGAACCACAGGACAATACCGAGGGAGACGTCCAGAAAAAACTGCCCTACCGACCCACCACGCCCACTAACGTGCCTATGACCCGACCTAATACCGATTTGCGTCCGGGGGATTGGAATCTTGTTGAAACATTCATTGAGCTGAACGTAATCCGTACGTTTCTGAACGACGGCTCCGAAATTGGAGGGGCGGTGGATGGAGATTCTGCAACCGATGGCTACGGGCCAATTGCGTTATACGCGGCCGGTACTGGCGAAGTCCACTTCAAAGACATAATGTGCAAGGATATTGCCGTGCGGATAAATCCCACTGAAAAATCGTCTTCTCGCTTTAAGGTACAGCGTATTAGCGATATGTATTACTCATGGGGGGCTGATGCGGCTGATTTTAATAAAGATGGTGTGATAGACGTAGTAGCCGGCCCCTATGTTTACTATGGCCCCGATTACACCAGGCACCGCGAAATCTTTCCTGCCATCGCCGTTAGTCCATCTAAACAATTTACCCGGACTAATGTGCAGTTTACACATGATTTTAACGATGACGGTTGGCCTGACATACTGATCAGTCCCTCAGGAGCAAGTGTGCTAATCAACCCAAAAGGCGACTCCCGACGCTGGAAAAGCTATAGTATTTTGCCAGCGGTTCAGAGCGAAATTACTGATATGGTAGATATTGATAAAGACGGGAAGCCAGAACTAGTCTATGCAGCCAGTGGCTCAATCCGTTACGCAAAACCTGATGGCGACGACCCCACAAAACCCTGGAAAGAATTTATTATTTCAGAGGAGGGCTATGCTTTGGCGCATGGCATTGGCACGGGCGACATCGATGGCGATGGACGAATCGATATTCTGAATCCCTATGGCTGGTGGCAACAGCCAGAAGCCAAGATGCCAGAAACTCTGTGGAAATACCACCCTTTCGCCTTTGGTCGCTATAAAAACCGGGGCAGTAACGTTGGTGGTGCGCTCATGGCGGTGTATGACGCTAACGGCGATGGGTTGAATGACGTGGTTACAAACCTTAATGTACACGGATTTGGACTGGCTTGGTTTGAACAGGTACGTGACAAGTCGGGAAATATTTCTTTCAACAGGCACATGATCAGCGACGACTATTCTACAAAGAGTGTCGGCGGAGTGACATTTTCGCAGCCCCATGGTGCGACATCTGCCGATGTGGATGGCGATGGTATTCCTGACTTCATCGTGGGTAAACGCTATTTTACCCATTTGGATAATATGTTTGACCCCGACTCCTATGGCCCTCCGGTACTGTACTGGTATCGAACGGTACGTAATCCCAAGGCGCCAGGGGGGGGCGAGTTCGTGCCTGAGTTGATTCACAATCGTTCTGGGGCAGGATCCGAAATAACAGCAGTCGATATCAATAAAGACGGGGCTATTGATATCATAACATCAACAAACCGGGGTACCTTCATTTTCTGGAATACACCCTCCAAAAAGGGGAAACGATGACGTCCAAAATTAGATAAAACCGGTTCTTTGACATTTTTTGTGGAAAAGCCTTTTTCAATCTTCAAGACTGACTCAAAATCGCTGATTTTAGCGTCTGAGGCACCTTTTCAAAACTTGGAATTAGACTCACCACAAGAATTGTCAGAGAACCAAAAATATTTTGCACATTAAATTTTTACACCAGATAAATAAAGCATTATTTATCGATTAAATTATTAGCCTTTTGACTAAAACCATTCTGCCAAAACTTCTGCAATAGCAATAAAAACTATGTCATAT
>Ga0105045_10006064_pt1 | contig 10694 bp, 8 predicted proteins | sample MAT02_FD_78089 | JGI IMG/M metagenome (GOLD analysis project Ga0105045, IMG submission 78089) | Freshwater microbial communities from Lake Fryxell liftoff mats and glacier meltwater in Antarctica - MAT-02 (megahit assembly) | ecosystem: Environmental > Aquatic > Freshwater > Ice > Liftoff... | reverse complement strand
GCCGATGGCGACGACGCCGACGGCGATGCGGGTGCTGCCGCGAGCTCGAGCGGTGGTGATGTCGAGGAGACCACCGGCGATGTACCCGAGCCGATCGCATGTCCCGTGCCGGTGTTCGAGCTGGTATGGGCCGCCGCCGGCGAGCTCATCCCGCCGATGACGCTCGTCGAGACCGACGCCGAGGGCAACCCCGAGGTCGCCTACTCGACCATCACCGACAGCGGCGCGCTGAAGCTGACCCTCGACTTTGCGTGCCCCGGCGAGTACGCGCTGTGGGGTCTGGTCTGGGACTACATGCCGGGCGCACACGGCGGCGCCGATCCCGATTCGTTCTACTTCGATGTCGGCGGCGACGAGTCGACGTGGCGCTACGGCTGCCAGACCGCTGACGAGGAGAGCGGCCTATCGTGGCAACGCATCGCCGCCTTGAGCGCCCAGCCCTGCAACGCGTCGTATGTGGCGCTGCAGGTCGCCGAGGCCGGACCCGTCGAGCTGACGCTCCGCAATCGCGAGGCCGGCTCGGGCAACGTTGTCGCGGGGATCGCCGCGGTGGTGGTGAGCAGCGATTTGGCCGCGGATCCGTCGGCGCTGTACGAGCCGTACTGAGCCGCTCTCAGCCCACGTCTTCGAGGCGCGCGCACGCCCACGTGGAGCCGCTGCCGCGTACCTCCACCGCGGGCTCGTCGTGCCCCGTGGTGGACTCGAAGACGACGCGCCATTGGCCGTCTCGGCGCACGATCGATCGAGCAACGAGCCCGTAGACGGGGTCGGTCACCGGACAGCCGTGCGTGTCGGCGTGCTCGATGCGTCCGTCAGTCATCCGGAAGAGCACCTGTGCTCCGACCGGAACCGCGAGGTGACCATCGACGACGCGGGGTGGTCGTGCCGCGTCGACGCGTACCCGCCAGCGATGATCGAAGATCGGGTCGTGGAAGGTCGGCTCGCGAACGATGCGTTCTTCGATCGCGAAACCCTCGATGTTCACGACGTGGTCGACCACGACCTCGGACGAGCCGACGTCGACGCACGCGGCAACGAGCAGCACGCACGAGATGGGCGCCTTCACGTGTGGAGGGCGCATGAGAGCGTGCCCTCCGGTTCCGTGGCGCGGCCGGTGCACGTGCGCGAGCGACTCGCGGTACTCGAGCTTCCCCGCCGCAACGAGTGTCGCGCGCTCGCGCGCGCCTCGGGCCACACCTCGAGATGCTCGGTGACGATGACGCCGTCGGTGTCGTGCTGCGAGTGCATCAGCGGTTCTGAAGGAGGAGGGCGCCCTCACGCCGGCACGGGCGGCTCGGCGTCGATCCGCGCCGTGCAGTGCACCCCCCGCGCCGCGAGCTCGGCGAGCACGTGGTCGAGCATGCCCGGCACCTTGCCGAGCAGCTCGGGCGGGGTGACACCCGGCGTGGTGTAGCGGCCGTCGAGCAGCGCCCGCGCGACGATCGTCGCCGGGAACGCCGTGGTCCGCGACATGCTGCGCTGCGCTGTCGCGACGTCGTAGCGATCGACCATCTCCCAGATCATGCGCACGTCCACGCCCTCCTTGCGACCCGACGCGACCACGCGGAGCACGGTGAGATCGTGCTCGTCGGGGCCGTAGCTCCACTTGGGGAACAGCAGCGCGGCGGCGACGTCCCGGGGCACCACCTTGGCGCCGCTTACGTCGATCGCCGTGGTGTCGAACAGCCCCGCGTCGCGGAACGCCCGCATCAGCGCGGCGTGCCCGGGCCAGCGCATCGTCTTCTCGACCATCGTCGGGATCCGCAGGGTCTTGATCAGCGTGCGCAGCCCATCGGTGTTGAACGCCTCGAGGGTGCCGACGCCGTCGATGTCGACCGGCTCGACGCCCGACAGCGCCGGGTACACCACGACGGCGCCGTGCTCGACCATCCGCGCCGGCCGCGTGTACTCCTCGATGACGTCGGCGGGCGCGAAGCCGGCCTTGTACTCGAACGGTGCGGTGCGCAGCACCGGCAATCCGCCGACGAACACCTCCAGCCGTGTGCACGGATCGAGCACACAGCTGGCGTGGCCCGCGGCGATGCTGCTGAGCCCGGGCGCGACGCCGCAGTCCACGACCGCGATGCAGCCGTGATCGCGGGCGAAGCCATCGAGCATCAGCGGATCCTCGGCCATGAAGCTGATGTCGACGTAGGGCTTGCCCGTCTGGGCGACCGCACGGAGCGATTGCAGGCCGAGGTGCGAGGGCAAGGCACCGATCACGAGATCATGCGGCGCGCACGTACGCTGCAATGCCGCGGGATCGGAGAGATCGACGACGGCGGTGCGGCAGCCCAGGCGCGCCTCGAGGAGGCCGAGCGCCTCGCTGCGGACATCGGCCACGGTGACGTCGATCGCCCCGCCTTGCACGAGGTCCGTCGCGATCGCGGCGCCGATCTGACCGCAGCCGAGGATGATCACGGTTTTCACAGGCGCGAGGATAGCCGCGGGCCTGCCGGTATGGCAGCCTCGATCCGATGCCGCAGGGGTTCTACGTCCGCGATGGGGATCGGCTGTTCGCGACCGAGTACACGCGGGGTCCGTGGAGCCCGAAGCTGCAGCACGGCGGTCCGCCGGCGGCGCTGCTCGCGGGTGCAGTCGAGCGCTTCGGATCGGATGCGTCGCGATTCCTCGTCGCGCGGCTCACCTTCGAGTTCCTGCGCCCCGTGCCGATGGGCGCATTCACGATCGAGACCGAGGCGATCCGCCTCGGCCAGAGGGCCCAGCGCATCGACGCGCGCCTGCTGCAAGACGGCGTGGAACTGGTGCGCCTGCACGCGCTGCGGATCCGCCGCACCGCGCTGGTGCTGCCCTCGCCCCGCTGTCCGCGTCATGGCGCGCCGCGCGGTCCCGCCGGCCTCGAGCCGTGGGTGTTCCCGTTCTTCCGCGAGCGCATCGGCTACCACGCCGGCGTCGAGGTCCGCATCAGTCGCGGCGTCTGGGGCAAGGGCCCCACCACCGCGTGGATGCGACTGCAGGTGCCGCTCGTGGTCGACGAGGTCACCTCGCCGCTCGAGGCGCTCGTCACCATCGCCGACGCTGGCAACGGCGTGTGCACGGTGCTCGACACCCGCCAGTACACGTTCGTCAACCCCGATCTCACCGTGCACCTCGATCGCCCGCCATGCGGCGAATGGTTCGCACTCGACGCGCGCTCGACGGCCGACCCGCTCGGGCTGGGGCTCACGCAGAGCGAGCTGCACGATCGCGATGGCGAGCTCGGCCGTGCGCTCGCGAGCTTGATCGTCGAGGGTCGCGACGACAGTGGCGCTGCGCCGTCCGACCCGTCTACCATCGAGCTGTGAGCGCGATCCCCCCTTCGACGCCGCCGGTTCCGCCGCCAGGCGGGCCCCCGGGCGGCTCGTGGTCCATGCAGCCGGGCATGGGCGCACCCGCACCCGAGAGCGCGCCGCAGCACGTGCCCTCGGCACCGGGGACGTCCCCCGCACCAGGTTCGCCGGGGTCCACGATGCCCAGCGGCGTGCTGACACCCGGCGACGGCACGCCCTCGGATCCCATCGTCGCGCCCTCGGTGCTGCACGTCTTCTCTCGGCCACGTGCGCTGCTCAGCAAGTACGGCCGCATGCTGTGGTGGCTGCACTCCTTCTACGCCCTGGGCCTGGGCGTGTTCGTGGTGCTGTTCGCCGCCAAGGGCTTCGCCCACGCCCGCTTCCTCACCATCTCGCTCGCGCTGGCTTGGATCGTCGTCATCCTCTTCTTTCGTCTGTTCGGCAGCGGCACCGGGCAACTCGTCGAGGGCAAGGGCGCCAAGATGCGCTTCTTCGTCATGACGTACGTGCTCAAGAACATGTACCAGGGGATGTTGTTCTTCCTGTTGCCGTTCTACTGGCGCGCGGTGACGCTGGACTCGCCCAACCAGTGGTTCCTGCTCGCGCTCGGCGTGTGCGCGTTCCTGTCGACGCTCGATGTGGTGTTCGACCGCATGCTCATGCGCTGGAAGGTCGCCGCATCGGCGTTCTATTTCTTCACGCTGTTCGCGTGTCTGAACCTCGTCATCCCGGCGCTGATGCCGAACTCGCGATCGGCGGTCACGCTCGTCGTCGCCGCGGCGGTCTCTGCGGTCGCGTTCTGGAGTATGCATGTGCCGGTGCGCATGCTCGGGCGCCCGCTGGGCGCGACCTTGCTGGTGACGTGGACGCTTGGCGCGCTGGCCGGCGCCTACTTCGGACGCGCCGCGGTGCCGCCCGTCGCGATGCACGTCGCCGCGGCCGCGGTCGGTCCCAAGCTCCTCGACGATGGGCGCCTCGCGCTCGAGGTCAGCTCGTTGCACGTGTCGCTCGTGTGCGAGCTGCATGCGGTCACCGACATCGTCGTGCCCGGCGGCAAGGGCGAGCGGCTGATCCACGAGTGGTGGCACGAGGGCGAGCTGGTGCAGCGCATGGACGACGTCGACCCGCACCCGCAGGGGCTGTGGGACACCGTGCGGCTCGAGTCGAAGCTCGACGAGGACAGCGTGCCCACTGATCCGGCCGGCCGCTGGCACGTCGACGTGCTCACCGAAGACGGCCAGCTGGTCGGCCGCGTCCCGTTCACCGTGACCGAGTGATGCGCGGTTCGCTGCGGGGCTCCGTGGGTCGCTTGGGCGGGGAACCATCCACGGGTGCGGTTCGCGAACGCCCCGAGCCAGACCGTCGCCGGGGGACCCAGCGTGCGGGAATCCACGCAACCGACCGATGCCCTGCAACAGCCGCCTCTCGGTGTCGATGAGCATGCCTGCCCCGTGAGCTACCGGGGCAGGAGCCCGATGAGACCCACATCCTTTCCCCTTCTCGCCCTCGCCCTCGCCGCCTCGTGTACGTCCGAGAACCCGCTCGACGACCCGAGTTCCGGCGAGGATTCGAGCACGAGTGCAGCACCTGGCGGCAGCAGCGACGCGTCGCCGACGAGCACGACTCCGTCGTCGGAGTCGGGCGAGATCCCCAGCGAGACCGGTGGTACGACCGCCGACACGACCGGCGACGGCACGGAAACCGTCGACGACACGGGGCCCGAACCGCGCTGCGCGAGCGACGACGACTGTGGAGGGGACGCGCCCTTCTGCCTGGACGGTGCCTGTGTCGCCTGCTGGGATCTGCCGTCGCCGGGCGACGCATGCGAGGCGGCCGATCCCGACGCCCCCTTCTGCGCGGGCGGCACTTGCGTTTCGTGCTCCGACGAGAATGCCGAGGCGACGTGCGCGGCGGCGAACCCCGAGCTTCCCGCGTGTCTGGACGAACAGTGCGTGCAGTGCAGCGACGCGAACGCGTCACTGTGTGACGGGGCGACGCCGGCTTGCGTGTCGGGCGAGTGCGCGCCGTGCAGCTTTCACTCCCAGTGTCCCGCCTCCGCGTGCAATCTGTGGACGGGCGAGTGCCTCGACGCCACGCCGCAGACGATCGGCCCCGATGGTGCACACGATTTCGCCACGCTCACCGCGGCATTCGCCGCGGTGCCTGCCGGCGGTCAAGGTGTCTTCATCCTCCACGAGAACCCCGGCAATGCCGCGTACGCGGAGTCGGTGCAGCTCGCGGGCGACCGCGTGATCGCCCTGCTCGGCGCGGCGGGCACGCGACCGCTGGTGCGGGGCGCCGACAACGACCCCGACCAAGGGATTCGCGTCGATGATGGCGCCACCCTCCTCATCGAGAACCTGAGATTCTCCGGCTTCCACCCCGTCAACAACCTGGCACACCATCCCCTCAACATCACCAACGCCCGGCTGGCGCTCGATCGCACCGAGGTGGTCGACAATCGCGGGGCCATCCGGCTGACGGCGGGGAGCGAAGGGCGGCTGCGCAACACCGCCGTGGGCGTCAGCACAAACGGCACCCCCGCGGTCAGAGTCAGCTCTTCCACCCTCGACGCGGTGTACTCCACCTTCGTCGCGGAGAACGCGAACTCCGGCACCGGCGCCAACGTTCCCGCAGGGATCGCCTGCGCGGGCCTCGTCGCGGTCAATGTGCGCAACAGCATCGTCAGCAACGTGAGCGGCGCCACGACGTCGATCGCGGGCTGCGCGGGCGTCATCAGCGTGTCCTACTCCGCGACGCGCGAAGCCGTCGCCGGCATGGGCAACCAGGTCGTCGGCGCACTCGACACGGATTGGTTCAACAGCTGGCCGGGGGATCTTCGCCTGTCCAACGCGGGTGCGAATGTCTTCGCCGACATCGGGCAGTGGCAAGCGGGAGATCCGCCCACCGACCTCGATGACAGTCTTCGTCCGACGGTGGACGGGACGGCGGACTACGTCGGCGCCCAACGCCCGTAGGGCGCCCGCGGGCTCGGCCGCAGCGCGCATCCCCGGGGCTGCGGCATGGTCTGCCGAGCGGGAACCACCATCGAAGTCGCCGCGCCACCGCGACCGGATGACGGTCGGTGCCGCGGCGCGTTCTTCCCCAGATACGGTTTCGCCGCGCGCTCCACCGCCGGCACCCGGGATTTCGCCACGGGCCGCTAGCGGACGCCGGCGAGCGGATCGTCGGCGTCGCCGACCTTGATCTCGCGCCCCGACTTCGCCGGCTTGGCGACGGGCTTTGGCTGCGCGGCCGCGGCGGAGCGCGGCGTGGACGGGCGACGGTCGTCGGACTTGGCCCGCTCCTTGAAGGCCCGCTCCTTGAAGGTGATGCCAGGGGTGCGCGACGCGTCGCCGCCCTTGGCGACGTCGGGCTCCTGCGTGTCGTCCGGGATCGCGCCGGCCTGGATGATCTTCGCGGGGCCGGCGGGCGCCTCGACCACGGGCGCCGCCACGGGGCGGTTCATGTACCACCATCCGCCACCGCCGGCGGCGAGCAAGAGCACCACGACCGCGATGATTCCACCCTTGCCGCCGGACCGGACATCGTCGTCACCGCCTTGGACGTGCATCGTCGGCGCGTGGGTGAGGTGGGCTGCGGGGGCCGCGAGCGCCGCCTCGGGGGCGGCGAACGGAGAGGGCATCTGCGAGGCCGAGATCGCGTGGCTCACCAAAGGTGCCGCCTGCTGCGAGGCCATCGGGACGGGGGTCGGTCCGAACGCGGGGTGGGGCACTGCGGACTCGGTGCTCGCCGGCGAGTTGTTCGCCGCCGGATCGTCGTCGTCGGCCGCGGATTCGAGGACCTCGTAGAGACTCTTGATCTCCTCGTCGAGCTCGGCGAGCGCCTCGGTGCGCCCGGCAGAGGCGAGGTGCTCGCGCTGCGTCTCGAGCTGCTCGAGCCGCGCAAGGGAGTCGGAGATCCACGCCTCGTTGGTTGCCTTCATCGCAGTTGCTCCGTCGTCGAGATGTTCGCGGCGCGCGCCACCGAGCATCCGACGACCGCACTATACCGAGATGGCGGCGGTGCGGGCAGGGGTGCCGGGCAGGGGCGCCGGCTGCGCGTGCGCCGCCTGCGGGGATCCGCGGGGCCTGCGGCGCGCTGACCGTCGCACGCCGCGCGTCGAGCTGATACTCCTTCGGTGTGACCGAGGCGCACGACGGCGGTGAGATCGTGGGCGATGCGAGCTCGGCCGGATCGCCGATGGCCGCCGCTCCTGCCTCGAGCGCACCCGCACCCGCACCCGGTACCGCGGATGCTGTGGCCAGCACGTCGCCGGTGCGCGGTGGGTTTCGCTTCCGTTGGTGGTGGGTCGTACTCGGTCTCATGACGATCGAGTTCTGGGTCTACGGTCGCCGGGGCTACGTCGAGGTGTGCGTGGGCAAGCAGGGCGAGACCGACTTCGCGCTCCGCGATGCGCCGCGCACCGACGACAACCGGTGGAAGTTTCCGCGCTGCGAGCAGCGCACCAACTTGGGCCTCGTCAGCAAGTACGACGAGGTGACGACCGAGGCCACCGCAGCTGCATGCCGCGGTGCCACCGTGTTCCGCAACCAAGGCCAGGGCAAGCAGTGCGTTGCAGGCGAGGACGGCTGGGAGCACCGCGTGCAGTCCCGCCACACGCCGCCGTGGCACCCGGCGTTCTTCGAGCACCTGTTCTGGTTCCTGCGCTGAGCGCAGCTCCTCGCCCGGGCCGCCGGGCTCTCCGATCAGAACCGACCGCGGAGCACGGCGCCCGCGAAGGTGGACGAGAGTGTCGGGCTCAGCATCACCTGCGAGCGCGCCGCCTTGTACTTGCGGTTGCGCTTGATGCCGATCGCAAGCATCGCCGCGCCGGCGCCGAGCAGCACCGGGGTCAGCACCGCGCCGGTGATCGTGAGCGCGTTGGCCGTACGGCCGCGCTTGTCGGCGTCGTCGAGGTCGATCTGGGCGGCGTCGAGCATCGCCTGCTCGTCGGCGCTGAGGTTGCTGCACGGGGTCGGGTACGACGGGCAGATCGAGACCGCCTCGTTCTGGGCGAGCTCGAAGTCCTGCTCGGCCCGCGGCGCACTCACGGCGCCGGCGACGAGCAGACCGACCGCCCCCACGCCCAGCGCGCCCGCGATGGCGCCACCGACGATGAGGCCCATGCCGTTCTGGTCGGGCGGCAGGACCATCGGCTTCGGATCGTCGACCACCGACTCACCGCCAGCCCCGCTTTCAGGGTCGATCTTGGTGTCGGGCTCGGTCGGGGTCGGGGTCGGCTTGCCCTCGTCCTCGGCCTTGACGAGCAGCGCGTTGAGCTCGTCGCTGCGCTGCTGCACCGCGAGGCTGATCGCGCGGCCCGATCCGTACACCGCGCGGTACTGCTGCAGGTACAGCTCGTAGGTGCGCTTGCCGTCCTCGAGATATGCGACGTCCTTCTTGCCCTCTGGATTCGGCAGCCGGTTGTACGCATTGATGTGCGCCTCGAGGATGTTGAGCAGGATGTTCTCGCGCGTGGCTTGGTTGGCGCCCTCTTCGGGCATGAGCAGCAGCAGGCGCGTCCACGTCTCGGCGGCGCCCTTGAAGTCGCCCGCGGTGTTCTTTTTGTCGCCCTCGGTGTACATGCGCTGGATCTCGGCGCCGCTGGGGGCGAAGGCCTGGGCGGGCATTGCCGCAGTGAGCATCGCGCCGGCGAGGGCGACCGAGAGCAGTCGAGACAGCACGCGGGCCGATCGCAGCGACGGACGGGAAACGGGCATGGCGGGAGTCTTGCGGAACGGGCCGGCCGCGTCAATCCGGCTCCGCGCGGGCCGCTGCACGAAAATGGACCCCGGGGGCAGTGGACGTTCAGGTCGCGAGCCGGGCTGCCGCAGTCGGATCGACGAGACACAGCCGCTCGTACACCACGTCGGCCTGCTCGTAGCGTGCACCGGCCTTGGCGGTGGCCCGGATGGCGCGGACGAATCCCTCGAGGCAGCGGCCCGCGAGCTCGGGCTCCCACGCGAAGAGGTCGTGCTCGCGAAGTTCGCGCTCGAGCGCCGCGAACAGGCCGCGCGCGAGCATGGGTTGGTTGCCCTCGAGCAGCGCACCGGCGAGTCCGAGCCGCCGCACGAAGCGTTGCCTCGGTGACGTCGCGGCGTCGATACAGCCTTGGCCGATGCGCATGGCCTCGATCGCCTTGCCGCCCACGAGCAGGCCGCGGACCTCGGCGAAGAGCTTGGCATCGTCGGCGCTGCCGGCCGGGCCCGCCGCCGCCGGAGCAGCGGCGCCGGTGCCCGCCAGCACGATCTGGGTGATCCACGTCTTGGTGTCGCCATCCGACAGCGGGGTGCCGTCTCTGGCCGCGAGCTCGATCACCTGGGGCATGCGGCCGAGGACCGCTGCGAGCTCGGACACCACGATCTGGCGCGCGGCGAAGTGGGCCTCGCCGAGTCGTTCGAGGGCCACGTGGGTGTAGCGGTGCAGATCGAGGCAGAAGCGGGCGGTGGGCAGCGCGCCCTCGGATTCCTCGAGCAGCGCCTCCCACTTGCCGTTGGCCTCGAGGGTCGCGAGCTGGGTGCGCTTGGGTGCGGGCAGCGGCGGGATCTGGGTCTTGCCGCCGGGATCCGAGGGCGGCGCGCCCTCGAGGTGAACATATAGACCCACCCGCATCAGGCGGTACGCGGTGGGGTTGGTCGTCGAGGCGCCGCGGAGTTGGTTGGCCGCGGTGACGAGGTTGCGCCCGGACTCCTGCAAAAATGTCGTGACGCCCTCGGGGCTGCTCGGCGCCGCGGCGCTGGGCACCGGCGCGCCCTGTGCCTGTGCGGCGGCCGGTGTCGCGCTGGGCGCGGGGGCGCTGGTCGGCTTGGCGGCCTGCGGTGGCGGCGGTGGTGGTGCCGGTTTCTCTTCGGGCACCGCGAGGAGCATCCGTTGGATGCGTTCGGACACCGGTCCGAAGCTCGGCCCTTCGCTGCCCATGCGTTCGCGCGAGCTCCCTGCGATCCGTGACACCGCCTTTTGCAGCGACAACACGTCGGCGCGGTCCTTGGGCTCGAGTTTGATCTCGCCGAGCGCCTTGTCGAGCTGGTCGACCATCCACGACATCGCGTTGGCGCGGCCGCGGAGGCGCTCGGGTAGCAGCCCGTCCCAGTACGTCTCGAGCAGGCCGTGCAACACCATGAGACCGACGACGAACTCGCGGATGCCCGACTGCTTGAGTTTGGCGAACGTCATGTACGCCGCCATCAGCAGGTCCTTGGCCTTGGTGCGCAGCAGCGACGACGCGTGGTCGTGCACGAGCTTCCACTGCACCGTGCTGTCGGTGACCGACTCCATCTTCGCGATCTCGAGCCTCGCGATCTCGTAGCCGGCCTCGTAGCGGACGTCGCTGCCGGCCGGATTGTCGCCGGGGATCGGCTCGAGCCAGGTGGCGGCGGCGGCCTCGGATTCGGCGAGGGGATC
>Ga0105045_10006063_pt1 | contig 10695 bp, 11 predicted proteins | sample MAT02_FD_78089 | JGI IMG/M metagenome (GOLD analysis project Ga0105045, IMG submission 78089) | Freshwater microbial communities from Lake Fryxell liftoff mats and glacier meltwater in Antarctica - MAT-02 (megahit assembly) | ecosystem: Environmental > Aquatic > Freshwater > Ice > Liftoff... | reverse complement strand
TTTGGAAATTGTAGCCATTCCATTTGGCGAATACCTTGCCGCCGAAGCCGTGAACGACAATCCGAACGAGCAAGACGCCGTGTATGGTATTGGAGCAGCATTAGAGCGCAAAATTGAAATTGTCTCCATCCAGCGTTCGGCGGCAGACTCGCTCCAAAGCGATATTCGTTTTGAGCGCGAATTGGTCGATTTAGGGTCGGTACCGCTTGGCACCGTTCAGCCGTTTAGCTTTCTGTTTAGATGCGAAGGAGATTTCACAATCGATAGCCTGCAATATGATTCTACGGTTGTAAGAATTGAAAAAATCGCGATGACCTGTGTCGATGGCGAAAACGGCGAATTAGTAGGTGAAATAAACACTGAAAATTTACGCGGGAAACGCACCCTGTTTTTAATTCTTTTTGGAACCTTTGCCGAGGGCCGAAAAGAGCTTAATATTACTTTTCAAACTACCGAATAGCCTAATCCAGTGACCTATACCATACTCGGCGAACAATACGAAGCCAAAGCATCATTCCCGCTCGGCGGCGACTTTCCCTACGGCTCGTTTGTCTCCCTCGATTTATCGACCGCTAATACCGCTCTCACACCCGAAATAGTAGCTACTCCCGATACTTTGGGTGCGTATATTCAAGAAGTCATTCAATCGAACAATGCCCTGGGTGCTTGCGGTGGCTATGCCGAAAGGAGAGCCATTTACCGCCGCAGCGAGCATTTTGGAGCAGATGCCGCCACGCGCGATATTCACTTGGGCATCGATGTTTGGCTGCCAGAAGGCACACCTGTGCTGGCGGTGTTACCAGGCGTGGTGCACAGCTTTGCCGACAACGATAACCTTGGCGACTATGGGCCGACCATCATCTTACAACATTTCATGGGCAATATTTCATTCTTCACCTTGTATGGCCACTTGAGCCGCACATCGCTCAGGGATATAAGTCGTGGCCAGCTCGTATTGCGGAAGCAGAAAATAGGAAGCCTTGGGGAAACCTCCGAAAATGGAGATTGGCCTCCACACTTGCACTTCCAAATCATCAGAGATATGGGGACTCAAATGGGCGATTTTCCAGGCGCTTGCCTGGAAGCAGAAAAGACCCATTACCTTCAGAATTGTCCAGATCCGATGCTATTCTTGCCAGAAGTTTGGGGTACGATTCACAATGAATAAAGGAATAGTTGGCTTTTACAACTTTTACCACTTGATTTTTTCCACAAGTTTTGCCTATCTTCGAAAAGCTAAACCATTGTGCAGGAATGCTTATACGAACCATCCCTTTCCAATTTGCTGCCTGGAGCTTCCTAACGCTTTGCGTTTGCGGGGCATGTGATACCGATTCAAATCCGGAAATAGCTGACTTACAGACCGACGGCGCCGCAGCCTACATCCCGAGTGAATTATGGATAGACGATGCCTTGGATTACATCCAAAACAAGCCCGATTTGGAAGGTTTTTACACCCTTCACATCAACCTACCCCTGTATAACGCAGAATTGGCAATGCGCTTTGACGAAAAGCAAAATGTCAAACGGGTTGATTCTGATTTGGGTACTTCTGGGAATCACACTTTCTACTACGACCAATCGCGGGTGGTTTTTTCTGCGCACCAGTATCCCGATGCAGCAAATGCCCAGCTCGTGGCTTACGCCAATTCCCAACCGTACGCTTCCGCCGAATGGAGCGACAACTCCTGGAAATCGACATCGTTAACCGATTTGCCCATTTCGGGAGCTATACTTTCGGATCTTGACAAGCTTGCAAATCAACAACAGAAACTCGAGCAAGCTTCAGAAAAGTACATCCGAATCGGCAAACAAAGCGCGGAGATTAAAGCGACCTTAACCAAAGGCTCGAAACAATACTACACTTACAATCTTCGCACGGGCGACCAAATCAGCGCGCGCATCGAGTCGGAAGGCGACCACGTTTTCTTTTCCGTTTCAACTGATAACGGGGCTCAAATCGACTACCGCGAGTGGACGTACAAAGCCAAGGCAAGCGGCGACGTAATTTTTACGGTGAGCTCTCCTTTGGGCCTCTCGTCAGCTAGCTTCAAACTGGAAATTACGAGCGCTCAAAATAACCGAAGCCCAAATTCCGCTGAAGATCAGCAGGTAGCAGAGGCAAGTCTTTTCTAGCCATGAGCAGGCCGTTGAGCTCGGCTATTTCAGCAAAAATATAATGCTTGTCGAGCGCCGCCTTGAGGTAACCCCTTCCACTCGAATTACCAGTACCCACACGCGAACCAATCATTCGAAACACCATATTCATATGGCGGGTACGCCAGCTCGACATCAATTCGTCGGTTTCGAGCAGTGCAACAATAAGTTGATAAGGCAAATGCAAAACAGGAAAGCCTCGGTACAGCATGATAAAAAGTGCCGATCGGCAAGCCTTTGCTGATAACCGTCGTTTGGGATTTTCGCCAATACCGAACAAAATATTATCGAACAATTCACTATTTCCTGCTTCTATTTCGAGCAAGTTAGAATTAAATACGCCTCTGTACTCCTGCCAGAAGGGATGTTCCGCTGGAAGGTATCCATTTGGAGTATTCCAAGCCGCATTGTCGAAGAAAGGCATGCGCTCCAGCCAATTATTCAATAGATCGAGCAAGTTCGATTGGCGTTCCACATCTTTTACTGCAGCCACATCTTCGGGGCGGAGTTGAGATGTATAATAATGCTTGCCATGGCGCTGTTCAAAAGCAAGCCCCAGCTTGGCTTCCAATTCTTTCCATTGCACACTTTGGAAGCCACTGGCGGGGCGCAGTAAGTCGCGGAAATCGAGAAAGTCCAGGGACGACATCGTTTCCATCACATTGATCTGATCGACCAAAAGTGCCAAAATAGTATTGATACGCTTCAACCGGTGCACGGCAGTTTGCAGAGCCGGCTCGTTGTCGTTCAGCCGATCGCCAGAGAAAATTTTCAGAATAGAATTGAGCTCATAAAGCACCTGCTTGAACCACAACTCATAGGCTTGATGCGTAATAATAAAGAGCATTTCATCGTGCGCTTCCACACCAAGCAAATCGCTTTCCGGCTCTTGCGCATTCAGGATTTTTTGCAGTTGGAGGTAGTCTTTGTAATACACTTCGTGACCGGGCATGGGTAGAGGTTTAACGGGGCGAAAGATAAAAAAAACATCCCGTGGGCTTTCCGCAATAAGTAAGGCTCAATCGACCTTGTAATCGCCGCATCGCAGGTCAAACTTCACGATTTCCGGCTTCTTCAAGGGAACGTCCCACTCACCATCATAGGAAATAAATTGGGGCAGAAGCACGCCATTTTGGAGTGCATTGTGCACAATAATCGAAATATCGAAATCGAAGAAGATGGTATTGTGGGCAAGTCGATATTCGCGAGCAATCACCTCATGGGTATCGCGGTGGAAATAGGAAGTCATATCGTGAATCACCGTTTCGTCTTCGCTCCCTTTTTTGGTATAAGCGCTAAAGACCACACAGGGCACCGTATCGGCCCAATTATAAGCATAGATACTGAAATCGTAGTGCGGGAGCATCTCCGGACTGAATATGGCGAGCTTATCGCCGATGAAGGGCACATTATCAATCGGTTCGCCCGGATTGAAAAGCATCTTTTTAAGCTGGGCTTTATGCTTTTCTATCGCCGACCCACGAACCAATTCCTGTTCGAGTTGATCGATCTTCTTGCTCACCTTTTGCTTTCCTTTCGGGAAAAAAATATCATCGTACACCTCGGCTGTGAGGTATTTCCACTCGCCGTTGTTTTTCTTGATTTTGCCATTGCTGGTTTCGCGCATAATTTCGATCCACATCTCGTCCAATGCATTGCGATACTGCTGCGCCGAACGATTTAGCTGACCCTGCACTTTTTCGTCCTTGTGGTAAACTACTATTTGGCTTTCCACTTGGTGCGGATAATACTTCAAGTTCAAAAAAGCCTGGTAAAAAGTACTATCGCTTACCACTTGTTTGATAAAATCTTCCTTATCGAAATTTTGCAATCCGGCACTTACAATAAAGGCATCGAGATTCACAAAGCCCGAGATGGTATCTTGAGCTGGAACGTTGACCGCGGAGAAATGTAGAAGGAATACCAGAATGAAATATCGGTTCACCATTCAAAAAACGCGATTTACACCGGAATAGTTCAAAAAGAAGCGGCTCTCGATACAATTTCGCTCCTATCGTCGCGAAATCACTCGAGCTGACAAAGTATTTTAATTCTCTAATAATACAAGAAAATCCCCGTCACGTCGAGTGATTTAAAGGCCGCAACTGATCAGTGAGATGACCGTCGAAATGGCCTTTAAATTGTATCGAGGCGCGCAGACAATCAAAAACGGGTCTCGATACAATTTTTGAATCCGCTCTGCTCCTTCAAAAATCACTCGAGCTGACAGGCAAGCTAATTCTTCTTTGGGGTCTCGATACAATTTTTGAATCCGCTCTGCTCCTTTAAAAATCACTCGAGCTGACCAAACATAGGAGTTCTTTAACAATGCCCGAAAATCCCCAGCCGCCGCTCGCGTCTCGCGAGTGGCAATCTAAACGCGCGTCTCGCGCAATTTATCTTTAGGGTGTGACCCCCATGAAAAACGCACCCACAAGGCATGATTTTGGGCAGAAGCGGCGTTGTGAATTAGGGCAGAAAAAAAGCGGCGACCAATACGGAAGCCGCTTTAAAAAAATAAAAACCGATAAGCCGGATTCTGTTCTTCGCCCGAAGGCGAAGCGCCCATCATTTATCTACCCGATTCGTCGCCGAATCGATCTATCGACCTACCCTCCCAGTTTGGGCGAGCAGCCCTCAAACCTGGGTTTACATGGTCTTTCAGTCCGCGAGGTTTACCCCCCTTGCCGATTGCCCGGCAAGGCTATGGGCTCTTACCCCACTCTTTTCACCCTTACCTCTGGCCTTCGCCGAAGGCGGTATCGTCTCTGTGGCACTTTCTGTCCCGACTTTCACCGGTCCTTCCCGTTAGGAAGCGCGGTGCCCTGTACTGTCCGGACTTTCCTCCCCGACCGAAAACGCACAAGTGCACCACGGCCGCAGCGATGAGCTGGTTTTCGGTAAAGGTAGTGGTTTGAGCATTGCCAAAAATGTATCTTTGCCTCCCTTCTCAAGCGAGAAATTCACGGTATAACTTGCCATTGTAACATGAATAAACTGCATAACGAAGAGGATTGGCGTATTCTCAAAAAGCGCATGGAACAAGGCAATGACGCCCGCGTCACCATTTCCTTTTACCACTACGCACTTATTCGCAATCCTCTTTTTTTCCGCGATTACCTCTTTGTAAACTGGTCGCAGCTTGGTGTGTACGGGCGCATATATGTGGCGCGCGAAGGCATTAACGCGCAGCTCTCTGTGCCCCGCGAGCAAATAGATGCTTTCCGCGATCAGCTCAACAGCATCGTCTTTCTCGAAGGAATAAGGCTCAACTTAGCCATCGACGACAACGGAAAGAGTTTTTACAAACTCGTGATCAAGGTGCGCGATAAAATCCTGGCCGATGGATTAAGCGACGAGACCTTCGATGTGCGCAATACAGGTACCCACCTGCGAGCAGCAGCATTCAACGATTTGAGCCAGGACCCAAACACTCTGCTCATCGATATGCGCAACCACTACGAACACGAAGTGGGCTATTTTAAAGGCGCTGTTACCCCCGACGTAGATACCTTCCGCGACTCCTTGCCCTACATACTCGAGCAGATAAAGGGTTTAGAAGACAAGAATCTGGTGATGTATTGCACCGGTGGTATCCGCTGCGAAAAAGCTTCGGCCTGGTTCAAGCATCAGGGTTTTGAAAAAGTGTATCAACTCGAAGGCGGCATCATCGAATACGCGCGACAGGTGCGGGAAGATGGGCTGGAAAATCGCTTCGTTGGGAAGAATTTTGTGTTCGATGAGCGCATGGCTGAAGCAATTTCACCCGAAATCGTATCGCGCTGCCATCAATGCGGAGAGCCGGCCGACAGCCATATAAATTGCGGAAACACGGGTTGCCACATCCTTTTTATTCAATGCTCCAGCTGCCGCGAAAAATATGAATCGTGCTGCAGCGCGCCATGCCAAAAAGAAATGCACTTGCCCGATGAAGAGCAGAAATTCAAACGCGCCGGACTCGATCGGGGTAACCAAACCTATAACAAAGGGAAATCGAAATTCCTCGATCATAAAACGGTGCATCTGCAGCTCGAAGAAGCGATTGCCAAAATCAAAGGCGTTTAGCGAAAGTCGAAAGTTGCGATACCCCGGACTTCTTAAGATGCCTGAATAAAAAGTTCATTCCGTCCAAAATTCAGAATGTAGAATGCTGAATTGAGAATTGAGAATTCATTCCGCGTTTGAAATTTTAACACTTTTCGAAACGATAGCCGCAGATTGTATCTTACCTTGGCATCGCTATGATCGCCTTTCGCAATTACCTCGTTGTGGTTCCGCTCTTTAAGGTCGACGAACGCATTGCCGGCGGAAGTAGGGGTCTGATTGGAAGACTCAAAAGTTCCGATATTCAGACCGATGTTTACCTGATAGGGATAGCGGTTGAAAATGCCACCGAAGTGCGCGACTGCTTTGAAACGCTGTTGCAATCTGGTCTCACCTATAACGAACGTTCAGGGAGCAGCGATGATTTCACCGTTGTAGCCAAAGAAGGTATTTGGTGGACCGTGCCTTGGCTGGTCAATAACCGCGATGGTTGCTGGTTCATAGCCGATGTTGAAGCACCTGTTTAAAACAAACTATGATGGAAAATCAATTGAAAGATAAAGTAGTACTCGTCACCGGCGGGAGCTATGGTATAGGTTACGGAATAGCAGAAAGCTTATTGAAAATGGGTTGTCGGGTGGCCATTACCAGCCGCAAAGCCAGCTCCGCGCGCGAAGCTGCCGAAGCGCTGAGCGCTGCCACCGGCGGCAGCGCCACTGGGATTAAAGCCGACGTGCGCTCGCTCGAAGAGATGAATCAAGCCATGGATGAGATCAAATTGATCTTCGGAAAGCTTGACGTACTTGTTGCAAATGCCGGAATCGGCCACTTCGCCCCGATCGACGAACTAACGGATGAGCAGTGGCATGAAACCATCGACACCAATCTCACGGGGGTATTCCATTCCGTAAAGGCCGCCATACCCGCACTCAAGAAGTCGAAGGGCTATATTATCACCATTGCCAGCCTAGCCGGAACGAATTTTTTCGAAAAGGGAGCCGCTTACAACGCCAGCAAATTTGGCTTAGTAGGCTTTACGCAGGCCATCATGCTCGATCTCCGACCTTACGATATAAAAGTGAGTACCATTATGCCAGGTTCGGTGACCAGTTATTTCGCAGGTCATACGCCAAATGACGCCGATGCCTGGAAAATTCAGCCCGAAGACATCGGTCAAATGGTAGTTGATTTGCTCCGCATGAATCCGCGCACCCTGCCTTCAAAAATCGAGGTGAGGCCAGCGCGAACTGCCAAGTCTTAAGCGCCTACTTTGTCGCTTTTTAAGCCTTTAACGGCGTGTTTTTCAATATAGGCTATCACCGAGCCGGCGATATCTTTTCCCGTAGCCGCTTCAATTCCTTCGAGACCGGGCGATGAGTTGACCTCCAGCACCAGTGGTCCACGCTTGGATTCGATCATATCGACCCCGCACATATTGAGCCCCATAGCTTTTGCTGCTGCCAATGCCAAAGCGCGTTGTTCGGCAGTAAGTCTTAAAGCTTCGGCTGTGCCTCCCTGATGCAGATTGGAGCGGAATTCCCCTTCCGCACCCTGCCGCTTCATAGCTCCTACCACCTTGCCTTCTACTACAAAAGCGCGGATATCGGCGCCACCGGCTTCTTCGATAAACTCTTGAAGGAGCATATTAGCCTTAAGCCCGTGAAATGCTTCTACGACCGATTTGGCGGCTTTTTCGGTCTCGGCGAGTATCACACCGATTCCCTGGGTGCCTTCCAGCAACTTGATTACGATGGGGGTTCCTCCCAATTCATTGATCAATGCGGGAACATCCTTTGGCTGATTACTGAATATACTTTTCGGAATACCGATATCGTGTCTGCTAAAAATCTGCAGGCTGCGCAGCTTATCGCGCGAGCGGGTAATGGCGATGGATGAATTGACCACGAAGGTATTTTTCATCTCAAATTGGCGCACTACCGCCGTGCCGTAGAAAGTTACGGAAGCCCCGATACGGGGTATTACCGCATCGATCCCCACCAGTTCTTCGGCATTGTACATTATCCGCGGATTGTTGTGCTCGCCGATCAGAGAGCATTTCAGGTGATCGATCACGACAGCTTCGTGGCCGCGCTTTTCAGCGGCTTCCACAAGGCGGGCGGTGGAATAGAGATTCGCGTTTCGGGAAAGAATGGCAATTTTCATAGCGTATTTGGATCGAGTGCATAGCTCTGCGAAACATCAATTAAAAAGTGGTTTTTTAAAAATCTCCGCCCCAAAAGTACGGAGTAATTCATCGTGCTGCGGTCGGTAAGTGTAAGGTCGGTGCGTTTTTCTATGTGCCCTAAGCGAATTTTAACCTTTACGACATATCGCTCCTCAAATTGTCCATTGGAACTCTTAACCTTTCGGCTTTTAAATTTCTCGAATCGCAGCACCCGTCGCGATCGCTTTAGGAAATGACAGCAGAGCACTTCCTTGCCACCCATCGTCTCGAGCCAGATTTTATCGCAATGCGCGCTACTCGTTTGCGCACCGCTGTCTATACGGGCAACAATTCCCGTTCGCTTTAGCTCCGGGAAATCAACGTATTCCTTGTTGCCCACGATAGCTTTTTCAGTCAAACTCACTTCATTCTTCAAACGCCTTAACTTTTAAACAGATCGCCAAAGATAAAAGATTGAGCACAGCCTTCCGATGCGACTTTTCGACCCTACCTTCGGTAAAAATTTCCATCCCATCGCAAGTAATCGATTCCATATCTGCGGCGAAACCGTCCTTCCCGGGCAATCATCCACCATTACTGCCAGCATAGCCCGACTGCCTTCGCGCACCGCGATTGATCTTCCCATCTACGTATTTCGCAGCCGCGAACCCGGGCCTATTGTGCTTTTGAGCGGTGGGCTTCACGGCGATGAAATAAACGGCGTAGAGATCGTACGGCGCATGCTCGAGCGTAAAACCTTCAAGAAACTCCTTCGCGGCACCGTGGTGGCCGTACCGGTGATGAATATTTTCGGGTTTCTCAACTTCAGCCGCGAAGTTCCCGATGGCAAGGATATCAACCGCAGTTTCCCCGGACAAGTCAACGGTTCGCTGGCTTCTCGGGTGGCCCACTTTCTCACGAAAAATATAATTAGCACCGTCGATGTCGGTGTCGATTTCCACACCGGTGGAGCATCGCGCCACAATTATCCCCAGGTGCGCTACGCCGCTCAAGACCCCAAAGCCTTCGATTTAGCGAAAGCTTTTGACGCCCCAGTAATCTTCCAAAGCAATTTGATCGAGAAGAGTTTGCGCAAACAGGCCTTCAAAATGGGGAAGACCATATTGGTATACGAAGGTGGCGAGAGTCTCCGACTCGACGAATACGCGATCTCCGAAGGAATCGCCGGTGCGCAGCGCTTTCTAAAATCGCTTGGTATGCTCAAAACAGCGCCCAGCCAGCAAATAAAATCCAAGCAATGCACCAATTCGTCATGGCTGCGCGCCAAGCGATCGGGCATCTACACCGGCGTAAAACTCTCGGGCAGTGAAATCAAAAAGGGCGATCTACTCGGCTATATCACCGACCCCTTTGGCGAATTTCGGGTGAAAGTGCACGCCCGCCAACACGGGATTATTTTAGGCCATAATAATATGCCGATTGTGCATCAAGGCGATGCGCTGCTGCATATTGGCGATTTGGGATGAATCAAAATTTAAATGGAGATCCTGTGCGGTAGCGCGCTAGTCCCCGTGCACTAGGCGCTATCATGCCCCTGCCCGCCTTCCGGCACACAGCGTTTAAATCCATTTGCGGAAGCGGCGAAAGGAGCTTTGAAATGGGAGAACATGCGCTATTAAATCGACGGCTCCGAATCAATAATAATAAGCCATCCACAGCGCATTCTCAGGAATCTCGCTATGGGATGAAACCACCACTCGCTTTGGACTAGCAGCCATCTCTTCCGATCCTGCGTGGACGCTTTCAACCTTGTATTCAATAAAGTTAAAGCCCGCTCCTAAATCAACGCCAATCTCATAACTTGTTTCAAGATTTCCATCTTCCAGGTTGGTAGTTTGCACACAACTCCCTTTAAAATCGAAATTCCTACCCACGTACACCAACTCGAAGTATGAGCCCGGAACTGCATCTCCATAGCCGGGGTCGTTCACCCATTTGCACATGGCCGGATCAGAAACCAGCGTTATAAACCCCGCAATTTCTTCGTTTGCAAACAAGAACAACGGACTTAATTCCAGCGCTACCAGCTCCTTTTCATTAGACAAAAAAATTGAGAATTATCGCAAAAACCAAATAATTCAGCAATCATAATCCAATAGTCCTTCTTTACGGTTTCTGGAATTTTGCTGAAATCCATTTCCAGATCCACCGTTGCTTTGCCCGATTTATCTAAGTTTCCCAAAGTGACCTTTTGATCCATGCCAAACGGGGTGGTAGCAATAGTAAGCGGTTTCGAAGGTGCGGGGCTCACCACCGCAGCGGTTTGAGCAGAAGCAGTGCCTAATACAAATAAAAGCAGGGATACGAAA
>Ga0105045_10006062_pt1 | contig 10695 bp, 8 predicted proteins | sample MAT02_FD_78089 | JGI IMG/M metagenome (GOLD analysis project Ga0105045, IMG submission 78089) | Freshwater microbial communities from Lake Fryxell liftoff mats and glacier meltwater in Antarctica - MAT-02 (megahit assembly) | ecosystem: Environmental > Aquatic > Freshwater > Ice > Liftoff... | reverse complement strand
GAAGCTCCGCGCAGCGATGTCCGGCGGCAACGACCCGGGCGCGCTGCAACTGGTCTGCCATCCATCGATGTCGGTGGTGGTGTCCCGGCATGCGATCGTCTCGCTGTGGGCAGCCCACCAGGGCGAGGTGGATCTGTCTGCTGTCGATCCCGCGCTGCCGGAGTCCGCGCTGGTGGTGCGCCCCGTGCTGGACGTGCGCGTGCTGCGCCTGCCGCCGGGCGCCGCCCGCTTCGTCATCGCCCTTCAAGCAGGCGCCTGTCTCGCGGATGCTGCGGCGCTGGCTGCGGGCGAGACCGCCGATTTCGACCTGCCGAACCTGCTGGCGGTCTTGTTGCAGCACGGCGCGCTGACCTCTGTGTATTTTCCCGGGAGCCCTTCTACATGAACACCGCTGCATCAGGCGCCACGACCGCTGCACACCGACCCGCGTCCAGCCGCAAAGGCCTGGCAGGGGGGGTGGACTGGCTGGTTCGATGGTTCGAACGCATTCCGAACGGTCTGATCGCGTTGCTGGCGCGCTTCTCGATCGCGGCGGTGTTCTGGAACTCCGGGCAGACCAAGGTCCAGGGGCTGGTGGTGAACTTTGTCAGCGGCGATTTCGTTCTCGGCTGGCCGCGGCTGTCGGATTCGGCGCTGGCGCTGTTCCAGTACGAGTACGAGCTGCCTTTCGTGTCGCCCGAACTGGCTGCACCGGTGGCGGCGTTTGCCGAGCACCTGTTGCCGCTGCTGTTGCTGTTCGGTCTTGCCACCCGCTTCTCCGCATTGGCCTTGCTGGGCCTGACCCTGGTCATCCAGGTCTTCGTCTATCCCGGCGCCTATGCCACGCACGGCACCTGGGCTGCGTTACTGCTGTACCTGATGGCCCGCGGGCCCGGCGTGTTCTCGATCGACCACTTGCTGTCCAGGCGCCAGGCGGCTCGCTGATGGCCGAGGCCCGGCCTGCGCGTCAACCTAGCTTGGCACGGCCACCGGCGGCCCCAGGGCCCGCAGCACATCGCGCACGTACTGCGCCCGGTCCTTCGGGTCGGCAAACTCCCGGTCGATGCGCAGCTTGTCGTTGCCGGCCAGCTTCACGTTCTTGTTCTTCTGCACCAGCGCGATGATCTTCATCGGGTCGATCGGCGGGTTGGGCCGGAAGGTGATGTTCATCAGCTTGGGGTTGGCGTCGATCTTGGCCACGCCGTAGGGCTTGGCCAGCACCCGCAGGCGGTGGGTGTCGAACAGCGTCTGGCCCTGCGCCGGCAGCTTGCCGAAGCGGTCGGTCATCTCTTCGAGCAGGATGTCCAGCGTCTCGGGCTTGTCGGCGGTGGCCAGGCGCTTGTAGAGGTTCAGCCGCACCTGCACATCACCGCAATAGGCGTCGGGCAGCAGGGCAGGGGCGTGCAGGTTGATCTCGGTGCTGCCGCCGAAGATGCCGGTGGGGCTGAGCAGGTCGGGCTCCTGGCCCATCTTCAACGCCCGCACGGCTTCAGCCAGCATGTCGTTGTAGAGCTGGAAGCCGACCTCCAACATGTTGCCGCTCTGGTTTTCGCCCAGCACCTCGCCGGCGCCGCGAATCTCCAGGTCGTGCATCGCCAGGTAGAAGCCCGAACCCAGCTCTTCCATGCTCTGGATCGCGTCCAGCCGCTGCTGGGCCTGCTTGGTCAGCGTCTCGGTGTCGGGCACCAGCAGGTAGGCATAGGCCTGGTGGTGGCTGCGGCCGACGCGCCCGCGCAACTGGTGCAGCTGCGCCAGGCCGAACTTGTCGGCCCGGCTGATGACGATGGTGTTGGCACTCGGCACGTCGATGCCGGTCTCGATGATGGTGGAACACAGCAGCAGGTTGTGGCGCTGGGCGATGAAGTCGCGCATCACGCCTTCCAGCGCGCGCTCGGGCATCTGGCCGTGGGCCACCGCGATGCGGGCCTCGGGCACCAGCTCGGCCAGCCGGGTGCGCCGCGCCTCGATGGTGGCCACGTCGTTGTGCAGGAAGTAGACCTGGCCGCCGCGTTTCAGCTCACGCAGCACCGCCTCGCGGATCACGCTGTTGCCCTCGCTGCGCACCAAGGTCTTGATCGCCAGGCGCCGCTGCGGCGCGGTGGCGATCACGCTCAGGTCGCGCAGGCCTTCGAGCGCCATGCCCAGGGTGCGGGGGATGGGCGTTGCCGTCAGCGTCAGCACGTCGACCTCGGCGCGCATGGCCTTGATGGCCTCCTTGTGGCGCACGCCGAAGCGGTGTTCCTCGTCGATCACCAGCAGGCCCAGCCGTTTGTACTTCACGTCGGGGCTGAGCAGCTTGTGCGTGCCCACCACGATGTCGACCGTGCCGGCTTCCAGCCCGTCCAGCGCCAGCTTCACCTCCTTGGGCGAGCGAAAGCGCGACATCTCGGCAATGCGCACCGGCCAGCGGCCGAAGCGGTCGACCAGGGTCTGGTAGTGCTGCTCTGCCAGCAGCGTGGTGGGCGCCAGGATGGCCACCTGCTTGCCGCCGATCACCGCGATGAAGGCGGCGCGCAGCGCCACCTCGGTCTTGCCGAAGCCGACGTCGCCGCACACCAGGCGGTCCATCGGCTGCGGACTGACCATGTCCTGGATCACCGCATGGATGGCGGCCCGCTGGTCGGGTGTTTCCTCGAAGCCGAAGCTGCTGGCGAACGCTTCGTAGTCATGCGCGCTGTAGCGGTGGGCATGGCCTTCGCGCGCGGCCCGGCGGGCGTACAGGTTCAGCAACTCGGCGGCGGCGTCGCGTACCTGCTCGGCGGCCTTGCGTTTGGCCTTGTCCCACTGGCCGCTTCCCAGCCTGTGCAGTGGCGCTTCTTCGGCGCTGACGCCGGTGTAGCGGCTGATCAACTGCAGCTGGGACACCGGCACGTACAGCGTGGCCTTGTCGGCGTAGGTGAGGTGCAGGAATTCACTTGCCCCCCCGTCTGACCCATTCGCGATGTCGATGTTGATCAGCCCCACGTAGCGGCCGATGCCGTGGCTGGCATGCACCACCGGGTCGCCGGGCTTCAGTTCCGACAGGTCCTTGATCAGCGCGTCGACGCTGCTCACCTGCTCCTGCTTGCGGCGGCGGCGGCCCTGCGGCGCGCTGGCGAACAGCTCGGTCTCGGTGATGAACTGGATCGACAGCGGCGGCGCCGCGTCGGGTTCGGACCAGTGGAAGCCCGCAGCCAGCGGGGCGGCGGTAATGCAGAACTTCTCGGCGCTGGCTTCGAACTCGGCCAGCGTGGCCACGCTGGGCGGGCTGATCTGGTGGTCGCGCAGCAGCTCCAGCAGGCTCTCGCGCCGGCCGTCGCTCTCGGCCACGATCAGCACCCGCGCGGGCGTGCTGTCCAGGTGGCGGCTGAAGGCGGCCAGCGGCTCGGTGGCGTTGCGGTCGGCGGCCACGTCGGGCAGCGGGCGGGCCCAGTCCGTCGGTTCATGGCCGCGCAGCGCCAGCACCGCATGCTGGTTGGCATTGCCGAAGAACTCGTCGCTGCGCTGGAAGATCTCTTCGGGCGCCAGCACCTGCCGGTCGGGGTCGGCGGCGATGAAGCGGTGGCGGTCTTTGGTGTCGGCCCAGAAGCGGTCGAGTGCCGCATCCACCTCGCCGTGCAGCACGAGTTGCGCGGGTTCGCCAAGGTAGCTGAAGATCGTGCCCGTCTGCTCGAAGAACAGCGGCAGGTAGTACTCGATGCCGGCGGTGGCGATGCCCTGCGCGATGTCCTTGTAGATGCGGCTCTTGGTCGGGTCGCCGTCCAGCTTTTCGCGCCAGCGCTGGCGGAAGGTGCTGCGCGCCGCCTCGTCCATCGGAAACTCGCGCCCCGGCAGCAACCGCACCTCGGGCACCGGGTACAGGCTGCGCTGGGAATCCGGGTCGAAGGTGCGGATCGAATCCACCTCGTTATCGAACAGGTCGACCCGGTAGGGCACCAGGCTGCCCATCGGAAACAGGTCGATCAGCCCGCCGCGCACCGCGTATTCACCCGGCGACACCACCTGGCTGACATGGTTGTAGCCCGCCAGCGTCAGCTGGGCCTTCAGCGCCGCTTCGTCCAGCTTGGTCTTCTGCTTGAAACGGAAGGTGGTGCCCGCCAGAAAGCTGGGCGGTGCCAGCCGGGTCAGCGCTGTGGTGGCGGGCAGCAGCACCACGTCCACATCGCCGGTGTGGATGCGCCACAGCGTGGCCAGGCGCTCGCTGATCAGGTCCTGGTGCGGGCTGAAGCTGTCGTAGGGCAGGGTCTCCCAGTCGGGGAACAGTGCCACCCGCAGGCCGGGGGCGAAGAAGGGCAGTTCGTCGGCCAGGCGCTGGGCATCGGCCGGCTCGGCGGTGACGATGGCCAGCAGGCGTTTCTCTGCTGCCCGCGCCTGGCCCAACCGCGCCAGCAGCAGCGCATCGCCCGATCCGGTGGGGCGGGGCAGGGTGTAGCGCTTTCCAGCGGCGATGGTGGGCAGTTGCATGGTGGCCTGGGGCAGCGGAAAACGGCAACACGCCCCGGAGCATGTGCGCGGGGGCGTGACAGACCTGAATTCTAGAATCCTGGCGATGACAGACGATCCCACGGGGCCAAGCCCCCGCTGCTACGCCCTGGTGCCCTGTGCCGGCAATGGCAGCCGCGCCGGCATGCTGCAGCCCAAGCAGTACGCCGCCATCGCCGGCCAGGCCGTGGTGGCGCACACCCTGGCCGCGCTGGCCCAGGTGCAGCGCCTGGCTGCGACGCTGGTGGTGCTGGCGCCTGACGACGCACAGTTCGAGCGGTCAGCGCCCGGCTTCACCGGCGTGCGTGCCTGGGTGGTGCGCTGCGGCGGTGCCAGCCGCGCGCAGACGGTGGCCAACGGCCTGGCCGAGCTGCAGGCCCGCGGCGCCCGGCCCGACGACTGGGTGCTGGTGCATGACGCCGCCCGCTGCCTGCTGCGCCCGGCCTGGGTCGACCGGCTGATCGACGCCTGCCTGCCAGACGCCGTGGGCGGCCTGTTGGCGCTGCCGCTGGCCGACACGCTGAAGCAGGCGGACGGGCGGGCAGACGGTGACCGGGTGGCCGCCACCGTCGACCGCAGCGGCAAGTGGGCCGCGCAGACGCCGCAGATGTTCCGCCTGGGCCTGCTGGCGCTGGCCTTGCGCGATGCCGGCGCGGCCGTCACCGACGAGGCCAGCGCGGTGGAAGCCCTGGGCCATGCGCCCCGGCTGGTGCGCGGCGAGTGGGAAAACCTGAAACTCACCTTCCCCGCCGACTTCGCATTGGCCGAGCGGCTGCTGGCCAGCGCTGGCGACGACACCACCGGCACCGCCACCGCCAAGACCACCACCATCCAGCCAGACAACCCGCGATGACCACACCCACCATCCGCATCGGCGAAGGCTGGGACGTGCACCAGCTGGTCACCGGCCGGCCGCTCATCCTGGGCGGCATCCCCATCCCGCACAGCCACGGCCTGCTGGGCCATTCCGACGCCGATGCCCTGCTGCACGCGATCACCGACGCGCTGCTGGGTGCCGCCGCACTGGGTGACATCGGCCGCCACTTCCCCGACACCGACCCGCAATTCAAGGGCGCCGACTCCGGCGTGCTGCTGGCCGAGGCGGCGCGCCGGGTGCGCGCCGCCGGCTGGGTGATCGGCAACATCGACAGCACCATCGTGGCCCAGGCGCCGAAGCTGGCGCCGCACATCCCGGCGATGGTCGCGCGCATCGCCACCTTGCTGGGGCTGGCACCCGGCCAGGTCAACGTGAAGGCCAAGACGGCCGAGAAGCTGGGCCCGGTGGGCGAGGGCCGTGCCATCGAGGCGCGCGCCGTGTGCCTGCTGCAGCAGGCCTGATCGACCGCCAGTCCGGGAACCCGCCCGCCGACCCGCCGGCCGACCCGCCCGCCTACCCGTCAGAGCGCGTGGTGGTGATCGCCCGCTTCGGCCGCGCATGGCGCAGGCGCAGGTGCACCACCAGGCCGCCCTCGGGTGCATTCGCCACCTCCACCTGGCCGCCCAGGCGCTGCATCGCCTTGTCGACGATGGCCAGGCCCAGCCCGGCGCCGGTGGCGGCGGTGCGGGCGGCGTCGCCGCGGAAGAACGGCGTGGTCAGCTGGCCCAGCTTCTCCGGCGCCACGCCGGGGCCGTGGTCGCGCACGGTGCAGATCACCCAGCCGCCGGTGCGGGTGTTGCTGACCGTCACCATCGCGATGCCGGTGTCGGTGGTGCGGCCGTAGCGGCGCGCGTTCTCGAACAGGTTGCTGAACACCCGGCCCAGTTCCACCTCGTCGGCCAGCACCTCCAGGTCGAGCGCCACCCGCGAGGTGATGCGGATCTCCGACGGGTCGCGGAACGACGCCGACTCCTTGTCGATCAGCTTGGACAGCAGCACCGGGCGCACATGCGTCTCGCCCGGGCGGGCGTAATCCATGAACTTGTCGATGATGGCGTCGAGCTGGTCGATGTCGCTGGCCATGTTGCTGCGCGCCTCGTCGTCGATGACGCTCATCTCGGCTTCCAGGCGCAGCCGGGCCAGCGGCGTGCGCAGGTCGTGGCTGATGCCGGCCAGCATCACCGCGCGGTCTTCTTCCACCTTGGCCAGCTCGCGGGCCATGCGGTTGAAGCCCATGTTCACCTCGCGGATCTCGCTGGTGATGGTGGTCTCGTCCAGCCGCGAATCCAGGTCGCCGCCGCGGATCTTGCTGGCCGCAAACGACAGCTGGCGCAGCGGCCGGTTGATCAGCTGGGCGATCAGCACCGCGCCGGCCAGCGTGGCGAGCACCCCGCCCAGCAGCCACAGCAGATCGTGCCGGCCGGGCGCTGCCGGCACCAGGGCGGCGGGCGGGCGCAGCCACCAGGCCTCGCGGTCGACCACGAAGCCGAACCACAGCCCCGGCACGCCGTTCAGGCTGCTGGCCACCACCAGTTCAGGCCCCAGGCGGCGGCGCAGTTCGGCCGCCAGCCGGGCCAGGTGGTCGCCTTCGGTGGGCACGGTCCACACGTCAGTCACTGCACGCGCCTGCAGCAGCAGGCCTTCACGCGCGACCAGGTTCTTCAGCAGCATGGCGCGGTTGCCACGGTCGCTGGCGCGCAAGGCCTCGGCGCCGATGCGCAGCATGCTGGTGAGCTGGGGCACATTGCGCGGGCCCAGCCAGGCGCCGGCGTCAACCGCGCGCAAGGTGAAGGTCCACGCCGCCACGGTGGCGGCCATGAGCAGCAGCAACAGGAAGAACGTGCGCCAGAACAGGCTGAGCGCCACCTTCTGCTGGGTCAAGGGATTGCCTGGAATCTGGTCAGACGGAAGCACAGGGTACACCGTGCCACCCGGGCGCCGGCAGACACGACCCATCTCTTCACAAGCGGTCAGCCCGCACCATCGGGCACGAAGACATAGCCCACGCCCCAGACGGTCTGGATGTAGCGCGGCTGCGACGGGTCGGGCTCGATCAGCTTGCGCAGCCGGGAGACCTGCACGTCCAGGCTGCGGTCGAAGGGCTCGAAATCGCGGCCGCGCGCCAACTGCGCCAGCTTGTCGCGCGACAGCGGCTGGCGCGGGTGGCGCACCAGGGCCTTGAGCATCGAGAACTCGCCGGTGGTCAGCGCGATCTGCTCGCCGTCCTTGGTCAGGCGGCGCAACGACAGGTCGAAGTCGAACGGCCCGAAGTGCACCGCCTGGGCCTCCTTGCTGGGCGCACCGGGTGCCTCCTGCGCCGGGCGGCGCCGCAGCACCGCATGGATGCGGGCCAGCAGTTCACGCGGGTTGAAGGGCTTGGGCAGGTAGTCGTCGGCGCCCACCTCCAGGCCGACGATGCGGTCGACATCCTCCACCTTGGCAGTGAGCATGATGATCGGCGTGGTGTCGTTGGCCGCGCGCAGCCGGCGGCAGATCGACAGACCGTCTTCGCCGGGCAGCATCAGGTCGAGCACGATCATGTCGATGTTCTCGCGCGTCAGCAGCCGGTTCAGCGCCTTGCCGTCCTCGGCCAGCAACACGTCGAAGCCTTCCTGGGTGAGATAACGGCGCAGCAGGTCGCGGATGCGGGCGTCGTCATCGACGACGGCGATGCGGTCAGGGCGGGTGGTGGCAGGCGCGGTCATGCGGGGCTCCCATTTGTAACAACGGCATTGTGCAGGTCGGGTTCCGGCGTGCAGGGCTGGTTCTGACCGTCTGTTACAACTGGGCCGGCCTGGACACCCTTGGGCGTGAAGTCAACCACGGCGGCCCCTGCTGCGCTGTGGATGCTGGCAGCGCAATCCTGCGCCGTCGGTGCGTTGCCGCTTCCTCTCCCGTCCACTGTGAGCACACCATGACCCTCTCTCTGACTGCAACCCTGTTCATGCGCCGCACGCTGCTGCCGCTGGCCGCCGCCGCGCTGGTGCCGGCTGCGGCCCTGTGGGCTGGCGCCGCCCGGGCCCAGGCCAACCCGGTGACGGTGTGGCAGGCGGCGCCGCAGAACGTCGTCAACCTCAGCGCCGAGGCCAGCCGCGAGGTGGCGCAGGACCTGATCGCCATCACCCTGACAGCCACCCGCGAGGGTGCCGACGCCGCCACGGTGCAGGGCCAGTTGCGCCAAGTGCTGGACGCCGCACTGGCCGAGGCGCGCAAGGCCGCCCGGCCGGGCGCGGTGGAGGCCCGCACCGGCAGCTTCAACCTGTCGCCGCGCTATGCCGGCAAGCCCGGTACGGCGCCGGTCATCAGCGGTTGGCAGGGCCGGGCCGAACTGGTGATCGAAGGCAGCGACATCGCCGCCATCAGCCAGCTGGCCGGCCGGCTGGTCGGCCTGACGGTGGCGCGCGTGGGCTGGGGCCTGTCGCGCGAGGCGCGCGACAAGGTCGAGTCCGAAGTGGCGGCCCAGGCCATCGGCCGATTCAAGAACCGCGCCGAGGCGCATGCGCGCCAGTTCGGCTTTGCCAGCTACAGCCTGCGCGAGGTGTCGGTCAACGGTGGTGAATCGGGCCGGCCGGTGGCCGAAACGATGTTCCGCGCTGCCGCCGCGCCGATGGCGGCGATGGCCGACCAGGCCCAGCCGGTCGAGCCGGGCAAGACCACCGTCAGCGTGACGGTGAACGGCAGCATCCAGCTGTCGCCGCGGTAGCCCCCCCCGAGAACCCCCCGGAAGGGCCTGCTGCACGCCTGCTGCGCCTGCTGCGCCTATTGCGCCTATTGCGCGGTCCAGCCGCCGTCCACCGCCCAGGCCACGCCGCGCACGTTGTCGGCCGCCGGCGAGCAGAGGAACACCGCCAGATCGCCCAGCTGCTCGGGCGTGGTGAACTGCAGCGAGGGTTGCTTCTCGGCCAGCAACTGGCGCTTGGCCTCGTCGTCGGAGATGCCCTGCGCGGCGGCGCGAGCGTCCACCTGTTTTTGCACCAGCGGGGTCAGCACCCAGCCCGGGCAGATGGCGTTGTGGGTGATGCCGGTGGTGGCGCATTCCAGCGCCGCGCTCTTGGTGAAGCCCACCAGGCCGTGCTTGGCGGCCACGTAGGCCGACTTTTGCGCCGACGCCACCAGGCCGTGCGCCGAGGCCACGTTGATCACCCGGCCCCAGTTGCGCGCCCGCATGCCGGGCAGGGCGTGGCGGGTGGTGTGGAAGGCACTGCTCAGGTTGATGGCGATGATCGCGTCCCAGCGGTCGGTGGAGAAGTCTTCCACGTTGGCCACATGCTGGATGCCGGCGTTGTTGACCAGGATGTCCACGGCGCCGAACTCGGCCGTGCAGGCCCGCACCATGGCCTCGATCTCGGCCGGCTTGCCCATGTCGGCACCGTGGTAGGACACCCGGGCGCCCGCTGCGCCCGCCACCTCGGCCACTGCAGCCCTGGCGCCGTCCACGTCGCCGAAGCCGTTGAGCAGGATGTGGGCGCCCTGGCGCGCCAGCTGCAGGGCGATGCCCAGCCCGATGCCGCTGGTGGAGCCGGTGACGACGGCGGTCTTGCCTTTGAGCATGTGCTTCTCCGAAGGTGTTCGTTGGATGGGGGCGGCCTGAACCGGCCTTGCTGCGATGATTATGGGCAAGGAGACCTGCAACATGGCTGACACCGCGCAACCCACACCCCGCCTGCGACACGTGCAATGCCTGGGCGCCCAGGGCCTGCACCGCATGGCCTACTGGGAGTGGGGCGACGCCACCAACCCGCACGTGCTGGTGTGCGCGCACGGCCTGTCGCGCCAGGGGCGCGACTTCGACACCCTGGCGGCGGCGCTGTGCGGCGCGTACCGCGTGGTCTGCCCCGACGTGGTGGGCCGCGGCCAGAGCGACTGGCTGGCCGACCCGATGGGCTACGCCATCCCGGCCTACGTGGCCGACATGGTCACGCTGCTGGCGCGGCTGGACGCCGAGGTGGTGCACTGGGTCGGCACATCCATGGGCGGGCTGATCGGCCTGGCGCTGGCGTCGCTGCCCGCCAGCCCGGTGCAGCGCCTGGTGCTCAACGACGTGGGCCCGGTGATCGAATGGGCCTCGCTGCAGCGCATCGGCAGTTATCTGGGGCTGCCGGCGCACTGGCCCAGCCTGGAGGCGGCGGCCGACGCCTTGTGGGCCATCAGCCAGGGCTTCGGCCCGCACACCCGGGCGCAGTGGCTGGCGCTGACACAGCCCCAACTCACACCAGACGTGGCGCAGGGATCGGGCTTCAAGCCCCACTACGACCCGGCGATTGCGCTGCCCTTCCGGCTGGTCACGCCCGAAGTGGCGCAGGCCGGCCAGGCCGCGCTGTGGGCCAGCTACGACCGGGTGCGCTGCCCTACGCTGCTGATCCGCGGCGAACAGTCCG
>Ga0105045_10006061_pt1 | contig 10695 bp, 8 predicted proteins | sample MAT02_FD_78089 | JGI IMG/M metagenome (GOLD analysis project Ga0105045, IMG submission 78089) | Freshwater microbial communities from Lake Fryxell liftoff mats and glacier meltwater in Antarctica - MAT-02 (megahit assembly) | ecosystem: Environmental > Aquatic > Freshwater > Ice > Liftoff... | reverse complement strand
GTCCACCCCGTTGGTGAGCCGGTATTCTTCGAGGGCGGTGAGGGTCAGTTCCACATCCTTGGGATCGTCTTCCACCAGGAGAATTCGTTTGATTTGGTTCATATCGGTTTCGTTTCCGCAGGTTTGGTTTCGGTTGGTTTGGGGAGTGAAAAATAGAAGGCGGCCCCTTCGTTGAGCACGCTCTCCGCCCAGGTGCGGCCGCCGTGGCGCGAGACGATGCGCCGCACATTGGCCAGGCCGATGCCGGTGCCTTCAAATTCATCCGTGGCATGCAGCCGCTGGAACACCCCGAAAAGTTTCTCGACATACTGCATGTCGAAGCCGACGCCGTTGTCGCGGATGAAGAAGATGTGCTCGTGCTCGTTCTCCGTGCAGCCCATCTGGATCGTCGCCTCATCGCGCGGCTGAGTGAACTTGAGCGCGTTGGCCAAGAGATTCGTCAGCACCGCGCGCAGTAGATTCGCGTCTGCGTGGACGCCTGGCAAGGGTGCCATTTGCCAGACGATCCGCCGTCCCCGCGTGCCGGGCTGCATGCTCCGGATGACTTCCTGCACCAGCGCATCAAGGTTCACCGGCACCTTGCGAAACTCCATGTGCCCCGACCGCGAGAAGGCGAGCAGGTCATCGATCAACCGGGCCATCCGCACGGCGGATTCGGAGATGAAGGTGAGATGACGCCGGGCCCGGTCGTCGAGCTTCGCGTGGTCGTTCTTTTGCAAAAGTTCGGCGAATCCCGTGAGGTGGCGGAGCGGCGCGCGCAGATCGTGCGAGACGGAATAGGAGAAGGCTTCGAGTTCCTGGTTGGCCGCCTGGAGTTCGGCGGTGCGGTCGCTGACGCGCTGCTCCAGCTCGGCATTGAGTCGGCTGATTTCCGTTTCCGCCGCCCTGCGCAGGGTGATGTCACGCTCGATCGCCACAAAATGGGTGATCTCGCCGGTGTCTGATTCCACGGGTGAAATGTTCACTTCGATCCAGTATTCGGTGCCGGCCCTGGTGTAGTTGATGAGTTCCGCATGCACCGATTTTCGCTCACGCAGGGCCGCCGCGATCCGGTTCAACTCGGCCCGATCGGTCCTGGGGCCCTGAAACATGCGCGGCGTCCGCCCGATGAGTTCCGCGCGGGTGAAGCCGGTCAAGCGCTCGGCCGCGTCGTTGACGAAAACGATCCGCGGCCCGGGGGCGGTGAGTAACCCGGCCTCGGTGATGATCACGGCGTCGTTCAGTTGCGCGACACTGGCTTCGAGCAGGCGGAGCTGGGATTCCATCTGCTTGCGTGCGGCGAGGTCCACCAGCGCGAGTAGGCCCTCGCCGTCAACGGCGGAGCGTGTGGCGGTGAGGAGCACGTGGCGCTCCGCCGAGGCGCAGGCCGCACGGGTGGAGTCAAATGAAGAGAGTTCCGGGGGTGGCCAAGATTCGGCAGACCTGGCAGGGTTCGGAGGGTAAATCATTACCCATGATTGTTAGCTTTTCGAAACGCTTTGCCAAGGGGTTTATCGGCAGCGGATGTTTTCGGCATCTACCGGGCAGCGGCAGGGGGATTCCTTGGACGCGCGAACCAGCCGGGAACAGCGGGCAGGTTTGGCGAGGAAACTGGAATCCAAATTCGTTCGCGTCCCGGGTTCTCTGAAGCGGGAGACAGGTGCGAAAAAGAAGAATCAGGCCATTGCCTGAAATCTCCCAAAAGAGACTTTTTTGATACCGCTGAATTCCGAAAATGTTGCAATGCGACACCTGATACCCGAAACAGTGACCTCGAAAAATGCGGAGCTAGCTTTGATGTTCCAATCTGGAAGATCAAAGGGGCGAGGTGGCCGCCGGCATCCCCGTCCTCATCGTCTTCACGGTGATCGCAGTGGTGTGGAGCGTGTTTGCCCTGCTCTACTTCGGCCCGCGCATCCTCGGCCGTGACTGGTTTGAGCACGCGATCGCCGATTTTGGGCAGTCGCAGGGCAACGTCGCGACCGGCTTTGTGCTGGCGGAGATGCTCGACCCGCTACGACGCACCAACGCGGCCAACGCCTACGGCTACAAACAGCTGGCGTACGAACCGTTTTTGGGCGGCGGACTGATCACCGCCTTCTCGGTACCGCTGATCATCGCCTGGGGCTCCCTGACGTTCGGGCTGGTGTCACTGGCGCTCGCAGTCGGGTTCGTGACGTGGGACATGCTGCGGCGCCGAAGCCTCGTGCGGGTTGAGGTATAGACTGGCCGCATGATCGCCGCCAGTCCCCCGGAGAGGCACCAGGTCTGGGTGTAGCTGTCACTTCACGCCGGAGTAGATTGCGTTTCTATACCCACGCGCATCAGGATTTGTGATTTTCCGATGGATCTGCGAAGACAGCAGGCAGGACGCCCGGCTTCCGAAACAGCCGGGACGGCTGCCCTACTTTTCACAAATCTTGATGCGCGGAAGCATATTAGGATTTTCAGAAGCACAAGGGACTTCGTTGGGGGAGATTATCGGGCGATTGCGAACAGTTAGGATGGACTCCATGGGTTCAGCTTAAAGCAACGATAAGTCCACCGAGGAGTGCGGCGATGAGGCCGTAGAGAAGGATGGGGAGGATGGTTTTTCTAAGGATGGCTCCTTCCTGATCCGCGAGATTCAGGACGGACGAGACGGCCACGATGTTGTGGATCGCGATCATGTTTCCCATCGCTGCACCGACGGATAGCAGCGCGAGGATTGTGGTCTGATCCAGATGCAGCTCTTTGGAAATGCTTTGCTGGATGGAGCCGATGATATTTCCCCGGGAATCTTACACTTAAACGGCGGCTTCGGTGGAATCCACAAGCAGTTGCTCGACGAATTGTAGTCGTTTGTTCGCTTTACAAAAACCTGCGGCACGTCCAATTTCCGTCCCCCGCACAAGAGAGGTGGTCGAGTGATCCATGGCACCTAATTTGAAACCAGACGTAGTGTTAACAGCTACCGTGGGTTCAAATCCCACCCTCCACCCTCTCGCCATTCAGGCTTTGATCCCAGGAAAGCGTTGCTTCCGTTCCAGCGCCGAGTGACTTTGGCCGCACCGTGCGGAAAATTTCCGCTGAAAATGAACGATTGGTTCCTCAAGTCCACTTAATGGATACCGTATTCCCTGCAAGGTGCATTCCACATACAGCCCATTTGTCCCATTGCCTGAAAAGCCCCAGAAAGATATGGCCGATGATGCCGAGCTTGTCAAACGGATCAACTCGGGCGATCCCGACGCCTTCGACATCCTTTACCACAGGCATCGGGATTGGGTCTTCCGCATGGCCTGCCGGATCTGCGGGTGCGAGCATCTTGCCCAGGACGTGCTGCAGGAAGTTTTCCGTTATTTCCTCGGGAAATTCCCCGGCTTCGAGCTGCGCTGCCAGTTGCGCACCTTCCTTTATCCCGCAGTCCGCAACAACGCGCTCACCGCGCTGCGCGGTCAGCGCCGCTTCGTCGGTGGCGAGCCGGCTGCCGTGCTCATCGGCCAACTCGAAGCCCCCGGCCACACTCCATCCGGACATGACGACATCCTGGACATCATCGCGAAATTGGGTGGCGATCACCGCGAGATCCTCCTGATGCGTTTTGTCGATGGTATGACCTTGCCGGAAATTTCCGGACTTACCGGCATCCCACTCGGCACCGCGAAATCCCGGCTCCACCATGCGCTCGCCTCCCTGCGCTCCGATCCGGAAATCCACAATCCCGCAGCCCGGGTGAACGATTCATCCCCCAACCCCGCTTAACCTCTAGGCAACCCTATGAATCCCGATCCGCACATAACGCACCAAAACGGCGACGAGACGCCGGCTCCCCAATGGCTCGCCGTCCTCCGAAAGCTGCCTTCGGAGCATGCCAAACCATCCGCCGCCACGGATGAGGCCATCCTTGCCCATGCCCGGAAATCACTCTTTGCCATCCGCCGCCGCAAAGCGCTCCGCTTGACCTGGCCAACCCTCGCCGCCGCCGCATGCCTCGTCATTGCCTTCAGCTTCCTTGCCCGGCCCGGCCCCACCGTCCCGCAAGATCAGGCAGCGGACACGTCCGAAGACCCATACGCAGTGATCCTCCGCGAAGTCACCTCGCTGTTCCCCCATCAGATCCGTGCCATCATGACCAACGGCGGCGAACTCCGGATCGCCCTATCCGAAGAACCCGTGGCGGATGGCGCGCAAGCCGTTGTGATCGAGGCCTGCGGCAACGGCGACTGTACCGTCGTGATCACATACGTCGGCCAGACCGTTGAGATCGAGCACCAGCAAGTCACCGTGAGAGCGGGCGAGGACGGTACCATCATTATCCAAAGCCGCAAGGGCACCGCCCCCGATCTAAAGATCAAATCCCGCAGCATCTGATGCGACTCACATTTCCAGTCATCTCGCTCATCTTCGCCGCCACCGCGCTGGCGGACGAAGCGGCGATTCATCGCTTCGACTCGCATGGCGCACATCAACAGGAGGGATTTCCCGAACACGCCCCGAAAATTTTCGCCATTGCCGAAAAGACCGTGACGCTCCATTTTTCCGGCTTGCCTGCGGATTGGCAGCCTGTGGTCCACATACACCGCACCACTGTCTCCCGCCGTATCGCACTGCCGTCCACCGAGGTCGAAACAGCCGGCGATGCCTGGCAGCTCTCCTGGACACCTCCCGAAACCCGCGGCCCGGCGCAATACGAAATCCGCCTCGAAGGCGATCCCAATCGCGTCGTCCGCATCGAATCCCGAGATCCCGCATGGATCCTTGCCACCCGCGAAGCCCTCGACATCGCCGGATGGGAAGCCCAAGGCCTGACCGCCGGAGAGCGCACCGCCCTTGAGGAGCTCGGCATCCGGACAGGCCGCGCCGCATCTCGCGACAAGCAAGCCTCCGCCCGCCTCGAAATGCGCCCCTGCCAAGACGGCACCGCTCGCCGCCGCGTCGTCTGGGATGGGGAAAATCCCTATTTCGTCGTCTGGCGGCACGACCCCGCCACCGGCGACCTCGGAGTGCGCGCACCGCGCTGGTGGATTTCCCCCGAAGCCTTGGCCACCGACAACGGCCTCATCCGTTTCCTCGACCTTTTTAGCGAACCGCCTCCCAACCCCTGATCCATCATGACAACCAAACTCCACTCCATCCGCCCCGCCCTGTGGGCCATCACCGCCGCGCTGTTGCTGCCGCACGCGGCCATCGCCCAAGACGCGCCCGCACAGCCGCTCTCCGCCGCCGTCCTCGATTTTCAGGACGGAGCCAACAGCCTCGAAGGGGTTGGCTCGGAAATCTCCGCCCTGCTCCAGGTTCAGCTCACCGTTCGCTCCGAGGCCATGCTCGTCGAGCGGGCCGAGCTCAACGAGATTCTCGCCGAGCAGGAACTCACGCTTTCCGATGCCGTCACCCCCACCCAGGCAGCCAAGGTCGCCCAGCTCACCGGTGCCGAAGTTCTCATCAGCGGGCGTGTATTCGCCGTGCAGAACCGCATCCACATCGTCGCCAAGGTCATCTCTGCCAGCACCAGCCGCGTCTTCGGAGCCACCGCAGCATACGACAAAGGCAAACCGCTCGACGACGCCGTCGAAAATCTCGGTATGGACGTCGCTAAAATCCTCACGGAAAAGTCCGCCGATCTGCGCGGTGGGAAGTCGCTCGAGGAACGCGTCATCGCCAACATGAAGGCGCTCATGGAAAACCGTGATCCCGGGAAAATCTACGTCGATATCCCCGAGGTGATCATTTCCGCCATTTTACCGGACCCCGCCGCCGAAACCGAACTCGTCCGCACATTTGAAAAAGCCGGCTGGCAATCCGCCGAATCCGCCGAAGAGGCCGACCTCGTCATCCGCGGCGAGACCTTCGCAGAAGCCGCCATCCGTCGCGGAAACCTCTGGTTCACCCGCGCCCGCCTCGAAATCAAGGCCTACGATGCGCAGAACAAGGTGATCCTCACCGACCGTGTTGTATGCGGCAACATCGATCTCGCCCAGGCCGTCGGCGCCAAAGGAGCCCTCCAGAAAGCCGGTCTCCTCGCCGCGGAACCCGTGCTCAAGGCATGGCTGGCGAACTCCCAAGCGCCCGAATAACGCATCGCATGAAAACTCTTTGGAAATGGATCTATATACTTTTTTTAGCCTGGCAAAAACTTCAGGCGCAGAGGAGGAAATACCAGTCCTGGCGGTGGGGGAATTCAACACTCGCCTCGAAGGCTACGGGAACCTGATGTTTGCCCGCAACCTGGCAAGCCAGATGCAGGCGTCTCTGTCCAATCTCAATACCTTGCGCCTTGTTGAGCGTTCGCAACTCGAGCTCGCGGCGAATGAACTTTCCCTTGGCCCGTACCTAGCATCCAGCGCGGGGGAATCCCTTGCCATGGGGCGATGGGTTGGCGCGGATCTCGTCATGCTCGGCACTCTGGAGCGAAATGCAGAAGGGCTATGGACACTTTGGATTGAAGTGGTGGACACAGTGGATGCGGATGTTCTGGCTGAGTCCTCGGTTTCACTGGGCAGCCGACCCGATCAAGAGCCAGTGCTTGATTCTAAAAAAATCATACCGATAGGCAGGCGATTGATCAAAGAGGCCCTTGAAGCCCAAGCCCGAAACCGCGAGGCGACTCTGGTGCTCACCCCGCTGTTTTTTGACTTTGTTGGAAAGCTTCGGAATCTGGAGCCAATGAAAGATGAGTTTTTCCGCGAACTTGAGGTGCAGGGTAAGGCCAGTGAGGGTCTTAGGATTCTTTACTTACCACGTGTTCAGGATGTTCAGCATGAGATGGAGCTGCGCTTGGATGGTTTCACGGAGATGTCCCGCAAGCAACCCGCTCAGAACGCCATCTTCTTTTGGGGGGATCTGGAAGAGGTGGATGCAGACGGAAAACTGCCCGGGGAGGTTTTGTTGCGTGCCCGCGTGAACATACGGGCGAACAGCGGCGAGCAGCGGGAAATTGTGATTTCGAGGAAAGTGGCGGAGGCTCCTGCTCTTATGAGGGAATTGGTTAGTTCCGTGATCGATAATGCGAAGGAACTATCACAGTCTCCGATGACCTCTACTGATTCCAATCAAACCGAGGCCAGGAAACTTCTGATGCATACTCAAAAGCTCTACAACGAATTCAGTATACGGAGGGAGTCTCGCGAACCCATCGAGTCACAGCGACGGCTGGGCCTCCATATTGACTCTCTCTACCAACTGGCGGTTTTCTTGTCTCCCGATGATCCGGGTCTGCGGATAGCGCATCTATCAATTCGTTCCTCGATTTTGCGTCCGGATACGTCATTATGCTTTCCTTTGTATCTGGAAATAAACCGCGGTTGGAAGCGGTTTGATGCCCGGTTTCCCGGAAAACACTCCACGCGATCGTTCTTCTGGTCCTTGCATTTCCCATTGGTATTGCTCGATAGCCAACGACGTATGAGTGACGTCCCCCGCGACTGGCCGCCGAAGCTCTGGGCGGAATTGAAGGCCGAACTCCAAACACAGATCGTCGAAAAGATGAGGGACGCGGGTTCCGAAACCCTGATGAAAGATCCAAGTTTCGCTAATTATATGTCATATAACGTTGCGTTTGACGATGTTGAAAAACGCGCGGAATTCATGGAAATGATATGGCCTCTCTTTCTCGTCCACTACAAGGGCAGCGCCAACAATTGGAGCCAAACGGAAAGCATGCTGGATGAGATATTTGCCTCTGCCGGGCACCCGGAAAAAGCCAGGTCGCTGGCAGCGATGCGTGATCGCACGGTCCGGCCGGAAGCCCGCCGTCCCGAGGATCTCCGCTTCATGGTGCGGCGTCCGGACATTTTACCCCCGGAACTGGACATCATCCCCTTGTTGATTCCAACGGGGGAAACACTCTCCCTTATCGACGCACTGCATTTCGACGGCACAAATTTATGGGTTGGCGCACAGAGTGGCCCCGTGGCATCGACCAATGAGAGATGGCGGCAACGCTTGTACGCTAAAGGAGGTTCTTACAAATTGTATCGACTGGCCCCGGGAAGCGTTGCCTTGGAAAATATCACCGCAAATCTGCAGTTGCCCTCAAAAATCTGCGCTTTCACTTCCGATAGGAAAAACCTGTGGGCCGGAACCCAAAAGAATGGGGTTTTGCAAATCGACCGCAGAAGCGGAGGATTGGTTCGGAATTGGGATATTTCAACCGGTCTGCCCACCGGAAATATCTACGCGCTCGAAATCAAGGGGAACTCCGTGCTTGCGGGCGGAGGCGATGAACATCACGGGCACCTGTTTCAGATAACCGACGGGGGGCACGGTGCTGTCAACCTGTCTCTCCCCGGATGGAGGGAAGACAAGGCTCAATGGCGGGAACACGACATTCCGAAATCCCAGTTCGGAGAAGTCAGCATTCTGCTCCGTGCGCACGGCCGGACCCTTGCGGTTGCGGCCGGCGCTCAGGCCGTCCTTTGGAAAGACGAAGGCGACCGCGAGGAGGCCGTCAATCTCCTGGACTCCCTGCTCAGCGGGGAATCGCGCTACGGGGCAGCCGGTCAGAACGGGGCGGTCATCGCCGCAACACACGATGCCCAGGGATGGTGGATTGGATCCGACGCGGGCCTGGCCCGGCTGTCGCCTGATGGAACCGTGCTGCGGCGCTGGAACACTCCGATGGGCGGTGACTTTTTTGATCAAAAGGGATGGGTGCCCCAAATGCGCGCAAGTGGAACGTTGGGACGCAACTTTAATATGAGCACCCGCCTGGTGGGTGCCGTCACAGCGCTTGCCGTGGATGGTGATTTCCTGTTTGCCGCCGTATCCACCGAGGTGGATGAATATCTCCCGTCCCCCTTGGAAGGGGCGCACCTCTATGTATTGCACATTCCTTCCGGCAAATGGATCGGACGTGTCACACTTCCCGAACGGGCTACCGCCATTGCTCAGGATGAAACTCATCTTTGGGTGGGCCATAACGGTCCCTCCGCCGTATTATTGCAATTCAGCAAAAGCGAGCTGACGGAGGTTCCCCCCGAGCACCATGTGGCTGAACCGCAATCGGCTGACGAACTTGCAGCCGCAATATGCAAGCTCAGCATAAAGGAACAGGCATGTTACGCGTTTTTCAAAAAGGATTATCGACGGGTCGTGGAACTTCTGGGCGGTAAGGGCGAAGAGTTGTCGGTAGGCGAACTGTTCCTGATGGCCTACTCGAACGACGATAGCGGCCTCCAACGCCCGGAGGTGGCACGTGCATATTTTGAGGGAGTCTTGCAAAGGTATCCGCACAGTTTCTGGTGCGCGGAAGCAGAAGAAGGGCTAAGGACTGAGAAAGCAAACACGGTCAAATCTGCAAACGAAGGCTCTCACACTCGAGGTCCGCACCTTGATGTCCCTGCCGGTATAATTCCCACATTTGGAGCGAAAGCAGTGCAACAGGGGGAAATGTCCCAGACAATTTCCGGAGATGGATCAGACGTTTCCGATCTGGCCGAAGGTGCGGCCAACCTGCGGGGCGTGGCAGTGGAAATGATTGCTGTGGAGGCCGGAACCCTGGCATCCGTACGGGGAACATCTGCTATCAGCGCGTTCCAAATCAGCAAGACAGAGGTGACATGGTTCCAGTGGAAAGCTGTGCGCGATCAAGTGGCGGAGCTGGGTTATGATATCGGCAAGGTGGGCGAAGGGGAGGGGGACGAACATCCTGTGACACATGTTTCATGGTTCGATGTCATGAAGTGGTGCAATGCCGCGAGTGAGATGGCGGGATTGACGCCCGCCTACGCTTTCAATGGCAAGGTCTTTCGTTCTGGACAACCAGCCCCGAATTTTGGCGGAAACGCCAATGGAGCCATCCAATCTTCGCCAGACTGGAACCGCAATGCCAACGGCTACCGCCTGCTGTCCGAGGGGGAGTGGGAATTTGCCGCGCGCGGTGGTGTCCGGAGCAGAGGATATCAACAGTACAGCGGAGGCAACGATCTTGATCAAGTGGGCTGGTTCAATCAGAACAGCAATCTTTCAACCCATCCGGTAGGCCTGAAAATGTCCAACGCGCTTGGACTGCATGATATGACCGGCAATGTGCAGGAGTGGTGCTGGCCAGGCCCGGGCTCCTCCCAGCGCAGTCGGGGAGGCCATTCGTTGGTTGGCCCCTACTATTGCGCTATCTCGAATCTTGACGCCCACTTCCACGAAGGTGGTCGGGGGAGGATCATCGGGTTCCGCCTTGCCCTCAGTTTGGTAAATTGAAAACCAACTATCAAACTGGTAAATGCTCATCCATTACCCTGCCGGTGATCTTCCGTTCACCTCAACCCGACTTTCGCTGTTATTCTGTTAGATAGTCTTTTTTAGCCCGTTTCAGCCCCTGGAACCCTTGATTTCACTGGATCCCGGAGTGTTTGGGGTCGGGGAAGGCGCCGGGATTAACTGGCTTGTCTCTGTTTGGGGTCATCTGTTTGGGTCAGGTGTCAGACTTAAACATTTGGTTCCTCTTACGCCGATGGCTACGGCGGACAGGCGGGGCTTGCACGGCCTGTCGCGAGGCGCGGCAGCTAGCTCTTCGGTTTCCCCCGGCGATCAAATGGTGAATGGGGTCGATCCCTGCAATCTCACATCCTCCGCGAGGGTTTCTGCAGATTTCCAGGATTTCTGAGAAGTAGCTAACCTAGTGTCGTGTAAAAGGAAAAATGGCGGGTAGAGGAAGTGTGAGAAAATCCTGGAACCATGGATACAAGCACGAATGGGGATGGCATTTTTCGAACCACGAATCTCACAAATCTCACGAAT
>Ga0105045_10006060_pt1 | contig 10696 bp, 9 predicted proteins | sample MAT02_FD_78089 | JGI IMG/M metagenome (GOLD analysis project Ga0105045, IMG submission 78089) | Freshwater microbial communities from Lake Fryxell liftoff mats and glacier meltwater in Antarctica - MAT-02 (megahit assembly) | ecosystem: Environmental > Aquatic > Freshwater > Ice > Liftoff... | reverse complement strand
GACGTCAACGACCACACTCCACCGGCTCCACCGAGAGCCCCGGGCGCACCGTCTGCGTGAAGGCATCCGCAGGGATCGGCGCGTTCAACTCGATGCGCTCAAAGCGCACCAACGTGTCGACGTTCTGGGCAGGCAGTTCGATCTGAATGCGATGCGCCATGGCGATGCCGCGATGTGGGGTCTCGGTGGCCGGCGGGTCTTCAAAGAAGCGAAAGTCATCCCATCGAATGCGCCACACGAGCGCGTCCGAGGCGTCGTAGAGAAGGCCCTCGCGGATGCGCGTCAGTTGCCCGCTCACATCGCCCCCCGCCGACGTCTCCAACACGTCATAGCGAAGCTCTTCACGCGTACCGTCCACGCCACGAAGGCGCACCACGTATTGCCCCGATTGTCAGCTCAGCGGAGTCTCATCACCGAGAGGGGAATCCGCTCTTCCTTCAATGCGCGGCGCCTCACCAAAGAGCACACCACCGATGGCCTGCGCCTCCAAAGGGATTCCAAGCAGCAGCGCGATATTCTCCGCGCACGTGGGCCCCGCGAAGAAGCGGTTCTCACGCAAGTCGGTGAGCGCAAACGAGGTGCCGTCACTGGTGAGCACCGCCGCAGGCCCGAACTGCGTCATCGCATCAAAGCGCACGTGATCCGGACGCTCCACGAGCATCAACACGGTGCCTCGCACACGCCCATCGCCATCACGTCTGTCCACCCGCGCCTCAGCCCGAATGTTGTGCGCCCAAGCTCGAAGCCGCTCGTGATGCGAGCGCAGCGCATCGACGCTTGGGAAGGTCCGCACCGGACACGTCGCACCACCGCACGCGGTGAGCTTAGAAACGAGACACGCGCTGAGCGCCAGCCCCTGAAGCAACCTCATCGGACGATGCCTTCGATCACCCTCAAGGCCAGCTCATAGCGACCCAGCGGCGGCATGATGTAAGCGCCCTGCACGCGGTCCTTCACGGCCGTGAGCATCTCGCGCGCGATCGCCACACCCTCGGCACGACCCGCCTCGCCCGGCCCCGCGATGCGCATGCGCTCACGGATATCGAGCGGCACGCTCATCCCCGGCACTTCGTTGTGCAGGAACTCCGCGTTCTTGTGGCTCGCGAGCGGAAGAATGCCGACCAAGACCGCGACGTTGAGCCCCGACACATCGTTCAAGAAGCGCTCCAGCACCGAGGGATCGTAGACGGGCTGCGTCATCACAATCTCCGCGCCAGCCTCCACCTTCTGACGAAGACGCGCCAACTCCCGCGGGTAGTCATGCGCCGCAGGCTCCGCGCCCGTCGCACACAAAAACTTCGTCGCGCCGCTCAACGCCTTGCCTCCCGGATCAAAGCCTCGGTTAAGCCCATTCACCAGGCGAAGCAGGCCAATCGAGTCGAGATCGTAGACCGCAGTCGCGTCAGGGAAGTCGCCCATCTTCGGCGGGTCACCCGTGATGACGACGAGGTTCTGCACGCCAAGCTCATGGCAGCCGAGCAGATGCGCGACGAGGCCAAGCACGTTGCGATCGCGCGTCGTCAGGTGCATCAGCGCAGGCATCCCAAGCTCCTCTTGGATGCGATGGCAGAGCACGAAGTTGCCCATACGCGCCGTGGCCCGCGCGCCATCCGCGACGTTGATGACGTCGACGCCGCCCTCGCGCAGCATCTTCGCCGCCTCAAGCGCCTTCTTGGGCGAGAGCCCTGCGGGCGGGTTCACCTCGACCGAGACGATGAACTCTTTGTTCGCCAGCTTGCGACCGATCACGCCCTTCTCTTCAAGCGGCGTCACACGCACGCCATCGGCCACCTTCACGACGCCGCGAAGTTCATGCGATTCGGCCTCACCCGCGGCCTCATCCACCCCCGCCGTCGCCGCCAACATGCGCGCCGAAGCCGCCATCTGACGAATATGCTCGGGCGTCGTTCCACAACATCCGCCTACGCCACGCACGCCCGCCTTCAGCATCCGCCGCGCGTAGACGAGGAAGTAGTCAGGCGTCGCCATGTAGGCGAAGCGTCCATCCACGCGATGCGGCAGGCCCGCGTTGGGCTGCGCCACGATCGGCAGGCCCGCGCCGAGCATCTTCGTCGCCGTCTCGTACACGCCCGCAGGGCCATCCGCGCAATTCACACCGATCGCATCCGCGCCCCAATCCGCAAGGCGTTTGCCCACTTCACTCGGCGTCAGACCGTCCGCCATCGTGCCGAACGTATCGAAGGAAACGGAGGCCACGATCGGGATGCGCTGGTCGGCGGGCAGCGACTCGTTGACGCGCTGGAGCGCCGAGATCGCGAGGTGGATCTCTTCTGTCTGCCGAAACGTCTCGAGCACGAAGACATCGGGCCGCGAAGGGCCACTCATGATCGCCTCCGCCTGCTCGCGGAACACCAACTCAAGCTTGCCCGCGTCAGCCGGCGACATGCTCTTCAAGAGCAGCCCAGTCGGCCCCATGCAGGCCGCCACGAACGCGTTCTTGGTCGACGCAACCTCCCTGGCGATCCGCACACCCGCCTGGTTGATGGCGACGAGCTCCTTCTCGAGGTTGTGCGTGGCGAGCCGCGTTCGGTTCGCGCCGAACGTGTTGGACTGAATCACCTGCGCGCCCGCCCTGAGATATTCGGCGTGAATCGAGCGCACAAGCTCGTCGCGCGTCAGGCAGAGCGAGTCGAAGCTCTGGGTGTAGAGGACACCCCGCTCGTAGAGCATCGTCCCCATCGCGCCGTCGAAAACAAGCGGTCCATCTCGGAGGGCAGACAAAAACGAGCGCGGTGGGACCAAAGATGCCATCCGCTGGATGTGCCGCACCGCGGCATGCATGTCGAGACTGGGCGTGCTTCTCTCGCCCCGCTTTGGTCACGGCGAGGTGACCGACCGGCCGAGCGGGCTGTCGGTCGCCGGGGCGAAGCAGCAGTACCGACTTGACGTCCGAAAAAGGCGCGCCTACACCTCCGCTCCCCCGCGCGGAACCGTGTTCAACCACTGCGCGCCGTGCTCCCCCTGGCCTACCGGACTTTCCGGCCTCTCGGACTGCCCGGGATGGCCGACGAAGCGGAGGATTTGTTCGATGCCGAAGATGAAGACACACAGCGGTGCCAAGAAGCGCCTCTGGATTACGGGTTCAGGTCGCGTCCGCCGTGGAACGGCAGGGCTCGGTCATATGATGCGTGGCAAGAGCTCGAATCGTTTGCGCCGTCTGCGCAAGCACTCGATGGTCAAGCCCTCGCATGAAGCCATTTGTAAGCGAATGCTGCCCTACGGCCGCCGCTGAACCTGTAGAAAGAGAAAAGCAATGCCCCGCGCAAAACGTGGATTTAAAGCTCGTCGTCGTCGTAACCGCATGCTCAAGCATGCCTCCGGCTACTACTCCGCTCGCGGACGCATCTTCACGGATGCCCAAGAGCAGGTTCGCAACGGCTGGCAGGACGCCTACCGTCATCGCAAGGCCAAGAAGCGCGACTACCGCAAGCTCTGGATCGCCCGCATCAACGCTGGCGCCCGCATGCTCGGCGTGAGCTACAGCAAACTCACGGCACGCTTGAAGAAGGCCAACATCGGCCTCGATCGCAAGATCCTCGCGGATTTGGCGCTTCGTGATCCAGGCGGCTTCAAGGCCGTCGTGGACGCCGCAAGCTGAGCCACTGACCACTCGTTGGTCCTGATCACCCGGCGCGCTCTTCCAGGCCGCCGGGTTTTCTATTGGGCTCGCGCAACTCGCACGGCTTTGCTTGACCAGAAAGGCATCCGGCGATCTATTCGCGGGCAACGTTTTTTGAGCGATAGCGAGGCGAGATGAGCGACGCAGTCACGGAATTCGAGTCAGGCCTGCAGGCTATCGAGGCAACGTTTCGCGGTGCATTCGAGCACTGCCAAGACGAGCAAGCCCTGCGTGTCGTGAACGCGCGTTGGGTTGGCCCCAATGGCGAGTTGACGAACCTGCTGAAGCTGATGCCGAAGCTTCCCGGCGACAAGCGCAAGGAGCTGGGGCAGCGCGCCAACAAAGTGAAGCGAGAGGTCGAGACGGCCTTCGCCGAGCGACTGGCGGTGATCGCCCGTGCGCTCCGTGACGCTGAACTCTCGGGCCTCGCCCTCGACATCACACTGCCAGGTCGCGCCCTCTCGGTCGGAGGTCAGCATCCGATCAGTCGCACCATTGAAGAGCTGCTCGACGTCTACGAGTCGCTTGGATTCGAGGTCTCGGAGAGCCGCGAGATCGAGCTGACGGAGTTCAACTTCGCGCGCCTCGGCTTCCCTCCCGATCACCCCGCGACCGACATGCAGGACAGCTTCTTCGTGAAGACAGGTGGGCCAGACGCGGTGCTTCGTACGCACACGACGGCCATCCAAGTGCACGAGATGATGAAGCGCAAACCGCCGATGGCGATCGTCACCGCAGGCACGGTCTATCGTCGCGATGACGACGCGACGCACTCGCCGATGTTCCATCAGATCGACGGTTTCCTCGTCGACAAGAACGTCTCGTTTGCCCACCTCAAGGGCGTCCTCACCACCTTCCTGAAGCGCACCTTCGGCAGCGAAGTCCCGGTGCGTTTTCGTCCGAGCTATTTCCCCTTCGTCGAGCCCGGCGGCGAGCTCGATATTGGCTGCACCTTCTGCAAGCCCTAAGTCAAGCCCGACTCCAACATGCAACGCGCACGCACCAAAGCGTGTCGCACCTGCAAGACCACAGGCTGGATTGAAGTGCTCGGCTGTGGCTCGATTCACCCCGTCGTCTTTGAGCAGTGCGGGCTCGATCCGAGCGAGTGGACGGGCTTTGCCTGGGGCATGGGCATCGACCGAATCGCCATGATTCGCCATGGAATTCGCGATATTCGAATGCTCTACGAGAACGACATTCGCTTCCTCGAGCAACTTTAGGATCCCCGATGAAAGCCTCTTACAACTGGCTCAAAGAGCTCACCGGCATTCAAGTCACGCCGGACGAAATGGCGGAGCGACTCACGCGCGCGGGCCTCGAAGTCGAAGGCATCGAGCATGTCGGCGAGGGCCTGGAGAAGGTCCTCTGTGTCGAGGTGCGCAGCAAGAAGCCGCATCCGACCAAAGAGCGCCTGAACCTCGTCACGATCTTCGACGGCAAGACCGAGCGCGAGGTTGTGTGCGGGGCGCCGAATGTCCCTGGGCCTGGCGCGACCGTCCTCCTTGCGGATGTCGGCACCGTGCTTCCTGGCGGCATGGCGATCGAGGCACGCGACGTTGGCGGCATTCGATCGGTCGGCATGCTGGCGAGCGAGAAGGAGCTCGGTATCGGTGCGGATGGCGACGGGATCTTCGTGATGGCGGACGATGGTCGTCAGCACATCGGGAAATCGGCTGCGGATGTCCTCGGATTGCGTGATGCCATCCTTGAGATCTCGCTGACGCCGAACCGTCCTGATTGCCTTGGGCACATTGGGATCGCGCGCGAGCTGTGCGCGCTCTTCAACGTTCCGTTCGTTCCGCACCTCTCCACGAACCCATCGCACGTCCTCACCGAGCGCGCCGAGGCTCCCGCTGGAACGGTCGCGCTAGAGACGGTGGATGGGCTGCTCGCCGCGAGCGCGGAAACTGGAAATCTTGTGATTCCTGACAAGAATTTTCCGATGGTGGTGCCGGTCCATATCGCCGAAGCGCAGCGATGTGCGCGCTACGTCGCGACCGTCTTTCATCGGGTTGCGATGCGGCCGTCGCCCTTCTGGCTGCGCTATCGCCTGCACACGCTTGGGCAGCGCACGATCGACAACGTCGTCGATACGACGAACTACATCATGCTTGAGCAGGGGCACCCGATTCACGCCTTCGATCTCGCGAAGCTTGAGGGCCAGCGCATCGAGGTTCGTCTCGCCAGAGCCGGCGAGAAGCTGGCGCTGCTCGATGGCACCGAGCGCGTCCTTCACGAGGACGATCTCGTCATCGCCGATGCAACCAAGCCCGTCGCGTTGGCGGGTGTGATGGGCGGCGCAGAGACGGCTGTCTCGGCAACCACAACGGCCGTGTTGCTGGAGGTCGCTTGGTTTGATCCGCGCTCGGTTCGTCGCACCTCACGTCGTCACGGCATCCACACAGACTCAAGCCATCGCTTCGAGCGCGGTGTGGATCATGGTCACGTCGCGAGCGTCGTGCGCCGTGCGAGCTCGATGCTCACGGGCCTTGCGCGCGCGGGTGTTTCGTCGATTGCCGTCGATGCGCAGGCACGCACGGTCGCGCCCGCAGTGATCCCGCTGACGCCCGCATATGTGCGCGCATCGATCGGCGACGAATCGATCCCTGAGCTGCCGATGCGCTCGATTCTGGAGGGCCTTGGCTGCAGCGTCTCGCCCGCGGAGACGACTGGCTGGCGTGTGGTGGCGCCTACGCATCGACCGGATCTCACGCGCTCAATCGACTTGGTCGAAGAGATTGCGCGTGTCCGTGGGTACGACCTTGTGCCGAGCAAGATGCTGCGTCCAGAGCCGAGCGCGGCGGCGACTTCGCAGCGCCATCGGCATGTGCGCGCGTTCCGAAAAGCTGCGCTCGCAGCGTCGCTTCATGAGGCCGTGAACTTCACCTTCTTGGCGCCTTCCGATCTGGCAAACGCACGCGTCGACACGAACGCACTGCCGCTGATCAACCCGCTCTCCGAAGAGCGCTCGGTGATGCGCACCTCGCTCATTCCGGGCCTCCTCGCGAATATCTCTCGGGCGGCGCGTCATCAGCGCGGGAGCGGTCGCATCTTCGAGATCGGCAAGACGTATCGCGCCTCTTCGACGGCTCCTGCGGAAGAGCTGCTGCATCTCGGCATCGCCATCTTCGGTGCACGCGAGGTGTGGATGGGCGAAGGCGAAGGCGTGGATTTCTTCGACGGCAAAGGGGCGATTGAGCAGGTCGTTGCAGGCACGGGGCTCACCGTGACGTTCGCGCTTCCCGATGCGGCTTCGCTGCCTGGCTGGGCGCATCCCAAGCGTGCAGCACACGTGCTCTTTGACGGCGTGGTGATCGGCACGGTCGCCGAGGCGCATCCTGATGTGTGCGATGCGCATGACCTCGCTGCACGTCCGATCCTCGCCGAACTCTCGCTTGAGGCTTTGCTGGTCGCACGGGCCAACGCAGGCCCACGGCAGGTCGCTGCGCTGCCGCGCTTTCAGCCTGTGACGCGCGACTTCTCGCTTGAGGTTCCGGAGCACGTTGCGTTCGGCGACATCGAACAAGCAGTGACGCTGGCAGGCGGTGCGCTCGTGACCGGCGTGCATGTCTTCGACGTCTATCGGGGCCCTGGGATCGCGGCGGACAAGAAGAGCATCGCGCTGCGCATCACCTACCGTGACCCCGAGGCGACGCTGACCGACAAGCGCGTTGAAGAGATGCAGACCAAGCAGCTCGAAGCGTTGCGTGCCATCGGGGCGACGCTGCGCGCGTAGTTGAACCGACAAGCGAAGCGTGATGCGAGCTCGGAGCTGTCTCCTGGCTCGTTCTCTTTGCGTCGCTGTGTTTCTGGCGAAACTATTTGTCGTGCGCGACGCACATCGCTAAGCCTCGCGCATGTCGACCAAGCCCTTTGACCCTTCGCTCCTTCCACCTCACTTCGATGCCGCCGCGAAAGAGGCCGCGTGGGATGCCGCGTGGAGTGAAGCGGGCGTCTATCACTGGGATGAAACGAAGAGCCGCAGCGAGACTTTCGTCGTCGACACACCGCCTCCAACGGTCTCCGGCTCACTCCATATGGGCCACGTCTTCTCGTACACGCACGCCGATGTGATCACGCGTCAGCGTCGTATGCGCGGGCAAAATATCTTCTATCCCATGGGCTGGGATGACAACGGCCTCCCCACTGAGCGCCGCGTGCAGAACGTCTTTCACGTGCGCTGCGATGCCGCCCTCCCCTACGAGCCCGGCCTCGTGATTGAGCCCGCCGATGATGCCAAGCGCAAGGCCGAGCGTCCGCGCATCGTCTCGCGCAAGAACTTCATCGAGCTCTGCCATATCGTGACGACCGAGGACGAGAAGGCCTTCGAGGGGCTCTTCCGCCGCATCGCGCTCAGCGTCGATTGGCGCCAGACCTACGCGACGATCGATGATCGCTGTCGTCATATCGCGCAGCTCTCGTTCCTTGATCTCGTGGAGAAGAATCAGCTCTACAATGTCGAAGCGCCGACGATGTGGGACGTCGACTTTCAGACCGCCCTCGCACAGGCCGACCTTATCGATGTGGAGAAGCCAGGCGCCTTTCATCACGTGAAGTTCGCCGTTGAAGGCACGGATGAGTCGTTCGTGATCGCGACGACGCGCCCCGAGCTCTTGCCTGCATGCGTGGCCGTCTGTGCGCATCCTGACGACGAGCGCTTCAAGCACCTCTTTGGCAAGCGCGCGGTAACGCCCATCTTCCGTGCGCCCGTGCGCATCTTCCCGAGCGAGCTGGCCGACCCGAAGAAGGGCACGGGCATTTTGATGGTGTGCACCTTCGGCGACGCGACCGACGTGATCTGGTGGCGTGAGCAAAAGCTTCCGACGCGTCAGATTCTTGCGAAGGATGGACGCGTGAAGCCCGTCGAATTCGGGACAGAAGCTTCACCGCGAGGTGAAACAGAAAATAAATATCCCAGCCTCGACGCAGAGAAGGCCAACGCAGCCTACGCGCAGCTCGTTGGAAAGAACGTCACGCAGGCGCAGAAGCTCATCGTGGAGATGCTGCGTGATGGCGCCAACAGCGCGCAGGGTGCTGGTCACGCGGGCGATGGCGAAGCGCCTCTTCAGGCCGAGCCGACCAAGATCCTGCACTCCGTGAAGCAGTACGAGAAAGGCGAGCGCCCCTTGGAGTTCATCACCACGCGTCAGTGGTTCGTGAAGCTCCTCCAGAACCAGGCCGGGATGCTGGAGAAGGGGAAGGAAGTGAAGTGGTGGCCTGAGTACATGCACACGCGCTTTCACAACTGGACCGAGAACCTCAACGGCGATTGGTGCATCTCCCGTCAGCGCTATTTCGGCGTGCCGATCCCGGTCTGGTACCGCCTCGATGGCGAAGGTTTTGCCAACTACGACGCGCCGATCTTTCCCGTGCGCGCACAGCTTCCCTGCGACCCGATGAGCGATGCGCCTGAGGGCTTCACCGAAGCACAGCGCGGACAGCCGGGCGGTTTCAGTGGTGATCCCGATGTCTTTGATACGTGGTTCACGAGTTCACTGACGCCGCAGATAAGCTCCCATTGGGGCCTCGACGATGCGCGTCACGCGAAGCTCTTTCCAGCCGACATCCGTCCGCAGAGCCACGAGATCATCCGCACGTGGGCGTTCTACACAATCGCCAAGGCGATGCTCCATGAGGGCAAAGTGCCTTGGAACAACGTCGTCATCAGCGGCTGGATCCTCGACCCCGACCGCAAGAAGATGAGCAAGTCGGTGGGCAACGTGGTGACGCCGATGAAGCTCCTTGAGGAGTACACGTCGGATGGCGTTCGCTACTGGGCAGCCTCTGCGCGCCTGGGTACCGACACCGCCTTCGACGAGAAGGTGCTCAAGGTGGGCAAGCGCTTGGTCACCAAGCTCTTCAACGCCGGCAAATACGTGCTCGGTCAGACGGCCGAGGGCGACGTCAGCATCGCCTCGATCACCGAAGAGCTCGACCTCGCGTTCATCCAGAAGCTGCGCACGCTGATCGAGAAGACGACGGCCGCGTTCAATGAGTTCGAGTACGCACAATCGCTGATGCTCACCGAGCAATTCTTCTGGTCGCAGCTCACCGACAGCTACCTCGAGATTGTGAAGATCCGGGCGCGAGGAGAGAGCGGAACTGCAGCCTCACGAAGGAGCTCCGTGGCGACCCTTCGCGTCACGCTCGATGTGCTGCTTCGTCTCTTTGCGCCGATCGTTCCCTACATCACCGAAGAGGTGTGGAGCTGGGTCTACGCGGGCGAGAAGAATCAGCCGACGATCCATCGCGCGCCCTGGCCCACCGTGTCCGAGCTTGCGTCGGTCGCTGCGCCCAAGGATGCGGAAAGCTTCGACCTCGCGTGCACGCTCTACGCTGCGATCAACAAGGCCAAGACGGCGCAAGGCGCATCGGTGGGACGCGTCGTGGTCTCGACCTCGATCGCCACGAGCCCCGAGATGCATGCGCGCATTCAGACGTCACTCGCCGATGTGCAGTCCTCCGCGCGCGTGCAGTCGCTCGCGCTCGTGGAAGATGCCTTGCTGAAGCTGGAAGACGGCTTCCGCGTGGACGCGATGGAGATTGCGCCGAAGGAAGCGAAAGAGCCCGAGGCGAAAGAGCCCGAAGTGAGCTGAGCACGCGCGGCTGAAATGATGACGGCGTCAGGAGGATCTATCCGCCTGGCGCCGTCTTCGTGGGTGCGGCCGAGTGGCTTAGAGGCAGAGGCGGAAGCCGGAGAGGTAGATGCGGTCTACGAGCCGGGAGCCATTGAAAAACTCGACCAACGCGGAGACGTAGACATCCAGTTGCCCTCCCGCTAGCTCGGCGACGCTCTCGATACTCCGACCTTGGCCATAGTTGGGGTTCAGCCGTCCAGATCCGATGCGAAGCGGCACGACAGGGCCTGGATTTCCCGCGCGCCACATCGCTACGGACACGTGGGTTCCGCGCATTCCGCGCGTGGGTTCGGTTAGGAAGACCGCCACACGAACGTCGCCCGGCAGTGCGTGGAACGTCCAGTCGACGAACACCTCCCCGGGCAACTCGATCGTGGTCGTCGCTGTGCCCGTGCATGGTGCGGTCGTGCAGTTCGAG
>Ga0105045_10006058_pt1 | contig 10697 bp, 4 predicted proteins | sample MAT02_FD_78089 | JGI IMG/M metagenome (GOLD analysis project Ga0105045, IMG submission 78089) | Freshwater microbial communities from Lake Fryxell liftoff mats and glacier meltwater in Antarctica - MAT-02 (megahit assembly) | ecosystem: Environmental > Aquatic > Freshwater > Ice > Liftoff... | reverse complement strand
CTCACCCAGGATTCCAAGGAAGCGACTTATCCGAAAAACAAGATTTTATTAGAAAAAATAGCAACTTTAGCGTGGCATTCCTCGACTGCGTTGCTGGCACAGCCAGCAGGATAGTATGTCACGACGCGCAGCGTCGCGCCAGCGCGCTTCGGGCTTGGGATTTGTAGGGCCCTAGCAGGGTGGCACTACTCGACTGCGTTGCTGGCACAGCTAGCAGGAATAGTACGTCATGACGCGTAGCGTCGCGCCAGCGCGCTTCGGGCTTGGGATTTTCAGGCTTGCGATATCTGTAAAATCTGATTGCGCTTGGCTTCTTCTAAATACCAAGCCCGAAGCACCTTAACAACCTTAATTATAAAAAGGATTCTGTACCACCCGACCACCAGTCAAATCCACCTCCGTTTGTGGTATCGGAAGCAATTCGTGCTTGCCCGCCACGAAATTCGGCTTCCCCGCTGCTTGCATCACTTCCGCCGCACGGCCCCAGCGCAGCAAATCAAACCAACGCTGCTGCTCCATCGCCAATTCCACCCGCCGCTCGCGGTAAATCCGCTCCCGCAACATGGTCTGGTCGGTCACCGTCACGTCGGGAAGGATAAAATTATTGGTCCCCCGCGCTCTTTTGCGCACTTGATTGAGCAACACCAAGGCCTCGCCGGATTTCATCAACTCGTTTTTGGCTTCGGCCGCCAGCAACAAAACATCCGAATACCGCAGCACGCGAATATTGCCCGGACCATTGTCTTGCAAACCCGGATGCGCCGGTACCCATGCCTTTTGGTTATATCGCTCATTGATAACTTCCGGATTGTCCTGCACCTGCGTGGAGCCATCGGGCAATATTTCGCCCACATAAATGATGGTAGCCTCGCGGCGCGGATCGCCATTTTCGTAGGCCGATACTAGGTTGTCCGACGGGCGATTGAAGCCCCAACCTAAGTTCGGAATACCGCGTACGCCCTGCACCATATTGAACGGGGATGCCCCCGGGCCAGCAGATTGTTGCGTCGGCAAAGCCACGGCTTGTATTTCATACACGGACTCTGAACCGTTTTCACCTACTGGTAAAAAGTTGTCGGCATAGCGGCTCAATAGGGTGTATTGCATCGAGTTAATGATGTCAAGACATTCATTTTCAGCCAATTGCCAATCTTTTTTCAGCATATACAACTTGGCCAAAACACCCCGCGCGGCCCCCTTGGTTACCCGCCCATTATCGGCTTGTGCGTATCCATTTTTTTCAGGCAAAGCCGCAATGGCCTCTTTCAAATCTTTTTCAATTTGGTCATAAATGACTGCGCGCGGCTGGCGGGTTTGGGTGTAATATTCATCTGCTTGCAAGGTCTTGGTCACCAACACCAAATCGCCAAACCAATTAACCAGCAAAAAATACGAATAGGCACGCAAAAACTTACACTCCCCTATTAACCTGGCCTGCAAAACCGGATCCATCTCAATATTGGGAATGTTTTCAATTGCCAAGTTGGCGCGTGAAATGGCCCGATAATGCCCCCGATAAATGGGCGCAACAAAGGGGTTGGCCGCATCCAACGTAAAATTGTCAATATCACTCATCAGCGGCGCATCATTGGCCGTGGAACCTTTGTCGGAGTCATCGCTGATAACATCCGTACAGGCAATGTAGGGCAGGGCGCACAAATCGAAGTCTCGGTACTGCTGATACACCGCGTTGGTGGCCTCGATGGCATGGGCCTCGGTTTGAAAAAACACTTCAAATGTGAGGCGATCAGCCGGTTTTCTATCCAAAAAATCTTTTTGGCACTGGGTGGCCGTAAGCAGCACGACGGCTGCCGCGATGAGAAATTTAGTGAAAGTGCTCATGCAAATATGATTTGTGCCTTCTTATTAATAAGAGAGACGGTACATTTAAAAAGTTACGTCTAAACCGAATAAAATCGTTTTCGCCATCGGGTAGTTTAGATAGTCTATCCCCGACCGGAAAACGCTGTTGTTCGGAAATTCGGGTGTGTAGCCGGAATAGGCTTGTTTGGTCCACAAATTGGTGCCGCTCGCATAAAGCCTTGCCCGATTGATGCGAACGCTTTGCAGCCAATTTTTCGGCAAAGTATAGCCCAAAATAACGCTTCTTAACCGGAAAAAGGCCCCGTCTTCTACCAAAAAGTCAGACATTCGGTAGTTATGTCCGCCGTTGGTAACCCTTGGCACGGAGTTACTAGTCCCCTCGCCCGTCCAGCGATTTTCATACCAAACCGTTTCCCAGTTGGGCGTATCAAAACGAGCCACCGCCTTGGCATTCACCACTTTATTGCCTTTTACGCCGAAAAAGTCGGTGGCCATGTCAAAGCCGAAGGCTTCAAAACCCACATTTAAGCCGTAAATCAGCGTAGGAATGGGGCTGCCTAATTGGGTTCGATCCTGGGCGTTCAAGATCCCGTCGCCGTTCAAATCGGCAAAACGAAAATCGCCGGGTTTTTCTGAACCAAACTTCGGCGAACTATCAATTTCTTCCTGATTTTGGAATACACCAGCCACCTTATATCCATAAAATGAGCCAATGGGTTGCCCAACAACCGTCCGCGTCGCAAAATCACCCTGGCCCGTTGTGGCATCGAGTATCTCGGTTTTGCCCTCATTTAAGGCCAAAACCTTGTTTTGAAGGGGCGAAATAGTAGCGCCAATGCTGTATGTAAATTTGGATTTGGTTTCCCGCCAAAGCAGGGTAAAATCCCATCCCTTGTTCTCCACCTGCGCGGCATTGACAAACGGGTTGCTAGCCGAACCCACGTAGTCGGGAATAGGCAAATCGCCCAAAATATCATACGTAAATCGCCGAAACCAGTCAATTTCGGCCGTAAATCGGCCTTTAAAGAGGCTAAACTCTACGCCCACGTCGGTTTGTTCGGTGGTTTCCCAACGCACGTCTGGATTAGCATAGTTCAACAGCGTTGCGCCCGACTGAATGGTGTCGCCAAAGGCCGCATACAATTCGGGCGATATGATGCCCAAAGATGGGTAATTTTGGATTTTGTCATTGCCCGTGATGCCCCAAGAGGCCCGAATTTTGAGTCGTTCTATCACCGGAATGCGCTGCATAAATGGTTCTTCCGACACATTCCATCCAACGGCTGCAGAGGGAAAATAACCCCAGCGATTGTTTTTTGAAAACCGCGAAGAACCATCGCTGCGCAAAGAGGCCGTCACTAAATAACGGTCAAAAAATGTAGCGTTCACTCGGCCCAAAAAACTGAGCATGGCCCAGTCATTAATCGTTTGGCCGTTGGGCTGCAAAATCCCGTTAATGGTGTTGCGTCTTTTAAAGTCAAACTCTTGCGCCGTTTGGCCGACCAAGGCATTGAGCCGCAGACCTTCCCAGGCTTGGTCGTACGTCAAAGTATTCTCCCACAGCCAGTTACCTACGGTGGTGGAATCTCGCGAATAGCGTTCTAGGTTATTTAACTGAGAAGAAGACACCATAAAAATCGGTTCATACGCCGAAAAATATTCCTTGCGGTCATCAAAACCATATTGGGTTCGGAAGGTGAATTTGTCCCAAAATTTCCAGTTGAGATAAGCCGTTCCCACCCAGCGGTTGGTGCGGTTACTTTGGTCATTTTTGTAAAACACGTCCGCCGCCGGATTGCCAATAGATTGTCCAAAAAAAGTTGGGTCTGTAAAATCGCCGGTACTGTCGCGCGCGCCAAAAACAGGTGGCATTCGGTACATTCCACCCAAAATATTGCCGCCAATGAGCTCGCTTTTGCCGTTCGAGTAAGCCAAATTAGTCCCTGCGCTGATATTTCGGGTGAGGGGATATTCAACGTTGATTCGGCCCGTATAACGCCGGAAGCCCGTTTCGTCGAGGATGCCCTGCTGGTCGAAGAAATTACCAGAAAGGTTGTAGTTGATTTTTTTCCAAACGCCGCCCACGCCCAGTTGAATATTGGCCATCGGCGCATCGCTAAACAACACATCTTGCCAATCCGTACCTGCGCCCAAAGCCGCCGGGTCGGGGAAATAGTTGCTGTTATTCAGCTCATTATACATCTGTGCAAACTGTGAGGCATTGGCCAAGGGGAGTTTTTTCGCAATGCGCTGCTCGCCGTAGTAAGTATTGAGGGAAAAAACGGCTTTTCGATCGCTTACACCCCGTTTGGTGGTGATAATGATGACCCCATTGGACCCCCGATTGCCATAAATAGCGGTAGAAGATGCGTCTTTTAACACTTCAATACTCGCCACGTCCTGCGGATTAAGGAAGGAAACATCGTCGAGCAGCATACCATCCACCACAAAAAGTGGGCTGGCGTTGTTCAACGTGCCGGTTCCGCGAATGCGAATGATGGCTCCCTGCCCAGGTTCTCCGCTGGCGGGCGATACATACACACCCGCGAGTTTGCCCTGCAAGGCCTGCTCCACCGAGGCCGTGGGGATGCGCTCCAGATCTTTGCCTTTTATGGTACCGACGGCACCCGTAAGGTCGCTTTTACGCTGCACTCCGTAGCCGACTACCACCATTTCCTCCAACACGCCGTTGGATTGTTTAAGCCTTACGACTAGGCTAGTTCTACTGTTCAGGGCCACTTCTTGGCTTTCGTAGCCGGTGTAACTAATGCTTAAAACGGTTTTCCCAGAGGCCACATTGAGCACAAAATTGCCCTCTAAATCGGTGTTGGTGCCGCTTGAAGTTCCTTTTTCCAGCACGCTAGCGCCAATCAGGGCTTCGCCGCTCGCTTGGTCTAGGATTTGTCCGCTGACGCGAACTTGGCTAAACGCGGAAGCGGCTATCAAGCCCAACAACAGCGTCAGCATACTTACCTTTTTGTAAAACTGCTTCATAATGAATGAGTTATGTGATTTTGGTTGGAGGTCGAACACTTATCGCCGAATTTGCACCGTCTTCAAGTCTTGGGAATTTCCGCCAATCATAAGGTCATACGCGCCGGGTTCGGTACCGAATGTACCGTCGAATCGGTAAAAACTAAGGTCTTGTTCACGTACATCGAAATGTAGTTCTTTGGTTTCGCCGGGTTGTAACATCACCTTTTGGAAACCCTTGAGTGATTTCACCGGACGGGTTACAGAACCTACCAAGTCACGGATGTACAGTTGCGCCACCTCTTCTCCCGCCATTTTTCCGGTATTGCTGAGGGTAAAATGTACACTGAACCCGTCTTTTCCACTCGCCAACACTTTGGGTTCGCTGTATTGAAAAGTGGTGTAACTCAATCCAAATCCAAAGGGCCACTGCGGACTATTTGGCTCGTCAATGTACTTGCTAGTCCATTTAGACTCGGGATCAAAGGGCCTTCCAGTTGACTTTTCGTTGTAAAAAACGGGAATTTGACCCTCTGCGCGCGGAAAAGTCATGGGCAATTTGCCCGCCGGATTGTATGCGCCCGTCAGCACGTCGGCGATGGCGTTACCGGCCTCCGTGCCCAACCACCAGGTTTCCACTATGGCGGTGGCTTTTTCCGCCAAACGCGGAATCACCAAGGGCCGGCCATTCATTAACACCACGACCACAGGTTTGCCCGTTTGACACAAGGCCAAAACGAGTTCTTCCTGTACACCCGTCAAGGTGATATGCACCCGAGAGGTGGCCTCCCCACTCATCATCGCGGCTTCTCCGACGGCTACGATTACCACATCCGACTGCTCAGCGGCCCGAATGGCCGCCGCAAAACCGGATCGGTCGGTGCCCGTGATCTCGCAGCCTTTTTCAAATACGATACCGGTGGGATGCGCCGCACGCAAGCCTTCCAGCAAACTGATGCAGTCGTCGGCATTACCGGCACCATTCCAACTGCCAAGCAACTCTGATTTATTATCGGCCAATGGGCCAATCAGGGCAATCTTTTGGGTGGATTGGAGGGGCAGAGCATTGGCTTCATTTTTCAATAGAACAATTGATTTTCGGGCCACTTCACGGGCGGCAGCCCGATTTTGGGGGCTTAAAAGGGTGTTTTTTTCGCGCGTTGGGTCGCAAAATTTAAAAGGATCTTCAAAAAGGCCTAATTCAAATTTAAACCGCAAAATGCGGCGAACCGACTCGTCAATTTGAGCCAACGAAACCTTGCCTTCTGTCAAAGATTTTTTCAAATACTGCTGATAGACAGCGCCCTGCATGTCCATGTCCACGCCTGCATTGAGCGCTAATTCGCCGGCTTGCTGCTCATTTTCTACCACGCCGTGTTTGAGCATTTCGTTGATGCTGGTGTAATCAGTTACCACAAAACCTTCAAAACCCCATTCTTTGCGCAATACTTGATTAAGCAAAAAAGCATTGCCCGTAGCTGGCACGCCATCGTAATCATTGAAAGCAGTCATTACGGTAGCCGCCCCAGCATCCACCGCAGCGCGGTAAGGCGGCAGGTAAAATTCCCGAAAATAGCGCTCACTCATATCCACGGTATTGTAATCGCGGCCTCCGATGGGGGCGCCATAGGCCGCAAAGTGTTTCACACAAGCCAACATCGCATCGGGCTGGCCCAGTTTTTTGCCTTGAATACCGCGTACCCGCGCCGCCGCAATCTGGCTCCCGAGGTAAGTGTCCTCTCCCGCGCCTTCCATCACACGGCCCCAACGCGGGTCGCGACTGATGTCCACCATCGGTGCAAACGTCCAGTTCAATCCAGCAGCACTGGCCTCTGAAGCAGATACTCGGGCGGATAATTCAATTGCTTTCAAATCCCAACTAGCGGCTTCGCCCAGCGGAATGGGGAAAATGGTTTTGTAGCCATGAATCACGTCAAAACCAAACAAGAGGGGGATTTTCAGTCGGGTTTCTTGTACGGCGATGGTTTGTAGTTCGCGAACAAACTCGGTGGTATGCGCATTGAATAAATTGCCGCAAGCTCCACTTCGGATGTCGTTTTTGTAGCCTTCGCGAATGGTCGGTCCGGTACTACCCCAATCGGTGGTGTAGAGGCTGAGTTGACCAATTTTTTCCTCGATGGTCATTTGCTTTAATAAGGCCGTTACGCGTTTTTCGATTGGCGCGGAAGTCTGATATTTTTGTGCAAATGCGAGATTTGAACACAGTACGCAGGCGGCCAGTAGCCCATAAATTTTGCTCATTTTTGAGATTTTTTTACTTTAAAATGTATCTTTTGGGTCGTTTTAGCCCTTTTTCCGCTGACTGAACAGCCATTCCAATACCTCTGGATTGTAGTAAGACACCGTCCAAATGTCGTGCGAAAGGGTAGAATATTCGGTGTAACGCACCTGCTTATTGAGCGGCTCGAGCGCGGCCGCCATACGCTTAGAATAAAGCGGCGGCACGACGGGGTCGAGTGCGCCGTGCATAATCCATAGGGGAATGTGTTGGATTTTCGCGGCCTGTTTGGGGTCGCCTCCGCCACAGAGGGGAAGGCCTGCAGCAAACCAATCAGGCCGCCGCATGAGTAAGTCGAATGTGCCAAAACCACCCATGCTCAAGCCTGTGATGTAGATTCGATTTCGGTCAATATCGGGGTGTTTTTCCAGCATTTCGGCCACTAATTCGAGGGCCATTTTGGCCGGATTGCTGGGCGTTTCTTGCCAGTCAACTTCCCATTGGGCACTGCTACCGCCCCAGCGTTCATCGGGCGGACATTGCGGCACAAGTAGGTAATGCGGGTGTTTTTCCCGCACCCATTGTTCGCAAAATGCGTGCACGCCGTTGCGCATTTGTTCGTGGTTCTGCGTGCCTCGCTCGCCCGAGCCGTGTAAAAAGAGGACGAGCGGGTATTTTTGCGAAGCCTTATACGCCTTTTTCTCTGGCACCATGAATTGATACGGCAGGGTGTGGCCTGTGGCATCGGCATATAAAGCGCGATGGAAAAATCCATCCGGATCTACCGGGATTTCGGGATTGATGGCAACGGGATCGCCTTTGGCCCAAACGATGCCCTTGTTGAGGGCTTTTTCGTCGGTTTTATCCAGCCAAGCACCCGTAAAACCCGCTCTTTTCAATCCCCGGACGATGTAGGGGTTTTGTTTCATCAAATTCCACAAAAACTGCGAACGATGATTTTCAATCATCAGTACAATCGGCCCTTGGTCAATGCCCAAGTAGTCTTTATCTACCCAAAATGGGTAGTTCGGTTGTGCTTTAGGTGAGCGTTGTATGTCGGTAAAAGTCTCATTGTACCCATCAAAAAAGCCATAAGGTCCTACGGGCCAGCGTTCCCACATGGCTTCCAGCGTGGGCATGCACACTTCTGGGGCAAACGGCATGGAAGCAATGGCTGCGGTGGGGGCAATGGTGCCGTCATCCTTCCAATAATCAATGGCTACGCCACGGGCGGTATAGCCCGGACAAAAAATATCTTTCCCTGCGTGCTGCATGGTGGCATCGGGGCCATCGCCGGCGGTAAGTCCCCAAATATCGGGGCCGTAGCCGACAAAACGGCCGGGGTTTTTGATTGCGTAAGCTCTTTGAGACAGCACGGCGCGACGAGAATTTTCAAAATAATCGGAACCCGCCTTCGTCATGTATGCATCTTTTATGCCTCGAAAATCAATCCAGCAATGGCTGTATTGATGGCCAAAGAGCGGGCCAAAATTCACGTGATTTTGGCCTTCGAAGGGGGCTCGATAGTAGGATTCGCACCATTTTTCCCAAGTTTTGGGCGAAACGGGGTGCGTAGGTGAGCCAAGGGCCATGATGTTGAGTATCATCGCCTCATTGTAGCCGCGCCATTCGGCCGGTAGAAAACGCCCACGCTCAGGAAACCAACCCATGCTTAGTCGGTGCTGGTTGTTCAAAAACCAGTCGAATTCCACGCGGCGGAATAAGAAATCGGCACTGGCCCGAATGGCCTTTTCTTGCTCGGTTTTTTGATCAAAATACGTCATACACGACAGCACACCTGCCATTAAAAGGCCCGTATCAATGCTGCTTAACTCTACGTTTTTGTAGCGTAAGGCGGTTTGGGTGTCCAAAAAATGATAAAACCAGCCGCGATATCCGGCTACGCCGCTGGCTTCGGGGCCTTGGGGCAGCTGCTGCAAAAATTGCAGGGTTTGGAGCACGCGTTCGGCGGCTTGCACCCGCGTCACCCAGCCGCGCTCTGCGCCGACGAGGTAAACAGACAGCCCAAATCCGGTGGCGGCAATACTAGAAAAATGGTCGGTGGGATACCGGTCGGGTATTTGAAAGTTTTGTGGGTGCGCCAATTCCCAAAAATAGAGAAAATGGCGTTTTTGCACCTCATCTAGGCTAAACTTGGGTGGACTACCTGCGTTTGGAAAGGCCATAGAAGGGGCTTGTAAGACTGATGCAAGCCCCACAAACCAGCAAAATAGAAGACTTTTTATCATAAGTAATCGCCCACAACTGGTGCGTTCTTAAATGGGAGGGTCGAACAAGGCGGCTGACCAAATTCAGGCGGGCAAGCACGTTACCCGCCTGAATACACCCCGTGGGGCGTTTTAATTTGGAACAGTTGCTGCGCGTACGCAACGGGTCAAACTAAACTCATTTTTTCACAAACTTCGCTTTGCCAATCAAAGCGCCGTTTTGGTCGTATCCTTGCAACAAGTACATGCCTGCTGGGAATTGTGATACATTTAAGTCTGTAACGGTATCACCAGCCGTGTTGGCCATTGCTACTCGACGGCCCATGAGGTCAAATACCTCCAAACGGGCTATTCCTTCCATGTTTTCTACCATCAAATAATCGGCAGTAGGATTGGGGAAAACGCGCATTTGAGTGGCCGAAACGGGGCTAAAGGTGTTAGAAGAAGCACAGTTTCCAGCACCAATAACAATGTCGTCAAAATAAGAGGTCACATCGGTGCCGATGGCATCAAGACCCAAGTCAAAGAACAGGGTGATACGACGATATTCGGCATTATCAGCCGCCGCAGCGAAGTCCACCGTAATCTCTTCCCATTGATTCACCAATGTGTTTGCCACCGGAATCTCAATGCCGGGCGCGCCCGTAGCAGAGCCTTCTAATTTTACAGCAAAATTTCCGATGTGATCCATGTGGATTTTGGCACGAACGGTTTTTACCCCCTTAAAATCAACGGGTGATTCCAAATCAGGGGCAGAGAAAATACCCGCAAACGGCAGTGCATCACTGGCTTTTACAAACTTACCAACCTTTGTGCTGGTGTTTATTCCTGAGGGATTGGGGTTGTCAATTACTTCAAACTGGTAGCCCGCCACCTCCAAGGCACCGTTGGCAAAATATTTAAAATCAAGGGTAGTCAGGGCCGTTTCGTTGTCCACGATACAGCCGTTGTATGACGCGCGTGCCCAGCGAATGTTGTCAAAGAAATAAGTTCCACCGCCTGTTGCGCTCAATACATTGGTAAAAATAATCAATTTGGTGTGCTGAGTGCCCACCGCGCCGCTGAAATCAATGTTGAATTTATGCCAGCGATTGCCCAATGTCAGCGTATCAAAAATCTCTACCCCGGGGCCATTGCCTTCCAGTTTGAACATGAATGGAACATTATCGGCTGGTGCCCATACCTGTACGGACAGTTGGTTGTACAGACTCAAATCTGGCGGAATTGGAAATTCAAAACCAAGACCGTTGAATTCCGTACCTGCGCCCCCTGGGTCGGTGTATTCGCCCACTTTCAAAGAGCCGTTTTCAGGCGCTAGATGTGGGTTGTTTACTACTTTTATGTCATCAGCGCCGAAGAAAATCTGCGTGTAATTGCGCTGACATTCATAGTCATCAATGATGTTGAGGATGGGTATCACCCCAGCACAAGGG
>Ga0105045_10006057_pt1 | contig 10698 bp, 11 predicted proteins | sample MAT02_FD_78089 | JGI IMG/M metagenome (GOLD analysis project Ga0105045, IMG submission 78089) | Freshwater microbial communities from Lake Fryxell liftoff mats and glacier meltwater in Antarctica - MAT-02 (megahit assembly) | ecosystem: Environmental > Aquatic > Freshwater > Ice > Liftoff... | reverse complement strand
GTAAAGGTAAGAATTTAAAAAGATACTATTCATTTTATTTGTTCGATTTTTTGTGTTTTTTATCACTGTAATAAGGCAGTTTGAACTTAAAAGTAGGTTAAATTTTTTTAATTTTGTTTAACAAAAAATAATGTAATTAGTAGCTTTTTTAAACATAAAATTACCAACAAAGATGATTACTATTTTAATTGTGGTGGAACAATCCAAATTCAAAATTAAGCTAAAACCGCAATGTATTCAAGCAATTGCAAAAAAAGCAACAACTCCTAATTCGTATCAGGATTAAAATGGCAAAATATATTTTTTTTAGCAACAAGGTTCAAATAGAACTTGATTGTTCTTCAACAATTAAAAAATATAATTACCAAAATAGCTACAACCGTCTAACGATTTTAACAACGATATTTAAAACCAATGGAAACCTATTTACACAACTGTTATGGTATTTGACGAAAACGAAACGGATTTACGTTCTGCTGAATCTCCTGAAAAAGAAAGTTTGACTAACTATTTTTTAGACTTGATAAAGAATCAGAATCACAACAAAACTGATTTTTATGTAAAAAAAAGCATGGTAAGTATTTGAACGTTAAATGTAAGGTAACTTATGTTTTCTCATTTTTGCTGTGGCGAAATGGTACTACATCAATTTTTTTCATTCTTTCAATTCTTTTGTTTATATCCTGTATGAAGCACAACTTCTTTCCGAATTAATTTTCTAACATGTAAATTTTGTAAAATTTTTGTAAAATTTTGAAACGTCATTGTCTTACATCATCTTCATCTTTGTACTTCGGCTATTTTGATAATTTTGTAAGCCTTTAATCATTCCAGTAATTAGCGGACAGTTAATTGAATATGAAATTGAATACTTCCGAATAATGCCTCCGAAAATACCAGACAAACAGTTAATGAAACGTTGGAGTAGGCAAAACAAGCCTATAATGATTTAAACATCGATAAAAACATTGATGAATTTTTCAATGATTTTTCTTTTGATTTAGATGACAATGGCGATTTCCAAATTAGCGTCGAAGGCGATCAAGATTATTTAGATAAAGAAGGACTAAAAAATTATTTGGTTGAGAATACAGAACTTAATGAAGCCGAAATCAACGGACTAATCAATAAATGGGAGAAAAAATTTAATTAATTTTAAAAAAAGAAACCAATCATGTCACCACTTATTTTTATACTCAACATACTTTTGCCACCATTGGCGGTATTTATGAAACACAGGCTAGGGGCTACATTTTTGATTAGTTTAGAACTAACTATTATCGGTTGGATACCGGGCGTTATACATGCCTTTATTGTTAATGATTAAGGTGGATTATAAAAAAATATTTTACCCATCTAAAAGCGAACTTTTCAACCAAACAATGATAGAATATAGGTAATCTGATGGAGTCGAATCTACTTGTTTTCATCCGTTTTCGTTTCTAAAGCGTTAAAATGACTTGAAAGCCTTTAAAAAAAAAATGTCGTTTATTAAACATTTTAATTTTACAATATGAGAGAAAATCCTTTAACGATGGACCTGTTATTAGATCAGCTAATCGGTTTAGATATTGTTCAATTCGCAGCAATTCCGCTAATAATACTTGTTATATTGGAGTGGGTGCTTACTCTTGTTCAGAAAAAAGATTATTATAACAGCTTAGACACCGCATCGGCTACATTTATAGGATTGGTCAATGTGGGTATTTCTGCAGTATTAAAAATTGGAATTTTTGGAGTCATATTATTTTTTTATAATCTCGTCCCTTGGAGCATTCCGAGAGAATGGTGGGCCTATATTTTATGTATTATTGCAATCGATTTTTTCAGATACTGGTCCCATCGTTTAACACATGTAAATCGTTTTTGGTGGGCGACTCACGTGACCCATCACAATTCTGAAAAATATAATTTATCAGTGTCTTTTCGATTGGGTTGGACACAACACCTTAAATTTATCTTTTTTATTCCTGTGATTTTAATGGGTTTTGACCCAGTTCTTTTTTTTATCTGTCATCAAATAGAAGTGCTCTATCAATTTTGGGTTCATACGGAATATATTAGAAAATTGCCGGCTCCAATTGAATACATTTTTGTTACGCCGTCGCACCACCGTGTGCATCACTCCACCAATGAAAAATACTTGGATAAAAATTTTGGATCGACCTTTATTATTTGGGACAGGATGTTTGGAACTTTTCAAGCAGAGGAGGAGCAAACCCTATACGGACTTACCAAACCAATTAACTCCTACAATCCCATTACCTTAAATTTTCATGAATGGAAAGACATTTTCGTTGATGTTATCAATAGTCGTTCCCTAAAAGAAGCGTATGCAGTAACTTTTACAAGTCCAGCTAAAGTAGAAGCGGTAAAGTCTAAATTCACTGCTGCTTATTTAAAAAATTCGGAGCAATTACTTGCCAAAGAGAAAGAGCTAACACTTGCTCCTTCTGAAAAAATTAACGATGTACAACTAGCAGTTAACGAAAAAATTTGAAAGAAAAAGGAGTTTTCATCGATAAAACCGTTACTATTTTATAGGAATAATATAAACAATTAATAGTATTCTATAACATTTTAAGATAGTTTGATTACGTTCTTTGTTTAACGAATTTGACAATACAGTTGGCATTTACTTTTTTTTGTTACATGAATTCTAATTCCGCATAAAACGAAACCTTTCAAACGCTTTGTTTATTTAAAACTTACAAGTTCTATGTCCCATTTAAATTATATCACTTTTCTATCGCCACTAGCTGTGGTAGGCACAGCAATGATTGTGCTTTTTTTGCTTCTTCTACTACTACTTTTATATAAAGAAAATAAAGCTCGGAAAAAAATAACAAACGAATTGTTTTTAAAAAATGACTGGTTTCATAAAATTACGAACCGTCTAGGCGATGGCATAATTGCAACAGATTCTAAAGGAGTTATTACCATGATTAACACTTCCGCCTCATCCATTACCGGATGGCAGAAGCAGGAAGCACTAGGCAGCCATATAAATAGCGTTTTTAAAATTACAGATCAACAAACAAAGGCTAAACTAGTAAACCCAGTGCTGGATGCCATTGAAAAAAACAAGAATATACCGCTGGTCAATCATGCACTCCTTCAACAAAAAGATGGAAATTGTCTTTGTATTGACAACAGTGGTGCTCCTTTACATAACAATAAGGGGGAAGTTGTGGGAGGCGTGCTACTTTTCAGAGATTTGACTGCCAAAAAAAGAGCAGAGGATCCACTCCATAACATAAATCTTAAACTTGAAAGTAAAGTGGGAGCAAGAACCCCAGAGGAAGTGGAAAGTGATATATTTAGTACGGCCGTTCTTGGATCAATCCCTTCGCATATAGCGGTCATTGATAACGACGGAAGAATTATAGCGGTTAATAAATCATGGGAAAATTATGCAAAAAATAACGGAGAAACTAATCTTGAGCATGGATCGATTGGAAGCAACTATTTTGACGCGTGCGAAAAGTCGATTTTATTAGGAGATTCATTTACAGAAAGAGCGTTGAAAGGCATTAAATCTGTTTTTAATAAGGAGAAAGATAAATTTGAGTTCCAGTATCCGTGTCACACCCCCAATGAGCAACAATGGTTTAATTTAAGTGCCTCGCAATTTGGAGACGAGAATCTCCAAGTGGTTTTGGTTCGTAAAGATATTACAGATCGCGAATTAGCAAAACAAGCCAATAAAATAAGTGAATCTAATTATAGACGTTTATTTGAAAGTGCTAAAGACGGAATTTTAATTTTGGATGCAAATACTGGAATGATAGAAGATGTTAATCCATACCTAATCCACAAACTTGGTTTTTCTTATGACTACTTTATAGGAAAAGAGCTTTGGGAAATTGGGTTGTTTCAAGATGCTAAAGCTTCCAAAATCGCCTTTGAAGAATTACAGAGAAAGGAATACATCCGTTATGAAGACTTGCCACTGAAAACAAAAGAAGGTCAACATTTAAAAGTAGAGTTTATTAGTAATGTTTATTGGGCAGATCACAAAAAGGTGATTCAATGTAATATCCGGGACATCACAGAGCGAGTTGCAGCAGAAAGAAATCTAAAGGAAAGCGAACGAAGATTAAAAGAAGCACAAGCTATTTCGCACACTGCGAACTGGGAAATTAATTTGGTTACAAATGAAAATAATTGGTCGGATGAATTTTACCAAATTTTTGGGTTGGAAAGAGGAGATATTGAGCCTTGTAAAGCATCCTTCTTAAATCTTATAAATCCTGCTAATCGCCTTCAGGCAGATAAAAGTATGCAAGAAGTTTTTGATGAGTTTAAGGATTCTAGTTTTGATTTCAGTTTTACAGCAAAAGACGGTTCATTGAAAAACGCCTGTTCAGAATGGCAGTTTGAATATGATAAAAACAATGTACCAGTGAGGCTCTACGGTATTATACAAGATACTACAGAACGAAAAGCGGTGGAAGAAAAGCTTGAAAGGCAAAATAAAGAACTTAAAAAAGCAAACGCCGAACTCGACAGATTTGTGTATAGTACTTCCCATGATTTGCGAGCTCCACTCACATCGCTTATGGGGCTTATTGATATAATCGACGAAGACTTAGCGGAAGCCGAAATTGATCAAAAAGAGCGAATAAATATGATGAAACAAAGCATCGCTAAACTGGATAACTTTATAGAGGACATTATTGATTACTCTCGAAATTCAAGAACGGAAATCGAAGAAAATGAAATAAATTTTAAAGAAATTATTAATCAAAGTTACCAATCATTAAAATATATGGAAGGTTCAGCTAGAATTGCCATTGAAGTGGTAGTTGAACAAACTGGAAAATTCATTTCAGATAAAAGAAGAATACAACTTACACTAAATAATTTAATTAGCAACGCCATAAAATATCAGGACAAGGCTAAGTTAAATCCTTACATTATTATAACGGTTTTTACGGACATGGAAAAAGCTATCATTACCGTGGAGGACAATGGTATTGGCATAGCAGAAGAAAAACAAGCTAAAATTTTTGAAATGTTTTATCGAGCCACTTTACTTTCTATAGGCTCAGGGTTGGGGCTATATATTGCAAGTGAAGCGATCTCAAAGCTAGCGGGCACAATTTCCTTAAAATCGAAGCAAGGTGGTAAAACAACTTTTACGGTTACAATTCCTAATCTACTTAAAATAAATCAAACACGATGAAACATATTCTTCTTATTGACGATAATACTATTGATAATTACATCAATAAAGTAATCATTTCAAAAGCTAAAATAGCTCATTTAATCACTACAAAAAATTCGGGACTTGAAGCATTAGCGTTTTTAACTACGCTGCATGCAAGTGGTAAATCATTTCCAGAAATTATTTTTCTTGATTTACAAATGCCTGAAATGGATGGCTTTCAGTTTCTTGATCAATACACCAAGTTTTCTGAAGAGGCAAAGAAAAATAGCAACATTTATATGCTCACTTCCTCAAATAATCCGGAAGATGTTAAAAAAGCGGGTGACTGTCTATCTATTAAGAATTTTTTCAACAAACCACTTAGCTCTGAACTCGTTGCCCAAATTTAAAAACCTGTTACATTTCAAAGGGGATTTCTACAAGTCAATGGTTCGTTACTGCTGGTGCCACTTCCTGTGCTTTATAACATTTGTGCAACCTTGTGCACGCGACTCTGTTTTCAGCAAATATTGCAAACAATTACAGTAATAGTGCAGCAATAGATGATTTTAATTTCATAGATTAAATTTTTTTTAAATTTCTAGGAGTTGTTTAAGAGGCCAACGTTTACTAAACGATTGCTAAAATAATCTACATAAGAATAACAGTAGGTACCTACAAATAAGTCAATATACAACTTATAATATCTATTTTTTGCAAGGAATTAACAAAATATAACACAGAAATAAATAAAAGAGTATTAATTTTGTAAAAAATTAAAACTAAACACTATGAAAAAGCTTATTTTTTTATCGTTAATTTTATTCTTGTTCACTAATTCACTTCTAGCTCAGAAGGTTAATCAGAAAGTTGAAATTGAATCCAGTGGCGTATGGTATCCTGGTAAAATCTTACAAATAAACCAAGATGAAGGTTTATACTTTGTTTCGTTTGATGGATGGGGAGAGATTTCTAATGAATGGGTTGCGTTAGATCGACTAAAATATCAGAAAGCTACTGGTAAGTTTACCGTAGGCGATCGTGTTGAGGTAGAGTATGGCATGGTTCCTGAAGCGGCAACAATTATAGAAGTTGGCGAAAATAAATACCATATTGAGTACGATAAAAGGATGTTTGGTAAAAAATGGGTTACTGAGGGACAAATAAAAAAGTTATAATAGTAATTTAACGTCTTGAGAGCGTGTTAACCAAAATGTTGCCTGAGTTCATCTTTAGCATTATGATGGCTTGAATAGCTATTTCGGAAAACTAAGCTTTTCTTGTTGGGCAAACCTAATTTAGATTTTAGTAATCTTTTACTATAATTACACGTTGAAGTAATAGTAGAAGAATAGCAAACAATTAGCCAATCGTACTTTTAATAAAATCGCCTTTTTCTGAAAACACTTTTATTACATACGTTTCATTAATGATAATGCCAACTTCATAGGTTGTTTCATTATTTTGTGCAGTCACCAAAGCGGCATCGCGTATGGGAAAAGAAGGAAATTTTTCATTCATGTAAGCTAAGATTTTTTTTGGCAATTCTTTTTGATCTACACGCGCCACAATAGCAAGTAAATTTCCATTGGCTTCATAAATAACGGAAGTATTTCTATTTTTATACATAAAGCGTCCTTCATACACTAATTGTTGCTTATATTTCCCCTGATAATCGGAAAACCAAACGGGTTCTGAAGTTGGAAACTTTTTAGCAAAAGCGGCGGAAATTGGAGCGGGGACATTACTCTCTGGTTTTTGCACCACCAAATCTTGTGAAAAAACTGTTGAAAAAGTAAATAAAAAAAGGCACGAAAGTAGTAGTATTGATTTTAACATAACGTAATATTTTCATAAATATACGAAATTTTAATCATTTTGGGACTAAAAATGGCTCATTTTTAAGAAAAAGAGGTGTACAATGGTTGCAACGACGCCTTCATAAATTTTTTAATTTTCATTAAAATTTGATTATCAAACTTTCTAAAGTTTGATTACATTTGTTCAGGTTTATTTACCTGTGTAAATCCGTTCAAAAAAATTAAAAATGGTAAACCATCAAGAAATATATGAATAAAGTCAAGAAAATTGTGCCCTTTTTATTTGATAAATTTCTGTCGGAGCATACGCGTGAAAAAACTGAAAAAATCATCCTTAAAATTGCGTTAGTTAGTTTTTTTCTGCATTTAGCGATTATCTATTTTATGAAATTTGATTTTATTGATTTTACTTCAAATTCTGATTTACTTAAAAGTCCGATTTCTGCTGTTTATACACCTTTTTCGTTTATTCTTATTTATGAGGTTTATCTGTTAATTTACTACTTACCTAAATCATTTACGACCTACATCACCAAACAATACGAAATTATAACTTTGATTATCATCCGTAAGTTATTTAAGGATTTATCGGCTTTAGAACTAACGCCAAATTGGTTTGAAATAAAAGGAGATTTACAATTTACTTATGATTTAATCGCTTCACTTTTACTTTTCTATTTGATATTCTTATTTCAAAAACAAGGAAATCAAAAAGCAATCCAAGAAGAAAGTAGCAAACCTATTATTGACAAATTTGTAGAAAAGAAAAAATTAATTGCAGTTATTTTGGTACCCTTATTTTTTGTGATGGCCTTGTATACGCTTATCGAATGGACTTCAGGAATTTACATTGCATCAAATTCATTACCCACTTTTGAAAGCATCAACAACTTGTTTTTTGATCATTTTTTTATGGTACTTATTTTGGTAGATGTCGTTTTGCTTTTAATTTCGTTCTTTTATACCGATCAGTTTCATAAAATTATTAGAAATTCTGGATTTGTTATTTCGACTATTTTAATCAGAATGTCGTTTGGCGTAAGCGGATTAACCAGTACTGTTTTAATCGTTACGGCTGTTCTTTTTGGTTTAGCTATTCTAACAATCCATAACAAATACGAAAAAAATAGTTTGCCCACTGCCGTGTAAAAATATATTGCAACTTGTTTTTGTTCCAATCTATTTATTTTCATATAGTCCAACGTTTCAAATGTGCGTCGTTGGGAAGAATAAGTTCTTTTTGAGCAACCGCTTTTCTTTTAGATTTATATTAATTTATGATTAGTTTTATGTACTTTCGGCACTGCTGGAAAATAAAAAAAATAGAAATAATAAGGGCTAAAGTAAAATAAAATTAAAATAAGATATGGTGGCAATATGTATTAGTTTTTTTTGGGTACGTTATTGTTTGACATCACAGCTTTTCTTTTTTCTGCCGCATTTACCATCATGGTTTTTCTTCAAATCGTTTTTGATTTAAATGTTTGTGGGGTCAATGTAATTGGCTTTGCAGGTTCTGTTTTAGGAAGGTATATTTTACTTTTATATGCTCCTTTATTATCGGATAAATAGTTAAAAGTATCGAAGAATGAAGACATTCAATACCTAGGAGAAAAAATGAAGAAGAATAAATGAAAAGGCATTTTGTTAGTTCTTGCTTATTCTTTATTGCCGCTTCCCACAACGCCACTTTTCTTAAGAGCATGCATTTCAAAAATAAATCCGCTCTACATTATACCTGCCTTTCCTAATTGGCAAATTCACTAGCGATTCGCCCGCCTTGCATTTAGGTAAATTTGTCTCAGAAAATGCCAAAAGTATTTTTGAGAATTTATTATCATGGGAATCTATTGCTCGTTTTGCCTTGGGTTTTATCTTGATTTTTTGCCTTCTTTTTATAAATTGGAGAACCTTAATTCAAAGAAAGAAATTTGAGTTAGAATTTAAAATTTTTAAATAAATTTATCTCCTCTAATTAGCTAGCTACTTTATAAAAAAAAGAACTAAAGTTCTGTTGAAGGAAATAGTCAGAAATAAAAATAACACACGTTGAAAACTGTAATCAAATTTGACTTATTTATTAAAACGTCATGTTCGTAAGACTATAAATTGTCGCTTTTCCTTAGCCGCAAAGTCGTCCGTTTTTTCACATATACTTTCATACAGACCAATGTTGATATTTTTTTTAAAACGCAATTGCACTGTTATCAACTACTTATAATCCGATTCAATGCTCAAAATATATTTACTTCCAATGTTAAGTTTTTAGTTTGATTAAAAACTTAACATTGCTTAATCGGGTAATTAGTTTACATTTACTTAATGTTAATTTAAAATTATAAAAAATGGAAGAAAATAAAAAAACCGACAGTAGCAAGCAGACTGAACATAAAGCTACTACTAAAATCACGCAACCAGTAGTGAAAAAACCTGCCGTCGCAAGAAAACCTGCCGCCGCAAGCAAACCTACCGTCGCAAGTAAACCTGCCGCCGCAAGCAAACCTACTGTTGCTAGAAAACCTACTGCAAGAAAACCTGTTGTACGAAAGCCACTACTGAAAATAGACACTGTTCCCGCTCCAATTACTGCCGAGTTAGAACTAGTGAAAAGCGAAAAAGGAAGTGAAGTGAATGCAAATGATGCAATAACCGTAGCCAATGAGGATACCGTAAAATTAGATAAAAAAAACCTTAAAAAATTAAAGAAAATGAGCGATAAAGTCAAGGAAAAAGAGAAAAAAGCAAAGGATAAACTAAAGGCAAAAGGTAAAAAAGAAAAAGAAAAGAAAAAAGAGAAAGCAAAAAAAGCTGAGAAAAAAGAAAAAGCCAAAAAAGCTAAGAAAAAGGAGAAAGCAAAATTGAAAGAAAAAAAGGCAAAGAAAAAAGCGTCAGCCAAAAAGAATAAATCCAAGAAAAAATAAAGTATAAAAATCGGAACGCACATGTCCGATTTTTTTTTGTCACGACCCAAGCTTTCCTAAAAAAGCATAGGTATTAATTAAGGGTTTATTTTTATAATTACTAATTGCCCTCTATAAAACCGATTTGCCTCTAAATTTAGTCTACCTTTAATAGGCACAGTATTCGCGATGAACCTACCGTTGCGAACTTCCTAATTTCGTATTTCATTTTAAAACATAGAAATAATGGTACTCTCAAATTACTCCAAAATTTATAGATTACTTCATTGGGCTATTGCATTAAGCTTTATGCTTTTGTTAATCACAAATTTTTAAGATTGACATGTATGAACAAAAAATTCTGATATGGTAACTTCAGTAATTCGTCAAGTAGAATCTTAGTCGTTTTTACTTTAGCTACAAAGAAATAATAAATTTCAACCAAACTTAGATGCAACTAAACGTCTTTTTCACTCGACCGCATTTCTATTTAAGATTGATAGTGTTAAATTTCACTAATGTATTCGCCTAACTTTCAATAAATAAAGTAACATGCAGCAACATAAAGAAATCCAAGCAAACTCAGAAAATAATCTTCCTTTTCAAAAAAAAGTGTGGATTACCGTCGGAATCATCATTTTAACGTTAACGGTTTTATTAGTAGTGAAAGCCACATTTAGGGTTTTCTACTGATTTTGGCAGAAACGCTGATTGCTATTTTTTTTTTAGAGGTTTGAGTGCTGTTATTCAACGTAAAAAAAAATGGAACGAAGGCGTACGCGTTGCCTTATCGATCATTGGTAAACTGTTAATCGTTGAAGGATTG
>Ga0105045_10006055_pt1 | contig 10700 bp, 5 predicted proteins | sample MAT02_FD_78089 | JGI IMG/M metagenome (GOLD analysis project Ga0105045, IMG submission 78089) | Freshwater microbial communities from Lake Fryxell liftoff mats and glacier meltwater in Antarctica - MAT-02 (megahit assembly) | ecosystem: Environmental > Aquatic > Freshwater > Ice > Liftoff... | reverse complement strand
GGTTCACCCGGAGCCTGAAGTCCGCCGGCGCCCGTCCCGCGCTCAACCTCACTCACATCATCAAGCCGCATTACCCGTGGCAGCACATCCCCAGCGGCCAGCGATACAGCAACCTCACCAGTGAATGGTCGGGGCTGCTGCCTGACAACGGGCTCTGGGATGCCCAGGGGCGGGTGGTCGACGTCGCTCTGCAGCGCCACATGCTCGAAGTCGGGTTCACCGACACGATGCTGCGGCAGATCATCAACCGCCTGAAGCGGACCGGTCTGTGGGAGCGGGCGCTGGTCGTCGTAGCCGCTGACCACGGCACCGCGTTTCGCCCGCTCGTCGAACGCCGCGAGGCCGTCTACGCCAACCTTGGTGAGATCGCGCCCGTCCCGCTGTTCATCAAGAGGCCGGGTCAGCAAGAGCCCGAGATCGTCACACGACATACCTGCGCGACTGACATTCTGCCCGAGATCGCCGCCAGGCTCGACATCGAGTACCCGTGGGGGTCCGATGAGTGCCGTGACGACCGGGTCACGGTGGTCAACTCCCCGACCGGGGAGGCTTCGGCACCGTTCGACACGGTGATTGACCAGCGCGACCGACAGGTGAAGCGAATCGACGCACTGTTCGGAACAGACAGTGGCTGGGGCCCGATCTACCGGTTCGGCCCGACGCAGGATGTGCTGATCGGGCGTCGGGCATCGAGCTTCGAGGTCAATCGCAAGCTGGGCGAGGCTCGCGCTCTGCCAGACCAGCAGGATGCGCTGCTGGATTACGACCCCGAGGACCCGGTCATACTCGGACTTCTTCAACGCGGCACAGTGCGTTCCCTGGATCAGGGACAGGTGCTTGCAGTTTCGGTCAACGGCAGGATCCAGGCCGTCGGCTGGACCTTCGATAACCGCGCCCCGCGCGGGCCCGGCTACTCAATACTGCTGCCTCCCGACTCCCTGAGGAAGGGCTACAACCGGATCGAGATCTTCCTCGTCAAAAAGGGTGGACGGGAGCTACAGCTGCTCTACCGAGGTCCCGACGATCCGGACGCTTCGGCCACGCCTACCGGCGACAAGAGAGACCAGAACAGCCAGAGCGGCGCCGGAGGAGGCCAGGGTGGGTCCTGAAGTACCGCTGAGAATCGCCGGACCGGCCGACGTCGCAACCGTTACCGGTCTGATCGGCGACTTTGGCGACTTTCTCGACTCCGAGTTGCCGTCGAATGCGGCGATCGAAGCGATCGTGTCGACCCTGATCACAGACCACGACACCGAGTACCTGCTGATCGGCGGACCCGAAGTCGGCTTCGCCCAGATCCGCTAGCGGCTCTCGGTCTGGAACGGAACCGAAGACGCCTGGCTCGAAGACGTATTCGTCGACGGCTCGGCCCGGGGTGAAGGTCACGGCAGAACCCTGGTCACCGCGGCGATCGAGCGGGCCAAGACCCGCGGCTGCGGCCGGATCCAGTTGGACGCCAATCAGGACAACCATCCGGCGGTCAGGCTCTACGAGTCAGTGGGATTCCTGCCGATCCACAATCCTGCCAAGTGGGGCGACACCCCGGACCTCTACTACAACCTCGACCTGACCTGAACCGGACGGCCTGGCAGCTCAGCCCTTCTTCTTTTTCTTCGGTGGGGCGACCTTGATGTTTCGTTTTGCGGCGCGCGAGGCATTGCCGGCGGTATCGGTGCCGACGACCTTCATCTTCGCGACCGTTCCTTTGGCCTTGCGACTCTTCAGAAGCTTCAGCAGCTTTTTCGAACGAGAGGGGCTCAGCTTCACGATCACCCGTTTGCGGCTGTTCGCCTGGAGGGAGACCGTCTTTCGCGGCAGCGGCAACGACCGCTTGAGAACCTTGTTCTTACCTTTGCGCCTGACCGTCTGCCGGTAATGAACGGAGCCGGTGATCCGGGCCGAGCAGACCTCGTTGCAACTCGCGAACAGCCTGACCTGTACCCGCTTGCCTTTGACGACCTGCTTGACCGGTCCGGTGAGCTTGGTGACCGGTGGGGTGGTGTCATCCGGCTCCGGACCGGTCGGACCGGTCGGACCGGTCGGACCGGTCGGGCCCGGATCTACGACCACGCCATTGACCACTTCGCAGGCGACCGCCTGGTCACCGGGATCGGTCAGTGCTTCATCCTGGTCGGCTCCGCAGTTGTTCACGTCCACCGTCGGATTGCCTGCCTGCGAGTTGAGGAGGTCATCGCCGTCGCCACCGAAAAGAAGATCGAGGCCGTCGCCACCAGCCAGGGAGTCATTTCCGCCTTCGCCGAGCAGCTGGCTGCCTGCCTGCCCGGCCGTCAGGGTGTCAGCACCCTCGCCCCCGCGGAGCTCGACCGTCCCGAGGGTGAAGGCTGATGCGTCGATCGAATCATCTCCGGCGGTTCCGGAAAGCAGGGCCGACTCGATCGCCGAGAGTTGATCCGGGCCTTCTCCGGTGACTTCGCTATCGGTGAGCCCCTGATTCTGAACGCCCGTCTGGATGACCTGGTCAACCCCTGAGCCGCCAACGAGTGAGTCGGCTTCGGTTCCGCCACTCAGCGAATCCGGGCCGACGCCTCCGTCGAGGGAATCCGCCTCGGCGCCGCCCGATATCGAGTCGCCCAAGGTGCCGCCGAGCAGTGTGTCGTTGCCCGCTCCACCGGCCAGGGTCACCGGACCGGCGAATGCGACCGAGGAGATCAGGTTGTTCGCGCCCGAACCGGTCAGCGATGCCGTCTCGAAAGAGTCAATCGATTTGAATACGGCGTCGACGGTCAGGCCGGTGCCGGTGAGGGTCTGGTTGGTACCGCCGCTGTGGACCAGACGGTCGGTTCCAACTCCGCCCTGGATGTCACCCGGGCTCGCTGAAGCAACGACCAGAGTGTCGTTGCCGTCCTCGCCGAGGAGGTTGGCGGTGCCGGAAAACCCCGATGCGTCGAGCAGGTTGGCACTCGGTCCACCGGTCAGCGAAACGAGCTCGAAGCCATCGTGAGAGTCGCCTCCTGTCCCGGTCAGCGACACGTTGTTGACGGTCTGGCTGAAGTCACCGGAGCTGAACAGTGAGTCGGTTCCGGTTCCGCCGGAAAGCGAGTCTGCCAGCGGTCCCGTCGTTATGCGGTCGTCGCCGATTCCTCCGGAGAGCGTGCTGTTCGACTGGCCGGGGACGAGGGTGTCGCCCCCGTCCAGGCCCGAGAGGGAGGCACTGCCCGGGAACGCCGAGGCATCGATCTGGTTGCCGGACGGCCCGCCGGTGAGGCTTGCCCGCTCCAGCCCGTTCGCGAGCAGGCTGCCTATTCCGGTATTCAGGGTGGAACCGGACAGGGTCATGTCCGCATCGCCGCTGAACGCCATCTCGTCGAATCCGTTGCCACCTGCAACCAATCCGCCGGCCAGCCCGCCCGTCCCGCCAAGCAGGAAATCGTCGTCTCCTTCACCACCGGTGAGTTCATTGTTGAAGGCGGGCCCGGCTACTCCGACGGTCAGGGAGTCGTTCCCATCCGCACCATCCAGGCTGACCGAACCGAGGCTGAAGCTGCCGGCGTTGAGGTTGTCGGGTCCCGGCCCTCCGGTGATCGAAACCTGCTCCACCCCGGACAGCGAAACCGAATCTGCCAGACTCGTAATCGAGGTGTTGTTGATCGTCTGACTGGTCGAAGCCTGGCTGATCACCCGGTCCGGCGAGCCCGTGCCACCATCGAGCGTGTGGTTGTTGCCGGAACCTGAAGGTGCGACGAGGGTGTCGGAGCCACCCAGCCCGGCAAGCGACACCAGGCCCGGCACGAAGCTGCCCGCATCGATCAGCTCATCGAAGGCGGTCCCGGCGATTGAAGCAAACTCGATGCTCGAGATCGAGTCGGTGCCGATCGCCGTCACGCCTCCTGTCAGAGACGTGGGGGTGAGCACTATCGCCGGGTTCGACCCGGTGGCGGTGAGTTGAAGGCTGTCGCTGCCGAGTCCGCCGATCAGGGAGTCACCGCTGCCCAGGCTCGAGCCGGGCCGCACGGTGTCGTTGCCCCCCTGCGCATCAAGCGTGACCGACCCAAGGAAAGCCGTCGTATTCATCAGGTGACTGCCGGCCCCACCCGTCAGTGAAGCGGCCTCAAAGCCGGAGATGGTGTCGTTCACAGCGCCCGAGGCGTGCAAGGTTGGGCTCAGGGTGTGATCCGCATTTGCCGTACTCCTCAGCTGGTCACCGTTGCTGCCGGGGCCGGCGTCGAGCGAGTCCGCCGCCGCCGACCCGAGGAAGGTCTGATTATTCGCAAACGAACCGGCCATGGTGACCGCACCCGAAAAGGTTGAAGCATCGAAAAGCAGGCCGCTGCCCTGGAGGCTCGCCCGCTCGATCCCGGCCAGGGTGTCGGGTCCCTGCCCGGTTAGCTGGGTGTCGGTGATCGTCTGGCTGGCCGAGATGCTCCCGGTCTGCTGGACGCGATCAAGGGCTCCGGATCCACCGTCGAGCGAGTCTGCCGCGAGTCCCCCGATGAGCACGTCGTTGTCTGTCCCACCCGAAAGGGTGTCAGCGCCGTCGCCTCCGGAAATCGTGTCGTCACCGCCATCCCCCGCCAGTGACTCACCACCGGTGCCACCGGTGATCGTGTCAGCATCAAGACCGCCGGAGACCGTGTTGATACCGATCGCCGAAGAGAGGTTGATCGTGTCGGTGCCCGCACCGCCCAGAACGCTGTTGGCGGTTGCGCCCCCCTGGGAAATCGTGTCGTCGCCGGTGCCACCGTCAAGCGTGTTGACCGATCCGGAAATTACGGATCCGGTGATCGAGTCGTTGTTGCCCCCGCCCTCGAGGACCTTGCTGCCGCTGCCTGAAACGAACAGGGTGTCATCGCCACCATCGCCGCGAAGGGTGTCAGTCCCGCCGGTGCTGTTTATCGAATCAGCCCCGCTGCCACCCTCGAGCAGGTTCGTGGCCACCGTGCCGGACAGGGTGTCGCCGAAAGACGAGCCTCTGAGGTTCTCCAGGCCGACGAAGGTCATCCCCGCGGAAACGGCAAGGGAAATGTCCACATTCACCCCGGATGACGCCGGCGTGAAGTCGGCCGTATCGGAGTCATTGGCGCCGTTCAGGGTTTCTCCGGCGACCGCATCGCTGAGCAGAGAGTCGTTGCCGTCGTTGCCCTGAAGGTTGTCGACACCCGCGTCACCCGCAATCGTGTCGTTGCCGGTGCCGCCGATCAGGCTGTCGGCACCGCCACCGCCACTCAGGCTGTCCTGGTCGGCGCCGCCGTCGAGGGTGTCGTTCTGGCCGAGCCCGATCAGGGTGTCGTTGCCGGCATCACCCGTGATCGTGTGGCTGTGACCGTTCGATACGGCGCTCAGCGAGTCGCTTCCCGCGCCACCGACGATGGTCGAAGGTCCGACCAGAGATCCCACCACGGTGTCGTTGCCGCCACCGCCCACGAAGCTTCCCGTGGCATTTCCGGCAACGAGAGAGTCTGCGAAGCCCGAACCGGTGATGTTCTGGATCTGGGAAAGGGTGTCGGTAGTTAAGCCGGCCGTCGCCTGGCCAACAGGGAGATCGACTTGGACCGCGGTGGGTGACGCCGAGTAGTCAATCGTGTCCGGGGCGCCGCCGGCCCCTCCGACCACCGAATCGCTGAAACTGTCACCGTCAATCAGCAGGTCCGGTCCGATGCTGCCGGCGACGGTGTCACCGCCACTGCCACCGGAAATCGTCGAATCGATTCCGAGGCTACCGGCACCGATAATCGAATCACCGCTTGTGTTGCCGAACAGGCTGACCTCGTTGAGGTTGATGTAGTTGCCCGCCAGGCTGGTTACCGCCGAGAGATTGATCGTGTCCGCCCCGCCGCCACCGTCCACGGTCAAACTGACTACCTCAAGGCAGCGCACGTTGCCGACGGACCCCCCGGGTATCGGTGATCCGTTCAGCAGGACGTTGGTTGGACTCCCACCCGAGCAGGTGAGTAGCACCGGGTCGGCCGCGCCGTCGCCCGTCACGCTCAGGCCTCCGGTCAGGGTGCTGTAGCTCGTCGTGACCGCCGCTTCTGCAGTGGACAGTCCGAGTCCGGCCGAGAAGGTGAAGGCGATCGCGGTCGCCAGGGTGGCGATCGCCGCCTTCGCTCCAGCCGGCAGGCCGCCGCGACGGCGCTGGTCACGTCGGATCCCGCGCCCGATCGCCCGGGCGAGGCGACGGCGCTGGTCGTGGTTGAGGACGGGATGCGCGGGCAGATGGCCGCCACCGGTCAGAAACGATTCAAGGGCGGCTTCGGTCGGGTCACACCCACGGTCGGCTTCCAGGACGAAGACGGGTGAGAGCACGACGGGACCGCGAGCGGGGATGAGGTCAACGAGCACAGGAGGTGCGGCGGATCCAAGAGAACGCGCGGCTTCGAGAGCAACGGTGGCGCCCGGGCCGAATCCCGCGATCGATACCGGCAGCCCACGGGCCTCGGGCAGTGAACCCAGCCATGCGAACGCCGAAACAAGCGCGTCGACTCCACCGTGGACCGCCCGCGTGCCATTCCGGGTTGCGGTGACCTCGACCACCGCGAATCCGGGCGGAACCTCCGGGGCGATACTGCCGGTGTCACCGGCTTGAACCACCCAGCCTTTCGGCTGGCGGGGCACGGTCAGCCTGGCGCTGAACCCGGGCCGTTCCACGTTGAAGGCGGCCGAGCCGTCCGGCGCCGCTTCGACCGAGCTCCCGCGCACGAGGCCGGGTGACTCCAGGGTGGGCAGCGGGCGGCGGCGGCGGCAGGAACGCAGCCGTTGCTGGGACCGGTTCAACCTGCCTCCTCAACTTCCCTTTGTTGTACCTGGTCCATGCCGGTGATTCTGCCTCCCCCGTGGATCCTCTTGCCCCTACCGTAACGCAACCGAGTGGACCGGTTGCAGACTTTCTTCCGGGACTTGCTCACTCCAACAACCCACGATCCCGATCGACTCGGTGGAGCTGCCTGTTTTCTGCAACGGCCGAAGCCTGGCCGGCCCTGAGTTCAGCCATGATCCGGGCCTTCTCCAGCAGCCGGATCCACTCGCGGAGAAAATCCGGGGACCCCAGTCGTTCAAGCGAAGGTCCGAGCTCCGGCGTGGCCTCGAGCCGGCCCTTCGAGACGATCACTGCGAGTCCGTGCATGCCCTCGACCGTCACCAGCGCGCTGGGCTCGGCCCGGCCGGAAACGAAGTCGTCGATCGCAGTCATCACTCCGTTGCGCGGACCTCCCTCCCTGGTGGCGTTCCAGATCCCGGCGTTGATCCCCGGTTGACCGAGGTCGTTCCTCCCCGGCAGGATCCCGGCCCGGGCGGCGTCGTGGCGGTGCTCGACAGGTATCGACTCGGGGTCGTAGTAAAGATCCCGCCGGCCGTAGGGCCAGCCGGCGTCGTGGGCGAGGATCACCGGCAGCGGCCGGGCCGCCGAAGCCGCGGCCCTGTCGAGGAGGGCAAGCTCTCCCGAAACCGTGAAGTAGTTGTGGTCCCCGTCGATCAGAACGGCATCGACCGGGCCGATGCCTGGCAGCAGGTCGAGGCTGCGACCTCGGTGGAACCTGAGCAAGGAGCCCGATTCCAGCTCCCAGGCCGAAACGTCAAACTGCGGTGCCGGATCGATCGCGTGCACGACGCCATTGCCCCGACGGCGCGCCCGGTCGAGCAGAAGTCTGGTCGTGCGGCCCTGCTCCGCTCCGACCTCAATGACCGAGTCAGCCCCGGCCGCATCAAGAACCGGCTCGATTACCGTTTCCCAGAACGGGTGCATCAGCCTGACCCGCCGGGCTCGTGCCCCGACGCTGCGGCAACACCTTCGTAGAAGGAAGCCATCTGCGGGAAGGTCACGTCCATCGAGTACCGGTCCAGCACCGTGCTGCGGGCCGCCGCGCCGAGCGTCGACCGGGAACGGCCGGGTTGCGCAAGCATCTGCTCGGCCCGCTCGGCGAAGCCCTCGACGTCGAAGAAATCACAGAGCACGCCGTTCTCGCCGTCGGTGATCACCTCCCGTACGGGCGCGGTGTCCGAGCAGAGCATCGGGGCTGCGCAGGCCATCGCGTTGATGCAGGACCAGCTGAGTACGAACGGAACGGTGAGGTAGAAGTGGAGGTCAGAGAGACTGAGCAGGCTGACCAGTTGCTCGGGCCGGACCCGACCCACGAAGTGGATTCGGTCGAGGTCGTACTCGCCGCGGGAGAGAACGTGGTCACGAAAGCTGCGCCCGCCTGTGAACTTGAGGTCGCCGCCGTAGGCAACTTCGTCCGAACCGACTACCACCACCCGGACCTTCGGATCCTTCTCCGTGAGCAGCCTGACCGAGCGCATGAAGATGTCGAAGCCGCGCATCATCTCCAGACCCCGGGAGACGTAGGTGACCAGCTTCTCGTCCTCCGCTAGCCGGAGGCTGCCCACCCGGCGTTCCGGATTCTCCTGTGGTGCCCAGAAGTCCGTGTCTATCCCGTCGTGAATCGTCCGCAGCTTCGGCTGATAGGCCTCGGGCATCAGCTGGCGCTGGTAGTCGGTCGGTGAATAGCCGGCGCTGCAGTACTCGAGGTCCAACAGGATCATCGCGTTGCGGGCCGGACTCCGAAGGCGGTCGATCTCGGCGACCGGAACGTCGGGCCGGAAATCGAGGTCCGAGTCGCTCGGGCGGTAGAAGTACTCGAAGTAGTTGATCACCGGCACGTCGGGGTAGAGCTGCCGCAGCAGGAGAGTTGAACCCCAGCCGGAATGGCCGACGATCAGGTCGGGCCGGATCGCGGCGCTTACCGGCCGCAGTGCCTCGTAGACGCCGGCGGCGTGCCAGACGCCGTTCTCGAAAGTCCGGGACAGGTAGTGGGTGGCGTCGGTCGCGGCACCGCGCGGCTGGTACTGGATGTTGTTCACCCCGGCGGAGGTGCCCGGCGGCTTCTCCGACACGAAGGTCGCCGTCCAGCCGCGATCGGCCACGCCACGGGCGGCGATGTGACCAAACTGGGCCGGGAAGTTCCTGTGGACGAAAAGTACGTGCACCCGTGACCAGCCTAGAGAGGCAGCAGGTGGGTCAGTTCACGGGCAGAGATCTGGGTATTGCCGGTCAGCGCCCGGACACGGTCCGCGACGCCTTCCGAACCGAGTGCCCGCTGGAGGCGCTCCCAGCCGATGACCGACGGCGCGCCAGTTCTCCTCCTGACCACGTTCACGTGGTTCTCGGCGAGAAACTCGACCTCCTCAGGAACTAGTGCGGTCCGGATCTCCCCGCGACCGACCGCGCCGACCACCCTGTTCACCAGCAGCGCGGGACCACGAAGGGCAGGCAGCCCGGTGACGAACCCCGGCTTGTCGTCGGCCGGCTTCCGCGGGCCGGTTTTGCGCCGACCTTCACCGACCGGCTCCTGCCCGCCCGGGCCGGGTTCCAGGTCCAGGGTGCCGTCCCGCAGGTCCCTCGACCAGACCAGTGGGACCGTTTCAGGGCCGGCCTGCTGCATGAGCGCCTGCCGGTGCTGGTTCCAGACCACCGTGCCGGTGACCGCTTCGTAGCCGAGCTGCCACAGGGTCTGTCTTCCCTCGAACCCGGCCACCAGCTCTTCCGGATTGCGGCTGAAGATCACCCGGCGGAAACCGGCCTCGTCGTCACGGCGCTCGAATACGAAAGGCCGTCGGTCGCAGCCGGCGTCCGGACCGTCGCAGGATCCGGCGTCCTTTCTGAGAACCAGCAGCTGGGCGGCGGTGTTGGCCCCCTCGAACAGGGAGCTGCCTCCAAGAACGGTGAGGTCGGTGATCGTTGCCCGGCCGACGATGTGCTCACGCAGCGCCTCGAAGTAAGCGCCCGAGTTCATCGACGGGGGCACGATGTAGGCCAGAGTGCCGCCCGGCCGCAGCAGGTCCAACCCGGTCTTGAAGAACAGGGCGAAGATGTTGGCCCGGCCCGAGATCACTTCTCGGAATCGCCGCCGCAGCTCCGGGGTTACCGGAACCTGGAAGTAGGGAGGGTTGGCGAGGATGAGGTCGTAACCGGCGGGGTCTTCAGGACGTTCGGGCACTTCGACGGAGTCCAGAGAGCGGCCGTCCGCTCCGGTCGGCTCGGAGCACGCCGGCTCGAGCGCGGAACGCTGCTCGAGCGTTGCACCCGGCACCAGCCTCCCGGCCGCGGCCAGCGCCTCGGCGTCAACGTCCCAGCCGGTCAGCTCGGCCTCCGGCTCACGCCGGGCGACCGCGGCCAGCAGCTCGCCGGTGCCGACGCCCGGGTCGAGCACCCTCATGCCGGGGCGCAGCTCGACCCGGTCGAGCAGCGCCTCCGCAACCGGACGGGGGGTCAGGTACTGGCCGTGCCGCTTGCGGTCGAGCGGGTCGGACCCGGCCAGCCACTCGCGGCTGGAGGGCGAAAGCGCGGGTTCAGCTGGGCGCTGCGCCAATTCCCGGGCCGGGCGGCTCAGCCGCCGGCGCCGAGCTTCTTTACGGCGTCGCGGAAGCTCTTGACCTCAAGCGAAGGACGCTTGCGGCCGGCCAGCTTCTCCCCGTGACGGTTGACCCAGATAACCGGGACCTTCATCTTCAGGCAGGGGGCGATGTCGGTGTCGTAGTCGCAGCCGATGTGGAGCCAGCCCTTCTTGCTGCCGAGCCGGCGGGCGCACTCCTTGAAGTGAGTTTCATCAGGCTTGTAGCTGCGGACCTGCTGGGCGGTGACCACGAGGTCGAGTTCGGTACGGAGGTGGCGGCGCGAAATTCCGAGTATTTTGTCGTCGATGTTCGAGATGATCCCGATCTCGTACTTCTTGCCGAGCCGGTCCATC
>Ga0105045_10006054_pt1 | contig 10700 bp, 15 predicted proteins | sample MAT02_FD_78089 | JGI IMG/M metagenome (GOLD analysis project Ga0105045, IMG submission 78089) | Freshwater microbial communities from Lake Fryxell liftoff mats and glacier meltwater in Antarctica - MAT-02 (megahit assembly) | ecosystem: Environmental > Aquatic > Freshwater > Ice > Liftoff... | reverse complement strand
TGTATTTATGTTATTTATATAACTATCAAGTTAAACTGGAATTATTGCCCAAACTGCACATTTTCTACTAAAATTTACTTTTTATTCTTTTTCGCTTTTTTATCTTTAAAATAACCTCTAAACAAAACACTTTTTTTAGCGGCATCCATATTTTGTTTAAAGCCTTTGGTTCCTTGTTTTACGTTTACAATTGTTTGATCCAAATTATCGGCAAATAAGGTGTCCATAAAAAGCTTTCCAATTGTTCCCTTTCCGGATCGAATATTGTTCATTATTGCTGCAAGATCACCTGTTATTAATGCTGCGTTATCAGTTGTTGTTTTTAGTTTATCAAATAGTTCATCCATACTTACTGGAGCAGTGGTTCCGATGATATCGTAATTTTCTATTATTTTTTTTCCACTGGAACCAGCACTTACATTCAAAATTTTATTACCCATTAATCCATCCGAACCAATAATGGCTTTGGCATCTTTTTTAATAAATCGTTGTGTTCTCGTATCAATTATCATATCTACTCTAACGGTAGAGTCTGTGATGATCTCAATACTCTCTACTGTTCCTACTGTTATTCCAGCAAAGCGGACATTATTTCCAACTTGCAACCCATTTACATCCCTAAAAAACGCACTTATGTTAAAAGTGCTGCTAAATAGTTTTTTGGTTTCACCAATAAAATAGATGCCAACAATTAATACAATGAGGCCTATAAAAACGAATACGCCTAATTTAATTTTATTCATAGATTCTTTTTTCATGTATTTACTAATTAAAAAATGAGCGAATCATTTCATCTTCAGAAACCGCAAGCTCATCATAAGTACCTTCTGCATGAACCTTTCCTTGATGCAATACCACCATTCTATTGGCAGTAATTTGTGCGCAAGGCATATCATGGGTAATAATAATAGATGATGTATTGTACTTATTTTGAATGGAAATGATAAGTTTACTAATCTCTCTTGATGTTATCGGATCAAGCCCAGTTGTCGGTTCATCATACAACATAATTTCGGGCTTTAAAATTAGTGTACGAGCCAACCCCAGCCGCTTGCGCATGCCGCCAGATAATTCAGAGGGCATCTTGTCGATTGCTTCGCTCAATGCCACATTTTCAAGTGCTTCTTCAATCAAGACAGTTTTATCAACTTGTGATAAAGTATGCTGATCGCGAAGAGGAAAGGCCAAATTTTCCCTTACCGTCATTGAATCATACAATGCTCCACTTTGAAACAAAAAACCGACCTTTTTGCGCAATGTATTTAGTTGCTTCGTATCCAACTCATCAATGCGTTGACCTTGCACAATTAATTCACCACTATCAGCCTCAATTAATCCAACTATACATTTAATCAACACCGATTTTCCACTTCCTGATTTACCTAATACGACTAAGTTTTCGCCTTTTTTTAGAGCGATATTTACATCATCTAAAACTTTATTAGAGCCAAATGATTTTTGTAAATGGTTAATTTCCACTACTGGTTTTGTATTGTTTGGTGCAGTTGACGTTGATTCCATACCAGCCAATTTAACTCGTAAATAATGCTGTAACTTGTACTGCAAGCATATCTAAAATAAAAATAAGCAATGAAGCAATAACCACCGAAGAATTTGCTGCCTGGCCAACGCCTTCGGTGCCCTTAGTAGAATTGTAACCTTTGTAACAACTGATGATACCAATTGCAAACCCGAAAAATAATGTTTTGATCAGCGAAGGAAAAACATCAGAAAAACTCAATACGGCCATTGCTTGAGATAAATATAATGTAAAACTTACATCGCCCTTAATATTTACACCCACAAAAGAGCCAAACATGGAAATAATATCACTATAAATAGTTAGCAAAGGAAGCATTAAGGTAGCCGAAAGTACTCGTGTTACCACAATATATTTAAATGGGTTGGTACCCGAAACTTCCATTGCATCAATTTGCTCGGTGACTTTCATTGAAGCAAGCTCGGCACCAATGCCCGAACCAACTTTGCCAGCACAAATTAAACCAGTAATAACAGGACCAATTTCGCGCACTATTGAAACGGAAACCATTGCTGGCAGCCAAGACTCAGCACCAAACTCAGCTAATGTAGGCCTTGACTGAATGGTGAGAACCAAACCCATAATAAAACCAGTAATTCCAACCAGCGATAATGATTTATAGCCAATTAAATAGGATTGTTTCATTATTTCATTCCACTCGTAAGGTGGCGAAAACAACTCTTTAAAATAGCGCGACATGAAAATAAAAAACGTGGCGATTTCTGTAAAAAAAGGGGATGCCCAAGTTGAGTTCGGTGCCATTGCAGAAGTAATGTTTACAACAGAGTTAGGAATTCTGTTAATACGGGTGGTTATGTCAGCTAATATATTTTTCAAACCTAATTTATTTATTTTTTTAACGGGCAAATTTATTGGATATGTTGGGGTTGAAATTTTTATTTGGTAAAACACTAAAATATTCGAAGCTGTTAGATACCATTAATTTCTTTGCCTCAATATTATTTCCTGTTGCCAAAACGGTAATATTGTAATAAGCAAAATGAAATTACCGAGGATGCCACCATTCCCTCAAAAATAAGGGTGAAAAGAATTGAAAAAGGAGTAATGTAATTTCCCATCATGAGTGCATTTGTTTCAAACAATATCAATTGCTGTGGATTGACGAAGGCGAAATAAATTGCGCAAAAAGCGGCAAATGGGATGATACCAATAAAAGAGATAGAAATGCCATACCAAAGGCCAGGTAAATAATCTACTTTTCGCTCGCTGCCACCACTAAAATATTTATAGCTAAAAAACTGCACAATAAGAACAATTACAAAACCCAGTAATCGCCATTCGATAATTTGAATAAGACCAATGTTTATAATGAGCAGGAAGTAGGCAATTAGTGCCGAGGCCAAAATCAAGCCCCATTTGATTTTATAGCTGCTTAAACTCTTTGCACTCGCTTGGTTGGTTGGAGTACTGTGTAATGACAACTCATTTTTAAAGTCCATAAGATTTTATAAATTATTAAGTGTAAACATCGCATATATCATTTTAAATTTTAGCCTAAGTAGCGCCTTAGCACCCATGAAGTGGTTTCGTGTTGCTCCATAATTCCAGTCAAAAAGTCGCCCGTGCCAGCATCATTATTTTTCCCAATACATTCTTCGATATCACTGCGAAGCTGTATGATAATGGTTTCGTGGTCGTTTAGCAATTGAGTAATCATTTCCTTTTGTGTTAAATGCTTACTAGGCGATTCGCTCAAACGTGTTAACGCCAAAAACTCCTTTAGTGTTCCTATAGCGATGCCACCTAATTTATTAACGCGCTCTGCCATTAAATCCACGGAAGCTTCAAGTTCTTGGTATTGCTTTTGAAAAAGCACGTGTAGCTCTATAAAGCTATTTCCAGACACGTTCCAATGAAACTTTCGTGTTTTGGTATACAGTATAAATTCGTCAGCCAACAGTGACATTAACAATTCAATAACTTTATTCAAGTGCTTTTCTGATATTCCTAATTTTGGTTTCATAATACTAGTTCTTTAGTTGTTTGTTTAAATGTATTTATAAGTGGATATCGGATGTCGTATTGCACCAAAGTGTCAACGATAAGTTTTAAGATACAGTAGTTTTTATACCATTTTTTATCAGATGGTATGATATTCCATTTTACTTCATTGCAATTTTCAAATATCATTTCGTATGATTTAATAAAAGCGTGGTATTCCTTAATCGTCATATGATCGGCATTTGTGTATTTCCATTTTTTATTAGGATCAACTTTTCGTTCTTCCAATCGTTTCACTTGTTCCTTATGCGAAATGTGGAGGTAAATTTTAATCACAATGGTATTGTCATTTACCAACCCCGCCTCAAAAACGTTTATTTCAGCACACCTTTGTTTAAAGGCTTTATTATCTAATGTGTGGTTGAGTAATGGAATTAGTATATCCTCGTAATGCGATCTATTAAAAATAGAAATCATTCCTTTGGATGGACAAAACGTATTAATTCGCCACAAAAAATGATGGTCAGCTTCTTCAACGGAAGGCACTTTAAATGATTTTACTAAGCATCCAGCCGGGTTTACTCCAGAAAAAACTCGCTTCACTGCGTTGTCTTTTCCGGCAGTATCTATGCCTTGTAAAATAATCAGCACTGAGTACTTATGCTGGGCAAACAATTTATCTTGAATAGCAATTAATTGCTTCGTCAACATTTCCCTTTCTTTCTTTATACTATCCTTATCGGTAGTAATTACGGGAATCGCTTCTAAGTCGTCAAGTCTAATGTTTTTCATAATAATTAATAACTAAAAACTGCCGGAATGCAGGCATCCCAACAGTTTTAGCACCCCCAGTCAAGGGAATATGGGATTAACGGGTACCTTTCACTTTTGAAGCATCAATCTCCAACAGTGCCTTTGTTTTTTCTTTTATTAAATCTACTTCCAAGCTAATTTCATCTACAAAATCATCAAATTTTTCTTGCAAGGAGTTCGTAAGATTTTCTCCTTTACGAATAATTCTCTTGCGTGTGTTTTCTCCACTGCGAGGTGCAAATAGAATTCCTAAAGAGCCGCCAACTGCGGCACCCAGTAGTAGGGCTCCAATAATTTTCATTGAGTCGTTGTTTTCCATTTTTTTTTACTTGTTTTATCTTTTTATTAAAAAAGCTAGAAGGTTATTTGCTATTTCTAATGCCTACATTTTTAATAGCTGCTGATAATTTGTCCATATCATATTTAAATTCCTTTTTAAAAACATCCCAGTCACTTCTGCCGTTGTAGCTTTCAATTTTTTTACGCATGTCAATATTTCGCTGCGCTAGGTTATCAATATTCTTTTGATTGGAAGTACGAAGTGAAGTGCTGCTGGTTTGCATATCTACCTTATAAGTCTCAATTGCCCTATCATTAACAGCTATGCTTTTGTTTGCATCCGCCATAAAATTGTTGTAATCAGTTATCGAATCCCTTTCGCTCTCACTTAATTCGATTTTTGCTTCTTTTAAATCGCTTTTCGCATTCTCAACTTTTTGGGTTGGCGAGGTGCAACCTATGGACGCAATTGCGACAATAGCGATCCCGATGGCGGATTTTTGAATAAATAGATTCATTTGATTGTAATTTAAATTGGTGTCTTACTAATTTGAAATATTCTGAGGAACAAAGGTATTTTGTTAGCCAATCTACATGTTACATAACTCCATGCATTTATTACATTATTCATCTATTATCATCTATCATAATAACTTACTTTAAGATACAGATTGTAAAATTGAGTGTTGCGTTTGTATAGTCATTGGGATTTTGTTTCGGAAAAAGATAACGATCTCATTGTAATCCGAGTTAATAAGCAACTCAATGTAGATTCTGCCCCTTGATTTAAATTAACGTGAGAGACTCTTCTAATCCATTATAGCAACTGCCAGTGATTGTATTATAAATAATTTTATGAAGGTGATTATTTCCTGAGAACCAACTAAAAGAAATTTCCATTTTACTACGATATACTTCATCGCCAAATACATCATAAAATCGTTTTAAACGCATTATGGTATAAGCCGCATTTATCGGTTGTTCACCAAATAATCCTGATTTATTACCCTTTAGTAGCCAGCCATTGTTTGAAATAGGCTTAATGCTTGAAACAAAAAACATATTAGCTATCAAAAAATAAAATGACTCACAGGTAGCTCTTTTATTGTCGTTTAATACTAAGCTAACAGAATCAATTAATTGAATCAGATTTTCGAAATCGAATAAAATTACCACATTCGCCTACATCAATTCGATGGCGTGTGGAATTGGCGTTGACACGATTTGGCAGCCGCAACTTAATGCTTACTAATATGTGCCACTCACCGCTAGATTTCAATCGTTTGTTGAAAATATACAAACATCTGTTAATTGCAGACATATATAAATGCACATATTGATTGATAAACTAAACGTGATTGGTTAGGTTTAAAGATATCATCATTACCATTAGCTTAATGCGGTTGGTTTACCCTTCATTTTTTAGAATAGCAGGATGTGTTTTTCCAATAAAAAGAAACAATACTGTAGGATTATTTGCTACAATATTGGGCATTGCCTAAAGTGTGGTTTCAATATTTTTGCCAGCACTAATTAAACCAAAAGTTGAAATAATTTTTCTATTATGGTAACTATATTTTGCCTTTAGTTCTTGTCTATTTTGGTGTTTAATTAAATGCGTTCCATGTGCAATAATTGAAATTTTGTGGACAGGAATAGCATTTAGCTGAATTAATATTTGCGCAGCACTTTCCGTCATCACCACTAATTTTAAAGCAGCCTTAACTACTTGCTTAACGTGAATTTTAGTTTTTTAAGAGGGGCTGGATAAAACAGTGTGAAAGGCAATAATAACATTTGCAAGAATGGTGTGCAAAAAAGCCAACAGTGAATTTTCGAATTTATTAAGTAAGCCAAACTCATGTTGAATCAACACAATGGCTATTGATTAATCGAGGTTTATTAAATAGGCATTTTCTTTTTAGAAATCGGTATCAATTGTATTCAATATAAAATTTACTTCTGAGTCACAATCAAATTTTTCGGATTCATTTTCTAAAGCACAAATTTTGGCAATTACTCCATTGCCAGATTGCTTGTTCATGGATTGCACCAAATCAAAAGTGTAAGTAGCAATACCACACTCATCCAGTGGATATGTAAATACAATGAGAAACGATTGTGAATTAATGTTGTTCATGTGTAGGTGGGTTTAATTTTAATTCCTTAAGCAATGCAGAAAGACTAGTTGAAGCGCAAGCAATATGCTGATCAGATGCTCCATAATAAATATATGAAGTGTCGCCAAAAACACAATTTGCTGTAGGAAAACATACATTATCTACTTGTCCACCCTGCTCATAACCTAAATCGGGCGAAAACAAAGGATATGGTAATTTTCCAATTTCAATATGGGGATTATTAATATCCAATAAAGCAGCACAGGCCTTATACAAATAGCCTATTGCAGAATCAACAACGCCATGGTAAATTAGCATTCAGCCGTTTATTGTCTCAATTGGTGGGCAACCACCACCGATATAACTTATTTCATGTTCATATTTGGAATATATTAAAATATGTTTGTCAAAGCGATACAAATATTGCTCCCAAAACTCTTTGGTTAAATCGGAAATCTGATTGATTAAAACTATTTGAATATTAGGTTTTACCCTTATTACAAAGACAATTTTATTGTTAATCATGCGCGGAAAAAAAATTACATTTTTAACCCAAACATACCTTGGCGTATGGCCATTTGCTATTTCTTTTTCGAGCTTATTGTAACGTTTATGCTTTATATTAATAAAAGTATAACAGGACGTAAATCTTTCAAAATCGAAAAAGTGACCTTGAGGCTTATTGATACCTATTTTTTTAAATGAATGCAAATCATTAGATACTGTCAATGCCCCCAAGTGCTTTGTTCCATCGTATGCTGTAAATGACAAGTAGAATTGCTTTTCTATTTCTACAACATGCGGATCTTGAGTACCTGCACTTTCGGCTTAAGTTTGCGGAAAAGGAATTGGCCTGTCTTACCTTTTTACAACTTGTAATGGGCCTAACAGCCTGTAATATAAAATGGCGGAATAGTTTCCTTTACACACTGCCCTATAAAACATGGATAGCACACAGTCTATTTGCAGCACTGCAAAATTTAACAAGCCCTCTATTTCAAAACCCAATTTTACCTGAATCTAAAATGATGCCTTCCTTTTATACAGTTACCGTGCTTGTTACTCAATAAAATTTTATAATATAGAACATAACTTCAAAAAAATATGTGTTGAAATACGTGTCGACTTTCAACTGTCACTATTGATGTAAAATTAAATGGTTTATTTTGTAAATGACTATTTTGACTAAGAACAAGGCTTTTAAAAGGCCAATTTGAAAACCTTATTTTAATGAATAGAGCCTACCTTATGAATTCACTCTTCGCAATTAGGCGTGACCATTTGATATTGTAAAAAATTTTACGCCCTCTTTTAGGCTAGCTATCTTTCAAAATATGCTTTTTTCTCTTGATTTAAATCGCCCACCGCTTGGCAGTAGCACACGTCTCTATGTTGCGTTACCTATAACTTAATTACTGGATGGATGTGTGCGTAAACGAAAACTCCTTTATTATACTTATGAGAGGGTCGTTCTTTCATTCATATCCACTTTTTATTATAGTTGAAATCATTTTAAACCTACCATTGGGTTTTATTAAGTTGGGTAAATGAGCTGGGATAACAATACCTTGTCCCGATTGTAATAAGTGCGATTTTCCATCAATAATTATCTCTGCATTTCCTTCAATAATTTGCGCAAATGTGTCGAAGGGCGAAGTGCGCTCTGTAAGACCCTCGCCAGTGTCAAATGACATGACACTTATATTTCCGGTTGATTTTTTTATAATAGTTTTACTTACCACGGCATTCGGAACATATTCAATAATCTCAACGATGATGAACATTTTTGCTTTTTCGACTTCTGATGCATACATTATTTGCTCTAAGTGCAATATTTGATTGCATTCAACCAAACAAAAGTAAGAGATACCTTAAACGTGAAACTTACACAACCCTACTTTTTGATTACACAATTCACATATTAATTTTCAAGGCAAAAACAAACTCTACTTTTAATATTTTAATGTAAAAAAGCATTGCCTTCTAAGATATTGATTATTTAATTGGATGGTTTTTTTTGTAGTTGGTAATCAATAAAATTAGCGATTCAAGGTAAGATTGCAAATGCTCAAGAGAAATGGGAGAATTTTTCTCATTGGGAATTATCGGCATCTCATCTAAATAGTCGCATAATTCAGGATAATGGTTTCTAATTTGCATTGTTATCTCAAGTATTTGAGCATTCAAATTATTCTCCAATTGTTGGTGGGCATATTGCCTATTGGCGTCTACTTCAATATTTATTGGTTTTATAAGTTCGTTTTCCATCATAAGGCAAACCTAGACCACCACAATAAAACAAATTTTACACAATTATTTAATTGTATTGCATCATTTATAGGTTGTCATTCTTCATAAAATTAGTTCTGATAAATAATATTAACGCTCTTACCAATTATAAAATAAGAGATAATAGTAAGGATAATTGTGCTCCAAATCTATATATACAATGCTTAAAAAAATATAATGGCGAATTGAATATTTTAGATTCTAGCGTTTAACAATGTTCTATTGAGTGTGCAGTAGGATTTACTAAAATAGAATTTATTCAATTTGATTTCGTGTGCAATGGTAAGCCAATGGCCAAAAGTTGTAGCATATTGGTCTATTTTCTAAGTAGTTTTTTTTCAAAGTCGTTGAACCATTTTTCCGATTAAATTAGCTGAAAAACAGTTACTTTAAATCACCTATGTAAAAATTTAGCGTTGCTTACATTCACGTTAACACGATTGCGATGAACAAATTGAATTTAGTTTGGTTTTTACCTTATTACCAAGGTAACTATAAGGCGTATTATTATTATCCAGATGTTTAAGAAATAGAAGATATTAATTAAGAGCCTCTTTTTTTGTAATTATTACCTATAATGCTGCTATGGTGCGAGAAAAAGAGAACCAATTATTTCATTTAAATATAGAATCGGAATATGATTTTATACTAATAGGTTTGGGTGCAAGCAACAGTTTAATTTTATTGTCGTTGCTTAAAAATGGCTGCCTTGCAAACAAAAAAGTGGCTATTGTTGAAGCCGATAGTAAAAATTTAAATGATAAAACATATTGCTTCTGGGCTAAGCCAAACTCCCTAATCGTAAAAGATCTTTCTTCAATTATCAGCCACCAATACAATTCAATTATAGTAAATCAATCCGTAACGCAAAATATCGCAACCGAGCCGTATTATTATGTCAGCAGCCTTGATTTGTATAAGCATACTTTAGGGGCAGCCTTAAATGCAGAAATTCCTATTTTTAGAGAAACGGTAGAAAATGTATCATGTGAAGGAGAAATTTATACTGTGAATACAGATGTAAGTAATTATCGAACCAGTTATATTTTTGATAGCAGGCCGCCCTCATTAAATAAGTTAAAAAAAGACGATATTTATTTGCATCAATCTTTTCATGGTTTTCATATACGATGCGAACAAAAGGTGTTCGATGAACAATGCTTTGAAATGATGAACTTTGATGTCGATCAACATGATTTTACACAATTTATATACACCCTCCCCTTTTCATCCACAGAATCATTGGTGGAACTTACCCGATTTGGGGCTGAGAAAATCGACAGTAACTATGCTAAAGAGATACTAGATAAAAGCATAAAAAAGAATTTCGGGAAGTATAAAATTATTGCAGAAGAGTCGGGCTGCATACCTATGACAACATTTAAAAATCCTGCCAATAATTATCTAGGTATTTTGCATACAGGGGCTAGTGCAAATTTAATTAAACCCAGCACTGGGTATGGTTTTAAAAACATGTATGAATTTGCGGAAAAAGTGTCGGAAAGAATTGTTAGCGGAAATTACAAACAGTTTAATCGCATATCGTTACAATCGAAAAATCGATTCCGATTTTATGACACGCTTCTTCTTTCAATACTTTTGTATTGGCCGCATCAGGGTAAAAAAATATTTTCCCGATTGTTTAATCGCCAAGGCATTCACACTATTTATTGCTTTTTAGACGAAAAAACAACGCT
>Ga0105045_10006053_pt1 | contig 10701 bp, 9 predicted proteins | sample MAT02_FD_78089 | JGI IMG/M metagenome (GOLD analysis project Ga0105045, IMG submission 78089) | Freshwater microbial communities from Lake Fryxell liftoff mats and glacier meltwater in Antarctica - MAT-02 (megahit assembly) | ecosystem: Environmental > Aquatic > Freshwater > Ice > Liftoff... | reverse complement strand
CGCCTCACTTCCCGATCCAGGGTTTGAGCTTTCGTGACAAAAAATCGTTGGCGACGGCCAGCTCTCCGATCTTGGCATGCAGATCACGGACCGTTTCCTCGGCAGTCTCGGCGGTGGCCGCAGCCTGGCCGCCACGCTCGAAAATGCCCGCGGCACCTTCCAGCAAAGCGCTCGCCATTGTTCTTGAACCAATGGCGCACAATGGCTCGCTCCACTGATGGATCACGGTCGGATGAACCTCATAACCGGCCGCCAGCTCCGACACCGTGCGCTCGCCCTTCAGCGCCTCCAGCGCAACACGGGCCTTGAAAGCCGCATCATGGTTTCTGCGTTTCGACATGTTCTGATCTCCTCGAATTGGGGATCAGCAGACCTCAGATCGTAGCTTCCGTCACTGTCCGATTTTCGGGGAGTAGCTCAGGGCAATGCCGTGGCCTTTGCGCTGACGGCGCACGCAAGCCTCAAGCTCGATGCAGTCTAAGGAGGAAAGAAAGCCAGGGCGGATCATAGGCATAGCTGAATCGTTCCAAACCCAGCCGTCAAGACATCGAATTCGGCTTCTGCAGGACTCGGAGTATAACCTGTCTTAAACGACAACAACCTCGATCCCCAGCTTGCGGAACTCATTGAGCTTTGCCGGAGAGGCGGAGCTGTCAGTGATGATCATATCGAGATTTTCCACCGCGCTGACACGTGCAAAGGCCGTGGCGCCAATCTTGCTCCCGTCGGCGACAGCAATGCGGCGGCGCGCCTTTGCGAATGCCGCGCGTTTGACTGCCGCATCTTCGGGATTGTATTCTGTCACGCCCGTTTCCAGGTCGATCCCGCCCGCGCTGACAAAGTAGGTGTCGAAGGAAAAATCCACGAAGGCCAACTCAGCCAGAGAACCCGTCAGCGACAATTCACCCATCCGCACTACGCCCCCGCACAGCATGAGCGTGATCTTAGGCTGGTCCGCCAGAAGGTTGGCGATATGCAGGCTCATCGCCACGACGCGAAGCTCGTGCGTGCCACGCAGCGCTCGCGCGATTTCGAGGGTAGTGGTTCCGGCGTCGAGGATCACGGTTTCGCCCTTTTGCAAAAGCGCCGCCGCCGCAACCCCGATCCGTTGCTTGGCATCAGTGCGACTCGCCGTCCGCGCCGCGAATGGCGGTTCATAGCTGCGGCTTTGCGCCCGCACCGCGCCACCATGCACCCGGTTGAGTGCGCCATGCTGTTCCAGCACTTCGAGATCTCGTCGTATGGTCATATCGGACACGCCGAATTGCCGGGCAAGATCGGCGACAGAGACGCGCTCCTCGGTCTCGAGAACTTGCAGAATCTGGGTGTGTCGCTGGTTGTTATTCGACATTTTACTCCGCTCTTCCTCCCGGCCGGCCGGCAGCGGGCCGTCAGCGCTGCGTGATTGCTACAATGCGGTTTGGTCCAAAGCCAGTCTGGCCGCACCCACGGCGCCCGCAACATCTCCAAGCGTCGCTGCAACCACCGCAATTTCGGTCGGAATCATCACGGCATGGCGGCGCAGGACGGAGGTGATCTTGGCCTCGATCAGGTCGAAATGGGCCATCACGCCACCCGAGAGCACGAACACATCGGGCATTACGGTCGACGCGAGGTTGACGAGGCCACGGCCCAGCCAGTTGGCGAAATCATCGACAACCGCCGCGGCCGCGCTGTCACCCGCCCGCGCCACCGCAAAAACATGGTCGGCGGTGGCTTTGTCGGGGTCGCCCCCGGCGAGATCCCGCAGCATGCCAAGTGATTCCTGTGCGAGTGCCTGCGCTTGTTTGTGCAGGCTGGTGCCGGACCCCAGCACCTCCCAACAGCCCTTTGCGCCGCAGTAGCAGTCCGGCCCGCGGGGATCGAGAATCATGTGACCGGCCTCGCCATGGCGGCCATTGGTGGCCCGCTGGACCACCCCGTCGATCAGCGTGGCGACGCCAATGCCCGTGCCAACCGTGACCATGGTCATGCGCCTGCAGCCCGCCCCCGCACCCCTCCACCATTCGCCGACAGCAGCGACATTGGCGTCATTGTCGATCACGACCGGCACGCCGAGGGCCACGGAAAATGGCGATCGCAGATCCGTCGGGGGCCAACCACAAAGCGTGTATGGGTTCGACACGATGCCCGTCGCCATATCCACCGGCCCTGTTACGCCGATGCCCAACGCTCGTAACGGCGCGACGCCTTTCTGCGCACCTATGGCAAGGATTTCTGACAGGATTGCGCCAATGATTTGGTCCGCACCGCGCGCGGCCTCCGTCAATATCTTGCGCCGCACGAAGATATGCGCGGATGCATCCAGTGCGACAATCCGTACGTGTGTGCCACCCAGATCGACGCCGATCACGGTCATAGAACTGTCGTCACCTTAGTTAGATGCCGGAACTCGCCCGGCGTCACCCCCGATTGTTCCGCCAGGGCGATGCTGAACAATTGCAGAGGCAGCACCTCGAGGATCGGTCGCAGATCGTCATCGCAGGCCGGAATGGAGAAAGCGGCATCCTCTGACCCTGTATCAAGCCACAACGATCTTGCCCCGTATTTCTTGAGATCGCCATGCAGGACGAGGTTGTGTTCGCGCGCCCGTCCCGCACTGCCCGACAAAAGGACGACAGTCAGCCGCGGATCAGCCAATTCCAGCGGGCCATGCCGGAACTGCGGCACGCTCTGCGCCTCGACCGGCCAGCGGGCTGCCTCCTTCACGATCAGCGCGCCGTACTCCGCAGCCGCCAGCGAAGATCCGCGCGCAAGGAAATAGAGGCGTTCCGGCAGACCCGCTGTCTCTTTCATGCGTTCTACGCGATTACGCCAATCCGTCAGATACGCGTCGATCGCATCGGCGACACGGTCAAGCGAAGCGCCTTCGCCAAGGTCGAGAAAGATGCGCCCCAGCATTACACCCACGGCAAGCGTGTTGAGATAGGTCTTCGTGCTGACCGCCATTTCAACACCCGCACCTATATCGATGACCGCGTCCGCGTTGCGAGCCAAGGGGCTATCACTATCGTTCGTGATTGCCAGAAGGCTGCCGCCCCGCAACTTGGCTTCACCGCTGAGCGCCACAAGCTCTGCGCTACGACCGGACTGGGACGCTGCGATGACGAGGGTGTTGTCATCGACAAGCGGAAGGCAATGACCAAGGCACTCTGCCGAATCGACGCGCCATGCAGTGATCCCGGCTTCGACCAAGGTCAGCCACAAGGGACGCAGCGCCGCATGTGACGACCCCATCCCGGTCAGAATGATGCGCCGGTAGGCGTTTATACTCCGACTCAATGGGACAAGCGCAACAGACACATCCCGCATCCGCACACGGCGCAAACTGTCCGGCTGCATCAACAGGTCGGCGACATAGGCAATTGTATTCGGTGTTGCGCACATGGCTTTGTCCCTGTGACTTGCACGCGGTGATAAACCTCAGACTCATGATCAAGTCAACCTACTGCCTGTTCGATTCTCTGCCATCTTCTGAAGAAAGTCGCTGTTTTTGCTGTAGATTCACTGATTTCACTTGTTTAAAAGAAAATACTTGACGTGTACTTCAACGTTCTTCAAGGTTGATTTGAACATAGTCAGTGCCCGGTCAAACAAACATCAGGCCGAATACTCCTAGGGGGCGGCAGGTTTCACGGTCGTGATGCCGGGGAGCGGGCTCTGGTCGATCAACGGACGAACCGGGGCCGGATTGGCTTCTGTTGGATAATCAACTTGATGGAGGTCGTACTATGAAGTTCAGGACAATGGGAGGGGCGCTGCTCTTGCTCGGTACAAGCAGCATCGCGCTTGCACAGGAACAGCAGACAGTGACGTTCATGGCGCTGGACGTGGTAAATTTTCGCGGCGCGCTGGAGGAGTTCATCGCCGAATTCGAGGCCGCAAACCCGGATGTCGATATCGAGGCCAATTTCACGCCACAGCTTTTCGACCAGTTCCTGCCACTCTTGCAGGCTGACAACCTGAGCGACATCACCTTTATCGCAAGCCCTGCGTTCCTGCCCTATCTGGCCAGCGGACGGTTGCAGCCCCTGCCCGCCGAAATCGTCGCAAGCCTGGATGGTGCGATCTATCCTGAATCGCTTGGGCCGGTTAGCCGCGGTGACGAAGTGTTCGCAGTGCCCTACAACTACTACCCCAGCTCCGGCATCATCATGTACAATGCTGACCTGTGGGAACAGGCTGGCGTCGATCCCACCACTGCCACGACCTGGGAAGAATACATGGAACTTGCCCAGGCCGTCACCATCCGTGACGAGAGTGGCCGCATCACACAGGCCGGCTATTCTGGCCAGCGCGACCCCTTCGCCCTGTTCTTTGCCTGGCTGATGCAACTGGGCGGTAAGCCGTTCAATGAAGATGGCACCGCCGCCTTCAACACAGAGGAAGGGCGTATCGCGCTTCAATACTACGCCGACATCTACCAGACATGGGAAGTCGACGACTATGAATTCGTTGATACCATCGACGGGTTCAATCAGGGTATCGTGGCGGCCACGATGGTGGGGCCGTGGTATGGCTCGATCCTTGCGTCAAATCACCCCGAGATTCGCCTTGAACACATGACACAGCCGCCACTGCCCGGCGTTGCGGCGAATCAGCCGAACTACTGGCCGCTTAAGGAAGTCTGGGCGCATCTCGTCAGTGCCGAAGGTGCAGAGAAAGACGGGACGTGGCGGTTCATCGAATACCTCTTGCAACCCGAAGTGTCCGCCCGCTGGGCAGCATTCTCGGGCGAAATGCCGGCGGTGATCGAGGCAGCATCAATGCCGCAGATCGATGCGACAACCTACCTCGCGCCATATGTGGACGTGCTGGAATACGGCGTTGCCGATGGCGTTGCAGAGTATTTGAGCTCGGATGTCGTGAACGTCCTGCTGACGATGCTGGAAAGTGTCGCACGCGATCAGGCGACGATCGAAGATGCGCTTGCCACGGCAGAAACCGAGGTGAACCGCCTAACCGCCCGCATGGTGCGCGAATAGCACGAACGGGGCCACACGAGCCTGCTCGTGCGGCCCCAACCCGTTGCGCCTGACGCTTGTCCAGAACCGATCCGGTTGCGGGCAAGCTTGAAGGCGTCACCCCCCCTCCGACGTCGGCGAGCGAGGAAATCACGCAATGGCCCAGAGAAGTCTGTTCACATGGCAATATCGGTTCGTGTGGATATCCCTGACGCCGATCCTGATTTATCTTGCGGTATTCGTCGTCTATCCGTTTGGGGCCTCGATATACTATAGCTTTTGGGATTTCTTCTGGAATGAATACGTCGGTTTCGAGAACTACCAAGAGGCACTCTTTTACGACAGTGGCGTCCGGACGTCGTTCGCAAATACATTCAGTTACGCCCTTATCCGCATTCCTGCAACGATCATTCCGGGCTTCTTCATTGCACTGGCTTTGAACAGGATCGTGTTTGGTCGCGGATTCATGATATTCGGATTCTTCGCGCCTTACATTACCAGCATTGTCGCATATTCCGCAGTATTTCTTTATCTGTTCAGCAATATGGGCCTGTTCAATGTTGTTCTTCAGCAGTTCGGTCTCCCCGCACAACCTTTCATCCGCAGCGTCGACCAGTCCCTTATCTCGATTGCACTGATGGATGCGTTCAAACATGTGGGCTTCGACGTGCTGATCTTCATGGCCGCCCTGCAAAACATACCAAAGCCACTCTATGATGCCGCAAAGGTGGACGGCGCATCACCTTGGCAAATCACCTGGCGCATTACGATTCCATTAATGGCACCAACAATCCTGTTTCTCGTTGTAGTCATTACGATCTGGACGGTGCAGGTATTCGAACCGGTCTATGTCATGACAGCAGGCGGCCCGCTCAATTCCACCCGCACGGTGGTCTATTCGATCTGGGAAGCGGCGTTTCAGAATGGCAGGGTTGGATACGGCGCGGCCCTCTCCGTCCTGCTTTTCCTCATAATCTGCGTGATCTCGATCATTCAATTGCGCATAGGTCGCACGAAATGGGAGTATTGAGGGTGCTTACCTCCCCAACCCTCCCGTCCGTTAATCTGCGTCATTCCCCTACTCAAAGCACGGCGTGGCAAAAGTGAACTTCAAATACAGTGAGGACCAAACCATCACGCCAGCGTCTGCCCTGCTATGGGCTCTAATGGCTGTGCTCGCGGTTCTGGTCATGTTTCCGCTTGTCTGGATGGTGCTATCGTCATTCAAGACAAACGAGGAACTGTGGCGGGTTACGCCTACGCTCTGGCCCGAAAACCCAACGCTTGACGGGTATCACTATATTTTCTCGCAGATGCCGTTTGCGCGGTACTTTATCAACAGCCTGTTTGTTGCCGTCGCAACCACCAGTTTGGCAGTCCTGACTTCCGCCATCGCGGGCTATGTCTTTGCAAAATTCAATTTTCCCGGCAAAAATATCCTTTTTCTGTGCATCCTTGCCAGCATGATGATCCCCGGAACGGTGATGATCGTTCCGCGATACGTCCTCATCAATTACATAGGTTGGACCGACACTTATCTGGCGTTGATCATTCCGCAAGGGATAACAGTATTCGGTATCTTTCTGATGCGCCAATATATGCACGGGATTCCGATGGACTATGTAGACGCTGCGCGCGTCGACGGAATGAGTGAATTTGGCATCTTCGTTCAGATCATTCTACCCCTTTGCAAACCGGCATTGTCGGCCCTTGCAATTCTATCCTTCATCGGCTCTTGGGATGCGTTGCTATGGCCACTTGTCGTCATCAGCTCGGACAGCATGCGAACTCTGCCAATGGGCATCGCCGGACTCGCGACAGTCCACAGCCCGCTCCTCACCCTTATGCTGCCCGCTGCAACTGTAACCGTCATCCCGATCATCATCGTCTTCGCAATCTTCCAGCGACACTTCGTCAATGCGATGACATCCTCGGGACTGAAATAATCCGCTGCTGTGCACCAACACCTTCAACAAGAAATCGAGATTCACTTATGAAGCCCTCCGCTGCGCAATTCTTTGTTGTTGGCCTCACCCATATCGACTTGGCTTGGAAAAAAACGCGACAGGAACATGAGGAAATCCTTGAAGCAAATACAGTTCGGTTGCTGGACGTATTGGATCATCACCCCGACTACACCTACCTCATCGAACAGGCCGCCCATTACCGAACCCTCGCCAAACACCGACCGGATCTGATTGCGCGGCTGCGAGACTACCTTCAGCAGGGTCGGCTCGAATTTGTCGGCGGCCTTGCCTCCACACTTGAAACGAATGGCCCGAACGGAGAAAGTTTCGTTCGTAACCAGCTCCTCGGCCTGAAGTGCATCAAGGATCTTTTTGGCGTTACTGCGCAGTCCGGTTACTTAATCGACACTTTTGGAGTGCATGCGCAAGTGCCCCAAATCCTTCGGCAATTCGGATTGACCAGACTTCTGGCCAACCGTTTCGGCGGGGTACTGGATCGAGATGTATTCACCGTAAAGGGGCTAGATGGAAGTCGCTTGCTGATCGTTGGCCGGGACTCTGTGTCCCCCTACGTCCGACCAGAGCGCGTCTTTTTCATGATGGCCGAAAATTATGATGAAATCGACGCATTGTTTTTGGAGGTCTCCACTTGCGTCACTGACGGCCCGGTCCTGGTCATGCCCTACACGGAATACACGAGCATCGCGAGCCCTTACATTGCGCGTTCGCTGGCCGCCAAACAGGCCGCCAGCCCGAACTGGCAATTTGCGACGCTAAACACATTCTTTGACGCGCTGACGGCGCATCGCGACGATTGGCCAGAGTTTGATGCCGACCTGAACCCTGAGTTTTCGGGCACGTTCAGCCTCCGCGTAGGATTGCGTTGCCTGCACAGGCAGGCGGGCATGGCATTGATCGAGGCCGAAAAATGGGCGGCTCTTATGAAGAACACGGCATCGACGGCGGCAATCCAAGAGGCATGGTGGAAAATGGCCTATGCCGAAAGCCATGATGTCTATACGGGTTCCCATCCCACTGCAGTTTACGTCGATACAATCAACCAACTTAACGAGGTCGAGACAGAGGCAGTGACGCTTCTGGCTAGTTGCGTAAATCAATTGGCATCGGCATCCGGTTCAAGTGAAATGGACTTGATCGCCTTAAATGGCCTGCCTTGGGTACGCGACGCAATTGTCAGCGTCGATCTGCCAGAAATCGCAACGATGGGCGGTGTGACGAAAGTACACGATGAAAGCGGGGATTTACCATTTGAGGTTCTTGGCGAAAAGTTGTTTTTCCGAGGAACATTCTCGGGGGTTGCGGCCAAACGCGTAATAGTAACGCGAGGCAATTCGGAAACGGTCTCGGTATCTGACAGCCTGGCCGGCTCGAAACAGAATGCCCGTATTTCCAATGGTGTTGTGACCATTTCGGCGAATGCCCAACAAGGACTTAAGCTTACTTTAGCCGAGCATGACGGAAAGCCTGGTCAGACCATCGGCATCGATATCATCCTGCAGGAGGATCGCGGAAATTTCCAGATCGAAGACCTTGTATCGGCGGAAATTTCCTCTCGCGTCGGAAAGGTGGAGGTCGAAGGGCCATTCGTCTCGCCCCTGCGCGAAAGGCTGATTTTGCGCGGCAGTTTCCCGGCAACGCCGCATAGCTCCGCGCCCACCCCGCTGTCTTGGGAGCTGGAGTGCGCTGTCTACGACGGGAAACCCGGTGTGGATCTTGTGGTGCGGCTCAATTGGCAAGCCGAAGCCAGCCGCGCGCGATTGAAGGTCACGACGGGATTCGAAAGCTCTGAAGGTATATTTGAAATTCCCTTTGGCGCTGTCCGCAGGCTTCCGTATCATACGCGCAAGACGGCCAAAGGCGAATGGCCGGTTCAGCGTTGGGTAGCGATCGAAGAAAGTGAACGAGGTGTCGCCTTGATCAACAAGGGAAACGGCGGGGCTGAAGTTCTGGCCGGGGTCATACGGCAAACCCTCTTGCGGGCGCCACATGGTGAATACGCTGGCATGATCCCGGACGACACATCGTCGCAGCACGGTATTCACCAGTTCGAGTTTGCGATACTTCCTTATGCAGGAAGCTGGTCCAACGGGAAGTGCATCGAGTTAGGGCAAGAAACGAATACGTCAGTTCAGGCGTTCTTCGTTCCAGAAAGTAAAATGGACGATACCGCTCCTTTCATGACTCTTTCGCCGTCCACGGTTGTTCTGTCGACTGTGAAGGCACCCGAGGATGGTAACGAGAATGAGATCATCGTCCGCTTCTATGAGGCAACCGGTCAAAAGACGACCACTGACCTTTTCATCCGGAGTGCAACGCATGCTTGGCACTCCAGTTTGACCGAGGGTAAGCTAGCCAAGGCTGATTGTGTAAATGGCTGCCTTTCAATAATGCTCGATCCATTTGAAATAAAGACGGTCAGACTGCGGATGTCCTGACATGAAATGGATGCTATTTTGATCGGTGACATCGTGAGCAATACCACATCTGGGAGAGGACTGAATGGCAACAATATCGCTGCGTAGCGTCCGCAAATCCTACGGCCTGCTGGAAGTCCTGCACGGCGTATCAATAGACATATCGGAAGGCGAATTCGTTAGCCTCGTCGGCCCTTCTGGCTGCGGAAAATCCACGTTGCTGCGCATAATTGCCGGGCTGGAAAGCGTGACGGATGGTGACATCTGCATTGATGGCAACGTGGTGAATGACCTGCCCCCTAAGGCACGCGACGTGGCGATGGTCTTTCAATCTTATGCTCTTTATCCCCACATGACGGTAGCTCAGAACTTGGGCTTTTCCTTAAAGGTGTCCCGACACAACCGGCGCGAGATTGAGGAAAAGGTGGCAAAGGCCGCCGAGATCTTAGGATTAACGCCCTTGCTTGGGCGTCGCCCGTCGCAACTCTCGGGCGGACAGCGGCAGCGTGTGGCGATGGGTCGTGCCATTGTGCGCGACCCGTCTGTTTTCCTTTTTGATGAACCTTTGTCCAACCTCGACGCGCAGTTGCGGGTTCAGATGCGGGCGGAGATTAAATCCTTGCATCAGCGACTGAGGACGACGATGGTCTATGTCACTCACGACCAGGTCGAGGCGGTGACAATGGCGGACCGTATCGTCGTAATGAATGATGGCAATGTCGAACAGGTGGGTGCGCCGTTGGAATTGTTCGACAGGCCGGCAAACCTTTTCGTCGCGCGTTTCATCGGATCACCGACAATGAACCTGATTGAGGGGAATATCCGCCAGTACAAGGGGGGAATTCTATTCAAGGGTGAGCGAATCTCGATCGAATTGCCGGAGTTGAACGGGATTTCAGGCAGTCAGGACGTTGTGCTCGGCATTAGACCTGAGCAGATCAGCCTTGCCACCGGGGCCGATTTGGCGGAATTGGACGCTGTAGTTGATGTAATTGAACCGACCGGCACCGAGACACTGCTTCATCTCCGTGTCAGTGACAAGCCGCTCCTAGCAACGATCAAGCAACGGCTGTCTGTTTTGCCCGGTGCCGCGCTGAAACTTGAGTTCGATCCAGCCAATGTGCATCTTTTTGACAGGGCATCCGGCGCCCGTCTTGGTTAGTTGTTCCATAACGGATGATCACATAGACCCTAGTCGCTCTGCCTTTTTTAAGGCAAGATCGATCCTGCGCTAACTGCAGGACGCCGCAGTTCGACAGCTCCGAGGGTGAATTCAGATTTTCCGATATGCACGGGTGAATGATAGAATGGTTTAAGTGTGGGCAGCGATAGGCG
>Ga0105045_10006052_pt1 | contig 10702 bp, 10 predicted proteins | sample MAT02_FD_78089 | JGI IMG/M metagenome (GOLD analysis project Ga0105045, IMG submission 78089) | Freshwater microbial communities from Lake Fryxell liftoff mats and glacier meltwater in Antarctica - MAT-02 (megahit assembly) | ecosystem: Environmental > Aquatic > Freshwater > Ice > Liftoff... | reverse complement strand
TGCGCCACTGGCAGGCCGACCTGCTCGCCCCGGGCATCCTCCGGGCGCTCGCGTCCGCACCGGCGCGCCCCGCTGAATCAGCACCGGCACCGGCGCGCCCCGCCGAATCAGCACCGGCACCGGCACCGGCGCAGACTGCTGCCGTCTCCGATTCGCCGTATCGCGACTGAGCGGTTTGTGTCGAGCGGTCATTGCGCGATGCTGCGCGAGACGCTGTCGCTGGTGCGGAGCCAGCCGCTGCGGGGGCTTTCGAGGCCGACGCGGTCGATCCAGCTGATCCAGTAGCCGATGCCGTCGCCGGTGGCGGGAACGGTCAGGGTGAGCGGACCGGCGTCGGCGGGGCGGAGCTCGCTGCGCCAGGTGGTGCCGTCCCAGCGGGAGATCACCCAGGTACGCACCACCTGCGACGGTGGCGCGGTGGCGATCAGGAACGTCGCACCGGTGCGGGTGTCGCGGTCCTCGCGGACGGCAGGCGGCGCCAGACGCGCGTTCGTCGGTGCGAGCCAGGGCGACGCCGGCACCAGTGCCTCGGTGGCGTACGTCTCCCGTTGCAGTCGCGCCGAGAGCGCCTCGCGTTCGGCACGTCCCGCAGCGGAACCCTTGTTGGGCATGAACACCGACATGCTGAAGTGCACGTTGCCGGTCGCATTGCCCTGACGGCGCGTGACGCCGATCTGGTTCACCAGTTCGTCGGCGGTCCAGGCACCGCCACCGCCGACCCGGCTCGTGTAGTTGCCGGGCCACATGTGCCGCTGCTTCACGTTTTCGCCTGACCACCAGGCGAGCAGTGACGGATAGGGCTGGCCATCCTTCGCGATCGGCCAGTAGAGCTGCGGCGAGGCGTAGTCCAGCCACCCTTCGCGCAGCCATTTGCGCGAGTCGCCATAGAGCTCCGCGTAGCTGTCGAAGCCGCGCACGTCGGCCGGGTAGCCGGGACGCCAGATGCCGAAGGGACTGATGCCGACCTTCACCCACGGCTTGGCGGCTTTCACACGCACGTACATCTGCCGCACGAAGGTGTCGACGTTGGCACGACGCCAGTCATCGATGGCGAGGGTCCCGCCCGTCGCGGTATACGCACCGTAGCTCGGGGCATCGGGGAACGGGATCAGCGCACCGCGGGCGTCGCGTTCCTTGTACGGGTAGAAGTAGTCGTCGATGTGCACGCCGTCGACGTCGTAGCGGCGCACGACGTCGACGATCACCGAGACGCTCTTCTCGATGACGGCCGGCTCGCCCGGATCCATCCAGAGGTACGAGCCGTAGCGCTTCACGAGTGGTGCGCGTGCACTCGCGATGTGCGTGGGATCGAGAGGCGACTGGTCGCTGGGATGGCGCGCGCGGTACGGGTTGAACCAGGCGTGGAGTTCGAGTCCGCGCGCATGGGCCTCGCGCACGACGAAGGCCAGCGGATCCCACGTCGGCGCCGGTGCGCGGCCCTGTGCGCCAGTGAGGTAGTACGACCAGGGTTCGAGCGTGGAGGGGTAGAGCGCATCGGCGGCGGGGCGCACCTGAAAGACCAGCGCGTTCATGCGAAGCGCCTTTGCCCGATCGAGGATCGCGACCAGCTCCTGCTGCTGCTGTTCGGTGGTGAGGCCGGGGCGCGAGGGCCAGTCGATGTTGGCCACCGTGGCCACCCAGGCGGCGCGGAACTCGCGCGCCACGGCAGGCGGTGCGGGGAGGTTGATGGCGCCGCGGAGCGCGGGGCGCGGACCGGGATCGACCATCACTTCACCGGGCCGCGGCGGCTGCGGTACGGGCGTGGGTGGTGTGACCGGCGCCGGTGCGCGGCGGGCGCAGGCGGCGAGGGCGGTACTGGCCAGCAACGTGCGGAAAAGTGTGCGCATCAGCTCAATTCGGTGCGGCGGGGCCTGCCTTCGGCGGAGGGCCCGCGGTCAATGCGAGGCTCACCCGCTCGACCTGCTCTTCGTTGTCGCTGAGCAGGATGGCGAGGAGGTTGTCATTCACGAGCAGTGTCGGCGTGCCTGTCCACGTCGTGACCGTGTCACCGACGGGGCGTGCGTGCACACTGTCGAGCGCCACGAAATCGGCACGGCGCGCCAGCGAGTCGCGGTAGCGGAAGACGTGGATGGTGGCTTTGCCGAGTCGCCAGGTCTGGCCGGCGGCATCGAGGAACGGCAGGCGCAGGGTGTCGCCGCGCTGCGGTGCGAGGCCGGCGCGTTCGAGCCGGTCGAACACGGTGCAGGATTCCCAGTGCCCGGTGCCGGGGCAGATCGGGAGCGGCTCGCGGCGGGCAGGCGCTGACGCTGCGACCGAGGCAATCGTCGCAGCGCCGTCAGGCTTCGGGTCCGCGCGGCAGGCGGTCAGCAGCGCGACCGTAAAAACGATCGATCCGACGCGCACGAATCGGTCAGAAACCGAGGTACGTTCGGACGCGTGGCTCGATGCGATCGGGAGTCCACGGCGGAGACCAGATCAGGTTGATCTTCACCTCGCCCACGCCGGCGACCGTGCGCAGCTGCTTCTCGGCCTCGCCCATGATCTCCGGGCCGGAGGGGCATCCGGGCGACGTGAGCGACATGTCGACGTTGATGTCCGAGCCATCGACCTGGATGTCGTAGACCAGGCCGAGATCGACGATGTTGAGGTTGAGCTCCGGATCCTTCACGCGTCGCAGGACGAGGCGCGCCTGATCGAGCGTCACGCCGCCGGTGGGCGCGTCATCGGCTGGATCGCTGCCGGAGGCACCGGAGGCACCGGAGGCACCGGAGGCACCGGAGGCGTCCGGGCCGTCCGGGAGTTCGTCGGGAAGCATCTGCATGTCGTGAAACCTACTCGGTCGGGCGAGCCGCGCCGAGATGGACGACTCCGGCGGGGGCTAGCGGCGCTGTCTGGGCTTGGCGGCAGCGCGCGTTGCGGCGGCGGCACGAGCGCGAGCCGAGGCACTGGCGGTTGGGCGCCGGGTACCCGTGCGGCTGGCAGTCGCCCTGGACTTGCGACTGCTGCTGGTGCGGCCACTGGCCGATTTCCCGGCCGGGGTGGCTGTCCGGCTGCGGGCCGTGCTGCGACCCCGGGCGGCGGCGGCGCGGGTGGTCACTCGCGCCTTGGTGCGGCTGCAGGCAGCGCGTGCGGAGCGCGACGTGTTCCGGCCTCGCGCCGACTTGCGGGCCAGCGCGCGGCCGCGGCTGACGGTACACCCGACGCTGCGGCCACGCATTTCGGGAACCGGATTCCAGCCGGTGGCGTAGTCGGCGCGGAACGACGGATCGCCCTCGACGTCGACGGCGACCCCCGGCGCCGTCACGGCCCAGGCGGATGCGTCGGCGAGATCGGCGCGGACATCGGAGATGACGCGTTCCGGACGTCGCGCGCGTGACTCGAAGACGCGGTTGGTGAGCAGCACGACGAACATGTCGCGCTCGGGGTCGATCCAGATCGACGTGCCGGTGAAGCCGGTGTGCCCGAAGGCGCGTGCCGACATGTAGCGGCCGCAGCCGACGCCGTTGTGACCGGCGCAGGTGTCCCAACCGAGTGCGCGGGAGCCGGCGGCCCGGGCGGTGAAGCGCTCGACGGTGCTGTCGCTGACGATACGAATGCCGTTGTAGGTGCCCTTGTTCAGCATCATCGTGGCGAAGACCGAGAGGTCACCCGCAGTGCTGAAGAGCCCCGCATGGCCGGCGACACCGCCGAGCGCATGTGCGTTCTCGTCGTGCACGTCACCCTGCAGCGAGTAGCCGCGGACCGACATGGTGGCCGTCGGGGCGGTGCGTTCGCGGACACCGGCGGGGACGCGGTACCACGTTTCGCTCATGCCGAGTGGCGCGAAGACGCGCTCGTTCAGCAGAACGTCGAGCTTGCGACCGCTGACCCGTTCGGCGATGAAGCCGAGGATGTCGGCGCCGAGGTCGGAGTAGACGTATTGCGCGCCGGGGGCATGGATGAGCGGCGTCTCGAGCACGAGGCGCTGCGCGTCGGCTGGTGACCAGGCGAGGCGCCAGAGGTCGCGTCCGGCGGGCAGGCCGCTGCGGTGTGTGAGCAGGTCGCGCACGGTGACGTCGTCTTTCGCACCACCGCTGAACTCAGGGATGTAGGTGCTCACCGGCGCGTCGAGGCGGAGCTTGCCCTCGTCGTACAGCAGCATGATGGCCGTGGTGGTGCCGATGACCTTCGTGAGGCTGGCGAGGTCGTAGACGGAGCGATCCGGGCTGACCGTGGGCGCCTCGGCCGACCATGACAGCTTGCCGAATCCCTGCGAGTAGACTGCCGTTCCACGCCGTCCGACCACGACGGCGGCACCTGGGAACCCCCCTTCGGAGATCCCGCGACGCACGACACGCGTGATGGCGTCGAGTCGCAGGGCGCTCATCTCGACGGCTTCCGGCCGCGCTTTCGGCAAGCCGTCACCGACGTTCAGTGCCGGGCTGGCTGGCAGCGCACTGATGCCGAACGCGAGCGTGGTGGCGAGTCGGACGAACACGGCAACTCCGGATGATGCGCGAGCGCAGGACGTGCAGCGGCAGAGATCAGGCGCGACCGGGGCTGGCCAGCGGAACATGCTGGTCAGTGCGCCTTCCGTTCACTGTTCAGACGACCGAGGTGGCGGAACGTTCCGTACACCCCCGTCCGGTCATGCTAGGACCGGCGGAGCAGCGCGTCAAGTGTAACCATTACAGGCATTTGCGTGCTTCCACGTGAGATGCGAGTCGAACGCCCCCCGACTCGGCCGGACTCAACCGGTCCTGAATCCTGGGCGGGGTCGGCCGCGTCATCTTGCGAACCTGCCGCCCGCACGTGCATGACGCATCGGCGGCAACCCTCCCCGTGTCCACGGTGTCAGATGAACGAGTTCTGCTCAGACCCCAGCCGCGGCGCAGCATGTCCGCCCACCCGATCGCCCGACCGACGCCGTTGACTACCGACGAGGAGCTGATTGCGCGCGCCGTGGCCGGTGATGAGCTGGCGATGCGGGCGCTCTGGGCCGAGCACGCCCCACGGATCGATGCCGTGGTGCGTCGGCTGGTGCACGACCTGGACGAGGCGGCGGACATCGTGCAGGAGGTGTGGATCCAGATCTTCCGTGCCCTGCCCGGTTTCCGGGGCGATGCGCAATTCTCGACCTGGGCACACCGGATCGCGGTCAACCGGACGTTGAACGCACTCCGGCGGGCTCGTCGGCTGATGGGTTTGCACGAGGAATTGACGGAGGAGACGGCGATGGTCGAGGACGACGTGGAGCAGCCGTTCGTGCGTGAATCGATCACGAAGGCGCTGGATCGACTTCCAGCCGGTGCGCGCACGGTGTTCGTGCTGCACGACGTGGAGGGCTACACCCATGAGGAAATCGCGGCCCAGCTCGGCATCACGTCGGGCGGGTCCAAGTCCCAGCTGTTCAAGGCGCGGGCGCGACTGCGTCGCCTGCTGGCGCCGCTGATGGACCATCTGACCACATCCAGCACGGATTCGGGATATGCCACACCTCTCGCCTGAACGGATCGCGGCCCTGGTGGATGAGCCGGTGACGGACGGGGAGCGCGAGCATCTGGAGCAGTGCGCCCGCTGCCGCGCCGACTTCGTCGCGGTGCGCCGCATCGTGAGCGCGGCCGCGGCCGAGCGGGATCAGCCGATCGCACCGCTGGTGCCGTGGCAGCAGATCGCGACGGCGCTGCGGGCAGAGGGAGTGCTGGCGGGAGACGCGTGGGCGTCGCGGCCGCCGGTGCCGTCGTCGTCCTCGGTGCCGTCGTCCTCGGTGCGTGCGATCGAAAGTGCGCCGTCAGTCGTGGCGCTGCGTCACGAGGCGCCGGTAGCGGTGCTGGCCACCCGCACCCGGTCGCCGCGGTGGGCGCGGATGGCGGGGCTGGCCGCTGCGGCGGCGCTCCTGGTGACCTTCGGCATGGCCGGAGGCCGGATGATGGCCCCCGTTGGCGCCGGCGACGGAGCCATGGCGGTCGGGCAGGCGGACGCGCTGCCGTCGGTGGCGCCGGTGCAGCGCGTGGCACCGGTCGTGTCGACGATGGCGGTGACGCAGTTCCGCACGCCGGAGGACGCAAGGGCCACGTTGCGCGCGGCGGAGGAGGTCTACAGTGGCGCGCTGCTGTGGCTGGCGGCGCATGACAGTGCGCTGGCGCCGCGGCAATCAGGGGGATCGGCGGCGGCGGCGATGACGTACCGGCAGCGCCTCGAAGTGCTCGACGCGTCGATGGCGACGGCGCGCCGCGCACTCTCGGAGGCCCCCGATGACCCCGTGATGAATCGCTACTATCTCGCCACGCTCGGCGCGCGCGAGGTGACACTCCGTCGCCTCACCACGGTGCTGCCGGCGTCGCAACAGGTGCTGGAGTATTGATGAGGACCGGTCGTTGGACGGGGGTGGTGCTGGTGCTCGCCATCCTGGGAGCATCGTCGCTGCAGGCGCAGGAGGGGACGCCCGAGGCCGAGGCTCGCTCGAAGGCGCTGTCGGAGCGGATGCGCGTGACGTTGCGCGAGCAGGCCCGCGTGCTGTCGCAGATGCAGCGCGAGCTGTCGCGCGCGGCGAACGCGGAGACGTCGGTCCGCGATTCGATCGTGCGCATCACCTCGCAGCGCATCGCGGAACTCGCGGGGCAGATTGCGCGGGTGCAGATGGAGGCCGACCAGGTGCAGGCGGCGTCGGTGGACGTGCAGGCGCGGGCGGCGCTCCGGGCGCAGATCACGAGCGCGCGGGCGATGGCCAACGTGACGCGGGCGCTGGCAGGGCAGCAGCGGGCGCTGACGTTCATGAGCAGTGCGGCGCCGCGCGGGTACCTGGGGGTCACGCTGTCGGGGGCGCAGAACACGGAGTTGCGTGACGGGCGGGTGTTCACGGTGTACGACTCGCCTCTGTCGATCGAATCGGTGGTGCCGGAGAGCCCTGCGGCGCGCAGCGGGCTGCAGGCCGGCGACACGATCGTCGCGTTCGGCAAGCTCGCCGTGCCGGGAGCGGTGCCGCTGGCCGAGGTGCTGCGACCGGGCGAGCGGGTGCCGGTGCGGATCCGTCGCGGCGGTCGCGAACGGACCGTGACCGTCCTGGTGGACAGCATCCGCGGGGTGCGCGACATCGTGTCGTCGCTGGCGATCGTGGCCGACTCGTTTCGGTTCTACTTCGGGCAACAGGACCGCGGGTACCCTGCGCCGCCGACTCCCCCCTCCGGGCGGACGATCACCGGCCGGGGAACTGCTTCGGCGCCGCGCCCGCCCGAGCCACCGTCGGGGCGCGTGGCTGGGGCGGCACCGCTGCTGGCGCTGGGGAGCCCGCTCTGGTCGAGCACCGACTATTCGATCGCCGGGGCGGTGATGACCACGATCACCGACGATCTCGAGGATCTGACCGGTGTGGACGAGGGGGTGCTGGTGCTGCGCGTGGCGCCGGGGACACCGGCCTCGAGTTCCGGACTGCGTGGCGGCGACGTGATTCTGCGCGTGAACGGCGACGATTGCCGAGGGGTGCGCGACCTGCAGATGGCGGTCCAGCGCGCTTCACGTCGCGGCGAGCACCAGATCCCGCTGATGGTGAAGCGTCAGAAGCGCGAAGTGCGGGTCGATCTGCGCTGGTGACGGAGCGCTGTCGCGCGACGCGCTCGATGCTGTCGGCATCAGGGCTGCGGCATTGCGGGAGCAGACGGCAATGAAACGCGCTTGACCGTGACCACTGAACCCGGGGGAACACTGTAGAGCAGCTGGGCGGTGGCCTTGTCGGAGAGGGTCAGGGCACGCGCGCGAATCTTCGGTGCCATGATCACGGTCGTGTCGCTGGCGTGATCGAGGCCGATCCCGTGACCGATCTCGTGGATGGCGAGGGCACGCAAGACGGTCGGCTCGAGCTCGCCGGTGGCATCCCGGCGCATCACGGCGAGCTGGATGTCGCTGCGGACGATCCAGAAGTGCGAGTCACGCACGACCTTCGTCCGGCCGAGCACGGGGTCGCCGTTGAAATCGGTGACCCACGAGACCGTGATGTCGGCCAGGGCGGAGTCAGTGACGAACACGAAGCGCACCGGCAGTTCGACCTCCTCCCAGATCGTGAAGGCCTCGCGCACCGCTTGCGGGAAGTCGTCCCGGAGTCGGCCGGCGTTCCTCGGACCCTGATCGCTCACGAACACGCGGAGGGGGGTGGCTCGCCGGTCGGGCCACCGCTGCAGCGTGCTGTCGGAGAGGCGCAGGATGTCATGCATGAACGTGCCGGTCGCGCGCGACACCAGCACTGCGCGCGTCTCGCTCCGCCGAACCGAGTCGGCGGTTTCGGCATCCATGCGCCAGGCGCGGGCCGTGTCGGCGAGGGCCGCCACGGCATCGGCGCCATGCTGCACGCTGTCGGCGGCAGTCCGGCCAGCCAGTCCTCGGCCGACTCGGCGGACGCTGGCCGTTTCGACGACGACGAGGGCGGCAAGCCCGGCGAGGATCAGGCCGAGCAATCGGGGGAGCGAGGGGAAGCGCATCCGGTGAGCGGGGGCGTGATGTTCGGGGGCCTCACGTTCGGAGGCGTGTTCGGAGGCGACGTGCGAGCACCCGATCGTGCAGACGACGATTCAATGTCGTTGGAAGAACGAGTGCGCCATCGTCGCCGCCTCGGCATCACACCGAGCTCCTCGATTCCCGTCAACGGTAGCGGCTGCAGGGGTCGTGCCAGACATATCAGAATGCTCGAGTTGACGTCGTTGAAGTGGGGTATGAGCATGCGTCACTGGCGATGCAGTTCACCGATGCCACCTGCGTTGCGTGTCGTGACGCGCTTTTGAGACTTCAATTACGGGAGTAACGCCATGCACACACGGATTTCGTCGCGCGCCGTCGCGAGCCTTGCGGCGGCAGCCGTTTTCGCTGCAGCGTGTACCAGTCGGCGGACTGATCCATCGATGGCCGCGTTTCCGGACGGGTCGCCGAACCCGTCTTCTGCGCTCAGCAGCCCCGTCGAGTACCTGCTGACGGAGCTCGGGCCGACGGCGGTTCCCACATCGGGGAGCGAACCGTCACTCCGTCTGGACGAAGCAACGCGCCGGTTCAGCGGCTTCTCCGGCTGTAACCGCTTCAATGGTGCGTTCGTGCGTGAGGGTGACGGTTTACGGTTCGGTCCGCTGGCAATGACACGCATGGCCTGCAGCGATCCGCTGCTGACGCAGCTCGAGATCCGGTTTACGCAGGCGATCAGCCAGACGTCGTCCCTGGCCCGGGTGGGGGAGAATACGATCGAGCTGCGGGACGTGAACGGGACGACGGTGGCGAGGCTGCGGCGTCGGTAACCGGTCCGGTGGCGTGGGCGGTGCCCACCCCGCCGGCGGTCGGGACGGGTGCCTCGTGCGACCCGCGGGCGCAGGTCAGTTACGTCGCTTCCACCACACCGGTGTGGGACAGACGCATCAGGTGTTCGGGCAGATCTGCCGGCTGGTGAATGAGGCGGTAGTCCCAGCGTCCCCAGCGCCCGTCCGCATTGACCGCGCTGCCCCAGCGTTCGGCTGCAGCGCGCTTGACGTCCGCCATCGGATCGAAGCCCTTGGTCTCGACGATCAGGAATCGCTCGCCCTCCCCGACGAGTCGGACGATGAAGTCCGGCAGGTATTCGTGCCGCATCCCATCGCTCTCGTATGGAATGCCGAAGCCGAGTCCTGCGTTCTTGACCCACGCGGCCACGTACGGGCTGCTGTCGAGGTACTGCGCGGCCTGCTGCTCCCACCGTTTGGTGTCGGCCACGAGATAGTTCACGTGGCAGCGTGCCGTATCGCGTACGTCCTTGCCCGGCGGCGACGGACGATCGCTCGCGCAGTGTCGCCGCCGGTTGCAATACGAAGGCGCGCCCGACCTTGCGCGGCTGCAGCAGTCCCTGCTCCGCCAGTGAGAGCAGGTCGGTCCGCGCGGTCCGGTAGGCCACGCCATGCGACCGCGTGTGCGACCCGACCGTGTATCGCGCGAGCGGCTGCTTCATGGCATGGCGGATGAGGGCGAGCTGTCGCGGGTTCAGGTCGCCGACGGCGGCGGGTGCACGCGAGAGCAGCGACTCGGTTTCCCGTAGCTCCCTCGCCTTCCTCCCGAGATAGCCGTGCAGGTCTGCGATTGCGCGGAGCAGGACGCGCGTCTGCTACAGCAGAAAATAGGTGACGTCGTTGTCGTCGGTCTCGGTATACAGGTAGGCGCGCGCGTACTGGCCGCGGGCACGCCTGAGGATCCGGGAGATGGAGACGAACTCGCACAGCCAGTACCCCTGCCGCGCCATGCACCAGTAGAAGAGTGCGCGCGCCGTTCTGCCGTTCCCGTCGACGAACGGGTGGTCCCAGGCCAGCCAGAAGTGCAGCACGATGGCGCGGACGGGTGCTGGCAGGTACTCCGTTTCGTTCACGCCGTTCGCGAAGTCACACATTGCGCGCATTCGCGATTCCAGTTCGTCGGCACGCGGCGGTGTGTGCAGCCGGGTGCCGGTTTCGTCCTCGATGACGATGTCCTCGTCGGCCCGGCGCAGGCGCCCTGCACCATCTGCAATGTCCAGCGTGTCGTCGGTCAGGCGACGCTGCAGCTCGAGCACGATCTCCGGGGTGAGGCGCTCATTCACGAAGCGGCGAACGAACAACATCCCTTCGTAGTTGTTCCGAATCATCCGTTCGCCGCGATCCCGTGGCTCACGCCCTTCCTGAATCATCGCCTTGGCGACCTTGCGCGTCGTCGATGCGCCCTCGAGCTGGCTCGAGGTGATGGCCTCCTCGACGACGGACCTGACGAGATATGTGTCACGCGTGGCGTC
>Ga0105045_10006050_pt1 | contig 10704 bp, 6 predicted proteins | sample MAT02_FD_78089 | JGI IMG/M metagenome (GOLD analysis project Ga0105045, IMG submission 78089) | Freshwater microbial communities from Lake Fryxell liftoff mats and glacier meltwater in Antarctica - MAT-02 (megahit assembly) | ecosystem: Environmental > Aquatic > Freshwater > Ice > Liftoff... | reverse complement strand
GCGGTTCCAGCCTGAAAGATGTGCGCCTGGCGCTCGGCAGCATCCAGCCCGGCGATATTGCCACCGGTTGCGGCCGCGCCTGGATAGCCTCTTGCGGCGACAACGACGGCGGCGGCCGCTCCCGGTGCCCAGCGCAGGTCTGCAGTGGCCAGCCTGCCGGTGGCACAGGCCAGCAGCAGCTCGACCAGATCGCTCTCCAGCAGCGCCATCAACACCTGGCATTCCGGATCCCCGAACCGCACATTGTATTCGATGAGCTTCGGGCCTTCCCCCGTCAGCATCAGGCCAGCGAACAGCACGCCGCAGAAAGGCGTGCCGCGCTGCTGCATCGCGGCCAGCGTGGGCAGGATGATCCGCTGCATGGTGGCGGCCTGCAGTTGCGGTGTGAATGCACGCGCCGGCGCATAGGCGCCCATGCCGCCGGTGTTCGGGCCAGTGTCGCCCTCGCCGATGCGCTTGTGATCCTGCACGGCAAGCAGGGGCAGGGCAGTTGTGCCGTCCGCGAGCACGAAGAAGCTCACCTCCTCGCCGACCATGCATTCCTCGATCACCACGCTGGCGCCCGGCTCGGCAAAAAGCAGCTGCAGAGCAGTTCGCGCAGCGGCGTGGCTGTCGGCAACCGTAACACCTTTGCCGGCCGCCAGACCATCGGCCTTTACCACCACAGGCAAAGACTGCGCGCGCGCGTAGGCGAGGGCTTCGTCCAGCTCGGAAAAACTGCGATATCGCGCAGTCGGTACATTCGCCTCGTCACAAAGCAGCTTGGTGAAGGCCTTGCTGGCCTCAAGCCTCGCTGCTGCCGCCGATGGACCGAACACCGCGATGCCGGCCGCCCGGCAGGCGTCCGCGACACCGGCAGCCAACGGTGCTTCCGGCCCGATCACGACCAGGCTTACAGCGTGCGTCCGCGCGTAAGCGACGACCGCTGCACCATCGTCGATCGTCAGCCCGTTTGCCAGCGTTGCGTGCCGAGCTATTCCGGGGTTGCCCGGCGCGGCGTGCAGCGCGCCGCAGCGCGGGGAACGGGCGAGTTTCCAGGCGAGTGCATGTTCGCGGCCGCCGGAGCCGAGCAGCAGGATCGAGATCGGAGCAGGCATCGCCGCTACCCTTAGGTGGCGATTTCGGGAAGGGAAAGCGCCCCCTTGGCGTCGACGCCAACGGCGGCTATCGCCACGGCATGGCCAGCGCCCCGAATCTCGCCGAGCTTTCGGTATCGGAGCTTTCGCAGGCGCTGAAGCGCAGCATCGAGGCGGCATTCGGGCTGGTCAGGTTGCGCGGCGAAATTTCCGGCTTCAAACGGCACTCGTCCGGCCATCTCTATTTCGCGCTGAAGGATGCCGATGCGGCGATCGACGGGGTGATGTGGAAGGGGGTTGCAGGCGCCCTGAAATTCCGGCCCGAAGACGGCCTGGAAGTGATCGCGCTGGGCAAGCTGACCACCTATCCCGGTCGCTCGAAGTATCAGATCGTGGTGGAGCGGATGGAGGTGGCCGGCATCGGGGCGCTGCTGGCGCAGATAGCCGAGCGCAAGGCGCGGCTGGAACAGGAAGGCCTGTTCGCGCTCGAGCGGAAGCTGAAGCTGCCTTATCTGCCGACGCATATCGGCATTGTCACTTCGCCGACCGGCGCGGTGATACGGGATATCCTGCACCGATTGGCAGACCGCTTTCCAAGACGGGTTACGCTGTGGCCGGTGCCCGTGCAGGGCGATGCCGCAGCCGATTCCATTGCCCGCGCAATCGCCGGCTTCAATGCGATGCCGCCGGGCCAGCGCCCGGATCTGTTGATCGTGGCGCGCGGCGGCGGCTCGGTCGAGGATCTGGCGGCGTTCAACGAGGAAGCCGTTGTGCGCGCGGCAGCGGCCAGCGCCATTCCGCTGATTTCCGCAGTCGGCCACGAAACCGACACAACGCTCATCGATTTCGCCGCCAGCCTGCGCGCGCCGACGCCGACTGCTGCCGCTGAGCTCGCAGTTCCCGTGCGCACCGAACTGCTGGATACGCTCGCTGATCTGGCGCTGCGCGCGCAACGCGCGGAACGGCGCGGACGCCGCCAGGCGCGCGAACGGCTGGCGGCATTGCGCCTGCCACGCGCGTCGGTGCTCGTCGGCCCACCACGGCAACGGCTGGACGATGCCGGCGACCGGCTCGGCCGGGCGCTGAAGGCGAGTGCTTCCGGGCAGCGTGCGCGACTGGACGCGGTTGCGGCAAGGCTGGCGCCGCGCCTGCTGCAGCAAGGCGTTGCGCGCGAACGCGCCCGCCTCGCGGCGCCGCGTGTCACGCCCAATCTGGCCCTGTTGCGGACGCGCGTGGAATCCGGGCGCGCCGCTGTGCAGGCGGTTGCCCGACTGGCTGAAAGCCTCTCGCCCGATGCCACGCTGCAGCGCGGCTATGCGATCGTCACCAGCGACGACGGCGCATTGGTAAAAGGCGCCAGCGAAGCGCTGGCATTGCGCGCGTTGCGCTTGCGCTTTGCAGACGGCACTATGGGCGTCGAAGTCAAACGCGGCGCGCCCTCCTCGCCGCAAGGCAGATTGTTCTGAAGGGAGCCCGGGCACCGGGTCGATGCGATGCTGAACTTCACCGGTGGCCGCCAAGCGCGGCTCAGATATCTGTCCGGCAGCTTCAAGGTGCTGACAGACGGCGATCATGTGCTGTGCGCCGTGACCGGCGCGCCCATCCCGCTGCAAGCGCTGCGCTACTGGAGCCATGAGCTGCAGGAAGCCTATGGCAGCGCCGAAGTGGCCGTGCAGCGCCATGGCGAGGCGAAGAAAAAAGGGCAGTTGTGAGGCAACTCCTGCCAATATTGCTGCAGATGCTGCTGGCATTGCTGGCAGCGCCGGTTCTTGCGCAGTCGATGACCATCTCCGGCCGGCCGATCCCCGGCGGGCTGCTCATCATCGGCATTCCACCCGGCGATGGCGGCCTGAAGCTTGACGGCATCCCCATCCCGGCCGCCGAGCCGGGGCGCTTTCTGGTCGGCATCCCGCGTGATGCGGTTGGCACAATGACCCTGAAAAGCTTCGGCGGGCTTGAAACCAAGGTCGTGCTCGAGCCGCGCAGCTATCGCATCCAGCGGCTGCCGGCGCTCGGCGTCACCGATGCGCCGGCGCCGCAATGGGTGCAGCGGCGCGAACGCGAGGTGGCCGTGATGCGGTCGGGCAAATGGTCTGCCGCTGCCGCACCCGCGGCCTCGGTCGGCTGGAAGCAGGCATTCGCAATTCCCGCCGTCGGGCGGGAAACCGGCGTTTATGGCTCGCAGCGCGTCTATGGCGGGCTGCCGCGATCGCCGCACACAGGCCTTGATATCGCAGCCCGCATCGGCACGCCGGTGAAAGCGCCGGCTGCCGGCATCGTTCGGGTCGCCACCGGCCCGTTCCTGCTGGAAGGCAATGTTGTCCTGCTGGATCATGGCGCCGGGCTGGTGACCAGCTACCTGCATCTCGACAGCATCTCGGTCAGGCCCGGTGACAAGGTGGCCCGCGGCGCCGTCATCGGCAGCATCGGCAACACGGGGCGCTCGACGGGTCCGCACCTGCATTGGGGAATGAGCCTGGTGCGCCCGGCGCCTGGCGGCGGGCTTGATGAAGTGCGGCTGGATCCAAAGCTGATGCTAAAGTGAGCGCTCCCGATTCACCGGCCATCCTCGCCCTGTTTGGACAGGCCGACGCCTCGCGCGGTCGCGGAGACCTGGCCGCTGCCTATAACGCGCTGGAGCAAGTGGTTGCGCTCGATCCGGGCCACCCGAGAGCGCTGAACACGCTGGCGCTACGGTCGCTTAGCAGCGGCAATCCGCAAGGGGCTGCAACAATGCTTGCCAAGGCCGCCAATCGCGATCCGCAGGTGGCCGCCATTCGCCTGAATCAGGCAGATGCCGCCCGCGCACTTGGAGACCGGGCGGCCGAACTTGCCTTCCTGGATGCCGCACTCGCACTGGACCCCTATCTCGTGCCGGCCCTCATAAAAAAGGCGCAAGCGCTCGAATCGCAGGGCAGTGCTGCCGTCTCTGTGTGGAAAGCCGTTCTGAAAACCACGCCTCCCGGGCCGGATCGCCCCGCGCCGCTGGCCGCAATTCTTGCGCATGCCACCGCCGCAGTCGAATCCGCCGCAAATCACATCGCTGACCGCATCGCACCGGCGCTAGCCGCTGTTCGGGCTGCCCATCCCCCGGGCGCCACAGTTCGTGTAGAGCATGGCATAGACCGTTTGCTTGGGCGCCGTCGGGTGTTTGTGCCAGAGCCAACCGACCTCCTGGTTCCCAGGCTTCCGGCCGACGAATTTTTCGCGCCCACGCATTTCCCCTGGATAGCCAGCCTGGAAGCCGCCGCCGCCGCAATTCAAGCCGAATTGCAAGCCCTTCTTGCCGAAGACGGCGAAGGCTTTGCGCCATATGTAAACATCCCCCGTGGCGTCCCGGAAAACCAGTGGGCCGAGCTTAACAAGTCTAACCGCTGGAGCGCCTGGTATCTCTGGAAAGACGGCGTGCGGCAGGATTCTGCCTGCGCGCGCTGCCCGGAAACCGCTCGCATCGTGGAAAGCCTGCCGCTCTGTGACATTTCCGGCAAGGCCCCCACGGCCTTCTTCTCCCTGTTGATGCCGGGGAGCCGGATTCCGGCCCACACCGGTGTCACCAATTGCCGCGCCATTTGCCATCTTGCGCTCGTCGTGCCGCCGAAATGCGGCTTTCGGGTCGGCTCCGAGATCCGGCAATGGCGCAAGGGCCAGGCCTTTGTCTTTGATGACAGCATCGAGCACGAGGCCTGGAACGAAAGTGCCGAGATTCGGGCAGTTCTCATTCTGGATGTGTGGAATCCTTATCTGACGGAACCCGAGCGCGCGATGTTGCGGGCTTATTATGGGGCGACGAGGGCCAGCCAGGCGTTTGGGTGAGTGTTGCCTCTTGGCAACAGGTGCTTGCCAACAATGACGCCCGCTTGAACCCTTGCTTTACAGAGCTGCCAGTTTTTGGTGATACCGGCAGCAAGCCACCAAGGCGGAACTGCTTTTTTGCGTCAAAATCGCCTCGAAAGAGCGGTTTCAAAGGCAAGAAGCTGGAAACCAATCGGGGCTCTCGCGGGAGAAAAAGGGTGCAAGATCACCTGCCGCGCGAGGGCTCACACGAAGGAAGGACTGACTTTATGACACGTTTCAACCGCACGGCACTGAAATGCTCTGCCGCTACACTGGCGTTGTCGCTTGCGATGATCTCCGGCCCATCTGCCCTGGCGCAGACCGCTGCTGCAGCTGCCCCGGAAGCCGAAAGCATCATCATCACGGGTTCGCGCATTGCGCGTCCTGATCTTGAGGGCAACGCACCTGTCGCCGTGATCGGTGCCGCGGAAATCGCCCTTAAGGGTGCGGTTAACGTCGAGGAACTTCTGTATGACCTTCCGCAGGTTTATCCGTCGATTGCTGGCCAGTCCAACAACCCGGGCGATGGCTCGGCCCTTCTCGATCTTCGCGGCCTCGGTGCTGCCCGCACGCTCGTTCTGGTGAACGGCCGCCGCTGGGTCAGCTATGATGTGACCCAGCTGGTCGATTTGAACACGATTCCGGCGAACCTTATCGAGCGCGCAGAAATCCTGACCGGTGGCCGGTCGGCGGTTTACGGGTCCGACGCCATTGCCGGCGTTGTGAACTTCACCCTGAAGCAGGATTTCGAAGGCGTCAGCGTTGACGCCGGCTACCGCATTACCGGCAGGGGCGATGGTGGCACCTTCAGCACGAATGTTGCGATGGGCAGCAATTTCGCTGACGGTCGCGGCAACGTTACGATTTATGCGAACTATACGAAGCGCGATGAAATCTTCGCATCGGCCCGCCCCATTTCACGTCAGACCAGGCTTGACGATGGTGCCGGCGGCTTCATCAACGGCGGTTCCGGCTCGGTTCCGGGCACCCGCTTTCAGGTCGGCAGTGCATTCACAGGCGCCCGCCCGGCTCCGCTTGTTGCAGGCAACAACCTGTTCCTGGCCGATGGCGGAACGCGGCGATATGTCGGTGCAAATGACGCCTTCAACTTTGCGCCAGACAACTATATCCAGCTTCCCCAAGAGCGCTGGATGATCGGTGGTTTCGCCAACTATGAAGTGAGCGACAATCTCGAAGTTTACACCGAGTTGACCTACATCAACAACCGGGTTCCGACCCAGCTGGCCGCAACGCCGATATCCGGCAACTTCCGGGTAGCAGCGAACAATCCGTTCATCCGTTCCGATGTGCGCGCAGCCTTCGCCACGATCGATGCCAACCAGACCAACACCATCACGAGCAATGGTCTCACGGATGCGCCCAACGACGGGTTCGTGACGCTGGGTATCGGTCGCCGGATGCAGGAAGTTGGTGGCCGGATTTCATCCAACGAGCGGCACGCAATGCGCGCCCTGTTTGGTGCACGCGGCGATATCTCTGCCGACTGGCGCTATGACGCTTATTACAGCTACGCCCGCACGTCGTCACTGGAATCGCAATTCGGCAACGTTTCGCGCAGCCGTTTTGCGCAGGCTGTTGCAGGTTGCCCGGCAGGTTCGGCTGCTGGTTGCGCTCCGGCCAACATCTTCGGCCCCGGCAATATGAGCGGCGCTTCGGTTGACTTTGTGTCTGTGGACACGAAGAACTCGACAACGGTCACCAGTCAGGTGTTCAACGCGTCGATTTCGAACGGCAATCTTTTTAGTCTTGGCCTTGGTGCCGATCCGGTCGGTGTCGCGGTTGGCGTGGAATGGCGCTCGGAGGATGGCAATTTCTCGCCTGACTTCATTCTGTCTTCCGGTGATGTTGTCGGCTTCAATGCCGGCACCCGGACGGCTGGTGGCTACAGCACCAAGGATGTGTTCGGCGAAATCGTCGTCCCGATCCTGGCCGATGTTCCATTCTTTCACCGCCTCGAGTTCAATGGTGCCGCCCGTTATGCTGATTTCAGCAACAATGTCGGCAATGTGTTTAGCTGGTCTGCCGGCGGCCAATGGGCGCCAGTTGAGGGCCTGACCTTTCGCGGTCAGTTCCAGCGCGCCACTCGGGCGCCAACGGTCTCGGCCCTGTTCCTTGGGCAGTCCGAAGGGTTCCCGACTTTTGTAGACTATTGCCGTCTGCCAGTTGCCACGACAAATGCGACACTGAGAGCATCGTGTATCAGCAACGGTGTTCCGACCGCTCTTGTCGGCACTCCCTTCGGCTCCGGCAATACCCAGATTCGCGCCATTTTCGGTGGAAATCCCAACTTGGAAGCCGAAACTTCGGACACCTTTACGATCGGCGGGGTCCTTCAGCCAACGTTCGCACCGGGCTTGTCGCTCACGGTTGATTATTATGACATCAATATAACCAATGCGATCCTGGCCGGCGGTGTCGGCGCCACGAACGTACGTGACGCTTGCTTCGGCAATGCTGCGACAAACTATGTGCCTTTTGACACGAGCTTCTGCGCGGTCATTCCGCGTGAGCCGGTCAGCTTTGACGTTGATGGCCTGTTTGACGGAAACGCCAATGCTGGCTTCTTCAAGACCCGTGGCATTGACTTTGAACTGCGATATGGTTTCCCGGTTGGGTTCGGTGTGATGGGCAGCGACGAATCTCGGATTACCTTCCGTATTGCCGCGACCCGTCTGCTGCAGTTTGACACAAACCCAATCGCCTTCATCCCGGACCTTCTGGTTGAATGTGCTGGCAAGTTCGGCAGCACGTGCGGCGCCCCCTATTCCAAGTGGAAGGGCAGCGGCACGATTGGCTGGCTCACCGGCCCGGCGACCTTCCAGTTCCGCCTGAACTATCTTGGCGCTGCGGATGATGATGGCAGTTCGGGCGATGTTTCGATCACAAGCGTCGGCAGTCATGTCACCATGGATCTCTCGGCTGGTTTTGACATCAACGAGACTTTCCGTGCCACCTTCGGCATCAACAACCTGACCGACAAGGACCCGATCTTCATCGGTGACTCCAACGACGAGCAGGGCAACACCTACCCGTCGACGTATGACGTCCTTGGACGCCGGTTCTTCGTGGGTGTGACGGCGAAGTTCTAGGCTGTAGCCAGGTGCAATGAACAAGGGCGGGTGCGCAAGCGCTCGCCCTTTTCATTTGCAGACTCGGCGAAAGCCTGGCCGGCCCGCTGTTGTGGTAACACCGCAACCGACAGGACCGACGGCGTTGCTTTGCCACGCCCTGCCATTCTTTCCTTCCCATCTCCCCCAAACCGACCCCGCAGCCCGACCTACCTCCGCAACCCCACGTCAAACGCCACCGTCAGCCGCTCCCCCGCGCCAAACGCCCGCGTTCCATGTCAAAGCCAGGAGGGGAAAAGCGCGAGCCGCCCAACTTTCGGCTCCACCCGACCCAGCGGCGATAGCCCCGTCCCCAGTTCCGTCGGCGGCTCCCCCAGCACCAGCCAACCTTCTTCTGCCGCCATCTCTGGCAAAGCAACGTAGAAGGCAGACGACAGCCACCCTTCCGGATGCATGTGGGCCACATGAAAGCCTGCACCCAAAAGCCGCACAGACCACGACCCGGAAAACCGCCACACCGCCTCCCGTCGCGCCGGGTCCAGCGTCGGGTGCCCGGAAAGTGCCGGCGGCAAGGCTGCGACATGCGTTGCGACAGCCTCGGCAATTGCGGCCTTCAAGGTCACGATCTCCGGGTCTTCACGCATAAACAGCGTGCCCTCCGTCTGCGATCCTCCGCGCAAGGACTGGTCAAGCGGGTGTGCCTTGCGCTGGTGCAGCGTCCGCAAAGAGTTCGCCAGTGCATCCAGCCGAGACAGCGGCAAGTCATGCGTCCGCCAAAGGCCGGGATGCTCCGTCAGCCAGGCGTGCCTGGCATCGCCGCTCAGTCGCCACGCTGTCTCGCTGTGCGCCCACAGCCCCATGTCCCAGCGTAGCGCAGGCACTTCGGAACGCAGCGAATCCAGGATCGCCGAAGCCCGCTCAGGCTCTCCCAGCCGAATTGCCGCGCGCGCAGCCACTCTGCCCAGCGATTCCGCATCCTCGCCTTGAAGCGCGGCAAAGTTATGCGCCAGCGCCATGATCGGGCGCGCCTGCTCCGGCAAATCTCCGCGCAGGGCAAACTCCGCCTCTGCAACGTCTAGCGCCAGTTGCGGCCCCAGTGCGGCCCTGGCCGCGCGCACCCGCTGCACCATTTCGGGCCCAGTGCGCATCGTGCCCTCAAGATTGATAAGCGTCATCCACAGCGCCGGAATTCCCGGCTCGGCGGCAATTGCCGCTTCAAGTCGGGAAAATGCCGCCATGCCATCGCCAGCTTCGAATCGCGCCTTCGCCAATGCGCTCTGCCCGAGAATCCAGAGCGGATCGTCTATGACGGCCTGTTCCAGCCCATCGAGCGCTTGCGGGTCGCCACCGGAAATGCGCAGGGCCGTTTCTGCCATCAACAAGCCGCGATCGGCGGGACTGGCGGCGCGCGCCTTGCCAAAGCGTTGCAAGGCATCCTTCTCACCACGCTCGGCCGCCACCAGCGCCCGTGTCATCAAAGATTTGGCGGCAGTCGGCTCCAGGTCCAGGGCCTTGTCCAGTGCGGCGGCCGAGTCTCGCAGCCGCTCCTGAGCACGAAGCGCCTGCCCCAGCACCATCCAGGCCTTTGAAAATCCCGCGCTGATAGCGATTGCGCGGCGCGCGGATTGCTCGGCGGCTGTGGCACTGCCCTGCGCGAGAGTGACGATAGCCATATTGAGATGCGCATCCGCAAAATCCGGCTTCAAGGCGATGGCACGGTCATAGCGTGCAATCGCAGCATCAGGCTCGCCTTGTGAATCCAGGAAGTTGCCGAAATTGTTGTGCAGCTGTGGATCGCTGGGGGTGAGGGCCGCCGCGCGCACAAACGCCGCCCGCGCCGCCGCCGCATCGCCCCGCCGCCGCTCCACCAGCGCAAGCAGATGCTGCGCCTGGCCGGTGGATGGTGCCGACCGCAGCAGGGAGAGGAGCAGATTGCGCGCCTCATCAAGCCGGCCCGCCTGCATCGCGGCATGGGCGGCCATCAGCGTCTGGGTCTGTTTCACATGCCCTGAATGGCCGCGCATCGGCCGCCGATCAAGAAACCATCAGCTGCAGCTTGCCGTCGCCATCATCGACGGTGATTGTGCTGCCATCCGCCGCCTCGCCGGAGAGCAGCAGATCCGCCATCGGATCGACCAGATGCTTCTGAACTGCGCGCTTCAGCGGCCGGGCGCCATAGACCGGATCATAGCCGACACGCGCAAGCCAGTTGCGCGCATCGTCCGACAGAACCAGCGTGATCTTCCGATCTTTCAACAACCGCTGCACATGACCGATCTGGATGTCGACAATGGCCCCCATATGCTCGAGCGCGAGGCGGTGGAACAGGATGATCTCGTCCAGCCGGTTCAGGAATTCGGGCCGGAAATGTGCCCGCACGGCTTCCATCACCTGTGGTTCGGCTTGCTTCACATCGGCGCCATCCGGCAGTGCAGCGATATATGCCGAGCCGAGATTGGAGGTGAGGATGATGAGGGTGTTGGAAAAATCGACGGTTCGTCCCTGCCCGTCGGTCAGCCGGCCATCGTCCAGCACCTGCAGCAGCACATTGAAGACGTCGGGATGCGCCTTCTCAACCTCATCGAACAGCACAACTTGATAGGGCCGCCGTCGCACCGCTTCGGTCAGCACGCCGCCCTCGTCATAGCCGACATAGCCCGGCGGCGCGCCTATCAGCCGCGCGACCGAATGCTTTTCCATAAATT
>Ga0105045_10006049_pt1 | contig 10707 bp, 7 predicted proteins | sample MAT02_FD_78089 | JGI IMG/M metagenome (GOLD analysis project Ga0105045, IMG submission 78089) | Freshwater microbial communities from Lake Fryxell liftoff mats and glacier meltwater in Antarctica - MAT-02 (megahit assembly) | ecosystem: Environmental > Aquatic > Freshwater > Ice > Liftoff... | reverse complement strand
TCCCGCAGCAGGGTTTCCAACGCGTCATCCACATATTCCACCATTTCGTTGGCGCGCACGAAGCCATTGGGGTGGAAGAATTTGGCGTCGTTGCTGTCCAGCGCATAAGGCAGCACCAGGAGTTGTGGATGCGCCGGGTCGCGATAGGGCAGGTCATCATCGAAAGCGTTGGAGGTGTAGAGAAAGCCGCGCTCGGAGAGGAGTCGCCGCGTCCAGATGGATTCCGAACCTCGGCAAAAGAAACCCCTGGGTGGCGCGCCACAGGCTTGGGTGATGACGTCCAGGCATTGGTCAAGATCAGCACCCTCCGCCTCGGCTGAGGCATAGTCGGAATGCGGCCGCCAAAGCCAGCCATGCACCGCGGCCTCATGCCCTGCCGCGGTGATGGCAGCGGCTGGTCCGGGCGCGCGTTCGACGGCGCGGCCGCACATGAGAAATGTGGCCGGGAGGCGATGGCGCTCCAGCGCGTCCAGCATTCGCCAGAGCCCTGCGCGCATGCCGTAGGCGAAGATCTGCTCCTGCCCCATGTCGCGCGTGCCGGATGCGACGACGCTGAGGAACTCGCCGATGCGTTCGGATTGCGCATCGCCGTCACCCACCTGCTGCTCGGCGCCTTCCTCGAAATTCACGGCGATGGCCACGGCGAGGCGCGCGCCATTGGGCCAGCGAATATCGGGCCACTGGCCGCCATAGCCGATCAAATCGCGCATGTGTCGCCGTACTCCTGTCGTCATCGCTGTGGCCGTGGTAAATAGCCTCAAGAGGCACGCCTGTCCCACCCGTCGGCAGGAGAAAAAATATCATGATCACGTCACGTCGCACGGTGTTTGCCGCAGCGCCTTTGCTTGTTTCGCTTTTGGCAGCGCCGCGTTCCGCAACCGCGCAAGCCGGCTGGCCCGGCCGCCCCGTGCGCGCGATCCTCTCATTCCCGCCCGGCGGCGCGATTGACACGGTAACGCGGCTTATTGCGCCCCATTTCGGCGAAATGCTGGGCCAGCCGCTGGTCGTTGAGAATCGTGGCGGCGCGGTGGGCAGCATCGCCGCTGGCGCCGTGGCAACGGCGCCCGCCGACGGGCTGACTTTGCTGTTCGATGCCTCCCAGCACGTGGCAGCACCCTTCCTGCTGAGCAATTTGCCGTTCCGCTATGACACAGCCTTCGCGCCAGTCACGCAACTCACCTCCGTGCCGTTGCTGCTGGCCGCGCCGCTGGCGTTACCGGCTGCCAACATCGCGGAGTTCCTGGCACTGGGCCGCGCGCGGGCAGCGGCGGGGCGACCGCTGACCTATGCCTCGGGCGGCAACGGCGCATCCACGCATTATGCCGGCGTGCTGTTTCAGAACCTCGCCGGCTTCGAGGTGACGCATGTGCCCTTCCGTGGCGGTGGACCCGCGGTTCAGGCGCTGCTGGCCGGAACCGTGGATTTCCACATCGGCACCGCAGGCAGCACCGCTGCGATGGTGCGCGAAGGGCGGCTGCGTGGCCTCGCGGTTTCAACCCCAGCGCGCCTGCCGGCCTTCCCCGATCTGCCGACGCTTCAGGAGGCGGGCCTCACCGGCTATGATTGGAATGAGTGGGGCGGTGTTTTTGCACCCGCCGGCACGCCCGAAGCCGTGATTGCCCGGCTTCAGGCGACGCTGCGCGAGGCGTTGCTCCAGCCCGGTGTGCAGGAGCGCCTCTCGGGCATTGGCATGGTCGCGGTGGCCAGCACCCCCGTCGATTTTTCCCGCTTCATCGCAATGCAAAGAGAGCTGACAGAACGTTTGACGCGTGCGGCACGAATCAGCGCGGACTGACCTTGGAAAGGTCTGACGCAACGCTGGCCAGATATTTCGGTTGAAGCCGCACCGGAACGTTCACGACCCTACGCGGGGGTCGGACGCACGCGGTGGGCAGCGTGTCAGAGCGGGAACTTACATGAAGCCGGAAGTTGATGCTTTTGTACGGATGAGGTCGTTCGCGGAAACAAAGGACTGGCGCGTATGCGCAAGGGCGAAACCCTTGCCCTTAGAGAATGAAGCTGAAGAGCTCGACCCGACGCCCAACCGCTTTGCGCCTCAGCCCGCAGCCTTTGGCCGATGAAAAATCCCGCCGCACTCGCGCCCTTGCGCCACCCAGTCTTCCGGATGCTCTGGCTCGGCAACCTTGCCTCCAACATCGGGCTGTTTGTGCAGAACACGGCCGCGGGCTGGCTGATGACCAGCCTCGATCCCTCGCCGATGATGGTGAGCCTGGTGCAGGCCAGCTCCATGCTGCCAGTGTTTTTGCTGGCCCTGCCGGCCGGGGCACTCGCCGATATCATGGATCGCCGCATCTTTCTCATCGCGGCGCAGCTCTGGATGGCCTTCGTGGCCGGGTTGCTGTGCGTGTTGAGCGCGCTGGACATGCTCGGCGCCTGGGGACTGGTCGCACTGACCTTCGGGCTGGGGGCGGGCCTTGCGATGACCTTCCCTGCCTGGGCCGCCACCACGCCGGAACTTGTCCCGCGCGAGGACCTGATCAGCGCCATCGCGCTGAACGGCATCGGCTTCAACATCACTCGCGCCATTGGCCCGGCGATTGGCGGGCTGACCATCGCCTGGTTCGGCATGGGCGCGGCCTTCGCGCTGAATGTCTTCTGCCTGCTGGTGATGGTGGGCGCACTTTTTCTCTGGAAGCGCCCCGCGCAAAGCTCCCGCATGCCGCGCGAGCATTTCTTGTCCGCTGTGCGGGCGGGCACGCGCTTCGTTGCGGCCACGCCTGCCATGCATGCGGCCATTTTGCGTGCGGTGGTGTTTTTCCTGTTCGGCTCGGCCGTTTGGGGTCTGCTTCCGTTGCTGGTGCGCGATACGCTGGGCCTTGGCCCTCAGGGTTTTGGGCTGCTGCTGGGCTGCATGGGCGTGGGTGCGGTGGCGGCAGGCTTCGTGCTGCCGGCTTTTCGCGGGCGGTTGGATCGCTCGGGGATGGTGCTCTGGGCTTCGCTGATCGGGGCGTTTGGCATGTTGATCCTCGCGCTGCTGCATCACTGGATCTTCGCGGCCATCGGCATGCTGCTTTACGGCGTGTCCTGGATTTCGGCGGCGTCCACCTTGCAGGCCTCGGCACAATTGGCCGCACCGGCCTGGGTGCGGGCGCGGGCCATCGGCATCTATCAGATGAGCTTTTTCGGCGCTTTGGCAGTGGGCTCGGCCCTGGCGGGCTGGATCGCGAGCCTGCTGGGGGTCACCTGGGCCATGGCGCTTTTCGCACTGGGGGCGGCCGTCGGTGCCGTGTTGGTGCGTCATTGGCGGCTGGAGGGCGATGCACCCGAGGCGCCCCCGAGCGTGGATATTGCCACGCCTGCACCGGCTGCGGCCGAGCTGCGTGAATTGCTGCATGAGGGCGCCAATCGCGTGCTGGAAGTGGTGCGCTATCACGTCGCACCGGCTGACCGGGATGCTTTCCTCACCATCATGGCCCAATGTCGTCGCGTCCGTCTGCGCGGGGGCGCGGCGACCTGGCGGCTTTACGAGGATATTGCCAAGCCGGATCGCTGGGTGGAACTCTGGGCCATAGAAAGCTGGGCCGAGCACTTGCGCGAAGCCGGCCGGCTTTCGCCCGAGGACCGCGTGATCCTGGCCCGCGCGGCGGAGTTCCATGTGGATGAGGGCGGGCCGGAGGCCGTGCGCTACGTCAATGTGCCGGTCTGAGGCATATCAGAATTGAATTTGGGCTGAACTGCGCCGGCGATGTTGCGGATGACATGCTCGCGCAGCTATGGTCCGGCTTCAAGGACAGTGAACACATCATGAACGACCTCTTCGCGGGGCGCGGTGGCAAAGCCGCCGCCTCCAGCTACAACGCGGCCGATATCGAGGTTCTGGAAGGGCTGGAGCCCGTCCGGCGTCGGCCGGGCATGTATATCGGCGGCACGGATGACAACGCGCTGCACCATCTCGCCGCCGAGATTCTGGACAACGCCATGGATGAAGCCGTGGCCGGCCATGCCGACCGCATTGATGTGCTGCTGGAGGCCGGCAACTGGTTCTCCGTGCGCGACAATGGCCGTGGCATCCCCGTGGACCCGCACCCGAAATTCCCGAAACTCTCCGCCCTGGAGGTGATCCTCACCACACTGCACTCGGGGGGCAAGTTCTCCGGCAAATCCTACGAGACCTCGGGCGGGCTGCATGGTGTGGGCAGTTCCGTGGTGAATGCGCTGGCGGAATCGCTGGAGGTCGAGGTTGCGCGCGGTGGCGAGTTGTTCCGTCAGACCTATGCGCGCGGCAAGCCCACCAGCAAGCTCAAGCGCGAGGGCGAGGTGCGAAACCGGCGAGGCACGCTGCTGCGCTTCAAACCGGACCCCGAGATCTTCGGCGCGCTGCCTTTCCGGGCCGAACGGCTGTTCAAGCTCTGCCGCTCCAAGGCGTATCTCTACCGTGGTGTAGAAATCCGGTGGAAATGCGACACCGCACTCGTCGTGGGCAGCGATACGCCGGCCGAGGCGGTGTTGCACTTCCCCGGCGGCCTCTCTGACTTCCTGACTACCGCCGTGCAAGGCCGCGCGGCCGTGGTGCCCAACCCTTTCGCGTCTACCGCGGAGTTCCCCGACGGCGCGGGACGCTGCGAATACGCCATCACTTGGCTGGAACATGGCGAGGGGTTTCTCTCCACCTATGCCAACACAATCCCCACGCCGCAGGGTGGCACGCATGAAGCAGGGCTGCGCGCGGCGCTCGTGAAGGGCCTGCGCGCTTATGGCGAGATGAAGAAGGAAAAGCGCGCCACCACCATCACCGCCGAGGATATCCTGGGCGGAATGGCCGGCATGCTCAGTATTTTCATCCGCGAGCCGCAATTCCAGGGCCAGACCAAGGATAAGTTGACCAATGGCGATGCCCAGCGCCTGACCGAGAACGCCCTGCGCGACCCCTTCGACCATTGGCTGACAGGTGATCCCGCCAGTGCCGACAACCTTCTGGCCTTCGCCCTCGAACGCGCCGAGGAGCGCCTGCGCCGCCGCGCCGAGAAGGACACGCCGCGCAAGACCGCCACGCGCAAGCTCCGCCTGCCGGGCAAGCTGACCGATTGCTCGCGAGAAAGCAGCGAGGGGACGGAGATTTTCCTCGTGGAAGGCGACAGCGCCGGTGGCTCGGCCAAGCAGGCGCGCGACCGCGAGACCCAGGCGGTGCTGCCGCTGCGGGGCAAGATCCTGAACGTGGCCAGCGCTTCCGCGGAAAAGCTGCGCGGCAACCAGGAGCTGAAGGATCTGGTCGAGGCGCTGGGTTGCGGTGTGGGGGATCGCTTTGATATCGCGCGTCTGCGCTATGGCCGCGTGGTCATCATGACGGATGCCGATGTGGATGGCGCGCACATCGCGGCGCTTTTGATGACCTTCTTCTACAAGGAATTGCCCGAACTGGTGCGCCAGGGTCGCATTTACCTGGCTCAGCCGCCTTTGTTCCGCCTGCAAGCGGGGGGCAAGAGCGTTTATGCGATGGATGACGCGGATCGCGCAAAGCAGATGAAGCGGCATTTCAAGGCGAACCAGAAGGTCGAGGTCAGCCGCTTCAAGGGCTTGGGCGAAATGCCGGCGGCTGTGTTGAAAGACACGACCATGGGGGCAAAGAACCGTGTGCTGCTCAAGGTAACGTTGCCGCCGGAAGATCGGGCCTACACGGCCGAACTCATGGAGGCGCTGATGGGGCGCAAGCCCGAATTGCGGTTCAAGTTCATCCAGGAGAATGCCGCGACGTTGGATGCGGAAGCGGTGGATGCTTGAGGGGTTTTTTGCCCTTAATGATTACTCAGATTTGAAGCGGGCCATCCATTAGCGGCCCGGCCCGGCCTGGCCCGGCAGGACGTCGTTGATCTGCGCTAAGTACCAGTTGCAGAGATTGTGAATTTGCAGTCAGTCGGCCTGGTTCAGACATGGCGGCTTGGGGGCCGTGACACCGGCGCATCGGGGCGCCGTGCCGGTTTCGTTGGCGAGGTGATTGAGCCAGGTACAAAACTTCAGGTTCCTCGTGGCATTCTGATCTGGTCGGCGTGAGGCTATTAGAAGGACCAGTTTCAGCGAGTTCCAGGGCGGTCATTCATTGACGCTCTGAAAGGCGGGCATGGGGCTGTGCAACGCGATAGCGTCCTGCAGGTCGGAAATGAGGCCCCAGCCCACAGGGTTGGCTCGATCGAGGCTGCGTAGCCGGATATGCTGTGCGCCAAAGACCGTCATACATTCATTCAGCCTGCCAACAATCGAAATATTTTGGAGGAGTTAGCCGTCGTGGATGAAGCCCTCGATGCTGTCCTCATTCACGTATCGACTGGTCCGTTGGCGTAGACCGATTCGCCACGGAATTGGCCCTTCGGATGTAGATTACCGTCCGCACCGGCACCATACCAAGCGCGGTTGAGCTTCGCCTGGATATCGCTATTTAATTGACTTTCGGTAATAAGGGCTTCAGTTTTCGGGGTAGTGGGGCAAATCGGGGGTTGGTCTCCGTCTTAGATCCTGCGCGAAAAGGGAGAATTGGTAATGGAAAGGCGGAACATCGTCCGTGGCGCAGCGATTGCTGGCGCGGGATTTGTCGCGGCCACCACATTGGCAGCGCCTGCAATCAGCCAGAACATCATCGAACTGCGGATGGTGACTTCCTGGCCAAAAGGCCTTCCAGGTGCCGGCACAGGTGTCGAGCGGTTGGCGAACAACATCCAGGAAATGTCGGGCGGCCGCCTGCGTGTTCGGGTCTTTGCAGCTGGCGAACTGGTGCCTGCACTGCGCTGCATGGATGCGGTGGTGGATGGCACGGCCGATATGGGTCACGATGCCTCCTTCTATCATCATGGCAAGAATGCAGCTTTCTCGGTCTTCTTCGCGGTGCCATTCGGAATGACCCCGGATGAGCAGATCGCGTGGATGAATTATGGCGGCGGCTGGGAATTGTGGGACGAACTCAACGCGCAATTCGGCATCATTGCCTTCCCCGCGGGCCAGACTTCAGCGCAATCCTTCGGCTGGTTCCGACGCGAAATCAACACCATGGCCGATTTCCGCGGCTTGAAAATGCGCATCCCCGGCCTCGGCGGCGACCTAATCAACCGCGTCGGCGGCTCTGCCATTCTGCTGCCGGGTGGTGAGGTCTTTGCCGCTCTGCAGTCAGGGGCAATTGATGCAGGTGAGTTCATCGGCCCGCTGAACGACCTGGCGCTGGGCTTCCATCAGGTGGCCAAGATCACGTACGGTCCCGGCGTGCAGGAGCCGGGTGGCATGATGCAGCTTATGGTAAACCGCCGCCGCTGGGATAGTTTGCCGGCCGACATGAAAGCCATCATCCGCATCGCTTCGCGCGAGCAGCATGAGGATATGAAGGCAGAATACGATTACGGCTCGGGGCGTACCATGGAGGTGCTGCGCACCCAACATGGCGTGCGCTTCCTGCGGTTGAACAACGAAATTCTCACCGGCCTTGGCAACGCCGCCGGCGACATGGTCAAGGACCTGCTGGAGGGTAACGATCCCTACATGCGAAAGGTCATGCGCAGCTACCTTCAGAGCCGCGAAACCACCATGCGCTACCTCCGCTTCAACGAACAGGCTTTCCTGAATGCCCGTACGCTTAATATCCGCTGGCCGACGGTAGCGGCCTGATCAGCCATCTCTGGTGCGATTGGCACGGATCATCACCGATCCGTGACTGAAAGGTGGTGCAAGTCGGGCATAATTACCTGACCAACCACACCATGGGTCTAAACGATCGCGCCGGCGGGGTTTCCCCCGCCGGCGCTTTCTGTTTCCTACGCTGGTACTCCACCCCGCTGATCATGCCGCGGTCACCCACCCATTTCGCCTTCCACCTCCGGCATATTCGGGTCTGAGCCTGGGGCTGGGATGATGATGCTGCCCGCCGGCGCGCGGAACAAAAGGTTGGGCAGCCAGGTGGCACTTTGCGGATAGGCATAAACCAGACCCAGCACCACGATCTGGATCGCTACGAAAGGCACGATACCGCGGTAGATCATCGGCGTTGTGATTGAAGGGGGGGCCACTCCTCGGAGGTAGAACAAGCTGAAGCCGAAGGGCGGCGTGAGGAAACTGGTTTGCAGTACGAGGCCGATCATCACACCGAGCAAGATGGGATCCACCCCAAGCAGCAGCAGGATGGGCGCCGTGATCGGCACGACGATGAACACGATTTCGAAGGTGTCAAGAAAGAAGCCGAGAACGAACATGATCAGCATGACCACGATCACAGCGCCGAGCTGGCCGCCCGGCATCGATTGCAGGACGTCGCGCACCAGATCCTCGCCGCCCAATCGGGTAAAAACCAGCGCGAAGGCGGTCGCACCGAGCAGAATGATGAAGACCATTGAGCTGATCGCCATGGTGCCACGATTGACCGCAGTGAGGATGTTACTGAAATCGCGCCGCAGCGACGTGATCGCGAGTGTCGGGACAAGTGCGGCCAATAGTGCAACGATCAGGAAGGTGAGCAGCCCGAAAGGCCCGGAAAGGTAACCGAGAGCCACCGCCAAAAGCAAAAAGCCGATCCAGAACCACATCAGCAGCCTTTCCTGCGTAACACGGTCCTGGTGGCGAAGCATGTGCTCTGCGAGGAGCTTCACCAGACAGAGCAACAGGGCGCCGAGCGCGCCGACGGACGCACTTTCGGTGGGTGTCGCGACGCCGCCGATGATCGAGCCCAGGACGGCGAAGATCAGCGTCAGTGGTGGCACCAACGCGGTGACAACGCGGCGGCCAAGTCCGGCGCGCTCCTCCGCATTCATGACCAGGGCTGGCGCCGCTAATGGGTCGAGCAGCGCGCGTATCGCAACCCAAAGGCCATAGAGCAGCGTCAAGCCCATGGCCGGCAAAAATGCGCCGGCAAAAAGATCACCTACGGAAACTGTGTCAGGGGCAAAATTGCCGAGTTGCAATTGCGCTGCGGAATTCGCGCTTTGTAGGATGTCTGCCAGGAAAATCAGTACGGTCGAGGGCGGCACGATCTGGCCGAGAGTGCCCGCAGCGCAAATTACTCCGCAGGCCAAGCGCGGATCGTATCCGGCACGCAGCATCGCTGGAAGGGAGAGCAGCCCCATCGTCACCACAGTGGCGCCGACCACGCCCGTGGACGCAGCGAGCACCGTGCCCACCAGCACGACCGAAATGCCCAAGCCTCCGCGTAGCGATCCGAACAATTGGCCCATCGTGGTCAGCAATGCTTCAGCAATTCGCGAGCGTTCGAGGACCACGCCCATGAACACGAATAACGGCACCGCCACCAGCACCGGGTTGGTAATGACCCCAAAGAAGCGGGTCGAGAGACCATTCAGCAGGCTGAGGTCAAACGTACCTAAGGCTGCGCCCAGCAAGGCGAATGCCACTGCCAGCCCGCCCAGGGTCCAGGCGACGATGTAGCCGAACATCAAGGCGCCCAGTATGGCGAGAAAGAAGGTTGCGGCCAGCAATTGGCCGATGGTCAAGCCGTCCATGGCAGATCGTTCCGTTTGACGGTCAAAGAGCGCTGGATGAGGGGGCGAATTCCTCTCGCCCACCGAGCACGAGGAGCGAGCGCGCGATCAGCACGATACCTTGCAGGGCGACCAGTAAAATCATCACCAGAAGTGTGCCTTGCAGGAACCACCAATTTGGCAGCCCGCCGGAATTGGGTGAGCCTTCATCCACTGCCCAGGCCCGCTGGACGAACGGGAAAAAGGCGGTCCACAGCACGAAGAGAAAAGGAGCCAGCAGGAGCAGTGTACCGAAGAGATCGACCAGCGCACGGCGCCGCAGTGTCATCTTACCGTAGAAGATATCTACTCGGACGAAGCCGCCTTTCATCATGGTGAAGCCGGCGCCAAGGACGATGACCATGGCATGTTGCCAAACATAGCTTTCCTGCAGCCAGGCATAATTGGTGTTTAGCGCATAGCGAAGATAGACGGCCGCAAAGCAGGCAAGAACGGCACCGAGAACGAGCCACGAGACGGCGCGGCCAACCCAGTCATTCACGCTTTCCGCGCCGCGCACGAACACAGCGAGCCACTGCATGCAAATCCCCCTGAATATCCGATTTGGTCAACAGCCACGCTCAAGCCGCCGCTGGGATGACCTTGTTCCCTGGTCTATCGTCCCAAATCGGCAATGAACGGGATGTCACCGGATGTCAATGAAATCCCTCACTGCCTGTGGCAGTCAAAACTCAGATCTCGCAGATTTTGAGCCTCGTTTCCCAGGTGATGGGGTAGTTTGGGCCGATCGTGTCAAAAATTTTCATACCAAATCCAGCTGAGCGTCCTACGCCGACGAGGCAGCAATAGTCCTTGATAGGCTTTGCCTGCTGGACCCTCACTCGAATTCATGGAGTGCGGCTGCCCCCGACGACACGTCGACATTGCGTGCGCTAATTAACAATTCCTCCGAGGGTAAGCTTCAATGCCGAAGGATTCGTGTCTGTGGACACAGGCATATCAATCCGGATTATTCACCCGGCTGGTCAGGGTGCTGATTTGGCCTTGGCTGGGCTCGCATGATGGTTTTAGACGCGCGGCACAGTGCGCTGGCTTTTGGTGCCGTCGGCGGGGTGCGGATTGCGATGCTTGGGGTTGTGGTGAAGGGCCTGGTCGGGGCGACGGCGCCCCGCGGTTCAGATGACCAGGCGCGGTAGCCGCTCCAGCACGAGCCGCAGGATGGCCTGATCGGGATAAGCGCTGGGCAGATGGACCAGCACCTTGGTTTTCCATTCGACGATGC
>Ga0105045_10006048_pt1 | contig 10707 bp, 9 predicted proteins | sample MAT02_FD_78089 | JGI IMG/M metagenome (GOLD analysis project Ga0105045, IMG submission 78089) | Freshwater microbial communities from Lake Fryxell liftoff mats and glacier meltwater in Antarctica - MAT-02 (megahit assembly) | ecosystem: Environmental > Aquatic > Freshwater > Ice > Liftoff... | reverse complement strand
GCCACCTGGGCGATGCTCATCACAGGTTTCGGCCTGGTGGGCTTTGCCGCTCGTCGGCGCCGGTCGATGGTTGCAATTGCGGCCTGACCTTTTCGGAGAGGGCCCGGACTGGAACAGCAGGGCCGGGGCGAAAGCCCCGGCCCTTTTGCTGTCAGCGTGCCATCAACGCGGGCAGGAAGGCCTGGTGGGCCAGTGCAAGCGTGTCGATATCCTGCGCGCCTACGCCATCCACCTTCAGCATGGTCCCCCCGGTCGTGCCGATCCGGGCAATGGGCACGGGGCAGGGCGGCAAGGCCGCGCCGGGCTTCACGGTCAGGATGTAGCGCCCCTGGTCTTCGCCAAAAGCCCAGCCGGCCAATGGCATACCGGCCGTTGGCGCAATGGCTGCGCCAATCTTTCCGGCCATCGCCATTTCGGCGACGGCGATCAGCAGCCCGCCATCTGCGCAATCATGGACAGCAGTTGCCGTGCCTGCCAGAATCAGCGCGCGCACCCAGTCTCCCGCTGCTCTTTCGGCCTGTAGATCGACGGGGGGCGGTGGGCCTTCTTCACGGCCATGCAACTCGCGCAGCCATATGGACTGGCCAAGATGTCCGTGGCTTTCGCCAACAAGCCAGATGTCCTCGCCATCGGTTTTGAAGGCAATCGTTGCCGACGTCGTCCAGTCCTGCAGGAGCCCTACGGCGCCGATGGCGGGTGTGGGAAGGATACCCTGGCCTTCGGTTTCGTTGTAAAGGCTCACGTTTCCCGAGACGACGGGGAAATCGAGCGCGCGGCAGGCAGCGGCCATGCCTTCGATGCAGCCGACGAACTGGCCCATGATTTCGGGGCGGGTCGGGGCTGCGAAGTTCATGCAGTCGGTCACGGCCAGTGGCGTCGCGCCGACGGCCGTGAGGTTGCGCCAGGCTTCGGCAATAGCCTGCTTCCCGCCTTCCACCGGGTCGGCGAAGCAGTAGCGCGGCGTGCAGTCGACCGTGATGGCGAGACCCTTTTGCGTGCCGTGGACCCGGACAACAGCGGCGTCCCCGCCGGGGCGCTGGACTGTGTCTGCGCCCACCATATGATCATATTGTTCCCACACCCAACGGCGAGAGGCGAGGTCCGGGCAGCCGATCATGGTGACGAGGTCCGCCATCAAGTCTTTTGTTTCAGGCACATTTTCCAGTGGGGCGCGCCTGGGCGTCGGCACCCACGGGCGATCATATCTGGGGGCGTCGTCGGCGATGGGGGCAAGCGGGAGATCGGCGACCATCGCGCCCTGCCATTCCAGCTGGAGCCGGCCGGTGTCGGTCACTTCGCCGATCACAGCGAAATCCAGCGCCCACTTGCGGAAGATCGCCTCGGCCTCGTCTTCGCGGCCCGGCTTCAGCACGATGAGCATGCGCTCCTGCGATTCCGAGAGCATCATTTCGTAGGGCGTCATGCCGGTTTCACGGGTCGGCACCATGTCCATCACCAGCCTCAGCCCGACGCCGCCCTTGGACGCCATCTCGACACTGGAAGAGGTCAGGCCGGCTGCCCCCATGTCCTGTATGGCGACGATGGCATCTGTCGCCATCAGCTCGAGGCAGGCCTCGATCAGCAGCTTTTCCATGAACGGGTCGCCGACTTGCACGGTCGGGCGCTTGTCTTCGGAATCCGCGTCGAACTCGGCCGACGCCATCGTGGCGCCGTGGATTCCGTCGCGGCCAGTTCGTGAGCCGACGTAGACGACAGGGTTCCCGATGCCCGCGGCGGCCGAGTAGAAGATCTTGTCGGTCTTCGCGAGCCCGACTGTCATCGCGTTGACAAGGATGTTGCCATTGTAAGCCGGGTGGAAGTTTACTTCCCCGCCGACGGTCGGTACGCCGACGCAATTGCCATAGCCGCCGATGCCTGCCACCACGCCGCGCAGCAACTGCCGGGTTTTCGGATGCGTCGCAGCGCCGAAGCGAAGGGCGTTCAAGTTGGCGACCGGCCGTGCGCCCATGGTGAAAACATCGCGCATGATGCCGCCCACACCGGTGGCCGCGCCCTGATAGGGCTCGATGAAGCTGGGGTGGTTGTGGCTTTCCATCTTGAAGATGGCGGCGTCGCCATCGCCGATGTCGATGACGCCGGCATTTTCGCCCGGCCCTTGGATTACCCAGGGCGCCGAAGTGGGCAGCTTCGCGAGGTGGATCCGAGACGACTTGTACGAGCAATGCTCGGACCACATCACCGAGAAGATGCCCAGTTCCAGAAGGTTGGGCTCCCGGCCAAGGGCGGCGAGGATATGATCATATTCCGTCGGGCTGAGCCCATGGCTGGCGACGAGGTCTGGGGTGATGGCGGTCATGCGCGGGCTCCTAGCCGACCCTGTTCACGCTGTCATCCGGCTATGGCAAAGCCAGGCACTTGGGCAACTTGCCGAGCCAAGCTATGAACAGGATAAATGGGGGTGAGCATGGCGCGACAGCGGGCTGACGGGAAGAAGACGCAGATCGTCGTCGTGGGCGGTGGCGCAGGTGGGCTTGAGCTGGTGACCCGGCTTGGTGCTCGCCTGCCGCGCGATACGCACGACATCATCCTTGTCGACAAGAACCCGACCCATATCTGGAAGCCACTGCTCCACGAAGTCGCCGCCGGCTCGCTGGATGCCAACCTCGATGAAGTTGGCTACCGAAGCCATGCGTTTCGCTGGGGCTATCGCTATTATGACGGTGCACTGGAGGCGATCGACCGGAGTGCACAGGAGATTGTGGTCGCGCCGATCTTGGATGAGGACGACCGCGAAGTGATCGGCCGGCATCGCATTCGTTACGATTACCTGGTGCTGGCGGTCGGCTCGGTTTCGAACGATTTCGGAACGCCGGGGGTGCGCGAGCATTGCATGTCTCTGGAAAGCCGGGCCGATGCCGACCGCTTTCGCCGTCGACTTTTGAACCAGTGCCTGCGGGTTTCGCGCGCCATGGTGAGCGACCCCGGCGCCGAAGCTTTTGCGCGGGTCGCTATCGTGGGCGGCGGCGCAACCGGCGTGGAACTTGCGGCCGAACTGTATTCGGCCGCCGATGCACTTGGCTATTACGGGCTGGAGGTGTTCGATGCGAAGCGGCTGCGGGTGACGCTTATCGAGGCAGGTCCGCGGATCCTGCCTGCCTTGCCTGACAAGCTTGCCGCAGCGGCCACCGCCGAACTCGAAGCGTTGGGTGTTCGCGTGCTGGCCGGCACGCAGGTTGTGGAGGCGACCGAGGGCGCAATCGTGACGAAGAGTGGCGAAATCATCGAGGCCGACATCAAGGTCTGGGCGGCGGGCGTAAAGGGCGCGGATTTCCTGAAGAATATCGGCGGGCTGGAAACCACTCGCAACAACCAGCTGGTTGTGCGGCCGACCCTGCAGACCAGCCTGGACGACCGGATCTTCGCCATCGGGGATTGCGCCTTTTTTCTGCCCGAAGGCGCTGAAAAGCCCATCCCGCCAAGAGCCCAATCCGCGCACCAGATGGCAAGCATCGCATGTTACAACTTGCGTGCCATGATGGACGACAAGCCACTGAAATTCTTCGTTTATCATGACAAGGGATCGTTGGTCAGCCTAGCGCGCTACACCACGGTGGGGAGTTTGATGGGAAACCTTGTCGGTGGCCGTATGGCGATAGAGGGGCGACTGGCGCGGCTGGTTTACACGTCTTTGTATCGGATGCACCTTGTTGCCATTCATGGCTGGTTGAAGGGATTTTCGCTGATGCTGGTGGGCCATGTGAACCAGGTGGTTCGCCCGAAGTTGAAGCTGCACTGAAAAGCGAGGGCAACAGCAGGCCTTGGGCGCGATGCTGACAGACCGGATAGAGTGGGGCGGGCACCCGGCAATGGGGATTCCAGTCTCCGGCAAGGGACGCGAGCCTTGATCGTCAGGGATCATGATCGAAGCGGCTGAAGGGCCGTGTCGACTTTGCGGCCTTCGAGCATATTCCGTGTCTGTGGTCACCTGCGTCGGAAACGAATGGGGAAAAACAAGGAGAAACAGCGCCTGGTGTGATGCAATCAGAACGAGGCTCGCGCCAAGCAGCGATTGCAGTGCTCTATTGCAGCGCCAGTTTCAGGCCCGCGATGGCTTGTCGGGCGGCGATGAGCGACTGGCCCTCCACCATTCCGCGCCAATGGTCGCTGTTGGTGTAAAATGCCGCAAGCATCTGCGCCTTGATGGCTTGGCCTTCGGGGGACAGCGGATCGCCATGGCCGTGAAGCCAGGCATCGGCGCGTAGAGCATCGACGACCTCGTTTACAGGGACAGTGCCGAATTCGAGTGCGATTCCAGTCACCTCTGCGTTGGGCAACAAGGCGGGAGCGGCGCCGAGCCAGTCTCCGCTCAAATCGGCGGATGCACTTTCGGGGCCGCCGATGGGGATGGCGGTGAGGCCGTGACGGGCGAGCGCTCGGTTGGCGATAGCGCTTCCCCGCGGAGCAGAGATTATCGGCTCGCCATAGCCGGATGGGCCGAGGCCGGTGTGAAAATCGATGATAGCGACATGCGCTGCTTTGCCCAGCCGATCGTGAAAGATCGCAGTCAACGTCTTTCGGGACCAGACAGGCGCGATGCCACCGTAAAAGATGCCGGCCGGATGGTGATATTGCCCGCCCGAGATGGCTTTCATCAGGCCAGCTTCACCGTGGCTGGCGATGTAGGCAACCGCGGCGGCTTTGTAGGCTTCCTGATGCGCGCGGTCCCGATGGGTGGGAACGATCAAGTCCGCCAGGGTGTCGTAGCCCGGATTCCGGGGCAGGGCTGCGGCGAAATCAATCCAGTTGCGATTGAGGTCGACATTGTCTTCGTTCACCCGGCGCGACCAGGCAAAACCATAGGGGTTGATGGCATGCACCATCAGCACAGCGACGCCCTTCGGCAGGAGCGCGGCCTCGTTTCGTTCGAGCCAGGCGGACTGCGCGCCGGAGCCGCAATGGCCTTCCACGCCGTGCGTTGCTGAAACCAAGAGAAGAACCGCCGAAGCATCTCTGGCACCGATCCAGGCGAGATCGGTCGCGAGCGCACCATCATCAGGGCCGCGCCCGGGATGAGAAATGGATTCGATGGCGGCGTTGGCGCCCTTAGCAGCTGCGAGGAAGCGGGCGCGGGCGCTGGAATAGCTGAGGGGAAAATCGGTTGCGGCCATGGTTGCTCCAGCTTTGACGAGTGGACCGGACTTATCGTGATAATGGCCCGAAGGACAGGGAGATCGTGACGGCTATTCGTGGAATTCTGCTGCATCTGGAATGCGGCCGAAAGCAATCTTGGTTCCGATCAGGTTCGCCCGGCCCGTCGCGCAAGGCCCTAGCGTTACGGCATTCCGGCCATAGCGGCTGTTGATCGCGTCCATCGCATGCGCGATTCGGCGCGTGTCCCGCCGTTTTGTTTCGGGTTGGCCGTGGCCGTCTTCGAACAGGGACAGCTGGGTGCCGCTGGATGGGCGGATATCGTCAAGGGTGACGCCGATGGTGCGGACGCGTTCCTGCGCGAGTGATGCCTCCAGTCTCAGCCAGAGTGCAGCGAAGGCGTCCAGCAGTGGAAACGTGTCGTCGGTCGGGGAGATGCGTTGGGTCAGGCTGGCGTGCCGCCGCGATTCGAACCGTGCGTGCAAACTGAGGTGCCGGGTGACGCAATCTGCCCGGCGCAAGCGGCTTGCGGCCTTTATCAGCAGGCGGCGGGCCGTGACCCTGACGGTTTCCGGATCGCGCAGTTGTGGCGCCAGCACATGGCTGTGGCCGATGGAGCGGGACTGTTGCGGCCGTTCTGGCAGGTCCGCGCCGTGCAGCGCATACCAGAGCCGCGTTCCCACGACCGAGCCCCAGGCTGAGCCGGCGGAGGACGGGTCCTGGAGCAGGAGTTGTTCCATGCTGGTGATGCCCTGGTCATTGAGGCGTGCCTCCATCTTTGCGCCGATGCCGGGAACATCGGACAGTTTCAGCGCGTGGAGACGTTGAGGCAGGTCTTGCGCTGTCAACACCGTGAGGCCATCGGGCTTTCGCATGTCGGCTGCGATCTTGGCCAGCAGGCGCGACGGTGCGATTCCGACCGAGGACGTCAGGTAATCCCCCACGTTGGCGCGGATGCCGGATTTGATCCTCCGCGCAAGCGCCATCGCCTGTTCGGCTGCGTTCTCGTTGTCCAGCAGGCGGCAGGCGACTTCATCGATCGAGCAGACGGCGGTGACGGGAATGTGCCTCCAAACCTCGGCGACGACGGCTTTATGGAAATCGACATAGCGATCATGTCGTCCACCGACGAAGATGAGGGCAGGGCAGCGGCGTTTTGCCTCCCCCAAATTCATGCCGGTGCGGATGCCGAACGCCTTGGCTTCGTAGCTGGCGGCGATGATGGTGCCGGAATCCACCGATTCCGGACCGACAGCGATGGGTTTGCCACGCAATTCGGGGCGCAGCTGCTGCTCCACGCTGGCGAAATAGCTGTTGAGATCGAGATAGAGCCAGCGAAGGGGGCGCGCGCCGAACATCAGGACCGGAACATAACAGGAACAATTTGCCCCGTCAAAGGATTGCGCGGCGGCATCCGGGCTGCAATGATGACAGGAACATTGGGGGCGCGATGACCGAGCAGCGTGTGGATGGTTTGAAGGTCGAGGAGCCTGCGGGGGTGCAGGCTGTGGAGGCCGGCGCGATCGAAGGCAGGCGTCTGCGATATTATGATTATTGCATGGCTGCGTTTGCTGTTATCCTCATCTGCTCCAACCTGATCGGCGCCGGGAAGGTGGCCACGCTGGACCTGCCGATGCTGGGTGCGGTGACATTCGGCGCCGGCATCCTGTTTTTCCCGCTTTCCTATGTGCTGGGCGACGTACTGACCGAAGTTTATGGCTATGCCCGTGCCCGCCGGGTTGTGTGGGTGGGCTTTGCCGCCAGTGTTTTTGCCGCCAGCATGGCCGCGACCGTTGTCGCGATGCCGCCTGCTGCCGACTGGACAGGGCAGGAGCCTCTGGCCCAGGTGCTTGGCCAGGCACCCCGCATCTTTGCTGCCTCCATCATGGCCTTCTGGGCTGGCGAGTTCACCAACGCCTTTGTTCTGGCGCGGATGAAGGTGCTCACCAAGGGGCGCTGGCTGTGGACGCGCACGATCGGCTCCACCGCAGTGGGGCAGGGCGTTGATACGCTGATCTTCTATCCGCTGGCGTTCTGGGGCATCTGGGAGACATCGCTGATCATCACGGTGATGATCACCAACTATCTTCTGAAAGTGGGCTGGGAGGCCTTGCTGACGCCCGTGACCTACAAGGTCGTCAACACGATGAAGCAGCGCGAGGGGCTGGACGTGTATGACGTGGAGACGGACTTTACGCCGTTCCGGACGAAGATTTGAGGTGCGCTGGATGCAGGATGTAAAACGCCTGCTGTTGGGCGGAGCCGGGCTCCCGAACGCGGCTGGCCGTTGGACGAATGAGTTCAGGCCAGAACGTTGAGCAGGCTTTCGAACATCCGGCGGCCATCCGTGCCACCATGCGCGGGTTCCACCACGCGCTCGGGGTGGGGCATCAGGCCAAGCACGTTGCGACGGTCGTTGAGGATGCCGGCGATGTTGCGGGCCGATCCGTTCACCTCTTCGGCGTAGCGGAAGGCGATCTGGCCCTGCTGCTCCAGCCGGTCGAGCGTTTCGCGGTCCGCCTGGAAGTTGCCGTCGTGGTGGGCGACCGGCAATGTGATGTGCTCCCCCTGCGCATAGGTGCTGGTGAAGGGTGTTTGCGTATTCACGACTTCGAGCCGCACGTCGCGGCAGACAAAATCGAGGCCGGCGTTGCGCATCAGGGCACCGGGAAGCAGACCGGATTCGGTGAGCACCTGGAAGCCGTTGCAGATGCCCATCACAGGGGTTCCGCGACCAGCCGCGGACATCACTTCGCGCATGATCTGCGCGCGCGCCGCAATGGCACCTGACCGGAGGTAATCACCATGGGAAAACCCACCAGGAAGCGCTATCAGATCAAGCATTTCTGGAAGTTCGTTGCTATCGTGCCACAAGGGAATCGGCGCCTGTCCGGTGACGAGTTCCAGCGCAACCATCAAGTCCCGGTCGCAGTTTGACCCGGGAAATACGACGACTGCGGTCTTCACCCGAGGTCCACCCTGAAATTCTCGATCACCGTGTTGGCAAGCAGCTTTCGCGCCATTTCCTCGATTTGCGCAACGGTAGTGCCGTCGGCGACGTCGAGTTCGATCACCTTGCCAACCCGCACATCGCTGACCTGGCCGAAGCCAAGCCCTTCGAGCGCATGATGAATGGCGCGCCCCTGCGGATCGAGGACACCGGGTTTCAGCGAGACAGTGACATGGGCTTTCATCCGCGCGCCTATGCGGCAGGACCGGAAAAAAGAAAAGGGCGGGGAATCGCTTCCCCGCCCAATCCTGCCCGGTCTCGCCGGTGCCGGAAGGGTGCGCGTTATGCGGCCTTCAGTGCCAGACGCCGACGCCGGGATGCAGTGCCCACGAGGCCCAAGCTGGCGATCAACATACCCCAGGTTGCAGGCTCGGGAATGCCCGGCGTCGGCGGCAGGGTGTCCCGATCGAGCAGCGCGTAGCGGATGGTCCCACCGAACACGAGATACTCACCGAAGCCGTCGCCCCAGAACTTCACCTTGGTGGAGTCCCCGGAATCATCCAGTGCCGAAACGAAGACAAGGGCAGTCCCATCGGTGATGAACTGGTCCCCGTATTCATCCGATTTGCCGACGAGGATTGGTGCCCCGTCGTCGAACGAAATATAGAGGTAGGACGGCTGGCAGCAGGTCGCCCAGTCGCCGACTTCGAAGCCGATGGTGTTGACGGCGCTATCGGAGGTCAGCGTGATTCCGGACACGATGGCACCAATACCCGGACCCGATCCAAAGGGGCTGATATCATATGTTTCGCCGGTGGTTGTCCGGTCGGGGTTCGGAAAGCCGGTGTAAACACCGTGGTTGTACAGCGCGCTGCCGTCGGTCCGGCTGATGACATACGCGCCGCGATCGACCGAGGTCACGTCCGAGGGCGGGTTGGCTCACGTATCGGTCGTGACAGTCGCGCCGGCGGCGATGACGGTGTTGTCGAAGTTCACCGGACCATCATCGAGGTTGTCGAACACGGTGACGATGGTGGCGCTTGCAGATGTGGCGGCAAGGCCAGTGCCGAAGCCAGTAGCAGATTCTGAATTCTCATGTCGGTCCCTCCATGTTGTACAGGTGCCACCAAAACCTTGCACCCTTGGCACCTCAAGAGTTACGCGCAATAGCCATGCCAAGATGAGACAGCGCTTGTTTTCAATCGGATAGCGATCTGAGGAGCCATCAAATTGTAAGATCAGCCGACAATCATGCTGATGGCATCAGCGCTACGCTCCACTGCAGTGAGTCTCGTTCTGACTTCATCGGAACGGCCGCTGTATCTCCTGGTTTTTCCCGCGTGGGTTTTGGATGCAGGTGATTCCACCTGATCGGACTATGTGCCTGCCTCAGCGCGCGAAGCGTTCCACGGCGGCAAGTGCCTGGGCGAAGGCCGGAGTGCCGGGCGCGATTGGCTCGAAATGGCCGGTGACAGGTGCGACGAAGATGTCGGCTCGATCGCCGGCTGTGCGAGCGGCCCGGGCGTGATCAAGGCCCATGGCAGGGTAGGCGACCTGGTCGAACACGCCGTGCAGCATCACGATCGGAACGCCTGTCGGCAGCAGCATATCTGGAGATGTGTCGGCGAAACGGCTTTCGGTTTCACCGGGTGCAAGCAGAGGAACCGACTGATCGCCGCAGACGAGGCGGATTTCCCGATCCCAGTCCTTCAGCGAACCGAACCCGCCGACCGAGACAACCCCTCGCGGCTTCAACGGCGTTTCCACGCGCATCGGGCTGGTTGCGGGCAGCTTGTGGCGCCCTGCTGCCCAAAGTGCGAGGTGGCCGCCAGCCGAGTGGCCGTAGAGCACGACCCGGTTCAGATCGAGCTTGCGGGCTTCAGCATGATCCCGAAGCAGATCGAGCGCCTGCCCGACATCGGTGAAGGTGCCCGGGTAGCCGCCGCCGTCTTCATCGACCCTGCGGTAGCCGACCGACCACACAGCATAGCCCTTGTCCACGAAAGCGCCCGCTGCCGGCCGCAGAAGCTCCGGCCCGTAGCGCTTCTGCCAGCAGCCCCCGTGGATTATCACGACAACGGGGCGAAGGGCATCCGGATTCGCGGCATCTGCCTTGGGAAGGAACAGTTCCACCTGCTGCGAGGGCGCCTCGCCGTAGCGGATGGTTTCAACAGGCGCTGCCGCCGGAAGCGATGTTACCGAACGAACGGTCATCAGCCGGGGCAGATCCGCAGGCTTCGGCTGTGCCCACAGCGACGACAGCGGCGCTGCCATCAGCACTACCGCGAACGGGAGCAGCCTTCTCATTTGGTCGTGCGGGCCTTCCGGGCTTCGTCCAGATCAAAGATCGCGCCATCGACACCCTCTGGCAGAAGGCCAAGACGGCGTGCGACCTCCTGATAGGCCTCCACTTCGCCACCCAGGTCCCGGCGGAACCGGTCCTTGTCGAGCTTTTCATTTGTCTTCATGTCCCAGAGGCGGCAGCCATCAGGGCTGATCTCGTCGGCCAGGATCACTCGGCTGTAGTCGTCTCCCCACAGACGACCAAACTCGAGCTTGAAGTCGACAAGGCGGATTCCGATGCCGGCGAACAGGCCGGTCAGGAAATCATTCGTGCGGATTGCAATGTCGACCATGTCGGCAAGCTC
>Ga0105045_10006047_pt1 | contig 10709 bp, 9 predicted proteins | sample MAT02_FD_78089 | JGI IMG/M metagenome (GOLD analysis project Ga0105045, IMG submission 78089) | Freshwater microbial communities from Lake Fryxell liftoff mats and glacier meltwater in Antarctica - MAT-02 (megahit assembly) | ecosystem: Environmental > Aquatic > Freshwater > Ice > Liftoff... | reverse complement strand
CGCAGCCCCGGTGACGGCGGCTCCCCCCGTCCCGACGGCCGAAGCAACGAGGCACAGGGCAACGAGGCACAGGGCAACGAGGCACAGGGCAACGAGGCACAGGGCAACGAGGCACAGGGCGATGACGCGCAGGGCAGCGATTCCCAGGGGGCCGAGGGTGACGGCGAGGGAAGTCGTCGCCGTCGCCGTCGCCGGGGACGCGACCGGGACCGCAACGACGAGGGCGGTGACGCCAACCAGTCGTGGGAGGGCGAGCTGGTCGAGGTCGCCGGGATCCTGGATCTGCGCGATGAGGGCTACGGGTTCCTGCGTGTCGACGGATTGCTCCCCAGCCGTGATGACGTCTATGTCTCGGTGAAGCAGACGCGCCAGTTCGGTCTGCGACGTGGTGACTGGTTGACCGGCGCGAGCCGTCCGGCGAACCGTGGCGAGAAGAACCCGGCGCTGCTGCGCATCGACACCGTCAACGCCGCGGAACCCGGCAGCTCACGTGACCGCCCCCGTTTCGAGGACCTCACCCCGCTGTTCCCCAACGAGCGACTGCGGCTCGAGCGCGAGGACCACCCCTACGACGTCGCGGGGCGCATCATCGACCTGTTGGCACCGATCGGCAAGGGCCAGCGGGGCCTGATCGTCTCTCCGCCCAAGGCCGGCAAGACCACGATCATGAAGACGCTCGCCCAGTGCATCGAGGCCAACCACCCCGAGGTCGAGCTCATGGTGCTGTTGGTCGACGAGCGCCCCGAGGAGGTCACCGACATGCGTCGGTCGATCGAGGGTGACGTGGTCGCGTCGACCTTCGACCGCCCCGCCGAGGAGCACATCGCGGTCGCCGAACTGGCCATCGAACGAGCGAAGCGCATGGTCGAACAGGGTCAGGACGTCGTCGTCATCCTCGACGGCATCACACGCCTGGCCCGCGCCTACAACCTGGCGGCTCCCAACGGCGGCCGCATCATGAGCGGCGGTCTGGACACCGGCGCGCTCTACCCGCCGAAGCGGTTCTTCGGTGCGGCCCGGAACCTCGAGGAGGGCGGCTCGCTCACCATCCTGGCCACCGCGCTGGTCGAGACCGGATCGAAGATGGACGAGGTGATCTTCGAGGAGTTCAAGGGGACCGGGAACATGGAGCTCCGGCTCGACCGTTCCGCCGCCGAGCAGCGGGTGTTCCCCGCGATCGACGTCGACGGGTCCTCCACGCGTCACGACGAGCTGCTGGTCGATGCCAAGCAGTTGCAGCAGATCCAGAAGCTCCGTCGTCTGCTGTCGAAGCTGGCATCCGACGGCGACCCGGCCGCCGGGCTGGAACTGGTCATCGACCGCATGCGCAAGTTCCCGACCAACGACGTCTTCCTGGCCGAGATCGCCAAGGCGCCGGCCATCACCTGAGCACCGGTTCGCCCCGTGCGGCGGGGCGAGCCATACTGACCCGTCCCCTCATCTGGGCCCCGCACGGAAACCGGGGCCATCACGGAGAGCACCCATGAAGCCCGGAATCCATCCCACCTATCGCCACGTCGTGTTCCAGGACACGTCCTCGGGCGATACCTTCCTCACCCGTTCCACGATCGACACGCCCGACACGATCACCTGGTCCGACGGCAACGAGTACCCGCTGGCCAAGGTCGAGATCTCGGCGTTCACCCACCCCTTCTTCACCGGTCAGATGAAGATCGTCGACACCGCCGGGCGTGTGGAGCGCTTCGAGCGTCGCTACGGCCGCCGCAAGGGCAAGGACGCCGACGGAGCTGCTCCGGAGGAGTCGGCATCCGCCGACGACGCGTCCGGGTCGACCGACGAGGACTGAAGCCGCCGGTTCCGGTGCTGTCGCGTGGACGCACGACGGGCGACATGACGTGACACCGGGGCGACCGTGACGCTCGCTCCCGAGCAACTGGCACGCCTCCGGCGCGCCAAGCTCGCCGCGCTGGTGAGGGACCTGGGCGGTGACCCCGGCGGACCTGTCGACGTGGGGACCTCGGCCGCGTCCATTTCCGACGGTCGGGCGTGGGTCCTGGTGCCGTCGGGCTCCGCCGGCGCCCTCGCCGGGGCGCTGTTGTGGTGTGAGCGAGCAGGGGCGCACTCACTCACGGTGTTCGTCGACGCCGATGCCGACGTGCCCACCGTCGCGCGCTGGACGGGGTACTTCGGACTCGGTGCCGGCGCCATCTCGGTGCGCTCGGTCGACGGGGCGACCTCGAACGAGGCCATGGCGTCGCCGGTGCCCGAACCCGTCGCTGTGCCGGACATCCCCGACGAACTGCTCGACCAGCTGCGCGATGCCGACGTCGAGATCGTGGTGGAGCACGGCTACGTGCGCGGCGAGGTCCTGGGGCTCGAGGTCGCCCGGCTGGTTCGATGGCCGACCGAGGTCGGTGGCGACGGCGAGCTCCACCTCGAGGCTGGTGTCGGGCGGTTCGACCGGGACGCCGTTGCAGCGGCTCGACCCGACGAGGCTCCGGCGGAGTCGTTGGCCCGCACCGTGGCGCAGGTGCGTGCGCACCGGTACCCGGGGGCACCCGTGCACGCCGTGCAACTGTTGGTCCGCGAGCGGTGGTTGCGGTCGATGGTCGTGGAGGACCCCCAGCTCGTGGGTGCCTCCCAGCTGGGCGCGACCGAGATGACCACCGAGGCGACCGGGTTGCGCGACGTGCATCCAGCAGCGGCGGTGGGGACCGACCCCGATGGGGGACCGGTGGTGGTGGTCTGTTCCACCGGGGTCGACCTGTCGCTGGTCCCGCTCGCTGCGGACACCCGTCGGCGGCTCGACCCGGATGCCCGCCTGGTGCTCGCGCTGCCGGCGCGGGACCACCACGGCGCGACGCGCACGCTGGTGGAGCTGCTGCGTGGCTCCGCCGAGTTGGTCGACGTGGCGCCGGGTTGGGGTTGAGGTGCTGCCCGACGCGCTTGCCGCGCGCCTCGCCGACCTCGAGCGCGAGTACGCGGAGTGCGAGGCGCGCCTCGCCGACCCCGAGGTCGTCGCCGACCAGCGGCGCTATGTCGAGATCTCCCGTCGGTACAGCGAGCTCCGGGCGATCGTCGAGCGGACGATCGAACTCCGTTCGCTGACCGACGACCTGGCCGCGGCGCGTGAGCTGGCGGAAGCCGCAGGCGAGGACGACCGGGACACGCTGCGATCGGAGATCAACGACCTGTTGGCGTCGATCGCTGCCACCGAGGACGCGCTGAAGCTGCTCCTCGTGCCGAGCGACCCGTTCGACGACCGCAACGTGATCGTCGAGCTCCGCGGTGCCGAGGGCGGCGAGGAGGCCAACCTGTTCGCCCGCGACCTGTTCGAGATGTACCGGGCCTATGCGACCCGGCAGGGGTGGCGTTTCGAGACGATGTCGGCGTCGCCGTCCGATCTGGGCGGCTACAGCGAGGTCACGTTCCGCGTGGCGGGGGACAGCGTGTGGTCGCGCATGAAGTTCGAGGCCGGGCCCCATCGCGTGCAGCGGGTGCCGGTCACCGAGTCCCAGGGCCGGGTGCACACCTCCTCGGCGACCGTTGCGGTGCTGCCCGAGGCCGACGAGGTCGAGGTGGTCATCGATCCAGGGGATCTCACCGTGGACGTGTTCCGGTCATCGGGTCCCGGTGGCCAATCGGTGAACACCACCGACTCCGCAGTGCGCATCACCCATCTGCCGACCGGGCTCGTCGTGTCGATGCAGGACGAGAAGAGCCAGATCCAGAACCGCGCGAAGGCCATGACGGTGCTGCGTGCCCGCCTCCTCGAGGCGGAGCGTCGTCGTAGGTCCGACGACGCGGCCGGACAGAAGCGGGCCCAGATCGGCGGCGGCGGTCGTAGCGAGAAGATCCGCACCTACAACGTCAAGGAGAACCGCATCACCGACCATCGCATCGGTCTGACGCTGTACCACCTGGACCGTGTGCTGCGCGGCGAGCTCGACGAGATCAGCGACGCGCTGATCACCGACGATCGCGCCCGTCGACTCACCGAGGTGGTCGGGGAGGGCCCCACACCGTGAGCCCTGCGCCGGACGGCACGATCACCTGGCGGGAGCTGTTGGCCGAGGCCATCGAACGACTGACGTCGGCCGGGTCGGGGTCGGCAGCGGTGGATGCTCGTTGGATCGTCGCGGAGTGTCTCGAGGTTTCGTCGGCCGAACTGTCGGGTGCGCTCGGTGAACTGGCGACCGGACGGGGGGTGGCGCGCTTCGACGACATGGTGGCGCGTCGCACGGCGGGCGAGCCCCTGCAGTACGTGCTCGGTTCGTGGGGGTTCCGCCGGCTCGACCTGATGGTCGACCGGCGGGTGCTGATACCGCGGCCCGAGACCGAATCGGTGGTCGAGGTCGCCCTGGCCGAGCTCGACGCGCTCGGCGGCCGCGACCGACCGACGCGGGTGGTCGATCTGGGAACCGGCAGCGGGGCCATCGCTCTGTCGCTCGCGGTGGAACGCGTCCGCACCGAGGTGTGGGCAACCGATGCCAGCGCCGATGCCCTGGCGGTCGCCCGGGCGAACATCGCAGGTGTGGGGCGTGCGGGCGCTCGGGTCCGCATCGCCTCGGGGGACTGGTTCGGCGCCCTTCCCGCACATCTCCGCCACACGATCGACCTCGTGATCTCGAACCCGCCCTACGTGGCCGGCGACGCGGACCTTCCCGATGAGGTGGCGGTATGGGAACCGGCATCGGCGTTGGTGTCGGGAACCGACGGGACCGATGACCTGCGTCGGATCATCTCCGAGGCGCCCGGGTGGTTGAACTCGACAGGGGTGCTGGTCTGTGAGCTGTCGCCCGAGCAGGCACCAGCGTTGGTGCACCATGCCCTGGCGCACTTCGAACGGGCCAGGGTCGAGGATGACCTGACCGGACGCCCCCGTGCCCTCGTGGCGCACCTCGCCCGACGCTGAACCCCGCCGGGGTCGTCCCCAATCTGCGCCTGATCCCAGCTGGGCCCGGCCCCGCACGATTTCCAGCCGACGCGGTCGTGCCCACCGTGGAATGATGTCGACGCCGGGGTGTCCCGGCAGGTCCGCGAGGGGATGGCATGGCACTGCGAAGGAAGCCGGCGGAGCGGGCGGAGCTGCTGTCGAACGTGCAGTTCTTCGACGGGTTCTCCGCCGATGACCTGCGGCGCGTCGTGGAGCTGTCCGACGAGGTCGAGGTACAGGCCGGTGACGTCCTGGTCGACCAGGGCGACCCGGGAACGCACTGCTACATGATCCTCGAAGGGATCGCCAGCGTCTACGTGCGGGGTGAGCACGTCGCGTCGAGTGGTCCGGGTTCGATGGTCGGCGAGATGGCGCTGGTCGATCACCGGCCCCGCTCGGCCACGGTGGTGGGCGACACCGATCTCGATCTGCTCCGGTTCGACTCGAAGGCGTTCGCGAAGCTGCTCGAAGAGATGCCCAAGGCGTCCGAGCGGGTCATGACCCTGCTCCGCACTCGCATGACCCAGGGCTGAGGTCCGCTGCGCACGGTTGCTGCTGCTGCTGCGGACGCTGATGCGGACGCTGCGGCGGGTGCGGCGGACCCGATCCCGGGGGCCCGGATCCAACGGCGGACCGGGTCAGCTCAGGTGGAGGGTGTGGGACGCATCCAGCGTCACGGCGAGTCCGGCGACGTCCTCGTGTTCGAAGCGGGACATCAGGTCATGATCCTCGCTGGACCCCCAGGTCCGCGCTCCGGACGGGGTCAGGCAGGCACAGATGGCTCGGGCCATGGAGCCGTCACGCTCGTGCACGACCGTCCACGCCTCGAGCGTCGCAGGGCCCACGTGGTCACCGTCGACGCTGCGGCCGGGTCGCCCGTCGATCTCGTCCTGGGGGTGTTCGTAGCGGAAACCGCCGGTGGGCGGCTCGGTGGACAACACCCCGAAGGAGTGTTTGTCGACGTTGCCGCCGTTCGCAGTCACCAGTCCCAAGGTGCCCGGGTCGCTGCGCAACACGTCGACCATGGCTGCCAGGGCATGGCCGACAGGGTTGTTCCAGGGTCCTCCGGCGAAGGACAACCCGCCGTAGACGGTGAGCTGACGGTCGATCGGGATGTCGAGCTCGCGAAGGGCGAGTTCGACCGCCGAGGGGAAGCAGGAGTACAGGTCGAGGTGGGCCACCGAGTCCACGTCGGTGCCGGCGAGTTCCAGCACCCGACGGCCTGCCACGCCGATGGACGCGGAGGATGTGAAGTCGACCCGCTCGGACATCTTGCGGTCCACGCCGTCGGTGCCGGCGTGGAGGAACACCCAGCGGTCGGTGGCGATGCCCAGCTCCCGGGCTCGCTGTACCGAGCAGATGATCAGGCCCGAGGCCATGTCGACGTCCGGGTTGGACACCATCCGTTTGGTGTAGGGAAAGCTCACCATGCGGTTCTCGACGGTGGGGGTGGTGATCTCCTCCGCGGTGTAGGCCTGTCGACGCCATGCATGGGGGTTCTCCGCTGCCACCCGTGACAACCCCGCCCACATCTCGCCGATGACCGAGAGGTGTTCGGGGAGCGTTCGGCCCGAGTCGTGCCACAACGCGTTCTCGAACAGCGGGTAGCACTGCGTCGGCATGACGATGTTGCGCTCGACCTCGATCGGGTGCGCCATCAGGAAGGGCGCCTCGTCGTGCCAGTCGGGCGCAATGTCCTCCGCCTGACGGGTCCATGGCACCTCCTCGCCGCGACCCTGCGCAGCTCGTTTCGTGCGCACCGATTCGCCACCACAGAGCACGCCCAGATCCGCTCGCCCCTCGACGATCTCGACCGCCAGGCGGTTCAGCAGGCGCTGCGGGGAGTTGCCGCCGACGGTGACGTACCACGTGCGCGCACCGGTGGCGCCGATCCGCTCGGCGACGATCCGGCCGGGGTCGCGATAGCGCCACGAGAAGGTCGGCACCGCTGCCACCACGTCCGCTCCCGCCACTGCAGCGGCGACACCCGTGTCGGCGGCGGCGAGGAGCACCGCCTCGGCCATCATCTCTGCCGGTTCGGGGGCGTCGCCCTCCCGGACCAGGTGCTGGCCGACGCCCACGATGACAGGGGTGCGGGGGTCGAGGTGGGTCGGGGGGTTGCCGGACATGTGGCGAAGACTACGGCTGGGCCCGAGCGTCCCTCGAACCACCGGGGCCGGCCCGTGTCACCGCCAGCCGTGGGAGCCACTCCCTGCCGCTCACTAGGATGAGGCGGTGACCGATGCGCCGCCCGAGCCGACCACCCCGAGAGTGCACAGCACCGTTGCGGTCGGATCCGACCATGCGGGGTTCGCGCTCAAGCAGGAGATTTCGCGGCACCTCACAGGTCGCGGCATCGAGGTGGTCGACCTCGGGACGGACTCGACGGACCGGGTCGACTACCCGGACTTCGGCGCTCTGGTCGGCACTGCCGTCGTGTCGGGTCGGGCCGACCTGGGCGTGGCCGTGTGCGGTTCCGGTCTCGGCATCTGCATGGCGGCCAACAAGGTCGCCGGTGTGCGCGCCGCGCCGGTGCACGACGTCACCTCGGCGCGACTGTCGCGGCAGCACAACGATGCCAACGTCATCTGCTTCGGCGAGCGGCTCATCGGCGTGGAGGTCGCGATCGAAGCTCTGGACGCCTGGCTGGACGCCAGCTTCGAAGGTGGCCGTCACGCAGGCCGTGTGGCCAAACTTGACGCCCGGTCCCTGCCCTCCTGACCCAGCGGTCCGCCGGGTGCGGACCTGCGACATGCCGAGCGACGCGGCCGCGCGTCAGACCGATCCGAACCCTCCTGCAACGAACACGAAGGACACCAGATGCCCTGGCCCACCGATCCCGATACCGTGCTGTTCGACGCCATCGACCGTGAGGTCCACCGGCAGAACACCGGTCTGCAGCTGATCGCCTCGGAGAACTTCACCTCGCCGGCGGTCATGTCGGCGGTCGGGTCCGTGCTGACCAACAAGTACTCGGAGGGGTACCCCGGCAAGCGCTACTACGGCGGCAATGAGGTCGTCGATGACATCGAGGACCTGGCTCGCGACCGCGTGAAGTCACTGTTCGGCGCCGAGGCGGCGAACGTGCAACCCCACTCGGGGGCGAACGCCAACGTCGCGGTCTACCTGGCGCTGCTCGACCAGGGTGACACCGTGCTGGGGCTCAGCCTCGACCACGGCGGCCACCTGACCCACGGCTCGCCGGTCAATCTCTCCGGCCGCTTCTACAACTTCGTCTCGTACCAGGTGACCCCGGACGACGAGCGGATCGACTACGACCAGATCCGGGATCTCGCCCGCGAGCACCGCCCGAAGCTCATCGTCGCCGGCGCAACCGCGTACCCGCGCATCATCGACCCGGAGCCGATCCGCGCCATCTGTGACGAGGTCGGGGCGCTGTTCCTGTTCGACGCGGCGCACATCGCCGGGCTGATCGCCGGCGGAGCGCACCCCAACCCCGTACCCCATGCCGACGTGGTCACCTTCACCACCCACAAGACGCTGCGCGGCCCCCGTGGTGGCTGCATCCTGTCGACGTCCGAGCATGCTGCTGCCATCGACAAGGCCATTTTCCCGGGCCTCCAGGGAGGTCCGCTCGAGCACGTGGTCGCCGGCAAGGCCGTCGCATTCCGCGAGGCTGCCGACCCGAGCTTCTCGACCTATGCGCACCAGATCGTGGCCAACGCGCAGGCGCTCGCCGCCGGGCTCGCCGGCAACGGCTTCCGTCTCGTGTCAGGTGGAACCGACAACCACCTCATGCTGGTCGACCTGCGCAGCTTCGACGGCGACCTGACCGGCAAGGAGGCCCAGTTGGCGCTCGATCGCGCGGGCATCACCTGCAACAAGAACACGGTGCCCGACGACCCTCGATCGCCGTTCGTCACCTCGGGGCTGCGTCTCGGCACGCCGGCGGTCACCACCCAGGGGATGGCCGAAGCCGAGATGGCGCAGGTGGCGGAGCTGATCACACGCGTCCTGCGGGCACCGGCGGACGACGCCGAGCTGACTGCGGTCCGCGAGGACGTGCGGGCCCTGTGCTCCCGGTTCACGCCGTACCCCGACTGACAGGGACCCGGAGCCTGACGAGCAGGGTTCAGGCGGCACCGTTGCTGCGCAGCACCGCAGGGATGGTCTTGGCGAGGATGACCAGATCGGTCACCAACGACCAGTTGTCGACGTAGTACAGATCGAGACGCTCGTAGTCCTCGAGCGACGCGGTGAAGCGACCGTTCACCTGCCAGTTGCCCGTCATGCCGGGCTTGACCCGCAGTCGTTCCTTCAGATCGTCGTTCCACTGGATGGCCTCGTGGGGCAGCGCAGGACGTGGCCCGACCAGGCTCATGTCGCCCTTGACGACGTTGATCAGCTGCGGCAGTTCGTCGATGGAGGTCTTGCGCAGGAAGTTGCCGACCGTCGTGACCCGCGGGTCGTGTGCCATCTTGAACATGGGCCCCGCCGCTTCGTTGGCGGCCATCAGTTCGGGGAGCATCGACTCGGCCCCGTGGACCATGGTGCGCAGCTTGTAGACGGTGAACGGTGCGCCGTTGCGGCCGACACGGGTCTGGGTGAACAGCACGCCACGGCCCGAGGAGAGCCGCACTGCGACCGCCGCAGCGACCAGGACCGGTGAGACCACCAGCAGGCCGAGCGAGGAGACGATGATGTCGAAGCCCCGTTTCGCCACCGAACGCCAGGTATTGGTCACTGGCTCGACGCACATCACCGGATAGCGGCCCAGCGGTCGCAGGGTGACCCTGCGGGTGGCGATGTCGCGCATGGCGGAGGAGAGCTCGACGTAGATGCCCTCGCGGGTCAGCTCCCGTACCAGCCGGTTGGCGCTGTCCAGCGAGATGCCGGTGGTGGCCACGACGACGCTGTCGGCGCCCGCGGTGCGCACGATGTCGAGGATGTCCTCGGTGCGACCCAGGTAGGGGAGTCGGTGCGACGGGGTGAGCGGCTGGTCCGCATCCGGGATCTCGTCGCTGACACGCCCGACCACGCGGTAGCCGAGCTCCCGGTTCTGCTGGAGCATCGTGACGAGCTCGTCGGCCTCGGAGTTGTCGCCGACGAGGACGACCTTGCGCGACAGCCGGCCCTCGGCCCGGCGACGGGCAACGGTCCGGCGGATGATCTCGCGTTCGAGCGCGACCAAGGAGAACACACTGAAGCCGGCGGTGATGAGCCAACCCCGAGACGGCGAGACCTGCAGCATCACCGAGATACCGGCCATCATCACGATGCCCATGACCGTTGCGTTGACCAGTCGGCGCAGCTCCTCGATGCGGCGCGAGAGGTGTCGGGCGGCGAACAGGCCCTGTTGGCCGTAGAGCGCGGGCCAGAACGGGATGGAGATCGTCGCAACCAGTACGGCGTAGCCCATCGGGGGGCCGGTCAGGCTGGCGAACAACAGCAGCGATACCGCCAGGGCGATCATCGTGGTGGCCGTGTCGACCATGATCATCGTCGCCTTGAGTCCGATGCGCCGGGTCCGTCGGGCCGGGGCGGTTCCGGAGCGATGCGCCGTGTCGGCTGCATCGAGGACCTCGGAGGACGGAGCGACGGTCCTCTCGGTCGGCGCCGTCGTGGGTCGCGATCCGATCGTCGATGTCGAGGCCCTCGCCTTGGGGGCGAAGGGCGCGCTGACCCGCTCCGTATGCATACAGCTCCATCCTTCTCAGCCGCCGGCGAAGTCGCCCAGCACCGTCAGCAGCTGCCCACCACGCTTCCCAGTCCGGCGCGGTGGATGTGTTCCTCTAGGTATACAGCATGGTCGCCGGGTTGACACCGGGCAAAACTCCCTGTTCATCCACCT
>Ga0105045_10006046_pt1 | contig 10709 bp, 6 predicted proteins | sample MAT02_FD_78089 | JGI IMG/M metagenome (GOLD analysis project Ga0105045, IMG submission 78089) | Freshwater microbial communities from Lake Fryxell liftoff mats and glacier meltwater in Antarctica - MAT-02 (megahit assembly) | ecosystem: Environmental > Aquatic > Freshwater > Ice > Liftoff... | reverse complement strand
GTGGACTCTTCAAGGAGTTCTCGATTCGCAAACTCAAACCCGGTCGCCTTGAACGCATCGAGGTCAATGTGGAGTTGCACGCCGGCTCGGATAGCTATCCGTACCGACGCACGCTCACCCTCAGCGAACAGTTCATCGACCTGAACGAACTGGTGCGTGTACCGCTCACGTCTGTCCTGTCGCGATCGCGCGGTGAGGCGATGCGAACAAGTCTGTATGTGGAGGTGCTCTGGGGCCCACCGGGCAGCACGCGTGAGTTGTACCGCGATACCACGCGCGTCACATTGCTGCCCGCCGATCAGTGGCGTGATGACGATACCGACCGCATGTGGCTTCCGTCGTTTGTGCTCCCGCGCGATCCGGCCGTCTCACGCATCATTGATCAGGCGCAGCGCTACCTGATGGCCCTGCGTGATGATCCGACCGCCGGATTCGACGGCTATCAAAGCATTGACGCTCGCGCGGGCGATCCCTATGAGTGCGTGGATCTCCAGGTACAGGCCATCTGGTCGGCGATCCTCTACGACTGCCGACTCGCCTATGTGAATCCGCCACCCACCTATTCGATTGCCTCGCAGCGCGTCCGCACGCCGAGCGAAATCCTGGCCTCGGGGCGTGGTACATGTCTCGATCTGACGCTACTGTTGGCAGCGTGCTGCGAATACGTCGAGATCTACCCGGTGGTGTTTCTGCTTGCCGGGCATGCGTTCCCAGGGTACTGGCGCAGCGCCGACGCGCACGCGGCGTTTGGTAAAGTCGCCCTCACGGACACCGAAGTCGGCGTGACCGGCGACGACGAACGGCTCACGCGCGCCACCGGACAGCGCGAGGCCTGGCATCTGCCCGCGGCCATGTGGCCCGAGGTGATTCAACAGGTGCGATCGGGCGCCCTCGTGCCGCTCGAATCGGTATGGCTTACGTCGCACAAGGGATTCGCTGACGCCGTCGATGCCGGATACGAGAATCTGAAATCGCGCGACGAGTTCGACGCGCTGCTCGATGTGCTGCTCGCCCGCGGTCGCGACGTCACACCGCTGCCCATTCGGGAGGAGCCCTCGTGAACGCGCCATCACCCGAGCTCGGCGCGGCCCTCGATGTGGCCACCGATGGCCTCGCGCTGCAGGAATCAACCGCAGTGGCGACGCGACGCGGCGTCGCTGAGCAGCGCCGTTCGCGCACCCCGTTGTCATCACCATTGCATGCACTCTCGCTGGTTGATGTGGACGGTGTCTTACGGTTTGAGCACACGCGCGCGCCGCAGCTCGCTGCAGGTCGGCGGCGACGTCGGCAGACCGTGGTTGGACTGGGCGGCACCGTCGTGCGCGAGTTTCAGTTCGAATCGTTGCCGCCGTCGGACATCGGACGCTACCTCGACACGCTCGATCGCAAGCTCAATCCCGCGCGAGGAATCCGGCAGCTCCGCTGGACAGCAAAGGGTGCGGTACTTGAGGCACCGGGTGCGCCCAAGCCGGGGCGAACGCTGCTCTTCGTACACGGTACGTTCAGCCGGTCCGAGTCTTTCCTGAACGCATTCAACGCCACCGAGCATGGACGGGTGTTCCTGCAGACCATCTCGAAGCCGCCGAGTCGCGGCGGTGCGTACGCGCAAGTGCTGACGTTTGATCACGCCACGGTTGGTGTCAGTCCGGTCATGAACGCCTTCGATCTCGCGCGTGCCACGCAGGAGATCCCCGGTCCCATCGATGTCATCTGCCACAGTCGTGGCGGTCTCGTGACGCGTTGGTGGCTTACCGGTTTCCGCCCCGACTTCGGCGATGCGCGCGTCGTGTTTGTCGGTGCGCCACTGGCTGGTACGAGCCTCGCCGCGGCACCACGACTCAAGGAATCGCTGGAATTCGTGTCCAACATCGCCAACGTGTTCGTTGGTGCGTCTACGTTGGCGTCGGTGGCGGTGCCACTGCTGAGCGTGGCCACGGGGCTCATGAAAGTGGTGGCGTCCGTGACCTCGCTTTCGGCCGGCGCACCGCTGCTCGACGCCGTCATGGCGATGATTCCCGGCCTCGCCGCGCAGGGACGCGTGGGTAACAATCCCGAACTGCTGCGATTGCAGCAACTCGTCGGCGAGGCGCCGCCGCGATGGTATGGTGTGCAGGCCAACTTCGAACCCGACCCGGTGGGTTGGAAGTTCTGGAAGCGCTTCGTCCGGTTGGGTAGCGAGATCACCGACGCCGCGTCCGATCTGGTATTCCGCGACCGAAATGACTTGGTCGTGGACACCGGGTCCATGAGCACACTCTCCGATACGATGCGGATTCCGGCCAAACGTACGCTCGACTTCGGGACCACAGGACTTGTGCATCACTGCAACTATTTCGAGCAGCCACAAACCACGCAGTTCCTCACCCAGGTCCTCGGGACGCCGTGAGTCGCCGAGGCCGTGTTCGCCGCCCTGCTTGACGGGAACGCCTACTCCTCGGTATCAGTCCGTCTTGTCATCCGCACCACATTTCTGAATCTGCCCTCTTCAACGCTCCGCACTCATGAACACGCGACGGTTCAAGCCGCGCTCCCTCAGCCTGTTGGCCGGGCTCGGTCTGATTGCTCTCCTTGGCGCCGGCTGCGGGCGAAGTCTCGCCAGCATGTCGGTGGAGGCGATGGACCTCTGCGTTGAGGCGCGCAATCCGCTGTTCGTCAGCGGGCGTGGCGCGCAAGCGCTCGACATGCCGCTGCCGACACGCGCCGAAGAGTTGGCGGGGCGCATGAACTACCTGTCGGCCCACCGAAACTTTCAGGATATCGCGAAAGACGCGGGGTCGCAGGTGGTACTCGTGTGCGCGCTCGACTTTGCGTCACGCTATAAAAACCCCGAGTCGAGTGCTTTCCTTCGCAAGTACACCAAACATCCCGACGAATCCATCGCCTCAAGCGCCCAGCGCTTGTTGCGCTGATCACGTGCGTATCGTTCGTGGGAAGTTCGCAGGTCGTCACCTCACGTCGCCCAACGATTTTCGCGTGCGCCCCACGGCGGAACACGTGCGGGCGGCGCTGCTCGACCTGCTCAAGCCCGACCTTGCCGACGCGAGCGTGCTCGATCTGTTCGCAGGCACGGGCGCGCTCGGACTCGAGGCGATCTCGCGCGGTGCCAAGCGGTGCGACTTTGTGGAAACACGTCCGGCAAGCCTGCATGCGCTCAAGGCCAACATCGCTGCACTGGGATTGATCAAACGAACGCGTGTGTTCAAGAAAGACGCGCTACCCTTTGCGGCTGCGCTCACGTCGGGGCGCTATCATCTCGCGTTCGTTGATCCGCCGTACGAATCGAAAATGCTCGACTACGTGATCGAGTCTTGGATGGTGAGTCATTTTTCGCAGATCCTCGCGGTGGAGCACGCGACTGCACATGTGCTGCCCAAAGGCGGTACGCGGCGCGACCTCGAGGAAAGCTCGGTCACGATCTATCGGTACGAGCCAACACCGGTCGGGTGATCGCCAGCGCGTCGGTTGCAAGCGGTCGCACCCCCGAGAGCTTGGCCGACGCCGGTTGACGAACGCCTCGGCGTGCTGCAGATCTTCTGTATGCGCCCATTTCACGTAGTCCTCGCTCTGGCCGGCGTTCCGCTGTTCGCGGTAACGGCCGTCGCTCAATCCAGCATCGCGCCGCCCGCGCGCTTTACCGATCCCGATCGCGTCGCCAAACTTCAGGGCGCGTTGCCGGCTATCGATAGTGTGATGCGCGCCTTCGTCGAGCGAACGCGCGTCCCGGGCGTGGCGTACGGTGTGATTGTCGATGGCAGACTGCTGCACGTGGCGGCACACGGCGTTCGGGACGTCGCCGCGAAAGCCGCTCTCGATACAAACTCGGTCTTCCGGATCGCGTCCATGACCAAGAGCTTCACGGCGCTCGCCATTCTGCAGCTGCGTGACGCGGGACGATTGTCGCTCGACGATCCGGCCGAACGCTACGTGCCGGAGCTGGCGCGGCTTCGCTTTGTCACCAGCGATGCACCACGCATCACGGTGCGCCACCTGCTCACGCACTCGGCGGGATTCCCCGAGGACAATCCGTGGGGTGATCAGCAGCTGGCCGCCACCGATGGACAACTCGCGGCCATGGTGCGCAGCGGTATCCCGTTTTCCAATGCGCCGGGTGTGGCGTATGAGTATTCCAACTTCGGCTTTGCGCTGCTCGGACGCATCGTCGCCAACGTGAGCGGGCAACCGTACGCGCGGTACATTCAGGAACGCGTGCTTCGCCCGCTGGGTATGACCTCTACGACGATGGAAGCGCGCGACGTACCGGCGACGCGACTCGCGCATGGCTATCGACTGCAGGATGGGTTGTGGCTCGAGGAGCCACCGCTGCCCGATGGTGCGTTTGGCGCGATGGGTGGCATGCTGACTTCAGCGGCCGATCTCAGTCGTTGGGTTGCGCTCATGCTCGATGCCTGGCCGCCGCGTGATGGTGCCGAGTCCCCGGTGCTCAAGCGGTCATCGCTGCGCGAAATGCAGCAGATCGCGCGCTACAGTGGCGCGAGCGCAGCCAGAGCCTCGAGCGGCGAGCTTTCGCTCACCGCCGGCGGCTACGGCTACGGATTGCGCGTGTCGCAGAATTGCAACACTGCGCATACCGTCGCACACTCCGGCGGACTGCCCGGTTTCGGCTCACAGATGCGCTGGCTTCCTGAACACGGTGTTGGCATCATCACACTGGGCAATCTCACGTACACACCGTGGACCGGACCGATGGATCAGGCGTTCGCCGTACTTACGCGAAGCGGTGGTCTGCAGCCGCGTGTGGCACAACCCGCACCGGTATTGGTCGCGATGCAGGCGCAGGTGTCACGATTGGTGCTGGCGTGGCAACAGCCGCTCGCTGACAGCATTGCCGCGATGAATCTGTTTCTCGACGAGCCGCCCCCGCGACGCGCCGCCGCGATCGAAAAACTGCGCAGCGCCGCCGGTGGACAGTGTCGTGTTGACGGTCCGCTCGTGGCCGAGAATGCCCTGCGTGGCCAATGGCGCATACAATGTGCGACCGGTGCACTTCGGGTTGGCATTACGCTCGCGCCCACCGAACCGGCGCGAGTACAGCAGCTCACCGTCACACCGCTGCCAGCGGGCGCCGTGCTCGGCGCGAGCGCGACGTGCCGGCTGTAGCCGCTGCGAGTGCGACGTGCCGGCGGTCGTCGTCGCGCATGTGACGTACCGGCACGTGCGCCCCGCTCCACGCCGTCGCACCCACACCACCCACTACTCGAGCGGTTTGAGCCGCACCCGTGACAGGTGCAGTCCTTTCGCGTCGCGATTGCTCAGGAAGACAACCTGGCCCGGCCCGAAACCCACGAGTTGATAACCCATCGGCAGCTGAATGCGGTCAATCATCGTGCCTTGACGGTTCATCACGTCGTAGACCACACCACCGGGCATCGGACGCATCGGATTGCCGCGCACCCACAGATTCCCATCGGCGTCGGCACGTGTGGCTCCGTACGAAATCGGCGGCTTGTAGTCCGGAATGTCGGTGGGCCGTATGAGTGTCGGCGCACGGTAGATCGGTGCCGGTGGTGTGTAGCCACCGCCGAACATCTCCTGAAAGTACGACTGCATGCAGGCGGGCGTTACCGGGGCGGCGCTGCCGGCCGCGCTTGGCGCGGCCGGTGCAGGCGGGCCACCCATAATTGTCACCGCACCACCCGGACCCATCGACATCATACCGGGCGTCACCGTGGGCGTGACGCCGGGCGGACAGGCGGGAATGTAATTCGGCGGAAACGTGATGCCCTTGGGCAGAATCCAATCGGCCGGCATGCCCGGTGGTACCACATAGCCCTCGTGCATCTCGAATGACGCTGGATACGGCTTGTTGAGCACGTTCGACCATGAGATCATGGATGTCGCGAACTGGTCCTTGGCATTCTTGATCTGTACGACCTTCGCCGAGTCGGCAAACCGCACTTTGGCGTCATCGTCCATGCGCATCCACGGATATGGCAGCTTCTCACCGTTCGTGATCGTGCCATCCGGCGCACGAAACTCCACGCGGTAGTCCACGCCGCGCACGAAGGCGACGGAGCCATCGGCCATCACGGCGAACTCGTCAAGCAGCGGCAAAGGGTTCGGCACCGAGTTGATGCCGTAGTATCCCTCGGGTTCCATGCGAACCGAATAGACCACTCTGGGAATACGCAGCACCCCGAGCGTATCGATGACGCGCGAGTTCAGATGCACGCCCACAACGAACGCGGAGTCGGCAGGCGTCGGGATCCATGGCATGCCCGAGGGAGGCGGTGGTGCAGGCGCTGGCGTTGCGGCGATGCGGTATACGAACCGCCGTTGGCGATCGAAGGCGGGTGTGCCCCACGTCGGCGACGAACTCGAGAACTGCGACGAATGCTGTGCGTACGGCACCGCGCGCACCCGCGTGATGCGACCACGTTCGTCCAGAATCAACATGGCGAGCGTTGCCGGATCGAAAAACAACGAGCTGTCGCCGACGTATTGAATCAGCTTGCCCGGCCGCGACCCATAGGCATTCTCGACTTCGGCAAGCGAGTCGAGGACCACGGTGGTGTGTGTGAGCGTAGTATCGAAGATCAGCAAACGACGACGCACACCATCATTGAGCAGCACGCGCCCATCCGACAACACACGCACTTGCGAGATCGCGCCGAGCGTTTCGGTGCTGATCGCCTGCGCGCTTTCGATGCGGCGTATGGCCGGACCGGGGAGCGGCGGGAACGTGTCGGGTGGTGCGACGCGCGCGGTCGGTGCGCCGGAAGGAGCACCCGTTGTTGGAATCGCCGCGCCTGGCGGTGCGCCGCCAGTTTGCGCGGCCGTCAGTGCGGGCAGCAGCAGCAGTGCGGCAAGTACCAATCGTGTCGCGAGGAGCGACGGGCGAAGACGCGGCGTGCCTGTCATCGCGCGATCGCTTCGAAGAATGCGCCACCGCCCATCGCGGCAAACTCCATGTCGACCGGAAACCCGCCACCACCGCCTCCCAGCGCTGGCACGTACATGCCACTACCGTCCCGAATCAGTCGCAGGAATCGCGTGTCAAGAAAGTTTGACAGCTGCACCGGCAGCTTGCGTTTCTGCGCGGGTGTGAGCAACTCCGACACGGCTTCCACCGTTTGCGTCAGCAGATCGAACTGTGTCCGTCGAGCGCGTAGATAGCGATCATACGCCTCGGTCAACTGATACTTCTCTGGCAGGCTCGCCAGATACCGAGCCGCCGGCGTCCAGAGCGAGTCGGTGCGGTACGCGTAGCGGCGATTCATCGACGCAATGCTGTCGGCCTGCAGCGAGGTGAGACGCAACGAATCCTGCTGACGAATAATCTGCGTCATGGGGTTCATCACACTGCTCGCCCCGATCTGTCGGAACGTCTGCTCGTTAAACCGTGTGCCGGGTGCGGCGCGTCCGGTAGCCAGCTGTTGATCGAGTCCCTGCCGTTCCATCGTGGGGCCCAGATCGATCTTCATGGACACTGTCATCGTCACCGGCGAACGCAGTGTGAGGAACTGCGGGCGTGTTTGGCCGAAGCGCTGGTTCACCTCGTACGAGTACTGCCGTGTTGTCGGATTGAATCCGCGCACGTAGAACAGCGACTGATCCGGAAACGGACTCTGTCCCCAGCCCCTGAGATCGCCGGAGCCATTGAGCGCCAGATCGGCGGCACCGAGCGGATTGGACAGCGCGAAGTTGATGGCGGCACGCTGCGGCATGCGAAAGCGGGCCCGATCGAGCGTGATGTTGAGCGACGCATTCGAGCTCCATGGCCCGCGACAGCTGTTTCGCTCCGCCACGCGTCCCACCTGGCGCTCAAGACAATCACGGGTCGCACCGGGCAAGGTGCGGTAAAGCTCCTGCAAGCCCGCGCGCACGGCGGGATCGCTGACGGTGTTCGGATCGTAGATAAACGCACGATCATTCGAATATCCGTCGCCGTTGATGTCGCCGGCAACCGTGGGTGTGAAGGCGTTGCCCGAGCGGAACTGGCCGTTCCAGTTCACGGTGACATAGTCGAAGAAGTTGTAGCGGATGTTGTAGGTGAATTGGTGCGGTCCGGTGGTTGCCACCGCCCATTCCTTCGTGAACGGATCGCCCGCCGTGCTCTGAAAACCCGGCACCTGCTCACGCACATAGGTATTCGTGTAGGCCGCGCTCCACCCCAGTCGCGAGAACGAGCGCTGAATGGGCGAGAGGCGCAGACTCAGCTGCGCGGTTTGCGACTGCAGATCGGAGCGGACTTCACTCACGCGATTGAAGAGTGGTGACACCCGGGCGTCCCGTGCGGCAATGGCGCCGGTGGCGGTGTCGACACTCGACAGCGCCACGTAGACCGGTCGCCCACCTTCACCATCGAGACCAAACTGACGGTTCGCCAGAAAGTTCAGGTCGACCTGCTGCTGTTGATTCATATTCACCGCGAACGTGCCCTCGGCGTTCAGCGAAAAACGCGCGTCGAGAATCGGGCCTTGCCATGAGAGATTCGACCGGATGGCACTTTGCGGGCGGAATCCGTCGGCAAAGAGCACCACGTTCGGTGAGGCATTGGCAAACACGGTGCCGCCGGTGCCATCGGCGCAGCGATCCGGTATCGCGCCCGGGTTGCCGTTGTAGGCAGCCCAGTCAGGGATCGGCGCGGCGCCGCCGTTGCAGACGAGCTGCTGGATCCCCGAGGGCAGACCGGTCTGATCGAGCGCGCTCCCCACCTGTCCCGCCTGCGCACCGTTGGTAAACACGCCGATTCCACCACGTACGACGGCGCGCGGCGGCACGAACGCTCCGCTGAACGCGGCGATGTCCTGCGTCCGTCCGAGCGTCCACGAGAAGCCGATGCGCGGGCTGAACGCGAGCGGTGTGGGAAGGCGATCGTTGCGGCGGCCGAACACCGATTCCACATTGGCGTTGTAGTTGGGCGTGTTGAGGTACCGCACATTCTCCACACGCAGTCCGTACTGGATCTGCACGTTCGGCGTTCGGCGCCACGCATCGCCAATCGACAGCGCGCCCGTAAGCTGGCCGCTGTTGCGCTGCTGCGCGGTAAGTTGCCGCGTGAACGACGCGGCACGTCCCGCGGCAAAATCTTCGAGCGAGTTGAACGAAAAAGTACCGAGCAGATTGTTGGCGAGGTTCTGCTGCGCACCGCTATAGCGCAGCTCAGTGGTGAACTTCACGCGATGTTTGTTGGCGTCGTCAAACCACGACAGCGTGTTCTGTGCCGTGGCGCCAACCGTGCGCGAATCGTTGAACAGCGACTGGCTGCCACCAAAGCCGAGGTTCTGCACACCGCTCGTGCCGTCGTCGAGCACGGAGTTCACGCGTACGCGCCCCAGCGGCAGTTCGAGGTACGGGTCGCCGTAGTTGCGTGCTATGTTCACACCGGCTGACGTCTCGCTGAGAATGAGTCCAAAGTAGCGGTTGGTGCGGAGCTGGATACCGCCGCCCCAGTTGATGCGGTCACCGCTGCTGGCGGCGAGTTGCGTGGCAGCGCCCCCGATGGGGCTCTGACGGCCGAAGTTGCCGTTGAACGCGATACTGTACGCGTCGCCGTTGATCGCGTTCGGAGGTTGAATATCGATGCCGCCGAAGAAGCTGCCGTTGTCGTTGAATCGATTTTGTCGATCGGCGCCGCTGAGTCGCGGAATTCCTTGCCGGTCCAGCAAGCCCAGGAATCGCGTGACGGAATCGAGGGCAACGCCCGATGTCTGAAATCCAAGTGCGCCGGTATTGAGCAGCGTCTGGTTCACGCGCGAATTCCGATCGAACTGAAACGAAAGGTTGTAGAACGCCTTGTTCAGCTTGATCGGGCCGGAGAGCAGGCCCCCGAGCGACACGTTGGAGAACTCCGTCCCAAGCGCTTGCGCGGCACGATCGGTCCATTGCAGCTGCGGCATGGCCGAGACCAGACTCAGTCCACGACTGCGAAAGTTCGAGCCGCCGCGCGATTGCACGTTGAAGTTGCCGCCGCTGAAGCCGCCGCGTGACGCGTCGTACGGCGACGTGGTGAGCGATGAGGAAATGTTCGCATCACGCGGCAACCCATTGCCTCCGAAATCGAGGCCGTTGAGTGTGGTGGAGTTCGCGTCAGCACCGAGGCCGAGTACGGAGAATCCGTCCGGTCCGCCGTCGGCGCCGGGAATCAGCGCAACGCCCGGTAACGAGGCGGCCATGGCCGCAAGATTGCCCTGGATATCGGGCGTGATGGTGCCCGGATCGAGGCGTTGTTCGGTGCCGCTGATATCGGGCGTGACGGCGTTGTATCGACTCACGCGTTGTTGCACCGGTGCGGTCGACACCACGGTATCGAGTTGGATGGGTTGCATGCGCGTATCCGCGATGAGCACATCCTGATCGACGGTGCGCTTGATCTGAAACTGGCGCGACGCAAAGCCAACCGCGACGAAGTTCATGAGATAGTCGCCTTGGCCGCCGGGGAAGGCCAGTTGGAACGCGCCGCGGCTATCGGTGAACGTGTTGCGTTGCTCGTTGCCCGGAATAGACGTCGCGGTCACGCGCACTCTGTTTACGGGCTCGCCTTCTGTGCTGGTGACGCGGCCGCGAATGACGTCCACCTGGGCGAACAGTTGTGCGGGCAGGCCGCTCAAGCCAATGGCGAGAACGACAACGGATGCGAACAGGCGCATGAGGACGGAGCAACTCCCGTGGCGGGTGGGCAGTGACAGCGCGCGGGACATCAGACACCGACAACAACCGCAATCGTTGGCTGGTCGTCACAGCGATCG
>Ga0105045_10006045_pt1 | contig 10711 bp, 5 predicted proteins | sample MAT02_FD_78089 | JGI IMG/M metagenome (GOLD analysis project Ga0105045, IMG submission 78089) | Freshwater microbial communities from Lake Fryxell liftoff mats and glacier meltwater in Antarctica - MAT-02 (megahit assembly) | ecosystem: Environmental > Aquatic > Freshwater > Ice > Liftoff... | reverse complement strand
GTGTAGGTCCTTTGAGTCATTCGAGATGGGTCTCCTAGCTAGACGGCCGTGGAGGTGTCTGCGTCAGTGGGGAATCGCTCCGCGAGTTCTTTCCCGATAGGGAAACCAGTAAGTTCTTTCCCGATAGGGAAACCAGTAAGTTCTTTCCCGATAGGGAAACCAGTAAGTTCTTTCCCGATAGGGAAACCAGTGAGTTCTTTCCCGATAGGGAAACCAGTGAGTTCTTTCCCGATAGGGAAACCAGTGAGTTCTTCAGCGAGTTGTTTCCCCTATCGGGCTTCAGCTCGCTGATCAGCGGGGAAGTGCCGCGTCGATGAAGGCTAGGAAGTCGCGGGAGAGCGCGTCTCTTGAGGTTGGGTCGAGGTACATCATGTGACCGGCCATGTAGAGATGCTCATGAACATTCGTGCGCAGGTGGGGCTCCTGCCCGAGGTGTCTCGCGGCGTGCTCGTTGGCGAAGAAGGGCGTCGCGAGGTCGTACATTCCATTGGCGAAGAAGAGCCTGAGGTGGGGGTTCTCAAGCATCGCGCGTCGCAATGAACTGATCATGTTCACGAAGCCTCCACTACGTCCTTTGGGCACCTCCCATTTCCAAGCCTCATTCACTTTGGGATTGTGAAGCGTGTAGTCGCGGTCTTCTTCGACATGCAGCGTCTGCCGCAGATACTCGGCGATTAGGGCGCGGTAGGGGCCGATCGGCGCAGCGAAGGACGGGTCGCTCTCGGCCTCACCCCCGACGGTGTCGACGTCGTGACCGACAAAGCGCGCGTCAAAGCGTCCGACCACTTGCCCCCGCTCACGCAGCAGCTCTTTCATGAAGCGCGACGGGTTGATGCGAAGCCCCGCCTGTGAGAGCCATTTGGCGGGGAGGCCGACGAGCAACGCGACCTCGCTCGCGACGGAATCGAGCTCGTCGCTCGTGAGTGCATTGCCGCGAAGGAGGGCCGTCGCGTAGTGCGTCATCGCGAACTGACGCACTCGCTCCAGCATGGCTGCATCGACGTGGGTGCCCGTTGCGTGAAACGCGGCAGCAGCCGCGTAGCTGGGCAGATAGAGGATGTTGGCGAGGTCATTCGTCGGCGACCACTCAAGGGGCTCAAAGTCGATCGCCGCAGAGATGAGACCCACGCCATTGAGCACCACGCCGCGGTCTTGGAGCTCAGAAGCGAGGCCCGCAACGCGCGTTGCGCCGTAGCTCTCGCCCACGAGGAACTTCGGGGAAGGCCAGCGAGCATGACGTGTCAGCCAGAGCTGAATCAGCGCAGCCATCGAGTCGATGTCGCCTTTGACTGACGCGTAGTCTTCCAGCTTTCCCTCGCCGATCGCGCGTGAATAGCCAGTGCCCACAGGGTCGACGAAGACCAGATCCGTCTTGAGCAGCGCCGTCGCGTCGTTGGGCTCTAGCCGATAGGGCCCCGCACCCGGGTGCTTGGGTTCGTTGAACGGAACCCGCATCGGTCCCATCCAGCCGAGATGAAGCCAGACGGACGAGGAGCCGGGGCCGCCATTGAAGCAGAACGTCACGGGACGAATAGCCCGTACGTCGACATCGGTGCGCACGTAGGAGGTCGTGAAGATGGCAGCGACCGGATCACCTTCGTCATTGCGGAGGTGCTGCAGACTGGCGGTCACGCGGTAGCGAAGGGTCTGTGGGCCAGTCTCGGTCGCGATCGTCAGGCTGTGTTCCGTATGCGCATGGCGCTCATCGGGAACGGGCCGTGGCGGCTTGCTGAGAGGGGTCGGTTCGATCTTGTCTGTCATTCAAGAACCAATTCAGCCCATATAGGGATATTTGTAATCGGTTGGCACCACAAAGCTCTCTTTGATTGAGCGGGGACTCAGCCAACGAGAGAGGTTGTAGACCGAGCCAGCCTTGTCATTTGTGCCGCTTGCGCGACCTCCGCCGAAGGGCTGCTGACCGACCACGGCGCCCGTGGGCTTGTCGTTGACATAGAAGTTGCCGGCAGACTGCCGAAGCGCACGCGTGGCCTCGTCGATGGCCATGCGATCGCGAGCGAATACAGCCCCGGTGAGGGCATAGGGCGAGGTCTGATCGACGAGCTTGAGCGTCTCATTCCAGCTCGCGTCTTCGTAGACAAAGACGGTGGCGATGGGGCCAAAGATCTCTTCGGCCATGAGGCGATGCTTTGGATCATCGACCTCGACCAACGTCGGCTGGATGAAGTAGCCAACATCCTTGTTGGCAGTTCCGCCCTGAAGCACCTTGGCAGTCGTATGTGCCAGTTGCTGATAGCCAGTGATTCGCGTGTACGCGCGCTCGTCGATTACCGCGCCCATGTAGTTCGTGAAGTCGCAGACGTCTCCAACCTTCATCGTCTTCATGTCGGCGACGGCGCGGTCACGGACTTCCGGCCAGAGCGAGCGCGGGATGTACATCCGTGAGGCCGCCGAGCACTTCTGACCTTGATATTCGAATGCGCCGCGGACGAGCGAGACGGCCAGTCCGATGGGCTCGGCGCTGGGGTGCGCGAGGATGAAATCCTTGCCACCTGTCTCGCCGATCAAGCGTGGAAAGGCGCGGTAGTTGGCGAGGTTTTCGGCAACGGATTTCCAGAGCGCACGGAAGGTGCCAGTCGAACCAGTGAAGTGAATGGCCGCCAGATGTGGGCTCTCTAAGATCACCTGACTCTGAATCGGGCCCTCTCCCGGAATGAGCTGAATGACACCTTCGGGGAGGCCGGCTTCGCGCAGCAGCTCCATCAACTGCCAACAGCCAAAGAGGCTGGTTGTGGAGGGCTTCCACAGCGCGACGTTGCCGCAGAGGACGGGCGCACAGGGCAGATTGGCGGCGATCGACAGAAAGTTGAATGGGCTGATGGCGTAGACGAAACCTTCGAGGGAACGAAGCTCGCTTCGGTTCCACACACCACTGGAGGAGATGGGCTGCTCGTCGTGCAGCTTGCGGAGGAAGGCGACGTTGAAGCGGAAGAAATCGACGAGTTCACAGACAGCATCGATCTCGGCCTGATGTGCCGTCTTGCTCTGACCCAGCATGCAGGCCGCGTTGATGCGCGCGCGCCATGGGCCAGCGAGGAGATCGGCCGCGCGTAGGAAGACAGCGGCGCGCGCCTCGAAAGGGAGCTCGGCCCATGAGGGCGCCACGCGCATCGCGCCGTCGATGGCGAGCTGTGTCTCCGCGGGGCCCGCCTCGTGCGCCTCGGCGAGCAGCTTCCCATGCGCATGCGGCATCACGACGCGCATCAAGCGACCCGTCCGGTGTGGCTTTCCGTTGATCAAACAGGGCACTTCGATGGCGCTGCTGGAGAGCTCTTGAAGCGTCGATTCGAGCTTCTTGCGCGGCGCGGTACCTGGTGCGTGAGAGTCTACGGGCTCGTTGATTGGCGTCGGAATCGGGATCATCGACCCAACTTAGCGCATTGGCTGCCGATCAGTCCCTCGAAGCCGGTCGCACTATGGGCAGAGGGCGTCCATACGTAAGCGATCGCCAGACCCACTCGATGGGCCCGAGCTGAAAACGCTTCATCCACAGATGACAGCCAATGGCCTCAGCGCACCAGACGGTGATGGCGAACCCGAGCGCGAAACCGGGGCCCACTTGACCGTACATGCCGAGCCCGTAGCCGTAGAAAAAGAACGTGAAGATGAGCGTCTGCGTGAGGTAAGCCGTGATCGCCATTTGGCCGATGCCTGCGCAGAACTTGCGAATGACGTGGAGCGCCGCACCTTCCCTCCGCATCAGCCAGAGGAAGGCCGCGCCATAGCCCAGCGCGAGCACATTCGAGGTGAGGATGTAGTGGCCAACATCGATGCTCAGACTGGCACTTAGGAGCATGCCAATCGCGATGAGCAGACTGGCAATCAGGCCATGCCGTGGACTGGCCAGTAGGCGACGCAGAGAGCCACTCCGTTCAAGCCAGAGACCGAACGCGCCCATGACGATCGTGTTCAGGCGATACGTCCAGTTGTAGGGCCCAAAGAACGCGAGCAGCTCCTCGTAGCGATGCCAGCTGACCTCCAGGAAGGAGCCGTCGCGGTAGATGGCATTGTTGTGCGCGATAGAGGCAGCCTGCTCCGCCAGACGCTCGGCCGAGGGAGCGGCTTCGGGCGCCATCCACGTATCGACCGAGATGGAGAGCACGGTCGTTCCGCCAAGCATCAGCAGCATCGCGATCAGAATTGCCTTCGGTGGCAGGTAGTTGAGCGCGAAGAGAATGACGCCCAGCAAGGCGTAGTTCAGGAGGATATCCCCCCACCATCCAAAGAGGCTGTGCAGTAGTCCGAAGACGAAGAGCACGGCGATGCGACGGGCGTAGGCGCTCTTGTCGCGGGCGATCAGCTTGGAAGTGCCGAGCCCGAAGAGCGCGGCGAACTGCGGATAGAATTTGCCCTCGAAGAGCCCCTCCACGATGCCCGCCGAGAGCAGGTCGTGGAAGGGCAGGGCGGCCCTGCGCGCGTCGTTCCAGAGAAGATCCGGGAGCGCGGGATTGAGCCCAATCCAGGGTGTGTTGACGACCGCGATGCCCAGGAGACTGAAGCCACGAAGCGCGTCGATCTTCGCATCGCGACGACCGAGACTGGGCCCCTCCGAGCGAGCCTCACTCATCGCGTGGTGCGTCGTGCGCGCGACGCCAATGGCGTACTCGGCGGGGCCGCAATGTTTATGCTGGTCTCGGCGCTCACCATGTTGCCCGCAGCGTCTTGCGTGCGAATGGCGACGATATGTGAGCCAGGTGCGAGTGGGTGCGAGGTGGTCAGTGTGGTGAGGTCGAGATCGAAGCGCTCATCGCGTGTGTCGAAGAGATCGTCGGCGGGAAAGAACATGCGCCACTCGCCACCATCCAGGGCGACCTCAAGCCTGGCGATCGGGCCCATGGTGTCAGTCGCGCGGCCGGTCACGTGCGTGCCAGTGGTGCGAATGTCGACCAAGTCCGGAGGGTGATTGTCGACCAGCAGCGGCTCAGAGTTGGCCATCGCGCGGAGCGTGTAGACATCAGGGTTGGAGAGCTCATCCGACGCCTCCACCTGGACGACGTAGAAGCCATCGGGAACCGAGGATGTATTCCACTGGTATTCGGTGGCGGAGAGCGTCTCAGCGTCGCGTACGAGGTCTCGCCAGACGGACTGGCTCTCTTCGCGGAAGCGCACGCGGTAGCGAAGGCTGTCGCCATCGACGCTCTCGACTTTCCACGAGAGACCGAGCTGCGGGGAGGGCGTGGGTGCCTCGCCTTCGACGCGCTTGGTGGTGCGCGCTTTGAGGCCGACGTCGGAGAGCACAGGCCTTTGATTCTGTGGCAAATAGTAGGCTTGGAGGGCGCGCAATGAGGCGTCGGCGCTGACGAAGGTGGTGCGAATCTGAAGGAAGCGCGCAGCGGGAGAGCGGATAGGACCGGCCGCGGTGATGGCGGTGCTCCAATCGCTCCACGTCTCATCAGGACGCTCAACGTTGCCAGTGCGCGTCTGCATCCGGATCGTGCCAGTCCCTCGCCAGGTGAGCTGGCCCCAGCGCGAGACCAGCTCCGCATCGAGCACCTTGCTGGTCCAGTGCGGGTCCTCGGGGCGCTCGGCCTGAAGGCGATAGAACGCAGCCGCGTCGCCTGTGGCCAAGAAGGGTGCGCTGCCGGTCATGTCGAGGGCCAGGACCTCGCGCTCATCGACATCGAGCCAGACGGCGCTCGTGCGATCGGGCGCAATGCGAACTACGCGTCCATCGGTGCCGAGCGCGCCGTAGATGAGCCCCTGTTCGCCCAAGCTGAGACGGGTGACGTGCCCCTCTTCGCTGGCCCACAGACGTTCTGCGCGACCGTCGGCGGAGAGCGTCCAGATGCGGCCCTTGGCGACCCCAGGACGCGCCCCGCGCGCGGCGGAGGCAGTGCGCTTGATGGGCCCTGCGGAGGCGGCAGGAGGCGCCGGAAATTCATTGGCGGCGATGACGAGGACGCCGTCCCGAAAGGCCAGATCCGTGATCTCGTTCCCAGGGAAATCCCAGGCGACCTCGGTGCGATGTTGGCTGGTGAAGGGTGAGACAATTCGGGCGACGACCGCGTCATCACTGGTGCCGACGAAGAGCACACCTTCGGCCCCGATGGCGAGGCTCATCGCGTGGGCAGCGGGGGCATCCCACAAGAGCTCGGTGCGGCCCTGGGGGTCGATCGCGAAGACGTGTCCCTGTGCGCCCGTGGCAGCGTAGAGGCGTTGATGCGCCGCATCCCAGGCGAGATCCCAGATCGACTCTGCGGGCGCTGGGCTCGGCGCTGCCTCGGGTGCGGGTGCGGTCGCAGCGGCGACGACGCCGGTCATCGGCGCGGTGGTCTGCGTGCCAGTTGAAGCGGCGGACTGCGTGCCAGTCTGGGTGCCAGTCGGCGCATCCGTGGACGGCGTAGGTCGCGCGAACTCGCGGAGCTGACCGGCCTGTGTGCCCGTGGTGGCGATCGCATAGATGCGCCCCTCGGGGACGGTGCCTGCGTAGAGCACCCCGCCATCGCCAAAGACGAGCGACGAGACGAGCATCTGGCCTGTCTCAGCGAAGAGATCGACCTGCTCTCCGCGGACCCGATAGACGCGACCGCCCTCGCCCGTGCCTAGATAGATGGCGCCATCGTCGCCGCGTGCTTGCGAGTAGACCACGCCGAGGTCTGCGGGGAGGGCGATGCGCGTGAGGCCCACGGACGCGTGCACTTGGCCGTTTGATTCCACCGCGGCGTGATGCAGCTCGCCAAGTGAAAACGATGCGGCGTCATCGAGCTCGAACGAGCGCGTGGAGGTGGCCTGCGCGGGTTCACTCAAACCGACCGAGAGGCCCGCGCCCAGGGCAGCGACGGAGACAAGCGTGACGAGACGTTGGGTACGTGTGTTCATGCGAATGACTCGAAGGAGGCGGAAACGAGGGCGGCGCTTAGGGGAATATCAGCGGGCGACGCGGCGCACGGTGAGCTCGATGCGGGCGCCACCGGAGAGCACCGAGTCGGTGGTGAACGCGCGGCGGATATGCGTTTGAAAGGTACGAATTCGGTCAGAGTCTGTGGTCGACTGAAGCGCATCCAGAACCGATGGAGGGACCGCGCGGACGACGTGGCCTGGGGTGCGTAATCCGCGTGTCGGCAGACGCAGGCTCATCACGAGTTGGTCCGCGGTGAATCGGTCCGAGATGGCCATCACGATGTCGTCGATGTTGCGCGGCTCCGCGCGCTCGATCTCCACATCCCGTCCTGGCTGAACAAGGATCTGCACCGATTGGCCTGCGGCGCTCTCGGGAATGTCGACGCGGTAGCGGCGCACTTCTTCTTCGCCGGAGAAGTGACGAAAGACGACGCGAACTTCGGTGGGTTCGCCTGGATTGACCTCTGTGGCGTCCACGCTGGCATCGACGATTTCGGACGTGTCGTGCGCAAAGCGCAGCGCGATCTCCACCTCCACGGCGCGCACGCGCGCGTCGCGGAAAGGATTCGAGTAGGCGAGCTCGATCAGATCAAAGGCGCGAATTTGTCCAAGGGCGCTCGCTTGCGAGGGGCCAGTCGGCGCAAAGCCACGATCGACCAGCTCGATGGGGACTGCGCGCGTCGTGCCATCGAGCCCCTCAAGCGTGACGCGGCTGCGGGCCTCGAACATCACGTAGTCGTTGTCGGCTGCGATAGACTTCACGGCGCTCTGGATCGTCGAACCGATGATCATCGGCGTGACCGTGCGGTGATCGGCCACCTCGAAATTCCACTCCGTGCGCTGCTCTGTCGGGACGCCCGTGATGCGGAGATGCACCGGGATCATTGAGGCCTGAAGGCGCGTGTCGACCACGATCGTCGACTGCCTGTCTTGCGTCATCGTGCCGAGCGGAAAGATGGGCTCGGCGATCTTGAACGAGCGTTGAAAGCTCGCCAGCACATGGAGAACGCGGGCGACTGCGGTCGGGAAGCCGGTCTCACCACCTTCGACCATGGGGTGTCCAAAGGCCACGAGCTGATGCCCTTCTACGTGTGTGACCGTGCCGACCACAGTGCTCGCGACATCACCCCGGGCCATCGTCACGGCGAGCGCACCACCATCGACAAACTGAGGTGGTGGACCACTGAGGGCAGGTGGTGAACCAGCGCCTCCGACCTGCAGAACATCGATGCCATAGGGGCGCAGATGCGCGTCGAGCATATTGAGCGCGGAGGCATCGAGGCCGCCGACAAGGAGAGGGGTTGATGCGGGCTGGAGCGAGGTGCCATCCGGCAGAGAGACGGCACTGCGATGTTGCTCATCGAAGGCGGAGAAAGCGTTCCGCGCCGTCGTACCGAGGTAGGGCTGCACGCCCATGGGGAGGGTGCGTGCGATGCGCGGTTGGGCGGCGAGTGGGGACGTCGGCGATGCGACTGGAGATGCACCTGGAAACGACGAGGGACGCGTGGGCCGTCGCAGCTCGCGCATCATATTCTCAATCGGTGTGACGCCGGCGACGGGGTGCCTCCCGAAGGGCCATCCATAGGCATACGCGCCGATCATTCGGTCATTGATGAAGATCGGGCTGCCGCTCATCCCGCCAACCGTCGGTGCGTCGGTGAGGATCGGATGAATCGTGCGGATAAGGATCAGGTCTTGATCGGGGCGAAACTGATGGAGCACGTCGATCACCTCGACCTCGAAGCGCTCGGGTGTGGTGCCGCGGAAGACGGTCAATCCATAGCCGCGCATGCCTGGGCGAATCTCGCTCACAGGCATGAAAGGGGACGCGCGTACTTGTCCGACGGCGCGCTCGATCAGCGCATCTGGTGCGGCAAACGGGAGCGCCGTGACGAGTGCGCAAGCGGCGAGGATGGGCAGGGCAGCCCAACGCGAACGCCTCGTTCGAACTCTGTTTTCTGCTGTGTCAGACACGCGGGCAGCATACGCGGACACGCTTGCGTGAGCGGGGCCGAAATCGCCGTGAATGACGCGATCGATAAAGTCGTGTGAACGATCGACACCTCCGCAACCATGCGACCCATACTCCGGCCGTGTCCGCATCCTCGACGACCCAACGCGAACCGAAAACGTCTCATTCATCCATTGGACGCGTGCTCTCGCTCGCCAGGCCCGAGTGGCGTGACCTGGGGGTGGGCGTCTTTTTTCTCGTGATCTCGAGTGCAGCGGGGCTCGTGTTTCCACGCGGCATCCAGGAGTTGCTCGACGGCGTGCTGGCCGATGAGAGCGGCGCGAGCATCGATCAAGCGGCGCTCTTCATGCTCGGCGTGCTGGCGATTCAGGCGCTCACGAGCTCGCTTCGCTACGTGTTCTTCACGCGCTCGGGAGAGCGGGTGGTCGCGCGTCTCCGCAAGAATCTCTACGCGAGCATTCTGAGGCAGGAGGTCGCGTTCTTTGATGAGCGGAAGACAGGCGAGCTCACCAGCCGCCTCGCATCGGATACTTCGGTTCTGCAGAACGCGGTGAGCGTCAACGTCTCGATGGGACTGCGAAACATCGCGACGGCACTGGGTGCGCTCGTGCTCATTTGGGTGATCTCCTGGCGGCTCACGCTCGTGATGCTTGCGGTCGTTCCGCCGATCGCATTCGGCGCCGTGATGTACGGAAGGCGCCTCCGAGCCCTCGCACGCGAGGTCCAGGATGCCCTCGGCAATGCGAGCGATGTCGCGGTGGAGAGCATCTCCGGGCTGCGCACTGTGCGTGCGTTTGGCGCCGAGGCGAAAGAGGCCGCGCGCTACGGGCAGGCCGTCGACAAGAGCTTTGACTTGGCCCAGCAGCGCATCCGCATGTCGGCCGTGTTCACCGGCTTCGCGTCGTTCCTCGCGTTCGCGTCCGCATCACTCGTGCTCTGGTACGGCGGTCATCTCGTGCTCGAGGATGTGCTCACGGTGGGCCAGCTCACCTCGTTCCTGATCTACACAATTTTGGTCGGTATCTCGCTTGGTGCGCTGACGGATCTCTGGGCGGATTTCACCAAAGCCTCGGGGGCAGCGGAGCGTCTCTTTGAGCTCATCGATCGCCAAGAGGCGATGCCCGATACAGGCGAGAAGCCCGCGAAGGTGGCTGGCGCGATTGCGTTCAAAAATGTCTCGTTCGCCTACCCGATGCGCCCTGATGCGCCGGTGCTCACCGGCCTGAATCTCTCGATGAAGCAAGGCGAGATTGTCGCCATCGTCGGCCCCTCGGGGGCAGGAAAATCCACGCTCGCGTCGCTCGTCTCGCGCCTCTATGACCCAACCTCAGGCGCGCTCTTCCTCGATGGAAAAGACCTCAAGACGCTCAACCCTGCGTGGCTTCGTGATCAGGTCGGCATCGTCTCGCAGGAGCCAACTCTCTTCTCCACCAGCATCGAGGAGAACGTGCGCTACGGCCGCTCGAATGCGACGCGTGAGGAGGTGCTCAAGGCTTGCGAGGTAGCCAATGCGCGAGGCTTCATCGAGCGCTTTCCAGAAGGCCTAGCGACGCCCGTGGGTGAGCGCGGCGTGCAGCTCTCGGGGGGTCAGAAGCAGCGCATCGCGATCGCGCGTGCCGTGCTCAAGGACCCAGCCATTCTCATCTTGGATGAGGCCACGAGCGCGCTCGATGCCGAGAGTGAGCACCTCGTGAAAGAGGCGCTCGATCGACTGATGACGGGACGCACGACGATGGTCATCGCGCATCGCCTCTCGACCGTACGCGACGCGGATCGCGTGCTCGTGATGGATGGCGGAAAGATCGCGCAGTCGGGCACGCATGACTCGCTGATGGCCCAAGAGGGCATCTACAAAAAGCTGGTCGAGCGACAGCTTGAGGC
>Ga0105045_10006043_pt1 | contig 10712 bp, 3 predicted proteins | sample MAT02_FD_78089 | JGI IMG/M metagenome (GOLD analysis project Ga0105045, IMG submission 78089) | Freshwater microbial communities from Lake Fryxell liftoff mats and glacier meltwater in Antarctica - MAT-02 (megahit assembly) | ecosystem: Environmental > Aquatic > Freshwater > Ice > Liftoff... | reverse complement strand
GTCCACGGCGGGGTGGGAGTGTCGAGTGAATGCCATCCTTGGCACCTGCTTGGGGTTAGGGCGAACGACAAATGAGGTTTCAAGTTGGAGTGTATCACATCAGGCAACTGCATTGCAAACCATGTACTGCACCCGAGACTTTGCCAACCCGCATCGATGTGCTTGCGTCCCAAAGGCGGAATGATCCCATCGAACAGACGGCCTTGTCGCGGATCGAGGGAATATCGCATTGTAATCATAACTCCATGAATGGCGTGGTGTTATGATGCGGCAATCGACGCGACGAGTCCAGTCAAAAATGACGCAATATCATGAAAAACAACAGGTTATGACAAATCTGACTTTTGTCGGCGGCGTCAATCCTGTGCTGTCCACTTCCGGCATTCCAAGCAGTATGGCTTGGTAGGGCACGACAAATTCTTACGAGAAGTTCGAGGAATTCAAACTGCGGGGAGTATCATCGCGGTCGTCGGTTAGAATGATGAGTTATTCTCATCGATTCCCGGATCGCAAAGGTTCCCATCCTTGCCACCCAGCCAGCCCCCCACAACCAGCCTTTCCCTGCTTGAACGGCTCCGTCATAGCCCGGATGACACCGCCGCGTGGGTGGATTTCGTAGATCGTTATGGTACGTTGATTTACGATTGGTGCCGGCGATGGAATCTCCAAGATGCCGATGCGAAGGATGTGACCCAGGCCGTGTTGATCCGACTGGTGCGAGGGCTGAAAACATTCCAGTATGTGCCAGGGCGTTCGTTTCGCGGTTGGCTTTGGACCGTCGCACACAACGCCTGGCAGGACTTCGTCACCAGCCGCAGAAGGAGCAAGCTCACAGGCATTGGTGATTCCAGCGAAAGCGGGGACGATCCGCTTGATGCCGTCGTGTGCAGGGACGACATAATGGCTCGGCTCGACCGGGAATTCGACCAAGAGTTGTTAGCCGAAGCCCAAGCGCGAGTCCGCATCCGAGTGGAACCGAAGACGTGGGATGCGTTTTGTCTGTCGGCCGAAGGTGATGTTCCCGCGGCCGAAGCGGCGAAGCGATTAGGAATGACTGTCGCGGCCGCGTTCAAGGCGAAAAGTAAAGTCTTGAGAATGCTGCGGGAAGAAATTCGTCGGTTGGAAGGGAATTGACCGGAGCGAGAAAACATGCCGAACCGATACGGATTTGCGAATGCTGCCAGCCATTGCCCGCCGGATGGATCCCTCGCGCGTTTTCTCAATGATGAACTGCCGCATTCCGAGGGATTGTCGGTCGAATACCATATTCAAGAATGCGAAACCTGCCACCGTGCGTTGGAGGCTCTGACGCCTTATTCCATGATCGGCCCCGTGAAAGCCGCCCGGCGCAGCCAATTTCGCCCGGCGGACGATTTTCTGGCCGAGTTGTACGCGGGTGTTTCTGCTGAAATCTCGTCGCCGATCGACGAGCCATCGCTGCCGGAGATTCCGGGGTACGATGTGGTGCGTCTGATTGGGCGTGGCGGCATGGGAATCGTGTACCAAGCCCGTGATTTGCGACTGAACCGCACGGTCGCACTTAAACTGCTTCTTGGGTCAACAGGTGGAGAATCCCTCCGGTTGCGACTTCGACGGGAAGCGGAAGCCCTCGCGCGGTTGAGACATTCGAATGTGATCCAAATCTACGAAGTCGGCGAGGCCAATGGCTGTCATTATCTGTCATTAGAGTATGTCGATGGGCCGAGCCTCGATTCAACCAATACCGTCGAACTGCGTGAACCATTGCGTGCGGCGGAACTGGTCGAAAAATTGGCGAAAGCCATCCACACCGCGCATCGTGCGGGGATAGTCCACCGGGATTTAAAGCCTTCCAATGTTTTGATCACGTCCGAAGGGGAACCGAAGATCGCCGACTTCGGGTTGGCCAAACTCCTCGACGAAGCCAACGATGGGGCCACTCGCAGCGGCCAACTCGTGGGAACACCGGGTTACGCAGCGCCTGAGCAAGTGTCAACGGTTGGCGACGGTGTCACGGCGTCGGCCGACGTCTATGCCCTCGGCGCCATTCTTTACCATTTACTCACGGGCCGCCCGCCGTTCCGCAGCGATTCCACGCTGGAAACGCTGTTGCAAGTCATGCGGGATCCCCCGAATCCACCCACCAAGTTGAACCCCCAAGTGCCGCGGGATCTGGAAACCATTTGCCTCACGTGCTTGCACAAGGATCCCGCCAAGCGATACGCTTCGGCCGAGGCTCTGGCCGATGATCTCCGCAGATACATCGATGGGCGACCGGTTCGGGCACGTCCTATCCGGCTTCTTGGTCGTGCGATCCGTTGGGCACGCCGCTATCCGGCCGCTGCCGGACTGATCGGATTGGCCATATGTTTCACGGCAATGGTCGTTGTCGGCGCAGTTTGGCAGTGGCGCGAAGCCGAACGTCGGGCAAGTATCGAGCAAGCCGCGCGACATGACGCAGAGTTGCGTGCCAAGGCGGAATCGGAGGCGCGCGGCGTCGCCGAAGGACGGGTGGCTGAAATGGCCATAGACCACGGGCTCACATTGTGTTCGCAAGGCTCCGTCGGGCCCGGATTGATTGCATTGGCGGATGCGGTTGCGGCAACCGTTTCGGATTCCGATGCTGTCCGCTTAGCCCGGATCAACATGGGCGCCTGGCAACACTATGTGGCGGGTCGCCGGCATTCCCTGATTCATCCGGAGGAAGTGAAGGCAATCGCGTTCAGTCCGGACGGAGGTGGGGTTGCCACGGGTTGCCGAGATGGGATCATCCGGTTTTTCGATACGGCAACCGGAACCCCGAACGGGCCGGAAATCCGCCAGCCCGGGGTATTCGCCCTTGCATTCCTGAAAAATGGCCGGGCCGTCGTGTCTGCGGGGAAAGACGGTACAGCGCAGATTTGGGAATACCCCTCCGGTAAACCAATCGGCGAACGGATGAATCACGGCGGCACGGTCAATGTGTTGGTGCTTGATGCTACGGGCAGTTTCATCGCGACCGGTGGCGATGACGGAAAGGTACGACTCTGGGATGCCGAAACCGGTACGGCCAAACTCGAGCCCATCCATCACGGCGATGCCATCCACTCCATTGCATTCAGTCCGGATGGACGGCGTTTGATCAGCGGTGGCGACGACCGTAAAGCCCGCATATGGAACACTGCCACAGGCGAATCTGCGGGAATGCCTATGTCGCAAGGCGCACCCGTCTCCGAGGTTGCTGCGGGCCCCCACGGTATGGTTGCCGCCGGAAGCAATTGGGGATTGTCAGCGCGGCTCCCTCTGACTGTATTGGATACCTCGCGGCAAGGTAGTTTTTCGAATATAGGGTCGGTATCGGCTGTGGCCTTCGACCTGAATGGCCGGTATATGGTTGCCGCTTTAGGTGATGGTGAGAAACCCCGCGGTGTAAGTCTTTACCGAATCGATGGAGCGGAAGTGTCCGTTCGCATGCTGCCTTACGAAGCGGTCGCCCACACCTTGGCGGTCAGTCAATCCGGTCGCCACCTCCTTGTTGCGGGGGACGGTATGCAGCCTGTGGTATGGTGCGAAGTTGCGGACCGCCCCGCGAAAATCGCGTTCTCGGATCCTTCCGATGGTCCGGTCGCTTTTTCCCAGAACGGTTCTCGGGTTGCAACCTCCCGCCGCGATCGTCGGGGCACGGGTTGGACTGTCGTACTTTGGGACATTCCAGCTACTGCCGATGGTTCACAGACTTTCGATCAAAAGGGAGTTGATCGAATGGATGTTGGCCCGAACGGTACCGCTTTGTTTTCGGGGCCGAAAGGGGCTCGTTTGTGGAACACCGAAAGCGGGCAACCCCTCGGCGCTTCCTGGTCGTCCGTTTCGCCTGTCGTCGCCTGTTCCTGGGGCGACCGACCGCGGGCGTGGGTTGCCGATGGCCTGAAACTGATCGGATTGGATGCGCGAACCGGGAAAGCGACGGACGATCCGATTGAACTCCCGAAAGGGTTCAGAACGCTGGCCATCAGCCGGGACGGCCGGATCGTTGCGATAGCATCGGGCGAATCGATCCACGTCCTCGATACCGCTGAACGGCGCGAAATCGCACGGCATTCAACCGGCGAACCCAGCGCCGCCTTTCACCTTTCGCCGGATGGTCAATGGCTGGCGTTCGGAGGTTCAAGCGGAGTGTTGTGTGTTCGGCCCATCAAGGATGGAACAGCGATGGATGGAACGCTGACCCGCAAAGCCGCGGTCACTAAAGTTTGCTTCGGCCCGGATAGTACTCGTCTGGCGGTTAGCTATGCGGACAAATCCGTGGTGATCTGGGATCCGGTCCAGACGCGATCAATCGGTCAACCCATGGCTCATTCCTCCACCCTACTTCAAACCAAGTGGTCTCCAGATGGCAAGGTTCTGACCACTCTGGATGTCAGCGGTACGGCTCGGATGTGGGATGTACCGACCGGCCATCAGATCGGGCCGGCCATCCCTCGTGCCGCATCCTCTTTAGCGGTGAGCCACGATGGCCGCCAACTCTTCACCGGCGATCACAACCGGGAGGTTCGTACTTGGCAGATGCCTGATCTCCTAGAGATCCCCGCCTCGTATCTGCCGGGATGGGCGAGGCGGCAAGTAGGCCATTAATCGATATCTAGCATGGGTTTAAGTCACCAGAACCGATTGCAGAAAGACGATTTTTCATAGTTTCGACATGAAAATGATAAAAAACTGAGAAAAGCGCTGTCCAATTCCAATTCCTGCGTCGGTTAATCTTTTTGTAGAACCCCCCTCTCCTCCGTTTACCCGCCAGTCGATACGCTGCAGAAGCTCCGACTCCGGGTCGAATGTCAATCCGCGAACCGACCGTTCCTCGGTTCGGGCCTTCATTATTTGATTGTCAATAATCCCGAGACGATCCCATGTTCGAACCTCGAACGAAGAGATCCGCATTCACCTTGATCGAGTTGCTCGTGGTGATCGCAATCATCGCGATCCTGATCGGGCTACTTCTGCCTGCCGTTCAGAAAGTGCGTGAAGCCGCCAACCGCATGCGCTGCCAGAACAACATGCGACAGTTGAGCATTGCCAGCCACAATTACCTCACGGCCAACGGGCGGTTCCAACCCGGTTGGACCCCGTTGCACAACTACATTCAGTACTTGTTGCCGTACATCGAGCAAGGCAACGTCATTGAAGGGTATGATTTCAAACGGGCGTGGAACAGCCCCATCACTCCGCAGAATGGCCGGAGTAACCTGGAGATCGTGTCCAAAGATGTACGCATTCTGTTGTGCCCCTCCGCGCCGGATGCCCGCCTCGGGCGGAACATGACAGATTACTGCGTTTCTGATTCGATGGCGACAGGAACCCACGAGCGCCGCGGTTTAGGTTGGCCTTCGACAGGAACCATTCCCACTAAAGACACTCAAGGATTCTTCATCGGATCGAACGCGGACGGTGGCCCCAAGACAGGCGAAATCACGGACGGAATGTCGAACACGTTCATGATCTTCGAAGATGCGGGTCGGCCCGGCAAGTGGAAGGATCGCCAGGCGACCGATACCGCGATCCTGAACGCCAACTGGCCTTGGTCGGATCCGCAGAACAAGATCACCATCCAGGTTCGTTCAGACTGCCTCAACAAAACCTTTTTCAACTGCAACAACGGCAACGAGATCTACAGCTTCCACAACAGCACGTCCGGCGGCAACTTCGCGTTCGGCGACGGTTCCGTCCGGTACATCCAAGACACCATTTCCGGCCCGACTTTCCGGGCCCTGTACACGCGCGGCGGCGGCGAACCACAACCGGACGACCGATAACCATCAATTTTCATCATTGTTTGACTGATACTTTCCGGAGTGGAATCCATCATGCGACGCATCCTGACCGCAATACTTTCTTTGTTCGCAATGCACGATTGGGCTTCGCCCGCTTCGGCACAAGCGCCCGTGACCTACACATGGATCGGTTCCGCGACCGGCGTGTGGAGCGAACAGGAGAACTGGCTCGGCGGCATCGTGCCCGTTCTGCCGAACGATTACAACACCGTCCTCTCGTTCGCGGTGCCGGCCGGGTTCACCAGCACCCGGAACGACCTCAACGGAGAGTTTAAGCTGAACCGGTTGGAACTCTCCAGCAGCGGATCCACCGCACTCACCATCGGCCGAGCCAACACCGATACGACCAGCGTTCTCGCCTTCGGCGGCTTCAACGCGGCAATCGTGCAGAACGGCAATGGCGAGATCACGTTCGCCAGTCTGCCGACCTCGACGGTGGTCACCACGGCCACGGCACTGCCCATCCGGCTCGATGCCGATGTGACGGTGGGGGGGCCGGGCTTGGGTCGCATCAACCTGGATACTTCCATCACCGGCACGGGCAGGCTCATCATCACCGGCGGTGCTCCGACCATGGATACCAGGGTCATTAGCATCGGGGCGACGACCACCACCGGTGCCATCCCGAACGCCTTCGGCGGCATCGTGCTCGACGGCGGCAACCTCGAACTCGGGTCAACAAGGGTCGACGCCTTCGGGGGCGCACTCGGGAACCTGAACACGCTCCAGGTCACGGCCAACGGCGGCAATCTCGAGATTGCATCCACAACCTTGATCCCCGGCTTGCTCACGAACATCAACATTGCGGCGGGCGGCACGCTGACTCTCCACGGCCTCTCGGATCTGACCTTGGATCCGGCGGCCAAGCTTTCGGGAGCCGGGAACCTGCTGATCACCAATACCGGAACCGAATCGCTGACGATCTCCAGCGATTCGTCGGCATTCACCGGCAAAATCACGTTCGATATCCCGGTCATTCCGAGCGATGCCTCGGGAACGATCGGATTGTTGCAACTCAACGACTTCAACGGTGCGTTGCGGGGCGTGACCGAATTCGTCGTCCGCGCAGGCGGGGGTATCGAACTGGACAACGGCGGCACAACCACCACCCCGACGGTCAACCCGAATCGCATCGCCGACACCGCTACGTTTATGTTGGCCAGCTCGACGTTCACCCTGCTCGGCGGGGCCAGCACGGCTGTGACCGAACGGGTCGGCGCCATCGGCGGGGCCGGCTATTCGACAATTACGGTCGGCACGGGTGGTACGCTTACTGCCGGAACCGGAACGGCCCGCGACGCGACCCTCCTCGCTCCCAGCCTGTCGCGGATCGAGCGCGGAACTTTCCTGATCCGGGGGACGAATTTCGGAGGCACCCCTGCGGCTGGGGGCGGCGGCGGAAGCACGGCCGTCGCCCGCTTCCTCCTCGATACCCCGATACCGGCCGCGGATTTCCGGGGCAGCGGCGGTGCGGCCGGTACAACGACGATAAGCATCCTCCCGTACGCCATCGGTGCCGGATCGGCGATCGCGAGCGGAGCCACGACGACGTACAGCTTCCTCACGTACACCGCAGCGAACGGCTTCCGAGCATTGTCGACAGCCACGACTGGCATCATCGAGTATGCAACTTTCGCCTCCACCACCTCGGGAATCAACCCCCATAACTTCCGCACATCGGCAACGACGGCCGTGGCCATCGGGGGAGCCACGACGATCAACTCCCTGTTCCTCAGTACAGTCCCCACGACTGGGATCACCGGCACAGGCACGATCACGATCAGCAGCGGGGCCTTGCTCGTCACGACTACCACGGCTTTCACCATTACCCCCAACATCAATTATCCGAACGGTGTCGAAGGACATGTGTACATCACCGGCGCCGGTTCTAACACAACGTCGATCGTCACCTTCGGCGGGGAGCTCACCGGCAACAACGGCCTGACCAAGTCCGGTACCGGATCCCTGCAGCTCACAAACTTCAATAACTCCACCACACTCACTGGTCCTTTGACTATCAACGACGGTCGGATCGTGTTCACGTCCGCCGGGGCCATCCCCGGTACCGGGAACATCACCGTGAACGGGCGTGAAGCTCCCGCGAGCACCGCCACCGGCGTCGGGATCCGCAACATGGCGACGAGCGGGGCCGTCAACATCACCCGGAACTTCAACGTCCCGTCGGGGATGTTCATGGTTTCCGCAGGTACGAGCACAACCGTGCCTTCCACCCAACTCACCCTTTCCGGCGTCATCAGCGGAGGTGGAGGATTGTCCGTGTACTCATTTGGCGATGTCGTCCTCTCCGCAACCAACACCTACACCGGGCCGACCCGAATCGATAATGGAACAACCATTATCAGTTCGGATGCGAACCTCGGCATCGGCGGCGCGGTTTTCTTGGGGGCCGGTACCACGACGACAGTCGGCGGGTTGAAGCTGGCCGGTGACTGGGTGACTTCCCGGCACATCGAAATCTCAACCTCGCGATTGGACACCAACGGGTTCAATGCCACGTGGAACGGTCCCGTCACGGGGATCAGCTCTCTCGCCAAGGCCGGTACCGGCCGCCTCACGATCAACTCCTCCAGCCCTTACGATGGTATCATTACGATCATCGACAACGGCGGCGAAGTGAGGCTGGCCGGGAACGGGTCGGTCAGCTCTTCGACCTTCAATCTCCGCATCGGTGCCACGTTCAGCTTGGATTACTCGACGCTTCCCACGGGAACGCCCAGCGGCGCAACCCCCGCGACGATTGACCGCGTGAGCGACGGCGCCAACTTCGCCTTTACGGGAACCGTCGCCGGGGCCTCCGGTACGCTTCGGATTCTCGGGAACTCGAGCCGCACCATTACCGAAAAGATCGGCAAGGTCACTGCCCCCACGACCCCCGGCGTCCAAGGGCTGATCGAAATCGTCTCCCCGGCTTCGGTGTTGACCGTCCTCCGCATCGGAGACTACGTTCCCTCGAACGGATCGTTCCTGTTCCGCGGGCCCAACCTGGGTACCACGACCGGTACCGCGAGTCAGGTGTTCATCGACAAGCTGAACGGCGTAGATCTCACCGGAACCCAACTGTTGCCGAATACCTTCATCGAAAGCATCACTTCGACCGGAACCCTCACCGGAATGGCGGTCTACGATCGCGTGGTCGGCGTCCGGCTGACCATGCCCGAAGACTTCACCGTGGGGCGTGAAATCCGAAACCCGGCCAACGGCGGCACGACGGCGACCACCACCAACTTCGAAGTCCAGATTGGGGCTGGGCAACCGGCCCGCCCGCCGGACACGTACACCGTGGGCGTCGAAAACACTGTCTCCAGCATCAAGCTCAATGGTGCGACCGTCCTCGGCCTCTCTTCCGGCACGCTGTTCCTCTCCAGCGGAAACGTGGTTGCGGATGCCGGAAGCCCGAGCACAATCACCGGCGGCACCCTCGCCGCAGCTGGCGGCAACGGCACCCTCACCAGCAGGCTGGCATTTGCCACGAACGGCAACCTCACAGTCGAATCCGTGCTCAGTGGCACCAATGGTTTGAACAAGGTGGGAACGGGCACGCTCACGCTATCGGGCGCGAATACCTTTGCCGGTGCGATCTCGGTCGGCGCGGGCACACTGGCCATCACCTCCGCGGGATCGCTTGTGGGTGGGACGACTCCGAATACCATCACGGTTTCGAACACCGCGGCCTTCACCGTCACAGGAGCCACCATCACCCTCGGCACATTCACGATCAATTCCGGCGCTTCGTCGACCTTGACCGATGCGACCGTGAATTCGACGACGTTGACCGGCTCGGCTTCGACTTCGACAACCCCGCCCTATCCGATACTCAACTTGAACGGCACCACCGTACTGACGATCAATGGCACGGCGAGTTCCACGTTCTCCGGCCTCATCACCGGGTCGGGTTCAATCGTCAAACGCGGCACCAGCACCCTCACGCTTTCGATCACCGACACCAACTTGCCCACCGGCAACAGCTTTTCAGGCGGCGTGACCATCGAGGGGGGCACCGTGAGCGCCAGCACCAACCTGAACCGCCTCGGTTCGGGCCCGCTCTCGCTCAACGGCGGAGCCCTCTCCTACGCCGGTGTGGCCGCCACACTCCCCACCCTCACCATCGGAACAAGCGGCGGCACACTCAATACCTCGAGTACGACCGCAGGAACCGGAATCATCCTCCCCGCGTCGTTCGCATGGAACGGTACGCTCTCGAAGATCGGTAGCGGTAGTCTTTTCAGTGGCGCCTCCTACACCACCACCCAGACCCTCAACATCACCGCCGGCACATTCAACCTCGGAGCCTTCGACCTGACCGTCGGCAACCTCACCGGCTCCGGTGGCACTGTGTTGGTCGGCGGCGGAACGTTCTCTCCGAACACCGCAAGCTTCTTCCAAAGCATCACTGGCACCGGCACGCTCGCCTTGCCCGCTGGCACCACCACGTTCACTCCGACCAGCACGACCCAGACTATTGATGTGGCCTTGGGTGGAGCTTTGGGAATTTACTACAACCCATTGAGCTCGACGACGGGATTGACCGCGTCGGGCACGCTCACGCTGGGAGGGAACAATACCTTCAACGGCGGCGTGACCGGAACCGCCAACGCGAAGTACCTGATCAAGGATCCGAATGCCTTCGGAACTGGGCCGGTGGTGTTGACCAATGAAGCGGCCGCGACCGCGCTCGCTTTCACGTTCGGCACGGGAGTCAGCGGCACGGTTCCCAACGACATCGCCCTCTCGGGGTTTGGTGGCCTCGCCACGACGTTCGACAACAACAGTTCGAGTTCCACCATCACCTTCTCGGGTCAGATCACCGGAGGCGGGGTTACGAACGAGTTCGTGCAGACCGTATTGAGATTAACGGGTGCCAGCAGCACTGCAACCACGGCGAGTGTGTTCGTTTTCACCAACCCC